>Ga0066903_100004521_pt1 | contig 11781 bp, 16 predicted proteins | sample PanSoiMetaGPlot1_FD_67491 | JGI IMG/M metagenome (GOLD analysis project Ga0066903, IMG submission 67491) | Tropical forest soil microbial communities from Panama analyzed to predict greenhouse gas emissions - Panama Soil - Plot 1 (version 2) | ecosystem: Environmental > Terrestrial > Soil >...
GGACGGATCGGCGAGCTCGCGCGCGTCGGCGTGCTGGCACGCCACACGAGCCGGAGGCGCGGCGTGTGGGCGATGCTCGCCGGCACTGTCGTCGCGCATCGCATCTTCGACCTCTTCCCCATTGTCCTGCTCGTCCTCTATGTGCTCGTCACCGCGAAGATCCCGGCCTGGGCGTACTCGATCATCGTCGCCGTCGTCTCCGTGGGCGCGACGCTGTTCGTCCTCGCCGTCCTGAGCGCCCGCTCCGCCAGCCATGCCCGCCTGGACGGTGTCGGTGCGGTGCGGCGGGCGATTCACATGGCGCGCGAAGGCCTGGCCGTGATGCACCGGCCGTTCGCCGCGGTCGGTGCCGTCTTCTTCCAGACCCTGGGGTGGGTCTGCCAGCTGTTCGCGGTCTACACGGCCATGCGGGCCTTCGACATCCACGAGGCGGTGCCGGCCGCGGCGCTGGTCCTGCTGGTCATGAACGTGGCCACGATCATCCCGCTCTGGCCCGGCAACGTGGGCGCCGTCCAAGTGGCGATTGCGATCCCGCTCGTCTCCTACGGCGTGGCGTACGCCGACGGTGTCGCCTTCGGCTTCGGGCTGCAGGCGATCGAGGCGTCGGTCGGCGTCGGTCTCGGGCTGATCTTCCTCGCGCACGAGGGCCTCTCGTTCGCGAGCCTCCGCCGCATGCCGACCGCGACCGACCCGCGCTTCGGCGAAGAGGAGGCCGAGGAAGCGCCTCTGGAAGAAGGGGCGCGTGCGCGCGCTCGCGTGCCCGGCTAGCCTCAAGAGCGTTCTCGCTGCATCCGCTGCCGCGGCGGCGCTGGGGGAAGGGCTGCGGCGCGGAGGAGCCGATGTCGTCGAGCTGCCCGTGGCAGACGGCGGGGAGGGGACCGCGTCGGCGCTGCAGCGGACACGCGGCGGCCGCTGGCACGAGACGTCGGTGCCGGACGCCTTCGGGCGTGAGCGGCGCGCCCGCTGGCTCGAGCTTCCTGACGGCACCGCCGTGGTCGAGGCGGCCGAGGCCATCCCGCTCGACCCCTCGCGACTCGATCCGCTCGAGGCGTCGAGCCGGGGCTTCGGCGAGCTGATCGCCTCGACCGGGGCGCCGCCGCGCCTGCTCCTCGGGCTCGGGGGGACGGCGACCGTGGACGGCGGCGCCGGCCTACGCGAAGCGCTGACGGAGCTGCCCGCACCCACCCGGGTGGCCTGCGACACGCTCGTGCCGCTCCTGGATGCCGCCCGGCTCTACGCTCCGCAGAAAGGGGCCACGCCCGCGCAGGTCGACGAGCTCGCCGCGCGGCTCTCGGCTATGGGCGAGCTGGCGCCTTTTGCGGAGTGCCCCGGTGCCGGATCGGCGGGCGGTCTCGGCGCAGCGCTCGCGGCCCTCGGCGCCGAGCTTGTGCCCGGCGCGGCGCTCGTCCTCGACGAGACCGGCTTCGACCCGGCCGGCTTCGACCTCGTCGTCACGGGCGAGGGCACGGTCGACCGCACGACCGCGACCGGCAAGGCGCCGGGAGAGGTCGCTCGCCGCTGCCGCGAGGCCGGAGTCCGTTGCGTCGTCTTCGGCGGGCTCGTCGCCGAGCCGCTCGACGGTGTCGAGACGGTCGCGCTCTCAGGCGACCCGAACCGCGCGGAAGAAGACCTGGTCGACCTCGGTGAGCGGCTCGCCGGGGCTCAGTAGCCCTCGCGGACACGCAGGAGACCCGCGACGCCCTGGAGGAGGCTCCACGCCAGGTCCGGATCCTCCTTGACCAGCGGTCGGAAGTCCCAGGCGACGAGAACGTGCGCCTTGACGTCGCTCTCGGCCGTCACCGTCGCCGTCCGCTGCCCGTCGTCGATCAGCGCCACCTCCCCGAAGTGCGACCCGGGCCCGAGCGTCCGCCGGTCCTCTCCGTGGGAGGTCACCTTGGCGGTGCCGGACTCGATCACGAAGAAGCCGACCCCGTGCTTGCCCTCCTCGGCGATCACGTCCCCGGCGTTGTAGTTGCGCTCCTTGAAGAGTGGCGCGATCTTCTCTGCCTCCTTGTCGTCCAGGCTCGCGAAGAGGTCGACCTGCTTCAGGATTGCGGGGTCGAGTGGCATCGCGCGGGATTCTAAACGGCAGGCGGTGAGTCCGTGGGTCTGACGGTCTCGATCCGGCGTGCGAGCTCCTCGACCTTGCCCTGGGCGGTGTCGAGCTGTGCGAGGCAGAGCTTGTAGAGCTCTTCGCCGCGCTCCCAGAGCGCGACGGCGTCGTCGAGAGGAACGGCGCCGCTCTCGAGCCGCTCGACGATCTGTGCGAGCTCCTTCTCTGCTTCCTCGAACGTCACGGCCGGACCTCGCCGACCGCGCCCGAAAAACCGCCCTCCGCGACGCGAACGTCGATCTCGTCACCGGGTGCGAGCGCTGCGGCTGTGCGGACGACGGCTCCCTCGTGGCGGACGATCGCGTAACCGCGCTCGAGCGTCGCGAGCGGCGACAGCGTCCGGAGCTTCGCCGCCGAGCGGTCCAGGGCCGAGCGCCTGCGCTCGACCAGGAGGGCGGCCGATCGCCGCAGCCTCGCTCCCTCCGCGGCGAGCCGCTCCCGATGCCGCTCGACCGACCGGCGCGCGCCGCGCCCAAGCCCGGCACGAGCACGGTCGAGCGACGCCACGAGCTCCGTGAGGTCGGGAACGACAAGCCTCGCCGCCGCCGTCGGCGTCGACGCGCGAACGTCCGCGGCAAGGTCGCACAGCGGCGTGTCCTGCTCGTGGCCGACGGCACTCACGACGGGCACTGGACAGCTCGCGACAGCACGGACGACGCGCTCGTCGCTGAACGGAAGGAGGTCCTCGAAGCTGCCGCCACCGCGCGCCAGGACGGCCACGTCGACCTCGGGCTCGGCGCAGATCGCGCGGAGAGCCTCGGCGACCGCAACCGCCGCCCGAGGACCTTGCACGATCGTCTCCGCGACGAGCAGCCGCGCGGCCGGGAACCGCCCCTGAACGGCCGCGATGACGTCGCGCTTCGCGGCCGCGTCGTTGCCGGTGACGAGGCCGATCCGGCGCGGGATCCGCGGGAGCGGCCGTTTTCGCTCGGGTGCGAACAGCCCTTCGGCGGCCAGCTTCAGCTTCAGCCGCTCGAGTGCCGCCAGGTGCTCGCCGAGGCCGAAACGCTCGATCGACAGCGCCCGCAGCCGCAACTCGCCGCGTGGCTCGAAGAGCTCGGGCCGCCCGTACACGTGCACGCGTTCGCCGTCGCGAAGGTCGAGCCGCAACCCGTCGAACTGTCCGCGCGGCATCAACGCGGCCACGACCGACCCGTCGGCGGTGTCCTTGAGCGTGAAGAAGACGCTCTGCCAGCGCTCCTGCCGCCGAAGCTCGCAGATCTCGCCCTCGACCCAGACGGTCGGCAGCCGCTGCAGCCACGAGCCCACGCCGCGGTTGAATGCGGAGACCGTGAAGACGCGCCTGTCGCCGTAGTCGATCGCCTCGACCTTCATCGAGGCAATCGTAGGGGACGCTCTAAAGGATGATCTCGGCGGCGAGATCGGGCGCGCAGCCCGCGCGAACCAGCGCGACCGCCTGGTGCAGGTCGGCGTTCGAGTGCGCGACGCGCTCCGCGAGTGGGATCGGATAGCCGGCCTCCACGAGCACGTGAAGCCGCCAGCTCTCGACCTTCACCCGCTCGTCTGGTGTCTCGGCGGTCTGGGTCATCTGCATCGCCCCCTTTGCTTCGTGGTGACGTAGACGAACCCTGCACCGCCTGGTTGGCGGTCTTAACGAAGGATTTACCGGCCTGGAACTACGAGCGGATCCGCTCGGCTTCCTGGCGGAGCGCCCGCTCGCCTTCGGAGGAGATGGAGGCGATCGCGCGTTCCAGTTCCCGCGCGAGCCGGCGTGCGGCTTCCTCCTGGGCGGCGCGGACGGTCTTGTGGAACTCACGTGACGCGTCCTCTTGCAGCCGTGCAGCCTCGTGCTCGAGCGAGCGCTGGAGCCGTTCGACCTGACGCCGCTCGACGTCGGAGAACCGCGCCTCGATCCGCGTCGTCGCCTCGGCCTCCTCGCGGTCGATGCGTTTGAGCAGTTCGCGCTCGCGGGCGCCGAGCCGGTCGGACACCTCCTGCAACGCATGCCGGCGCTGCGCGCCGACTTCTTCGAGGTCCGACGTGGAGGCGGCGATCGCCTCCTGCGCGGCGCGCTGCGCCTCGTCGCGGAAGCGGAGCACAGTCGTCTTGTGCTCGCGGGTCTCGACCGCGATCTCCTCGATCTCCTGCTTGACGCGTCGTTGGACGTCCTCGAGCTGCTCCTTCAGCCGCTCCTCGAGCCGCGCGACTGCGCCGGCGAGGTCGTTCTCGAGCCGCTCGAGGTCCTGCTGCCACTCGGCCAGCCGCTCCTCGACGCGTTGTTGCACCTTGTGGAGACGGATCGAGTACTCGGTCGCGGCGCGACGCTCCTTCTCCTCGAATTCCTCGCGTCGCTCCTCGGCGAGCCGGCGCGCCTCCTCGGCGAGGAGTCCGCCGAGCTCGGAGCGCAGGACCTGGAGCGACCGGCGCAGCTCGTCCTGGCGCTCCTCGTACTCCTGCTCGATCACCGCTGCGAGGCGGGCGCGCTCCTCTGCGAACTGCTGGTCGGCTTCGGGGTTCTTCTTCCGCCGCATCCGACAATCGTAGTCAGGCGGCGCGGAGGATCGCGAGCGCGACGGCCAGGCAGACGACCGCTGCGGCCATGGCCTGCAGGGCGTCCTCGGCGCCTCGGATCAGGGCTGCGCGCGCTGCGTCCTCGACCTCCGGCATGCGCCGCCGCACGGCGCGAATCGGAGTGGACAGGCGGCGCTGGGCGACGATCAGGAGGATGCCGAAAGCCGCCGCGAAGAGCGCCTCCCAGGTCAGCTCCTCGGCCGCCGCGAAGTACGCGGCCAGGATCGGCGTTCCGCCCCAGGACAGGGCGAGCTGCCAGTCGCCGTGGAACCGGCCGCCGAAGAGCTCGAGGTTGTAGGCAATGACCATGAAGCCGCCGGCGGCAACGAAGACGAGGAGCCACGGCGTCCAGGCGATCGCCGCGATCACGCCGACGGCGACAGCTCCCGCGAGTGCGCCGACGGCGAGGGCCCAGAGCACGCGCGACGGGATCTCGGTCTTCAGCGGCCGGCCGTGCAGCTCGTCGAAGGCATGTGCCGCCACCCCGAGGCCGAGAAAGAAGGCGACGAGACCAGCCGCCAGGCGGGTCGGCAGCCATTCGGGCGCCAGCGCGGCGCCGATCACGACATAGCTGAGGTTCCAGAGCGTGTACGGCCAGTGGATCAGCGTCAGGTAGTCGCGCCACCCGCCCGGCCGCAGCGCGTAGTAGGCCGCTCTCACGCACCTATGCTGGCACAGCCAATGACGCTTAGCGCCGATCTCCGCCGCGTCGCCGACGTCGCGGTCGCCTACGCCGGCCCGGAGGAGGAGCTCTCCGCCGTCATCCCGACCGAGACTGCCGGCGGCCGGCGCGTCTACCTGTGTGCCTACACGGCCGGTGAGGCCAAGAGCTGGCTCGCCCTCGATGCCGACCGCGCACCCGTCCGCGACCGTCGCGTGCTCCGCGACGCGGTGTCGATCGCGGCGATGGTCGAGCTGGCCGAGGAGACCGCCGGCGGCGGCCATCTCCCCGAGTTGCGGGCTCAGCTCGAGGAGCTCCGCACGACCGAGAACCTCGAGGGCATCGACGAGGCCGAGGCGGCCATCGACGAGCTCGAGCGCACGATCGGTGACGAGCTCCGGATCGCCTCGCCCACCTATCTAGACGAGGTCGGCGCCGCCACCCGCCGTCTCGAGCACGCCCTCGGCGACTCCGGCAGCTCGCCTTTCCTGGAGGCGATGAGGCAGGCAAACCTAACCATCGACGGTCTGGCGGCCGATATAGAGAGCCACTACAAGCTCGACCTCACCTGACTTCGCCGGATGCTCTTCACCAAGTACCGATACGCAGTCCGCTCGCCGCTCTACCGGTTGCCCAGACCCCTGCGGATCGCGATCGACTGGCTGGCGACCCTCGGCATCGCGGGGGCGCTCGTGCTCGTGCTCGAGTCCGAGGTGGCGAAGCCGTACCGCATCCCCACGTCCTCGATGGAGCCGACGCTGCACTGCGCGGCGCCGGGCAACGGCTGCCTGGGGAAGTCGTCGGACCGCGTGGTCGCAGCGAGCATCGTCTACGACTTCCGCAGCCCGGCTCGCGGCGACATCGTCGTGTTCAGAGCGCCCGAGCTGGCCCGGACGCGTTGCGAGGAGGGCGGCACCTTCGTGAAGCGCATCGTCGGCCTGCCGGGCGAGCGCGTCTCGGAGCACGGCGGAATCGTCTATGTCGACGGGAAGCAGCTGATCGAGACCTACGTGGACCCGAGCCACCGCGACCGGATGACCCGTAGCTGGCCGCGCATCTCGGCCGGACACTACTTCGTGATGGGCGACAACCGTGCGAACTCCTGCGATTCGCGGGAGTGGGGAACGGTGCCGCGTTCGAGTCTGATCGGCCCGGTCGTTGCGACGTACTGGCCGTTCGGGCGCTTCGGCTTCCGTTAGCTCACGCGGAACGACCAGATCGCGTCCGTAACCGACCCCGGGGCGGCTGCTCGGCTTCGATAGCGGAGCGTGTGCTTGCCGGGCGTGATGCCGACGAGCATGACCCTCCACTCGCGAAGGATCACGTCCTTGCCGCCTGCGGGCGGGAATGCGAAGAGGGTGCGGTCGGACGTCCCGAACCGCGCCAGGTCCACGGCTCGCCTGTCCAACCAGAGGTTCCACTTCAGACGCTTCCAGTCGGCGTCGAGCGCCTTCCTGGACGGCTCAAAATTCCCGTAACCGATGAAGAGCCGCCGCACGCGGGGCACCACGCATCTCCGGTGGACGTCCGCCGGCTTGAGGATCACTGGATCGCAGAAGTCGAAGAACTTCAGGTCGGCATTCGCCGACGTGCCGCGGACGAGGGTCATCGTTCCGATCTTGCCCCCGGGGCGGACCGGCGCCGAGCGTCCGAATCCGGTTAGGACAAGCGCGACTACGAGCGTCGCGAGCACCCACGGAGCCCGCCTCATCCGGTCTCCTCGACCACCTGCCGTTTGCATGCGCATGTTGACAGATCATCTGCACCGGGGCGGCTCGGGCTAGTTCGGGGCGCCTTCGAGGACTGCTGAGGGCGCGCCGATCTCCTCCCAGTCGCGCGCGCGGCCCGCGGGCTGGAAGAACCGCTGCGCGATCACGGTGGGAACGATTGCCGAGAGGACGACGACGGCGATCAGCAGCGAGAACTGCGTCCTGTCGATGATCCCCGCATTGAGGCCGTACAGCGACGTGATCGTCCCGAAGGTCAGCCCCGTGGACATGAGCAAGGTGGTGAAGGCGGCATGGGGCGCCGCGTAGCGCCGGGCGAGCGGGAAGACGCCTCCGAACTTCGGGATCATCTTCCCGACGAAGAGGAGCACCAGCACGCCGAGGTTCGCCCACAGGGCGTGCGCTGACACGTTCATGCCTCCCTTGAGGAAGAAGAACGGCGTCAGGAAAGCGAAGGCGACGACGCGCATCCGTTCCTGCTCCTTGCGGTGCTGCACGTAGTGGCTGCTCATCACGAGCCCGAGCACAAACGCGGGTAGCGCGGCCTGCGAGTTGGCCCGGTCGCCCAGCCATATGAGCAGGAACAGCACAGCGAAGACGAGCTTGATCTCGGGCTCGATCACGCGGTCGCCGTAGCGGCCGAAGAACCACGGGGCGATCCGCGGCAGGAGGACGATCGACGCCAGCGAGGCGAGGACGAAGGGGACGATCCAGATCGTCGGGCTGATGAAGAGAATGGTCAGCCCGGCCACGGTGGCGATATCTGTGACGAAGGTGGCGGACATGATCCGCTTGCCGACCAGCTCGCGGTTGAGCCCGGTCTCGACGAGCACCGCGTAGACGACTGCGAGGCTCGTCGTGGAGAGCGCGAGACCGCCGATCTCCGCCTGGCGGCGGTTCCAGTCGAGCGCGAAGTAGCAGAGCAAGGCGACGACCACGAAGGGCGCCGCGAACGACACCAGGCCGATGGAGACCGATGCCTTCCACTCGCGGCGGAACTGAGGCACGTCGACCTCGGCTCCGGCCAGGAAGGTCAGCACGATTCCCGCGAACCCGCCGACGAAGCTGAGCCACGACGGGACGTCGATCGAGAACGCATTGCCGACGACGAAACCCCCGAACAGCTCGATCAGCGCGACCGAGATCCCGATCTCCACCGAGACCATGGACGCGAGGAGGATCGTTCCGGCGAGAAGGGCTGCTACCGCGATATCGCTCATCTCTACCTCCGGCGAATCGAACGTCAGTGGTAGAGGCCATCAGCCCCTGCTGGTAACCGGCAGAGGGCGGTTGGGCGCGAGCCTCATCGCGCTGCAGCACGGCCACTATAGCCGTGCTCGGCTGCTAGAGCTGTGGGTCCTCGGCCCGGGTGCGCGCCGCTTCGAGCACCTGGAGCGCCTCGGCGCGGTTGCCGAAGCCGTGTGTCTCTGTCGACTTCTCCTCGAGGTCCTTGTAGACCTGGAAGAAGTGCTCGATCTCCTGCCGGAAGGGCGCTGCGACATCGTGGATGTCGTGGACGTTCGACCACACCGGATCGCGCAACGGCACGCAGATCAGTTTCTCGTCCGGGCCCTTCTCGTCGCTCATGTGGAAGACGCCGACCGGCCGCACGCGGATACGGCAGCCGGGGAAGGTCGGGTCGGCGACGAGGACGAGGGCGTCCAACGGGTCGCCGTCCTCGCTCAGCGTGCCCTCGACGAAGCCGTAGTCGGCCGGGTAGCTCATCGACGTGAACAGCCGCCGGTCGAGGACGACACCGCCGAGTTCCTCGTCGAACTCGTACTTGTTGCGCGAGCCGGACGGGATCTCGATGAAGACGACCGTGTCGCTCATTGCCCGCATTGTCGCCGCTACCCTGGAGCCATGGACGAGGAAGGCTTCGGCGGCTTCTCGTTCGGGGGTAACCCGGACGATCTGATGCGCTCGTTGCGCGAGTTCGCCGAGCAGCAGGCCGAGTCGGTCGCCGAGGCGCAGCGTGAGCAGTTCGCGACGCTGACGCTCAACACGGCTGTCGACCTGACCGGCGCCGCGCTCAAGCGCATGCAGGTGACGGGCGGGCCGGACGAGCAGGCGATCGCCCTCCGCGACGCGATGCGCGTCCTCTTCCCCGAGGCTGTGGCGCTGGTCAGCGCCGCTCGCCAGGGCTTCATGCGCGAACGCTGAGCCTGAGCCCCATCCGGCCGTGACGCGGGCGGCCGTGTCCAGCCAGCGTGCAAGGCCATGTCCGCGGAGCCCGAACAGACGCGTCCGTTCGGGGCACTAGCCATGTCTCGAACTACCCAAGCTCGTTGATCTGAGCAGGCATTTCTCGCGTCACACTTCCGTTACAGGGACTGTCCCCGGGACGGGGCCGGGAGAGACGTCGTAGCTGGAGGCGTGTCCAGGGCGCGGCTAGGCCTCGGCGTCCGCCGCGACCTTCTGGGCCAGGAGCGCGAACGCGCCCGGAATGCGCGGGTCCTGGCGTCGGGTATGTGCGAGGGTCGGGAACTCCTCGAGGCGGCGGATCACGAACCCCGTGGCGGCGATCGTGTTCACGAGTTCGGAGAGCGTCCAGAGCTTCAGCCGGGCGAGCGGCGCGGCTCGGTGGCCGACGAGGATCTCGCCGCCGAAGTAATCGTCGCGCCAGCGGAGGGTTGTCGCATCGATGCAGGCGCCCGCGGGGTGGAGGTCGATCGCGAGCAGTCGGCCGCCGACGCGCAGCGCGGCGGCCGCGTTTCCGGCCCAGGCGTCCAGGTCGTGCAGGTAGGGGAGCAGGCCGGACGCGTAGACGAGGTCGAAGCGCCGCCGGCGCAGGTTGACGGGCAGCTCGTGCGGGTCGGCCTGAAGGAAGAGGATGCCCGGGAACGCGCGGCGGGCCGCGACCAGGTGCTCTTCGGCGACGTCGACGCCCGTGACCATCGCCCCGAGCGCGGCCAGTTCGGCGCTGACCTCGCCGGTGCCGCATTGCTCGTGCAGAACATGCCTGCCGGTCAGGTCGGGAAGCACCGCGCGGATGAGCTCCGGGATCCCTGGCTGCTCGGTCGACTGCTCGACGCGGGCACGCTGGAGCTTGTCCCAGGCGCGGCGGTTCTCCTCGGTCGGCTCCATCAGGCGAGAAGCGAGAAGCCGCCGTCGACGACGAGCGTCTGCCCGCGGATCATCTCGGCCGCCGGGGAGCAGAGGAAGATGACCGCCTCGGCCAGGTCGCCGGGCGAGACCATCCGGCCCGCAGGTGTGCGCTCACGCGTCCAGGACAGCATCTCCTCTTTGTTCGGAAAGAAGTTGAGAGCCTCGGTGTCGATCACACCCCCGGACACCGCGTTGACGCGGATCTCCTTCGGCGCCAGCTCGACAGCGAGGTAGCGGACGATCGCCTCGAGCGCCGCCTTCGAGGCCCCGACGAGAACGTAGTTCTCGAGAACGCGCTGCGCGCCCAGGCTGGAAAGCGCGACGATCGACGAGCCGCGGGGCATCGCAGGCGCGGCCGCCTGGGCCAGCGAGATGAGCGCGCGTGCATTCGCCGCCATCGTCCACTCGAAGTGCTTCTCCTGGGTCTCGAGCGCCGGGCGGATCACCCCCGTGGCAGCGTTGTGGACGAGGGCGTTCAGCGGACCCAGCTCGGCCACCTGGTCCGTCACCCGCGCCGAGGAGACGTTCCCACGCACGAGGACGGGCTCGGCGCCGCGGTCGCGCAGCTCGGCGGCGGTCCGCTCCGCCGCGGCGTCGTTGCGCAGGTACCCGATCGCCACGCGCACTGCGCCCTCCTGCGCGAAGCGCAGGGCGATCTCCCGGCCGATCCCCCGCGAGCCGCCCGTGACGAACACGGACGCCCCCTCGAACCTGCTCATCGCCGCGAAGGAAGCGGACTCGACGCCGGCGCCGAGCTCGGGATCTCGTCCCAGCCGATGCGCGTGCGCGGTTCCGGCTCGCCGTCGTCGGCTCGCGAGGACGCGTGGCCGAGGCGGTCGAGGAGCGCCATCTTCTCCTCGCCGTAGCGCCGCGTCGGATTGTCGGGCGGCAGGTCCTTCACCAGCTCGTCGATACGGGCGCGCAGCTGATACGCGAAGTGCGGCGTGGCCGAGCCGACCAGCCGGTCGATCTCCTCGATCGTCGCGTCGCGCACGGCGTGAAGCGTAGTCGAGGCTCGACGGCGACCGCCGCGGATAGGTTCAGCCGATGCGGCGGCTCGCAGGCATGACCGACCTCCTGCTGCTCGTGACCGTCTGCATCTGGGCGTTCAACGTCAGCGTCACGAAGTACGTCCTCACGCACGGCTTCAAGCCGCTCGCGTACGCCTCGATCCGTTATGCGCTCGCGGCACTGCTCGCTGCGCTGTTCGTGCTTGTCGTCGAGCGCTCGCTCGCCGTACACGGCCGCCGCGCCTGGCTGCTGATCGCGATCGCCGCCCTCTTCCTCTTCGCGAACCAGATCTGCTTCGTCTACTCGCTCGATCTCGCGAGCGCGACGACCGTCTCGCTGATCATGGGCACGACGCCGATCTTCGCCGCGCTCTTCGCGTCCGCGGTCGGCCTGGAGAAGCTGAGCGGCTGGTTCTGGCTCGCGACCCTCGCGTCGTTCGGCGGTGTCGCGCTCGTCGCAATCGGCTCCGGCGGCGAGCTGTCGGCGGACCTGGGCGGCGAACTCCTCGCCGTCGGCCTGTCCGCCACCTGGGCGGCGTACTCCGTGTGTCTGACGCCGCTGATGGGCCGCTACTCGCCGTACCGGATCAGCGGGCTCGTGCTGCTGCCGATGACGGCGCTTCTGCTCCT
>Ga0066903_100004522_pt1 | contig 11780 bp, 7 predicted proteins | sample PanSoiMetaGPlot1_FD_67491 | JGI IMG/M metagenome (GOLD analysis project Ga0066903, IMG submission 67491) | Tropical forest soil microbial communities from Panama analyzed to predict greenhouse gas emissions - Panama Soil - Plot 1 (version 2) | ecosystem: Environmental > Terrestrial > Soil >...
GTGATCATGATCGCGTGGTGCGGGTACACCCTGGCTGTCCGTGGCGGCCACATCCCGCCTCTGCCGAGCCTCTCGACGATCACCTACTCGAAAGACGCGCTGGGCTGGCTCGGGTCAACGCGCCTGCCGTACGCCGTCACGACGATCGCGATCCTCATCGGGCTCGGCCACTCGGTGCTGGCCATGAGCGGCGAAGAGACCATGGCGCAGGTCTACCGCGAGATCGAGCATCCGAAGCTGAAGAACCTCGAGAAGGCCGGGTTCGTGATCTTCCTCTACAGCCTGGTCTTCACGGCGGGCGTCGCGTTCTTCGCGGTGATGATCATCCCGGACAGCGTTCGCAATACCTTCTTCGACAATCCTATCGGCGGCCTGGCGATGTACCTGGCCGGACCGCTGCCGCTTCGGCTCGCGTTCCGCGCGTTCGTGGCCGTGGTCGGCACGCTGATGCTGGCCGGCGCCGTGAACACCTCGATCGTCGGCTCGAACGGCGTGCTCAATCGGGTGTCGGAGGACGGCATCCTGCCGCACTGGTTCCGTCATCCGCATCGCCGCTTCGGCACGTCGCACCGCATCCTCAACCTGGTCGTCGCGCTCCAGATCGTCACGATCGTCCTGAGCGGCGGCGACATCTTTCTCCTCGGCGAGGCGTACGCCTTCGGCGTCATGTGGAGCTTCGCGCTCAAGGGGCTCGCGGTCCTGGTGCTGCGCTATCGCCAGCCGGGCGAGCGTGAATTCCGCGTGCCGTTCAACGTGAAGGTGGGTTCGCTCGAAATTCCTCTTGGGCTCGCCGTGATCACGCTGATCCTGTTCGCGCTGTGCCTCGTCAACCTGTTCACCAAGCAGGTGGCGACGATGTCGGGCGTCGCGTTCACGATCATCTTCTTCGTCGTGTTCACGGCGTCGGAGCACAGCACGCGGCGCCGGGCGAGCGCGCATGCCGAGCTCGACCAGTTCAACCTCGAGCCTGGAGAGGACCTCACGCCGGCCGCCGTTGGCGTTCGTCCCGGCTGCGTGCTCGTGCCGGTGCGGAACTACAACACCCTGTACAACCTCAAGGCGGTACTCGATCGCGTCGACACGCACGAGCAGGATGTCGTCGTCCTGCACCTGCGTTTCCTGCCGCGCGTCGGCGGCGGCGAGTACGAGCTCGAGCCGGAACAGCTGTTCAGCCTCGAGGAGCAGAAGCTGTTCACGCGCGCGCTGGAGGTGTCGGAGAAGAAGGGCAGGACGATCCATCTGGCGGTGGCCGCCGCGACCGAGCGGTGGGAAGCGATCCTGCGCTCCGCCCAGAGCCTGCACGCCTCGGCGGTCGTGCTCGGTGCGTCGCCGACGTCGCCGGTCGCCGAGGAAGCGCGCCTCGCCGGTCTCGCGTGGGAACGGCTGCCCGATCCCAAGCCGCAGCTGACGCTCAGCATCTACTTTCCGAGCGGGCAGGAACAGGTCATCTATCTCGGGCCGCACGCGCCCCGCCTGACCGCCGAGGACATCGATCTGCTCCATGGGATCTGGCTGCAGTTGAGCAACGAGCTGGCGCCCGCGGAGCTGCATCACCACGACGTCGTGCACTTCGCGCTCGAGAAGCTGCACGCCGGCCTCGATCGGCGCCAGGAGCACGACGAGATCGTCGCGGGCATCCGCCAGCACGTCCTCGACAGCCGGGCGCCGCGACCGCGCGAGGCGTGAGATGGACGCTGCCCGACTGCTGCTCGTCGACGACGAGGTGCCGATTCAGCGCACGTTGGCGCCGCTCCTGCGTTCGCGGGGCTACGACGTGGAAGTGTTGGCGACCGGCAGCGAAGCGGTGCGCATCGTCGAAGAGCGGCCGCCGAGCCTGGTGATCCTCGATCTGGGGCTGCCCGATCTCGAAGGCACGGAGGTGTGTCGCCGCATTCGTGCGCGATCGGGGGTGCCGATTATCGTTCTGTCCGCCCGCACGGCCGAAGCTGACAAGGTCGAGGCGCTCGAGCTCGGCGCCGACGACTACGTCGCCAAACCGTTCGGCCCGGAGGAGCTCGTCGCGCGGATCCGTGTGGCGCTCCGGCGCGTGCAGTCGGCAGCGGAATCCACGGGCCGTCTCCGCGTCGGCGATCTCGTGATCGATCCCGAGCGGCGCCGGGTCGTCAGAGACGGAACCGACATCAGGCTGACCCCGAAGGAGTTCGAGTTGCTGATGCTGATGGCCACCAACGTCGATCGCGTGTTGACGCATCGCGCCATCCTGAAGGCGCTCTGGGGACCGCACGCGGTCAACCAGACCGAGCACGTCTGGGTGCTGGTCGGCCAGCTTCGCAAGAAGATCGAGCCCGATCCCGCGCACCCGCGGTACCTGATCAGCGAGCCGTGGGTCGGCTACCGGCTCGCCAGCGAGGCGGCCGAACCGCTACCCGAGCGGTAGGGAACCTGCGCCTACCCGGTCGTGGCTACTGCCTGATGCCGGAGTATCCACGCTTGGCGAGCGCGTCTCTCAGCCGGTGCAAGGCGTCTTCACACGCGCTGACGGCCTTGCTCTTTTCGTTCAACGACAAGGCGAGCGATCGCACGTTCGTGTTGCGGCGCGACAGCGAGACGATGTCCTGATTCACCGCCATGAAGCGATCGAGCGCCGCGGACGCCGCCATGAGCCGCGCCTGCGAGGCTGGTTGAGCGAGCGTGGCCAGCTCTTTGAGCGCTTCGCGAGCGGCAGTCTCCGAAGTGGCCATGCTCTTTTCCATGCGGGTCATCACCGCTTCGTCGGCATCGGCGATGTGCGGTGCTTGCAGAACCTGGATCTCCCGCACCGTGGCGATCGCTCGCTCGCCGAGCGCCTCGACGCGCCACTTGTCCGCCGGCGCACGCGGTACGACCGCCTTCACGTCGTCGCGGAGCGCGTTGGCCGCATCCTGGGCCGCGCCAAACGACAGGCGCTGCGCCTTCAGGTTGGTGTTTTCGACGGCGAGGTCGAGAATGCGCCGGTCCAGCTCGCGATAAGCGGCGAACCGGTCGACGAATTCCTGCAAAATCTTCGTCTCAGCCGTGTATCCGAGCTGTGCGAGCAGCGGCTTGAGCGCATCGACATCGGCCTGGACCTTCTGCTTGGCCTCCTCAGCCTGACGCGCAAACGCCACGGAGCTCTCGTCGGTGTCCGCCATGACGGATCGGTTAGCGGCGTCTGCGGCCCGGGTGAACTGCACCAGCAGATCCGCGGTGAGCTGACGCGCCTCGGACAGGCGCTCCAAGACGGCGTTCACGTCGCCGCACGCAACGGTCGCGGCGAGGCACAGTATCATCAGACCCCGGATGACATGAGCGGTCCTCATCACCGCAGAACGTAGCATGAGAAGGGAATCTGTCGCAGCCGCCCGGCGCATGGTGATCGCCGTGGGCGCCGTCGCGCTGGTGACGGCGGTCTACGCACAGGTCCTGCAGGTCAATCCGACGACGATCGCCTTGACCTATCTCGTCGTCATTCTGTTGATTGCGACCGGCTGGGGCATCACCGAGGCGACGGTGGCATCGATCGTCGCGATGCTGTGCTTCAACTTCTTCTTCCTCCCTCCGGTCGGGACGCTGACGATCGCCGATCCGCAGAACTGGGTCGCGCTCCTGGCGTTTCTCGTCACCGCCGTGGTCGCGAGCCAGTTGTCGGGCCGTGCCCGCCGCCGGCACCTCGAGGCTGTCGCGCGGCAGCGCGATCTCGAACGGTTGTACGCCCTCAGCCGCGCGCTGCTGCTGGCTGATCGCGGCGCCCACGGGTCCAGCGGCATCGCGCATCAAATCGCCCAGACGTTCGAAGCCGATTCGGTCGGTCTGTACGAACAGCGCACCGACACCGAATCGTGGGCGGGGCCGCAGGACCTACCCGCCCTGAGTGCGAGGCTTCGCGAGACGGCGAGAACCGGCGCCGCCCACTACGACGCGTCGGGTGTGGTGGTCACGGCAATCCAGCTGGGAGGCACACCGATCGGCAGCGTCGCGATCAAGCTCGGTGGCCTCAGCGACACCGTGCTGCAGTCCATCGCGAACCTTGCCGCCATCGGACTGGAGCGGGCCCGCGCGGACGAGGCGACGGCGCGGGCCGAGGCGGCCCGCGAAAGCAGCGAGCTGCGGGCGACGGTGCTCGATGCGCTCGCCCACGAGTTCAAGACGCCCCTGACGTCGATGAAGGCGGCTTCGAGCGATCTGATGGCGAGCGCGGCGCTCGGAGCGCGCGACCGCGAGCTGGTCACGATCATCGACGAAGAGGTCGATCGCTTTCAGTCGCTCGTCACCGACGCGGTCCAGATGCTCCGCATCGACGCCGGCGATTTCGCGGTTCACGCGCGACCGCACCTGGTGGCCGACATCGTCCGCGACATCGACCAGAAGGTCAGCGCACGGCTCGACGGCCGGCCGCTTGTCCGACACGTGCCCGACGACCTGCTCGTCGACGCCGATCGCGATCTGCTGACGCTCGCGCTTCGGCAGCTCGTGGACAACGCGCTCAAGTACTCGCCATCGATCTCCGCCATCGAGATACGCGCGCACGCTGGCGAGACGGTCGACATCGCCGTGCACAATGACGGTTCCGCCATTCCCGAATCCGAACAATCGCGCATCGTGGAACGGTTCTACCGCGGGACGCACGCCCGCCACATCCCGGGCACCGGCATGGGCCTCGCGATCGTGGATCGCATCGCCCGCGCGCACGGGGGCACGCTCGCTGTCGCCAGCTCGCCAACAGACGGCACGACGCTGACGATCGCCCTGCCACGAACGGTTGCCGCCACGAGGGCTGGTGCGACACGCGCCGAGGCGCGCCGCTCATGAGCGCCGCCAGGATTCTCGTCGTCGACGACGACCCCCAGATTCGGCGGGTCATGCGAGTGACGTTGACCGGTCAGGGCTATGAGGTGGACGATGCGAAGAGCGGGGAGACGGCGCTCGAGAAGCTGCGCGACCACCGCTTCGACCTTGTCCTGCTCGACATGAACATGCCGGGCATGGGGGGCCTCGAGGCCTGCCGCGAAATCCGCGGGCAGTCGGAAATCGGCATCGTCATGCTGACGGTCCGCGATACCGAGTCGGACAAGGTGGACGCGCTCGACGCCGGCGCCGACGACTACGTGACCAAGCCGTACAACGCTCCGGAGCTGCTGGCGCGGATTCGCGCGGCGCTGCGCCGGACGCCCTCGACGCACGGGCCGAGCGGCCGCCTCGCGCTCGGCTCGGTCGAGATCGATTTCGACACGCGCGAGGTCAGCGCGCCCGGTCGCCGCGTGCGGCTCACGCCCAAGGAGTTCGACCTGTTGCGCTATCTGGCGGCGCACGCGAACAAGGTCGTGTCACATCGCGAACTCCTCCAGGCCGTCTGGGGCCCCGACTACGGCGACCAGGTCGACTATCTGCGTGTGTTCGTCAACCAGCTGCGGAAGAAGATTGAAAAGGACCCTTCCAGTCCCGTTCACCTGCTGACCGAACCCTGGGTCGGGTATCGCCTCCACCTGCCGGCGGAGGATCGCGGAACAGCGCGGTGACGAGCGGCGCCCAGCCCGTTTCGCGCTTGCGGGTCGTCATCACGACGACGGCGTTGAGGTCGTGGGTATCGCCCTCACAGGCAACCGCGCTCGCGCTGGCGGGACTGGGTGCCGTGAGCGTCTTTGCCGGCGGCGTCGCGCAGCGCCTCGTCGGTCCGTTCGCGCCGTGGGCGGTTCTTGGAGTCGTAGTCGCCGGCTTCGCTCTGCGAGCCGTCGACCTGGAGAGCTGTGCCTTGTTCGTCCCGGGCGGCCTCTACGGTCTGTCGAAAAGGGCCTTCGGCGCGTCCGCTGCGGCGATCGGTGCGTCGACGGTGCTCGTCGATACTGTGCTGCTCGGTGCGCTGGTTACGACGGCGGCCGGGCATTCCGTCGCGGCGGTTGGCCGCCTGTTGCCACACGTCGCCGATTCGACCCAGCCGCTTGCCGGCGCCGACGTGGCGGTCGCTGCCGCCGTGTGCGTGACCGGCATCGTGTGGTGGTGGCTGCGCCAGGGCCGCGTGATCTCGAATGAATGGCTCACCCGCGGCGTGGCGCTGTCGGTTGCGACGATCGCCGGCCTCGCTATCTGGGCGCTCGGGGTGTTCATCTCGCGGAACGGTGTCGCTGCACTTCGGTTCGTGGCCGCGCCTCCTGGTTCCGTCGCGGATGCGTTCCGTGGTATCGCGGTCTGCCTGTTCGCCGCAGGATCAGCCGAAGCGCTCAGTCACGTATCAGCTGATGTGCCGTCTCCGAGGATCCTGAATCTCCGGCGGACGGCGCGGACCGTCAACGTCTGCGCCGTGGGCCTGACCGCCGGCATCACCTTCATCGTTCAAGCGCTCCTGCCCTCGGGAGCATTCGACGTGTTGGCAAACGCTCCGTTGATTTCGCTGCTGCCGGTGATCGCGCCGGCCGTCGACGTCGTGCTTGCGGTCGTGCTCGTCGGTGCGACGACGTTTTTTCTGAGCGCGGCCGCGTATCGGACGGCCGCCGAGGCGCAGCGGCTGCTGTTGCGGCTGTCGGAAGATGGATGGCTGCCGCGGTCGCTGCGCATGCCGCACCCGCGGTTCGGCACACCGTTCCGCCTGGTCGGCATTGTCACGGTTGTGCAGGTTGCCGTGATCTTCCTCGGCGCCGGGCAGATCGAATGGCTTGCCAAAGCGTACGGGGTGGCCGTGGCGTGCGGCGCCATTCTCAAGATCGCGGCGCTCGTCCGCCTGCGTCAGACCCAACGTGAGGCGCCGGCGTTCAGGGTCGGCTTCAACCCGCGACTGTTCGGGCGCGAACGGCCGATCGGCCTGATCGCGACTGCGCTCGTCTTCGTCGTCCTCCTGGTGCTGCTCGTGTCCAGGGGCGAGCCCGCCAGCCTGGCCGCTGTCGCGGGGTTCGCGATGCTCGCCGCGCTTCTCGCTGTGTCGGGCCGCTACACCCGAGCGTCGGCGGCGGCCGATGCGGCCGGAGACCTCGACCTGCTCCCCGCACCGTCAATTGGCATCGATCGCGTCAACGTGCGCCCAGGCAGCATTCTCGTCCCCGTCCGGAAGCCCGGTGCGCTCGCCCATCTGGCTGCCGCGCTCGCCGCGGCGCGCAATCGCGACGTGGTGGTCATGACCGTGCGCGTGATCGGCGTCGACGTGTCTGACGATACGTCCGACGATGTGTCAGCAGACTCCCAGGCGACCGACGACGAGCGGAGACTCCTCGCTTCCGCGGCGCTGCTTGCCGAGCGGCACGGCGTCGTGGTCCGCCTGCTGATCGTCCCGGCCACGAACGTCTCTGACGCCGTGGCTGCCGCGGTCATCCAGCTGCACGCGTCGGACGTGTACGTCGGTGAGTCCGAAACGTTGAGCGCGGACGATCAGGCGCGTCTGCTGGGCGACGCCTGGGAACGCGCCGCAAAGGCCGAACCGTTCGACGTCCGGCTGGTCATCCATCACGCGGCGGGGCGCACCGCGGTCTACCACGTCGGTGCTCATCAGCCGTCGCTCACCAACGCTGATCTCGATCTCATCCACGCGCTCTGGCTCGACGTCAGCAAGGCCATTGGCCCTCACGTTCACCATCGTGACGTGGTGCGGGCCGCCCTTACACATATGGAAGAACAACTGAAGCACGAAGGAGCGGAGCGGGACGACGCGCTCGAGCTCGTGCGCCGCACGACACATCCAGGCGACGAGCTGGCCTCCGTTGTCCGCCAGCGTGACTTTGCGCGCCTGCGCGACATGGTCCGCAACCGTCCGCCAAGCGAACTCGCGGCGGTGCTGACCCACTTGACCCTCGAGGATCAGGTCGTCGCGTTCCGCGTGCTTCCGCGCAAGCAGGCGGCGGCCACGTTCGAGTACCTGTCGCTCGACGCACAGGCCGCGCTGCTCAAGGCCATGGCGCAGGAAGACGTGGCGGCCATCCTGAACGAAATGGCGCCGGACGATCGCACGATGTTCCTCGAGGAGCTGCCAGCGACAGCGACGCAGCAGCTGCTCACGCTGCTGACGCCGCAGGAGCGGGCGGTCGCCGTGACGCTGCTCGGCTATCCCGAGAACTCGATCGGGCGCCTCATGACGCCCGACTACATCGCCGTCCGCGAGCAGTGGACCGTGCAGGAAGTGCTCGACTACGTCCGCGCCCACGGTCAGGACAGCGAGACGCTGAACATGATCTACGTCGTGGACGATCGCGGCGTCCTCATCGACGACATCCGGATTCGAGAGTTCCTGCTGAACTCGCCGTCCAAGCTGGTGGCCGAGCTGATGGATCGGCGCTTCATCGCGCTGAACGCGGCCGACGATCAGAACGCGGCCGTGACCGTGTTCCGCAGGGAGGACCGGTCGGCGCTGCCGGTCACCGATTCAGCGGGCGTCCTCATCGGCATCGTCACGATCGACGACGTCCTCGACGTGGCGGAAGCCGAGGCGACCAAGGAGATTCAGCGATTCGGCGGATCCGAGGCCCTCGACGAACCCTACATGCGGATTGCCTTGACACGGATGATTCAGAAGCGTGCCGGCTGGCTCACGGCGCTCTTCCTCGGCGAAATGCTGACGGCGACGGCGATGGGCGCGTTCGAGCGCGAAATCGAACGCGCGGTCGTGCTCGCGCTGTTCGTGCCGCTCATCATCTCGAGCGGCGGCAATTCGGGCTCTCAGGCCTCGACGCTCGTCATCCGCGCGATCGCGCTCGGCGAGGTGAAGTTGACCGACTGGTGGCGGGTGATGCAGCGCGAAATCGCGGCGGGTCTGGCGCTCGGCGCCATCCTCGGGACGATCGGCTTCCTGCGCATCACGATCTGGTCGGCATTTTCGACACTCTACGGTCCTCACTGGTTCCTGGTGGCCTCGACCGTCGCCATTGCGCTCGTCGGCGTCGTGCTCTGGGGCACGCTGATCGGATCGCTCCTGCCGTTTCTTCTGAGGCGTCTCGGCTTCGATCCGGCCACATCGTCGGCGCCGTTTGTCGCGACGCTCGTCGACGTGACGGGACTCATCATTTATTTCAGCGTAGGGATCGTGGTGCTTCGGGGGACGCTCTTGTGAGCGGAAATCTTCATGGGCGGCTAATGACTTCCTAAGGCCCCCCTTCCTACAGTGGAACCTGGTGACCGACATGAGCCAGGAGATTCAGCTGCGGACCGATGCGGTCTACGTCGTGTTCACGACGGTGCCCGATACGCTTCCCGCCGTTCGCGTCGGCCACGCACTGGCCGCCTCGCTCGATGCTCCGCTCACGTTGCTGCACTTTCGGACGGTTCCGTTCGTGCTCCCCGTGGACGCGCCGACCGGCATCTCGCCGGTCGAGACCGAAGACTTCCTGGCCCGGATGCGGAGCGAAGGGATCGACGTGCGCGTGCGCGTCTTTCTGTGCCGCGACGAACAGCGAGCGATGCCGTTCGCGTTCAGGCCGCATTCGCTGATTGTGATGGGCGGCCACCCGAGCTGGCTGCCGACGCACGCCGAGCGGTGGCGCCGGAGTCTCGAGACCGCGGGCCATCTCGTGATGTTCGTCGATCCATCCCAGCACGTGCTTCAGGAGAACGTCGATGCTTGATCTCTTCTATCTCGCGATCGGAGTGGTCAGTTTCCTTGCGCTATGGGGGATTGCGAAGGCGTGCGATCGGGCATGAGGGTAGGGACATGTTTGATTACGTGCTGTCCGGCATCGTGTCGTTGCTCTTGTTGATTTATCTCGGCTGGGCCATGTTCCAGCCGGAGAAATTCTGATCGTTCGCAGACGTCGCGCCTGCGGCCCGCGCGAGGATAGCGAGTCTTCGAGCGCCGCTGCGCGCGCGAGCGGGGATGGGGTCCCGCGAGCGAGGGAAAAATGACAAGCCTAGGCGTGCTCCAGATTGTGTTCTTCTTCGCGCTCATCCTGCTCCTGACCAAGCCGGTCGGCCTGTTCATGTCGCGCGTCTTCCGCGGGGAGCGCACGTTTCTACATCCGATCCTGCGGCCGATCGAGGTGCTCGTCTACAGGATCTGTGGGGTTCGCGAGAACGAAGAGCAGCGCTGGACCGGCTACACGGCGTCGCTGCTGGTGTTCAGCCTGTTCGCGTTCCTCTTTCCCTACGCGTTGATGCGCCTCCAGGGTCTGCTGCCGTTCAACCCGCAGGGCTTCGGCGCCTCGCAGGTGAGTCCCGACCAGTCGTTCAACACCGCCGTCAGCTTCATGACGAACACCAACTGGCAGTGGTACAGCGGCGAGTCGACGATGAGCTATCTGGTGCAGATGGCGGCCCTTGCCGTGCAGAACTTCGTGTCTGCGGCCGCCGGCATCGCGGTGGCCGTGGCGCTCATTCGCGGGTTCGCGCGCCATGAGACCGACAGGATCGGCAACTTCTGGGTGGACGTGACGCGCTGCACGCTCTACGTCCTGATCCCGCTGTCCGTCGTCGCGGCGCTCGTGCTCGTATCGAGTGGCGCCATTCAGAACTTCCATCCGTACACCGTGGCGAAAACCGTGGAGGGTGCCACGCAGACGATCGCGCAGGGGCCCGTCGCGTCGCAGGAAGCGATCAAGCAACTCGGGACCAACGGCGGCGGCTTCTTCAATGCCAACTCGTCCCACCCGTTCGAGAGCCCCACGCCCTTCACGAACCTGGTGCAGATTCTGCTGATCTTCGTGCTCGGCGCAGGCCTCACTTACACCTTCGGCGACATGGTCAAGGACACGCGCCAGGGGTGGGCGCTCTTCTGGGCGATGGCCCTCATGTTCTTGATCGGCGTCTTCGTCGCCTATCCGGCGGAGCAGGCCGGCAATCCGATCGTCGCGAGCCTGGGCGTCGAGAGCGCGCCGACCACAGCGCAGCCGGGCGGCAACATGGAAGGCAAGGAAACCAGGTTCGGCATCAGCGCGTCGGCACTCTTTGCCACGGTCACCACCGACGCGAGCTGCGGCGCCGTCAACAGCATGCACGACAGCTACACGCCGCTTGGCGGGCTGGTGCCGTTGTTCAACATGCAGACCGACGAGGTGATCTTCGGCGGCGTCGGCGCGGGCCTCTACGGGATGCTGCTCTACGCCATCGTCGGCGTGTTCATCGCCGGCCTGATGGTCGGCCGCACGCCGGAGTACATCGGCAAGAAGATCCAGCAGAAGGAAGTGAAGATGGCGCTGTTTGCCATCCTCGCCACCGCGTTCTTCATCCTCGTGGCGTCCGGCATCAGCGTCGTGCTGCCGTTTGCGAAGGGCGGGTACTGGAATACGCCTGGACCTGCGACGGCGAATCTCAACAACGCCGGGGCCCACGGCCTGAGCGAGATCCTCTACGCCTTTACAAGCCAGACCGAGAACAACGGCAGCGCGTTCGCCGGCCTGACGGTGAACACGCCCTGGTACGACCTTGTCGGCGGCATCTGCATGCTGTTCGGCCGGTTCCTCTTCATCATCCCGGCGCTGGCCATCGCGGGCAGCCTCGCGAGCAAGAAGATGGTGCCGACGTCGGCGGGCACGCTGCCAACGCACGGCCCACTGTTCGTCAGCCTGCTGGTCGGCACGGTGATCGTCGTCGGCGCCCTCACGTTCTTCCCGGCCCTGTCGCTCGGGCCGATCGTCGAGCACTTCCTAATGCACGAAGGCCGGCTGTTCTCGACCTTCTTTACGTCGCTGCCGGTCTGGAGTTGAGCCCATGGCCACCACTACGACAATGACGCCGCCTCCTCCGGCGATGCCGGCGGCTCCATCGCCGGTCGACGAGTCGAGCCTGATCCCGAAAAAGCTTGTCCGGGCCAGGCCGCTGTTCGATCCGGAGATTCTGCAGCGCGCGATGAAGGATTCAGTGCTGAAGCTGAATCCCGTGACGCTGATGAAGAACCC
>Ga0066903_100004523_pt1 | contig 11780 bp, 9 predicted proteins | sample PanSoiMetaGPlot1_FD_67491 | JGI IMG/M metagenome (GOLD analysis project Ga0066903, IMG submission 67491) | Tropical forest soil microbial communities from Panama analyzed to predict greenhouse gas emissions - Panama Soil - Plot 1 (version 2) | ecosystem: Environmental > Terrestrial > Soil >...
CGGGACCCCTATTTCATCATGTGGAAGTCAGCCGATCCAACACTCGACAAAGCACTGGCTGCATCGTCGATAGGCAGATTTCTAGCCTTAGCTGTAACGATCCCGGAACGCACGGTAGCCCAAGCTTCCGCCTCCTCGCCCCAAACCAATCTTGGAGACTTATGAGGTCGCGGCGTCGCGATGAGCAAAGTAACTTGTCTACGGCTGACAAGATTTATGGTTTCTACAGTAGGATAGTCGAGAAGCCACCACGAATCGATTGGCTTTGCATTGGGCTCCTGGAGAGATAACTCAATTGTTTTTAGCATTCCAATCGCGTAAATCGGCACAATTGGCTGAAAACTCGGAAAGAACGCCTCGCCCGATTTTTCATCAAACCAATAATTCTTTAGATAATCAGTCAGCTTGGCAACATCTCTGCCACCCAGAACGGGAGAAAGTAAGTATCGTGCAAACACCTCATGCAGTCCACGAAATTCTATGTGTCTTAGGCCGGCAATGGCATCGCCAAGTCTCTGCAAGAGCTCACGCGCGTCTGGGCGTGCCGACAATACATCCAAACAATATGTCACCGGTCCCTTGACACAGGGTCTTTCTGATGAAATCTCTCCTGCCATTTTCACCTCCCTTGATACCTAGCCCGAACGCTTCCTCGAAGAGCCCTCGCTACACTGTGAAGGCGCAGCATTCTTATGATAATTGTTGACAGCAGTGCAACCATCGCGCGCCGCTTGCGCATCAGCGATAAGCGCAGTTGCCTCGGAACGCCGGCCTACCCGGCGCAAATAACGCGCGTAGCTCGATATGATTCGCAATTCGAACGAGCGCGCATGTTGCTCACGAGCTATTCGTAGCGCCGATCTGAACGAATCCTCTGCTGTGGGATTTGCAATATCGCCAGAAGCCAGAATTTCCCCTTTCAAGCGTTCGATTTCGGCATCCCAGATTCTCGCACGACGGTCGCCCATTGTGGCTCTGCTCAGCGCTCCCATAGCTGCGGCGTTGTCACCGTTCCGGGCGTATAGGTCAGCTAGTTGTACGAAGTAGCCTCGAAGGCTGTAGAAACTCCCGGTTTCCTCTAGTGTCCTCAACCCATCCAGCATCTTCTGGATACCAAGTGCTGAAGAGTGGCTCATGGCTAGTGCCCACCCCTGTTGAATCCTTGCTAAGGCTTCATAATAGGCATAGTGGTTACGTCGCGAAATTTGAAGGAGCTCTTCACTCACTTGCTTAACATCCTGCACTCTCTTACAAAGTTGAAACACTCGTGCCGCAAAAGTGAGCGCGTTTACATAGCTGTGGGCATGCGATGGCTCACTCGCACGACTGCGCACCACCGTTAGATTAAGCTCCACAGCTTCTATCGCGCGCTCGGCGGCGCCCAAATACCATAGCGTATACGCGAGATAGGACCGGAGGAAGCATCCTGGGTTCTGACCATGTGTAAAGACGTGTGGCGTATCGCTTTCTGACTGTGTCAACACTAGCCCTCTTTCCAAATATACGCGCGAGCACATGAATTCCCCGAGTGCAAATTTGACCATTCCATTAGCTAAATACGCATCTATCAACATACTTGGATCATGATTGGAATAATCGAGCAAGCGCCGCGCTACCACATCAGCTTGGTCCAATTTTTCTTGTACGATATAACACTGCATCAAACCCCACTCGTTTTCGAACCTTTGTTTTGTGTCACCTGCTTCACTGCAAAGTGCCAGTGCGTCGAGATATCGATGCTCCACTCCGGGTGCCCCATAGCCCCGAATAGAACGATAAGCCACCGCAAGCTTAGTCGCTAGATCGAGCTTGAGAAGTAAATGGTTGGGTTGATGGACGAGAAATGTCAGGCTCTTTAGGGCTTTCTCGAGAAGGCCAACTGCTTCCTCATGGCCGGAACGCGCCAAGGCGTGCTCGGCCGCCTGTTTCCAATGCGATACTGCTTCCCAATGGGCATCTGCTCGGGAATAATGCTGGGCTATGACGTCAAGCGTGATTTCTGGGTGCTTTTCAGCTTCACGCTCGAAGACAGTGGCGACTCGCAAATGGAGGCTCTTACGCTCGCTACGTAGCAGCGTCATATATGCCACGTCTTGAAATAACGCGTGCTTGAACGTAAATAATTCTATTGTACCAGACTGCTCCCGGACAAAGAGACCGGATCGGACAAGTTCGTTCAACGCGTCTATTAACGCTTGCCCATGAGCCTCCGTCACTGCGGCCACTAGTGCATAAGAAAACTGTCGCCCAAGGACTGACCCAATCTGAGCCACTCTCTTTGGAAATCCCAATCTATCAAGCCGAGCTGATATGGAAGCTTGAAGCGTTGCCGGGATAGAAAGTTTGGACAAGGGCCCTTCCACAGCGGAGCCATACCCCAAGTCCTGAACCGCTCCGCTCTCTAGGAATGCTTTAGTCAGCTCTTCGGCAAATAAGGGGTTGCCACCCGCATTTTCCACAATCCGAGCCATGATCTCGGTGGGCAGTATGGCGCTTGCCGCGGTTTGTATGACAAGCTTTTGGAGTTGAGGACCATCAAGCGGAGCCAATGGGAGCAGCGTTACTTTCGAATTCTTCCCCCACGCTAGCCGGACCGCAGCTCGGGAGGTCACCACTAGTAATACAGGTAAATTTGCGATCCGATTGGCGACTCTATTTAGCAATTCGGCCGAGCTTGGGTCTATCCAATGAACGTCTTCAACGATCATCAAGACCGGTCCCCGGCGAGCAAGGGCCTGAAGGTGCTTAACCATTGCGGCAAAAAGCGATTCTCTTTTCGTGAGCCCCTTGTCTGATAGTACCGGGTAGCGTTTCCCAGTAGGCACACCTATCAAGTCAGCAAATAATGCTGCTTCGTGCTTCGTCCTCCTCTTGTTCCGTGCAAGGAACGCCTCAAGTTTATCAAGCTTGGCATTTGGTGTATCCGACTGTTCAAGGTTAGCTGCCCTGTGAAGTCCGGTTATAAAGGGGTAAAGGACACTGTCTTCGTGGTGAGGGGAGCAAAAATACTCCATTAAGGTGGGGCTTTCGTTGCTTATCATTCGTCGGAATTCGGCGACGAGTCGGGACTTCCCAAAGCCAGGCTCGCCGGAAAGCATAATGACCTGTCCCACTCTTGTTTTTACTTGATTCCATTGAAGAAGAAGGAATTCCAGTTGCTCCTCGCGTCCAACGAAAACTGTTCTCTCAAAGTGCAATGCTTCGAACCGGTTTTGAGCGCCGCTGGAGCCGAGGACTTCCCACGCTCTAACGGGCTCATTAAAACCTGCTAACGTGAGGGAACCAAGATCGCGATAGTAAAATAGGTCTCCAGCCAGTCGTTTCGTGCTCTCCGAAATAAAAATGCTATCCGGTTTGGCGGCCGCTTGCAGGCGCGCGGCCAAGTTCGGAATAGCACCGACGACGGCTGGATTGTCAGCTACTGGTGAGGGATGGAGCTCGCCGGCGATTACAACACCGGTCGCAATCCCGATGCGTGCGCGAAGCTTCTCTGTCCCAGGAAGGTTTCGCACCATTTCACGCAAGTAGAGGGCTGCCGCGATGCCTCGCTCGGCATCGTGTTCACTCGCTGCCGGATGACCGAAATAGGCGAGAATTCCGTCACCCTGATAGCGGGCGACTAGCCCGCCGTTTGACACGACGATCGACGTCGCTTCTCGTTGGTACACCGTGAAGATTTCACGCAAATCCTCCGGATCAAGACGGATCGACAGCGCTGTCGAGCCCACCAGGTCACAGAATACGACAGTCAGCAGCCGTCGTTCCGCGCTCGTATGTAGCAAGCCTGAAGAAATAAGATCATCATTCAAGACCGTGGGAAGACTCAACCTGCCACCGCAGCGGCAACAAAACAGCGAGCCTGTAGGATTAACTCCTCCGCAAGCTGAGCAAGAGCAACCCAAAACCAGGTCTCCCGAAGTCAACACAGAAAATACACGAAAGTATTGGCCTTTACCCCCCGACTGAGCCTGAGTCGCCAGTAAGATGATCTACAGTAGGTGGGTGAAGCGGTCCTGTAGTTCGGGATTGTGACAATGAGTGCTTCAAAGGAGAAAGTCAATCATGACATGAGAAGCTGACAGCGACACGGCCGATATCAAGTGCTTATCGCCTAGGACTGTATTTCTCCGAACCGCTTGCGCGCGCCGCAGCTGTCATGCAGGGGTCCGGGAGGAGAACACTTAGCGTGGCTAGGGTGAGGGTATCGTATTGGCACCCGCCGTGGAGACCAGACGCGAGGCCTGCCATACGTTCTGCTGAATTGATCAGCCGAAGGCATGCAAAGTTCAAGTCTTACGTGCGGATTGACGCGTTCCTATCTCGCTGACCGTTCGATGAGCTGAAAGTACCGCTCCCTCCTGCCAACCAGAGAGATAGCTCATGTGATCCCCTGAAAACAGAATGGCTCCGTCACCCTTCATTAGGATAGGATAGTAAGTGGCCCTGATATCTTTTTTCCAATCCGCCCATCCTCCGCCTGTGAACGGGATATTCGGCCAGGCTACGCTTATGGCTTTACCTAGATAATCCCCATAATTTGGGTGCAGTTGCTCCCCATCCGCGATCGCGTCCTTTGCCCTTTGTGTTGGCATCTTCTTGGAGAAATCGAGACCTGTCCGATCATCCCAAACATATCCCCCCACGAGAATCCCCTTTTTGTTATGGACACCTGAACTCGGGTACCAGATCTGCGTAATGTCACGCGTCGTCCAAGAGATGCCACCGTAAATATGATGGTCGAGCTCCCAGAACCGCCGCTCAGCCTGAAAAGCGATTTTCCCAGCTGGGACATACGGGACACCGCGTATTGCGTGCTGGATATCCGACGCGAAATTGTTATTGATCATACTCAATACGGGTAGTGGAATCGTGCAAATAACATAGTCCGCCTCGGTCGAGTTCTCGATCCCACCTTTCTTCCGTTGCCGCCACACTACGCGCGCGCCCGTCGATGTCTTAAAAATACCGCTGACTTTGCATCCGTATGAAATCAAACGTTTTAGTTTTCTGGCAAACGCTTCGCCAATTCGTCCCATTCCTCCAACGGGTTGAAGCATTGTGGCACCTTGATGGTAATGTTCACCAAAATGAAGTTTAGGACCACTTCTTTTGTTAATATCATCATACCAGAAATCAGAAGCCAATAGCTGCCAAAGGTCTAAGGGGTTCGCCAATGTTCCCGGATCGACACTAGGTGGCACTAAAAAGCCCGATCTCTCGGACCCTCGATATACGTGAAGCTTATCAAGATCGCCGAACGTCCGCAGGAAGTCGAGCAACTTTACTTTGTCCTCAACCGAGACCGGTTGGTCCAACAAATCCTTATCCACCGCCTTGGCGGCAAGTTCCGCAACAAATCCCCTTGCATCATTGATCACAGCACGAGCGAGCTGTGGGTGCCCATTGAACGCAATGTCATCATGAAGATAAGCACCGCGATTATCATTCGTCATTATTTCCATTGGTACATTGAGTTCGCGGCAACAGGAAAGGATGGCTTGGTGATGATGTGGAATGCGCGCAGGCCCGGGGTTAAAATACATGTGGTTTCCCGAATCCCACTCAACGCGTTGGAGCTTCGAACCGATTTCCTCAACCACATCGCCCTGGCGCAAAGACCAATTTCGTCCGCCTGCGCGATCGCGGGCCTCCAGTATGAGGCAGCTATAACCGGCCTTGGATAAAATATCGGCAGCAACCATGCCAGCTATACCGGCGCCAAGAATCACAACTTTTGTGCCCTGCCCAGACCCGAGTGGAAGTTGCGGCGGGCCCGCATAAGCGCTGGGTGGCGGCAGTAAGCCTAGCGTCACCAGCGCAGAATAACCGGCGGCTACTCCACCCGCCCGACAGGTAAGATAGATAAACTCTCGCCGAGAAAGCCCTCCTCGCATAATGGCTCCTTATTGTCCAGCTGTGTTCTAATAAAAGTTGATCAGGTTTTGGCATGATGTCAACTGTCTGTGATCAAAAGCCGAAAGTCGGATCACATATAATTAGTTACCTTCCTCTTTCTGCGATTGCCGGCTGCCTTTAGCATTGGCTGGTGATCCGACGCGGAGGGTGCCAGCCAGATGACCCAAGAGCAACCAGCTAAGGGATTTGCAGTCACGCAACTCCAATTGAATGAAGTTGATGCAGCAGTCGCATTGTGGGAGGAAGCTGGGCTAATCCGGCCTTGGGATGACGCTCCGGCTGACGCACGACGTGCTCTCAATTCGCCTGCATCGACCGTACTTGCGGGACGATTGAACGGAAGGCTCGTGGCGACTGCCATGATTGGATTCGATGGTCACCGAGGATGGATTTATTATTTGGCGGTCGCGAATGACTGTCGCTACCGAGGATTCGGCAAGACTATGATGGAACAATCGGAACGTTGGCTCGGTCTTCGCGGCGCGCCACGCGTGAACCTGATGGTAAGAGGAGATAATCTGAGAGTAATGGCGTTCTACAGAACACTTAATTACACTCTAGGCGATGTGGTTGTACTGTCACGCCCAATGATTGGCTCAGTAGCGTGAAACCGCATCTTATGTAGAGTTTTGTTTTGCATGGCACTAGGAAGCGAGATGACGGATGATGCTGCCGCCGTTTAGCCTCCGGCAAACCGGCAAGTGATGGATAGACCTGAGCCGGTCTGAAGGATTTAGTTTGCAAGGGCCGAGCCCAAGACGTGAAGCGCTCCTCGCGGCTCAATCAGTGGTCGGGGGCGAACCCAACGAGACGCTGAAAGCCGCGTTCGATCTCGGTCAGTCGGCCCCAATCGGCGCTCCTGTCCGAGCTGGAAGGGAAATCGTGGCGGTTGCGAGCCCGCACAACCGGTCGCGCCCGGCCTCTCTCAAGAGGTCACCGGACCTCCTTGCGCATTCAACGGCCGATCCGGACTTCAGTTCGGTAAAGGTGGCTGCGAGCCCCCGCAACCAGCTTTACCATTGTCCGACCCTGATGTGGTGGGACGGCGCCCGCTCAGGCATCGATGTGCCCTAGGGTGATCGTGAGACAAATCACCTTGAGGGGGGCTGTCCAGATGCAAGTTATCACGATCGGCATTAATCTTGCCAAGAGCGTGTTCCAAGTGCATGGCGTCGACGCGTCGGCCGCGATCGGACAGCCCGAACATCGGCAGGACTAAGCACCACCGGAACATGTCTGGCCTACCCAGAATTGCCTCACGCTGAGGAGCGCCGGTCTCGAAGGCTGGAAATCGCCAGCATTGCCCTATAGTCGCAGCAGGGATGCGCTTCGCTTAGCTCGCACGGTTCGAAGATGATGATTCAAACAGCGCCTCCGCCGCGGCGTCGCACATTCTTGGGTCTAGCCGCAGTCATCGCTCTGGCTGCGGCAGGCCGCGCCGTTGCTCAACAGCGCCGCTTCACGGTTGGATTCGCCAACCTCACGGACGATCCCGGCGCGCCAATCGAAGGGCTTGGCTTTACAGGCGAAGAGATTCGTTGGAGCTTCGTGCTCGGCGCACGCGGCCTGCCGATCGACTTGGTGCTCTATGACAATGCGCGCGAACGGGCAAAGGCCGTTGCCAACGCCGAAGATGCCGTGCAGCGCAAGGTCGACCTCTACATTCAATACTGCGACGATCAGGCAGCGAACGACGAGGTCGCCCGGCGGCTGGCCGCCGCGCGGGTTCCCGTTCTGGCGGTGAATTTCCCGGTTGGCAACGCGCCGCTCTACTCAGCGGACAATCGCGAGGCCGGCCGCCTCGCCGGCGACGCACTGGGCAGATTTACGCTGACGACGTGGCCCGGCCGCCTGCTTGCGGCCGCCATTCTGGGAGCCGTCAAGGACCCCGCGAAGGCCGTCCAAGATCGCATCGCCGGGATCACCGAGGGCCTGCATCGGCATCTTCCGGACGTAGTGCCAGTCCAGCTCGACAGCGGCGGCAACTTTCTCGACGCGCAGGCACAACTGCGGCGCTTCTTTGCCAAGGAGAGCGGGGCACAGGCCCTGGTGGCAACGCTCGACGACGCGACAGCACTTGCTGCGAAGCTCGCCGCCGAGACCGCGGGCCGGGTGCCCGATACCGTGATTGTCAGCCAAGGCTGCGACACCTCGGTCCACGGCGGCACCAGTTCCAATAAGGTGATCCATCCGAACAACCGCAACAGCATCGTGCTTGGCTCGGTGGCGTATTTTTTCGATCGCTACGGCAGCGAGATCCTGCCTCTGGCCTTGAAGATGCTGCATGGTGAACAGGTGCCGCCACGCACGTTTACCAGCCATGCCCTGATAACGGCAAAGAACGTGTTCCGAGTCTATCCCCCGATCGATATGAACTGACGGGAAGATCGCATCAGCGATGGGTCATGGGTGCGAGACCGTAGCGCAGGACCGCATTGGCCTCGTCGCCGTCACGCTCCACGATGCCGAGGAAACTGACCGACCCATCCGACGCAAGAGCAACTGTCGGGTAGAGCCCGAGAGAAGTGAGCTTTCCGCCGTCCATAAGCGCATCGCCTGGCCCGAGAACGCGCGTCATCTTGCCGTCGGCATTCAGCACGAAGACGCCATCGGAGGCGGGCCCCTTGTCGGTGGCGGCGACGAACGCCACGGCGCCGGCGTGGCTCATGGCTGGCCAGGCACCGAAGGACGCATAAACGCCACCGCCTGGCGCCGCGTGCCCCCTCGCCGCGATCGCCCGCCGATCGGCGCCGTCGGCAACGAAGATGCCAAAATCTGGCCCGGCCCCCTTGGTGAAGGCGCCGAAAGCGACGCGACCGGAATCGTCGAGCCCGACCCTTTCAGAGAAGCGCGCGAAAATGCCGCCCGTCGGCGCCGGATCGCCAGTACCGACGAGGAGATGCATGGGCGCCTCGGCCGGTGCGACAAAGATAGCGCCGAGCGCTGGGCCCAGCTTGACCACAGCCGGAAATGCGATGACCCCCCTGTCGTTGACGACAGGCGCGCCAAAGCTGGAGAAGAAGCCGCCGCCTGGAGCCGGTTCCCCGGCCGCGGCGACCTTCGTGAGCTGATGGACGGCACCCACGTTTCGGGCGGCGTAAATCACCTCGATGGTCTCGCGCCCGTGCCGCACCCAGGCGAGAAAGACCACGTCACCACGACCGTTAAGTGACACCGCTTCGAACTCGGCGAAAACACCGACGCCGCCGAGGATTACGGGCGCCTTCATGCCCGAGGAGGCGATCGTGCGCAGCTTACCCTCGCTGGCAAGGAAAACGCTAGCTGCTCCCCGGCCGCCGCCCAGCGCGGCGGTGAAGGCGACGCCGCCGGCGTCATTCATGACGGGGGCCGGACGCTCGCCGAAGCCGGCGATAACCTGGCCCATCTGATCTGGAACAGGATCACCAGCGACCGCGATGCGCGCGATCTGTCCGTCGGCCTTGGCGAGGAATATCCCCTCCTCCGATGCGCTCCGCTGGATGGTGGCATAAAACGCCGTCTCGCCCCGGTTGTTGGAGGCCAGGACCATCGTCATCAGCTCGAGCCCGAAGCGATCGAAGCTGCCGTTGACACCCACTGGTTCGCCGGTCATGGCCAATGCGCGCAGCCCGACTCGCTGAGGTCTTGGGGCCGGCGCTTCCGGTTGCGGCGTCTGGGCTTGGCCCGCGACCTTGGCGGATGACGCCGAGGCCAGCTCCGCGTCTCGCGGCGACGTCAGGATCACCCAAAACACGCCCGCCCACAACGCGCCGATGGCTGCCAGCGCCATGCCCAAACGGCGGCTTGTTGAGCCGAGAATCGAGCTTGTCGGCCATGACCCCGGGGTTGATCGTCGCTGAAGGACCTGCACGCGCATGGATCAGTTCTTCAGCATTGCCGCCTTGAGGGTGGAAACGTTGTGGCGAACCATTTTCAGGTAGGTATCGGCATTGCCGCCCGGTTTCGACAAGGCATCGGAATAGAGCGTGCCGCCGATGCTTGCGCCGGCTTCCCGCGCCATCCGCTGGATCAGACGTGGATCGTTCATGTTTTCGATGAAGATCGCCTTCACCTTCGTCGAGCGGATTTGCTGGATCAGCCGGGCGATGTCTTCCGCCGAAGGATCGGTGTCGTTGACCATGCCGCGCGCTGGCGTCATTTCGATGTCATAGGCGCGGGCGAGATACTCGAAGGCGTCGTGAGAGGTGATGACGCGCCGCTTCGCCCTCGGTATCGCCGCGAGTTCGCTCTTCGCCCAAGCGTCGAGCGCACGGATCTCGTGTGCGTAGCCGTCCGCCTGCGTCCGATAGAAAGCGGTGTTCGGGGGATCGATCTGCGCCAGTCCCTCGGCGATGTTGGCCACGTAGACGAGACCGTTGGCCGGGTCGTGCCAGGCGTGCTGGTCGACCTGCGGGCCCTTGACGGCACCCCGAGGTCGGTCGTCCATGATCACGTTCACTCCCTGCGAGGCGACGAGCTTCGTGCCGCGGAACGCCGCCCGCTTCAACAGCGGCTCGGCCCAGGGCTCGAACCGCGGATTGAGCTGGTTCATGACGAACAGTCGCGCCTCCGCTACAGCGCGCGCGTCGGCGGCGGAAGGCTGATAGAGCTCGCAATCCCCATCGCCACCGACGATCGTCGTCAATTGAACCTTGTCGCTGGCGATGCGGGCGATCATGTCGCCCAGCACGCTGAAGGTCGCAACCACATTCGGCCGTTCCACGGCTCGCGCGGGAGTCGCGGCAAGCGCCAGTACCGTCGCGATGAAGGTTCGCCGGGCAAGACGGTCTTGCATCATTTCCCCATCAAGTCGACCTGGTTGCGTTGAGCGTTGTCGTCAAGATGCGGCTTGCCGGCACGAGAGCCGAAACGGCGTAGACGAGTGCCTCCGCACAGGCGATCGCCGGCCCCGACGGCACGTTGAGATGGTAGGACGCGAGCAATCCGACATAACCGGCAACAATGCCAAAGCCAATGCTGAGGCCGACCAGCGGACCAATGCGCTGCGCCCAGCACCGCGCCGCTGCCGCCGGCAGAAGCAAGGGCACGCCGGCGAGCAGCGTGCCCAGCGCCTGGAATGCAGCCACGAGATCCAGCACGACGAGCACCAGGAATATGGCCCGATAGATACTATCGCTCCCGCGCATGGTGCGCAGAAAGGCAGGATCGAATGACTGGATTGCAAACGGCCGAAACATGAGGGCCAGCGCGGCGACGACGACACTCGCGATGGCGACGATCAGTACCAGGGCCGGGACATCGATCGCGAGAACTGTGCCGAGCAGCACGTGCATGAGATCGAGATTGGTGCCGCGCAGCGACACGATGAGGACTCCCACACCGATCGACGCAAAATAGAACGCCGCAAGACTTGCGTCCTCACGCTGCGCGCCGAACCGCGTGCCGATGATCATGAGGAGGACCACGGCGATGCCGCTGAGGAGCCCACCGGTGCTCAGCACCGAAAGCGCGCTACCCGCCAGAGCGAAACCAATGGCGGCGCCCGGCATTACTGCATGCGAGAGGACGTCGGCGACTAGGCCCATTCGCCGCAGCAAAAGCAGCGTGCCCAGTGGACCGCTGGCAACCGCAAGCGCCATGCAAGCGACCAGTGCGGACCGCATGAAGCCGTATTCGGCGAAGGGAGCAACGAGGGTGGACCAGAGGCTCATGTCGACCGGCCGCGCTCAAGACGGTATTGCCAGCCGCAATCGCGGACCGGGCCCCTTGGGTGGCGCGACCAGACCGGCCTCAACGAGCCTTTCCGGCGTCAGCGCCGTCGCCGTCAGGCCCCAGGCGATCGCCTTGCGGATGAGTAAAAGGGTCTGCGGGAAGATCGCGAGGACCTGGTCGAGGTCGTGCAGGGCGACCATCACCGTGCGGCC
>Ga0066903_100004524_pt1 | contig 11779 bp, 8 predicted proteins | sample PanSoiMetaGPlot1_FD_67491 | JGI IMG/M metagenome (GOLD analysis project Ga0066903, IMG submission 67491) | Tropical forest soil microbial communities from Panama analyzed to predict greenhouse gas emissions - Panama Soil - Plot 1 (version 2) | ecosystem: Environmental > Terrestrial > Soil >...
TTCGGGACCGAAAGGTCGGAGGTTCAAATCCTCTCGCCCCGACAACTCTAAGTCCGCGGGATCGCTTTCCAGCGGTTCCGCGTCGACTCGACGGTGCGTGCCCCTTTTGGGGGTCGGGTAGTAAATGGGTAGTAAATGGAGCCGCGAGGCGCAGCGGCGTGCGCGTTTCGGCGGGTGACGGCGGCTCCGAGGCGCCACCCGCCGCGAGCCGGCCGAGCTGCTCCTCGGCCGATGCCGGGATCGACGTCCGGCCGCTCCGGTCGGCCGGCTCGGGCCCGAAGCGGAGGCGCTCGACCTGGGAGCGCAGGTAGGTGGTCTGGAGGTGCCCGTAGACCTCGGTCGTGATGCGGGGGTCCTGGTGCCGCATGATCTTCTGCACGGCCGCTAGGTCGGCGCCCTTCATGAGCAGCAGCGACGCCGTAGAGTGGCGGAGGTGGTGGAAGCGGATCTCGCGGACCTGACCGACCGGGAACAGCTTGAAGTTGCACTCCCCGGGGCACCATCGCGGGTTCGCGTCCGGCGCCGCCTCCTGGTGCCCACACCCCTGGCGCCGGCACTTGTGCACGTAGCCCGTGACGAGCCCCGCCCGGCGCATCGCCCGCCGGAGCACGTGCTCGAGCGCCGTGTGCTTCGGCAGCATCGTTCCGTCATCGTTCGGGAACACCAGCTCCGAGGGCGAGGCCGTGATCGCCTTCCTGAGGTACGGCACCAGCTCCTCGTTGATCGGCACCGCCTCTACCCGTCCGCCCTTCGGGATGTCGCGGTCGTGCGAGCGGCTGACCATGATGATGCCGGCATCGAAGTCGAGGTCCCCCTTCCGGAGCGCGAACAGCTCCCCCTTGCGCATCCCCGTGTAGATCGCCGTCGCGAAGAGCGGCTTCCACTTCGGCTTGAGCGCCGCGATCAGCGGCTGCACCTCCTGCGGTCGCAGGTAGTCCGGCAGCCGCTTCACCACCTTCCGCTTCGGCACGTCCGTCACCGGATTCGGCCGCGGGAACTTCTCCATCCGCCGCGCCATCGTGAACGCCCGGCTCAAGTACCCGCGCAGGTGGTTGATGCTCTTTGCGCTCAGGGCGTCTTCCTTGTCGGTCAGGAACAGATCGATCTTGCCGGCGGTCACCTGCGTGAGCCGCAGCCTGCCGAGCCCCGACCCGATGATGTGCTTGCGGATGCTGGACGCGCCCGTGTCGGACGCCGCCCGCTTCATGAACTTGTCGATCCACCAGCCCATCAGCTCGTCGATCGTCCCGCCGCCATCCTCGAGATCGACCGGGTCGTGCCCGAGACGTTGCCGCTCGAACCGCGCCTCCTCCTTGATCGCGAGCGCCTTCGCCTTCTTCTTCGACGTGGCCTTCGAAGCCACGCAGCGCCGCCGCCCGGCGGCATCGATCACCTGCAGGTACCAGGTGCCCCGCTTCAAGTAGACCGACGCCACGGCTACGTGCCCTCCGCGCCGGCGTCCAGGTCCTGGCCCCCCAAGGCCTTCACGTCCATCAGCATCGCTCTGCCGCCCCACCAGTCAACCGTTCTTTCCCGACGGAGAACGCGGGAATCCAAGCACCTTGGGCGGCTGGATCTCGCCGCGGGCGAACGCCCGCACCTTGTCGGGCTCGAAGCGGAGCAGGCCGCCGAGGCGGAAGCATGGGAGAAGGCCAGCCTCGGCGCGCTGGTAGACCCAAGACCGGGAGACCTTCAGGTACCGCGCCACGTTGTTCGCGTCCCAAAGCTCGGGCGGCGGTATGTCATGGGCGGGCTCGTCCTTGGTGTTCGTCATCGCGGACCTCCGGTACTGAATGGCGGTCCCGTGCGCAGAGGTGTGACGATCGGCCGGAAAGGGTGCGGTCGGGTGTCGCCGATCGGCGGGGTGCTTCCGACCAATCTCCTAGCCGTGTACCATCGCCAGCGGCAATGGCGGCCTCCGAGCAGAGCTTGGGTCAGCTCGTTGACTTGATCCGGGGGAACATCCCTGAGCCCGTGGCTCCGATCCGGCCGCTTCTCGAAGGCCTTTTCGGCGAGCGCTACCACAAGCGGCACTTCGCGCCGACGATCGTACGCGACGCCTACGCTCTGGCCGCAGGAGATGCGGAAGACGGAGTGCCGTACGCAGGTTTGATCCACCCCGACAATCCGCCAAACGGGCCCTACGGCGGAACCAGCGTCGTCTGGTTCCCGACCCGAGACGCCGGCAGTCTGATGGGTTTCGGCGTCGGCACCAGAGGACTCCCGCCGGACGAGGGCATCCTCACCCGCCCTGGCCATCGACGCCGAATCGCGGCCCTGCGAACCATCTTATCGAAGATGGGCATTGAGGCATGGTCGAAGCCGGACCCCGCAGCGCTTGGCGTGGCAATCCCGAAAGTGACTCAGGATCGCTTTCCGGGCTTCCAGAAGGCGTTTCAGCGTTACGGGCACGAGATGTACTGCATCGCGAAGGTCCCGTCCGACCCGGAGAAAGCTCGTGTCGTCGTCACGTCCTTCCTCGATCTCTATGCCTACGAGCGCAACTGGCAGGTCCTGAAGGCTGCTGAGTCCGATGCGGAGGCCCTCCAGTCGTCGCTCCGCGAGGGACTCTTCCCCGCTATCGATCCAGTCGAAGTCGATCACCTACTTCGGCGGCGACGGTTCGTCGTGCTCCAAGGACCGCCAGGCACTGGAAAGACCAGGTTGGCCGAGCGCGTGCGGAAGGAGCGCTTCGGCGATCATGGGATGACAGTTCAGTTTCATCCGGCAGTGACCTACGAGGACTTCGTCGTTGGCCTCTCGCCAGACCCGACGCAGGGGAATCTACGATTCGACGTCCGCCCGGGGTGGCTGCTCCAGGCGGTGCACTCCGCGAAAGAGCGCCCATTCCTCCTCGTGATCGATGAGGTAAACCGCGCCGATCTCGGGAAGGTTTTGGGCGAAGCGATCTACCTCTTCGAGGCCGGTGAGATCGGCTCGCGAACGGTGAAGCTGCCTCATCAGGTGAACGGGGACGGAGCGCTTCGACTACCCGAGAACCTCTTCGTCCTCGCCACGATGAACACCGCCGACCGAAGCATCGCGGGCATGGACCTCGCCGTCAGACGCCGCTTCGCATTCGTGACGCTGATGCCGGAAGCGGCAGTCGTCGAGAAGCAGGGGCTCCAGAACGCTGCAAAGATCTTCAGGCGCCTCTTGGATGTTTTCGTCGAGCACGCCCCCGACGAAGCCCTAGACCTCCTCCCTGGACACGCGTATTTCCTCGCGGACAACGACGAGTCGCTCCGCGAGCGCTTCCGTTACGAGCTGCTGCCTCTGCTGGACGAGTACTTGCGGCAGGGCTTCCTTGGGCCCGCGGGTGTGGAGCTCCACGCCGTCCGTGACGCAGTCCAGGACCTTGTTAGCGGCGGCGAGCTGAGGGACTAACCCGTGCCCGCTCGCGCCCGGCGGCGCCAGACGTTTCGGGTTGTCAGCCGTGCTCCAGAACAGCGACTGCTGTTCCGCGCCACTGACAACTCATCACCCGTTCTAATCGACCCGCGCCCGTTCACGGGTGCGCGAGAGAAGGGCTGGGGGCCGTTCGCCGAGTCTTTCCTGCGATTCAACGAGCCCGCGCTCCGTGCGATCGACGCCCGACCGGAACTAGCTACTTCATCCGACGGCACGGTTCTCCGCCTAGTGCCCGGCGGACGGGCCGGCGCGATTCCCCTTCGATCAGCTCAAACGGGCCACGTGGCTGCCGGGTTCGTTGTCCGGCCACGATTCGGCTGGGCAGGAATCGGCCGCGTGCTGACACAGACAGGATGGGCTGCCGCACCTGAGTTTCTCCAGCTGCCACTCGTCCCGGGCTCCGGACGAGAGGTCCCGCCCTGGGTGCTTGCGGGGCCCGTACTCGCACGCCTGTCCGCACTCATTCGCCGCCTTCGACGCGGCTACGAGGAACGCGAAGAGCTTCTCAACCATCCGCGAGGGCGAATCCTCTGGCGCGAGTACTTGTCGCGTTCGTTCGTCCGCGGCCAATGGTCCAAGCTCCCGTGCCGATTTCCTGACCTGGACACGGATCCCCTACTTCGTCGCGAAATCCGCTGGGCAGTCGAACGTGTCCGTGACCAGCTGCGGTCAGTCGGGGGTACCGATCTCATCGCTCGACTGCTCTTGCAGATCGCGCAGCGTCTACTCGAACACCTGGGTGATGTCCCTCCAGCCACACCTCGCCGCGACCGGCTCCGACGGCTCGTTGGCGATCGCTTCGTCGACCACGCGCTCCGCGAGGGGCTCGAAGCGATCGGCTGGGTCGTAGACGAACGCGGCCTCGGGGGTGGCCGTGAGCAGGACGGCCTCGCCTGGCAACTTCCGCTCGATCGACTCTGGGAGTCGTACGTCGAGGCGGTAACAAGGCGCGATGCAGCTCTAACAGGAGCGCAGGTTCGCGTGGGACGCCTCCGAGAAACCATCTTCCCCTTGCGGTGGACCGAGGCTGCCTACGCGTCCCTCGGCCATCTAGCGCCTGACATCGTCGTGCGCCGTGGCCGCTTGGTGCAAATCATCGATGCGAAGTACAAGGCCCATCTCGCGGACCTCGACGATGACGGCTGGCGACGATTCACGGACGATGCGCAAGAGTCCCATCGAGCAGACGTCCACCAAGTCCTCGCGTATGCGGCGCTCTATCAGGCAGACGAAATCACGGCAACGCTGGTTTACCCTCTTCGCCGCCGGACATGGGAGGTCCTATCGGAGCGCCGCCGTGACATCTCGCGGGCCGACCTACTCCACGGAGGCCGCCGCGTAACTCTTGAGCTCCGCGGTCTCCCCTTCGGCGAGAGTCCGAACGCAGGCACTGTGTCCCCATGAGGCGACCTCTCTGCACAGAGTGACCTCGACCCAGGAAAAGAGCGTAATCAGGTCTGCGAAGCGCTCGGTTTTGGCTTACGCGCCTCTCGCTCGTACCACTGATGTGAGTGGGCGTAGCCCGGCAGCGAACTCATTCTCTCCCGGAGCCTCTTACACGACGTCTCCCACTTGACGAGATCAGTCTTGCGAAGTTCGTCGAGGAAGTCCTCAAACGCGTCCGGATTCCAATGGGTCGCAGCCAGTCCAAGGAGGACGGAGCTGAACCCCATGTGCGCGGTCGGGATTCTCAGCGCGCCATAGAGGTGATCCGATGGTGCCTCAACCTCCGCGGTCACGCCTAGATCCTTCATGCCCTTCTCGTCGAATTTTGTCGCCCCGAGCTGCGCATGAAACAAGGGGTGAGCCCGAAGCTGCTTCGCATCGAAATCGTAGTGCATTTCAAGAAGCGATTGGCCAGTCTCCCCCCTCGGCGCATTGCGAAAGTACCGGACCTGAATGTTCGAGGCGCACAACATGCTCTGTCCGCAATCAAAGGAATCGTAGCCGCCCACGAGGATGTCTATGTACTTGTCTCGGGTGGTCGATGCTTTGTAGGGCCAGCCGGACAAATGAAAGATCCCACGTACCTCGACACGGCCCTCCGGTCCCTTTGAGTCGATTCGGAAGCCAGCGCCGAGGCCCTTTGCACTGAGCTTCACCTTCTTGGCCCGCTCCCGGAATCTATTCCACAGGTGAGCATAAGCTGCTTCGATCTCACTAGGCTTCATGGCGCTAGTAGGACGCCAGCCAGGGTCGGAGCTCCTCGAACACCTTCTTGTTGATCCGGGCCAGATCGGCGCCCGGCGGGAACCAGCTTACTGCGGCTTCCGACTCCTCATCGCTGACAGGCTTCTCCGTGACCATGCAAAAGAAGCCAGCGCGCTTCGATGCGTCGACACTGCACTTGCAACCGCCAGGATCCCGACGAAGTTTCTTCTTCACCAATGCACGGCCCGACTCGCATCGCGCCTTCAGGAGGAGGTCGTCGAGGTCGGGCCGCCACCAGATCGGCCTAGCGCCTTCGGAGAAAGGTCCCCGATAGCGCGCAGACACAAACAACCTTTCGATCTGCTTGCTGCCCTCAAACTCAGCGGGATCGATGTCAAGGTAGCTCGCCGCCGCCTTACCGGATACCAGCAGGCCTGGAAAGCGCAGGATTGAGTCGTACAACCACGTGCCCAATATTCGTACGAGCCTCATCTCCAACCGCGAGCGTTTGTCCTCTTTCGCCAGCGGCACGATCTCCGCGAAATACTTTTGGTCCCCGAGACCGTATTGAGCCACTCGATCCAGATACCGCGGCCTCCCCATGAGCTCGGCCATCAGTGCAGCAGGCGACCGTGTGTGATGAGGCCCGCGCAGCATCCCACGGTACTCGGCCCTGATTCGTAGAAAGCCCTTAACAAGGACGGTCAATTCGGCCGCATGGTCCTCGGTACTCTTCCCCTTCAGAACAATCGACCCATCGCCCCAACCACGTCGATGATCGAGCACGTTGAAGCTCGCACCTTGAGCGTAGAGGACAACGGGCAGGTCAGCCGCGTCGGCGACTCTAACTACCGCGGCTTCGGACAGGCCGGTGTAGCCCGGTGTCTTAGACAGATCGCGATCGGTGATGAAGAGGATCGTGTTTCTATACGCAGGCCGGCCAACGTCCTTCTCGAGGCGAGTCTCGAAGAGTTCACCCCGGCCTTTTCCCGTAGCAGTAGCTGGCTCGAAACGTTTGATCTCGACCTGTCCCCGTAGCGAGCGGCGCAGAAGACTCAGCAGCTGTTTGGCGCGCTTGTCGTCGTCTTCGAACAGGACCACGCGTTGCAACGGCATTAGCCCCTTCCCTTCTTGCCCCGCGGAAGTTGAACCTTGAAACACGTCCGATAGTCCGGAGGAGGATCCACCACCTCGATCCGCCCTCCTACCTCCGTGACCAATTGCTTCACGAGACTCAGCCCCAAGCCCATACCCGTTCCGAGCGGGCTCTCGAGACGAGACGTCGTAGTGAAGAGGGGATCCCAAATTCGGCTGCGAAGCTCGGGCGGCACTCCCACGCCTGTATCGAGCACCTCGACAACGTGCCACTGAGGGTCGTTCCAGGCACGGAAGGTCACGCGTTTCGCACCGGAATCGCGCTTCATCGCGATGATCGCCTTGAGCGCATTGGTGTAGAGGTTCAGAAGAATCCCGCTGTAGACCGCGATGGGCACGGGGGCCGTTTCGAGGTCATCGTCGACTTCGCATTCGACTTCGATATCGCGCTCGCGGGCAAAATCGCCGAACCGCTGAACTATTCGCCGGATCTGTGGAGCGACCTTGAACACGACAGGATTTGGCGAACCGATCGAATCCACAAACGATCGCGTGTATTCGATCTGCCCAGAGATCGCGTCGAAACTCTTGTCGATCGTCTCACTCGCCGTCCGGAACTTCGGATCTCCCTTGGCCAAGCGCCTTAGCGTTTCTGCGGCGTCCCGAAGGGCCTCCATGATCTGCTGCGCTTCATGCGTCATGAATGCGGCGACGATGCCGATCGAGCTCATGAGCGAAAATTTCATCCTAGCTTCGGCGCTGTACTCTTCGACGGACTCGAGTCGCTTGGCGATTCCCGCGTACTCGGAGACAAGTCTCGCCTTGTCGCTCCGCGAAAGCGATGGGCTGCCTTCGATGAACTTCACGGCAGCGCGAAGGTCGGCCCTCATCTGTCTCGCCGCTTCCGCGGCCTTGGCCTCCTTTTCCTTTAGTAGTCTCTTCTTGTCTTCATTCGCGAGGAACTCAATCCCTGCCCGGATGATCTCCTTTAGGTCTTTGAATGCGTCGTTATCGAGGAATCCTTCGCGATCCATCGAAGGAGTAAGATCCGTTTCGTCGCGAGACAGCGACGGCGGACGCGACTCGACGAACACCGCACCGACCAACTGAAAGCTGTTTGGCAGATTGAGCGCGGGATTTGTCGCCGGGTTCGCCTTAACGGCAGGCAATATGCCGAAGCGGTCGCGGCCGATTTTGCTTCGCCAATCGCGCTGGTTGTGTGCGGCATCGATATCAAGACGGAGCCAATCATCCTCGGGGAACCCGTAAGGTTTTACTCGGAAGCCATGGTCGACGACGGCGACCCCATGATTGTCACGCACCCATTTCCAGGCAGCTTTTCCATTGATGCCTTTGCCTCGAAAGACGCCAGGCCGCTTCGGAAAGAAGCGGATATCCGCGAAAGACCCCTTCGAGATGTGGGACGGGAACGCCACACGTAGGCGTGCGGACTTCTCCTCATTCAGAAACCGAACAGTAAAGGCGAGATCCTTGGCAGAGAGCTCGATCTTCAGCTGCGCCCAAGCGTTAGTGAGCACGTCGGCCGCAATGGAAACGCCGGATTCGCTCTGGTCCGGATCGTCCGGAAGGGAAACCTGGAAGCCCGGATCTCGCTTCGATCCGGCGGCCGCCTCCTCGAAGGGTCCACGCTCGAGGCCAGAGATGGGAGATACGATTCTAAGTACGTCAGTGCGAAACTCGCGGCTCTTGACGAAATCGGCGTCAACTCGGAGGCGACGGATGGAGAGCGTTGTGCCGGTCCGTGCGTCTGCTGGCGCTTCATACAATGTGTACGGCACAGCAGTGCTTCCGAGGTCTGTCTGCTGGTCGATCTCTTGCCACTTAAACTGCGCTACCAGTCGCGTCTTTTGCTTGCGCCCTTCATCGAACGCGACGGTCTCGAGATCCAGCATGCCGCCGAGGAAACGGACGGCGAATCTGCCGATACCCTTCTGGCCCGTTACTCGGCGTCGATATAGGCGCGAGGCAGGATGATCTTGCTTAGATGACGTTGCGATCCGCATCCATCGATTCGCGAATGCGTCGAAGGTCATTCCGAGTCCGTCGTCCCGGACCGTCAGCTGCTTGCCGCTGTCTGTGAAGCGCACTTCGCAAACTGAAGCGTCCGCGTCATAGGCATTCTTCACTAGCTCCACGAGTGCTACTTCGGGGCTTGCGACGAGACGCTCGCCGAGTTCCTGGAGTAACCGGCCTTCGGCTTGGAAATTTATTTCGCCGCTAGTGAGTTCGCGCTCGGGCATCTATGCGACCGTCGCTGGCCAGCCCTTGAGGACATGGTTTAGCTGCCGAACTTCGATCTTCCGCAAGGTCTTCGCTTGCGGAACGATTCGCGAGCCGAAACGAAATCGAGCCAGGTAATCACGCAGCGGCCGAGTGTGGCGAGAAGACACTGGATGAACGCCATAGATCGTGCCGATGGCCTGCGCGTCTACCTTGTTTACAAGTACCTTTGTCTCGACGTCAGTAAAGCAGGAGTGGAAGAGCAGAGGCGGGATCGGCGCGACCTCGTACGAATACCAGGGGTCCTGGTTCTTGCACGTGTAATTGTCACGGAGGTCTGGATCCACGTGTTCGAGATAGCCTCTGAGCTGAGTGCTGAGACGGGTGTCCGTCGATCGCAGCAACCAGCAGCGGCGGCCTGCCTCGATGAAAAAGCGACGGAACGCTGGCTGATCGAGCACCGCCAAATCCTTTGGGAGGTGTCGGAGTGAGGTCACCGCCGGGCGAACGTCCTGCAGTCGGAGTCCGGCGTGCACCCGCTCGCCTTCAGTTAATACGAATATCTTCTGATTCCCAGGGCTGATGCCCCTCCGCGCCCAAGCGCCACCTCGAGCTGCGTACGGCAACGGCCGCACCGACCGACCAGTGGGATGAGCTACACGCGTGATGCTGAACTTCTCGTCGACGTGAAAAAACTTCCACTGCCCGTCACGGCCAGCCTTGTCGACGATTGTGACGGAGGCGGTGGTTAACACCTTTGGAAAAACGGGAAAGCAGAGGCGGTAGACATCCACGCTCCATCCCTGAGATCGGATGTAGTCGCGGATTGGCCGCGCGGTCGGCTTATCAGTCCATTCAAACGGAATTACAAAACCCAACAAGCCATCGGGTTTTGCCTTAAGCAAACCTAAGCAGAGGAACAGGAGATAGAGATTCCCATGCAGATCCAGATCGACTCCCAGTGCTCGCTCAATCCGCTCCGTCGTCCGTTCCTTCCATGGTCGCTCGATATCATGGTGCCGAACGTATGGTGGGTTGCCTATGCACGCGTCGTACGCGGGGAGATCCATCGCGAAGGCACAGCCATGGCGGAGCCGCGCCGACTTGGGCGCGTTGTGTAGCAGCCTGCACCGCCGGTCGATCTCGATCCCGAGATATGACCGGAAATGGCCACCGATCGCGAAACGCCCGTCACCAGCTCCCAAGTCTAGGACCTGAGGAAATCGGCTCCGACGCTCCCGAAGCAGTTCCCAAAAAAACCGAACTACTTTCGGCGGGGTCTCGACTTGAGCAGCACTCAGCTCGTAGGCCGACCGGTGGAAGCGCGTCATGTCGAGCGTCGCCTTGCTAAGTCAGAGCCAGATGACGCCGTCGGCGCCTCACCCCGGCTCGTGGCAAAAGGTGGCGTGCCGGCACGCCCGGCACCAGGGAATCGCGCTCGAAGTTGAGCTGTCGGATGTGAGATCAGGGAGGCACCGATGCAGTTCTAGAGGATTGGGGGTAGAGCAGGAGCCGTCCAGTTTCTCCAGCGCAGTCAAGGTGGATGCGGCGGGGTCCCCTGACGGCCAGAGACCATCACCAGCCCGAGCACGAATAAACCATAACTAGTGAGAATGTCACGCGTTCATGATGTCTCGCGATTTCTGAGTGCGGCGGTGAGGCCAGCGTAGCGATCGCCGCCTCGTCGGAGTTCTCGGCTGATGTCGGCTGCTAGGTGCGACGGTTCCAGCACGACGGCCGCGTCCCCGAACCCCAGCACCCAGCTCACCAGTTCGGTTGTGCCCCGCACGTCCAACGTCATCTCAATGCCGCCGTCCATACGACGGAACCTCTGGCTCGGATGCCACTGACGGCGCTGAACATAGCGCGCGACCCTCGGCTCGAAGTGGATGCGGACGTGCGCGGGCTCGCCGCGAATCAAGCCGAACGCGCCTTCGGTGAGCTGCTCGGGGCGGTAGTCGGCCGGGTACTCGAAGTGGTCATCCTTCAGCCAGTCCACGGCGCGGAAGCCATCGAGGGCGAAGGTGCGAATCTCGCGGTGATGGTGGCTAAGGCCGGCGAGGTAGAGGCCCTTCTTGTAGACGAGGAGCGTGTAGGGATCGAGGACGAAGGTCTTGCGGGCGCCGGAGACGCTCTCGTGGGTGACGCGTAGGCGGTCCTCGCGCAGGAGCGCGGTGATGATGTCGTTCACGTCCTCGAGGCGGTTTTCGTACAGGTGGCGCGCCTCGTTCACGTCGAAGACCTTGCGGTCGAGGTTCTTCGCGGCGGTGAAGTCCTTCCGCTTGAGGGTCGCTTCCAGCTTCTCGAAGACGTCGTCGAGGTCCTCCTTGAAGCCGGTGCCGGCGAGGAAGTCGAACACGCGGCGGGACAGATACAGGGCCACCATCTGGGTCGTCGTGAGCGTGATGCTCTGCCGGCGCGCCGTCGGCATGAGGCGCCAGACCTTGCGCTTGCCGACCGTGTCCGCGTAGAGCGGCTCCCCGGCGCGCTGGAGGGCCTGCAGGTAGCGCAGCGCGGTGCGTGGGTTCATCTCGAAGCGCTCCCCGATCTCGTAGATCGAGACGCCCTCGGCCGAATCCAGCATCGCCCGCATGCGGTGGAGGCGGGCCGCGGGCCCGTAGCGCGGCAACCGGCTTCTCTTTCGCTTCATAGTCCGTCGAGCTTAGGTGATGGGATCCGTTTTGTCATAGGTGGCTCGTATCCTGGCTTCATCCAGAAACGAAAGGGACGAAGCCATGGAAGAGCAGAACCAGGAAGCGATCGCGACCACCGTCGGTGAGACCGAGAAGCAGGCCCGCACAGGGGAATAGGAGCTGGTCGTGAAGGTCGAAACGCTCGAGGCATACAACGTCCCGTCCGACATCCTCGCCATCTGGCGCAC
>Ga0066903_100004525_pt1 | contig 11778 bp, 6 predicted proteins | sample PanSoiMetaGPlot1_FD_67491 | JGI IMG/M metagenome (GOLD analysis project Ga0066903, IMG submission 67491) | Tropical forest soil microbial communities from Panama analyzed to predict greenhouse gas emissions - Panama Soil - Plot 1 (version 2) | ecosystem: Environmental > Terrestrial > Soil >...
GCGATCGGGCCGAACGGCGCCAGCGACTGGCCGAGCGGGCCCATCGAGCCCGCCACGAACGCGGGCGTGCCCACCACCTCGCGGGCGTTGCGCGCCAGCTTGGCGCCCTGGCGGGAGAGCAGGCGCGACTTCTCACCCAGCGCGTGAGCCGAGAGCCGTACGGCGTTGGCGCCGAAGGTGTTGGTCTCGATCATCTCGGCGCCCGCGGCGAGGTACTCGCGGTGGATCTCCTCCACCAGCTTCGGCCCGGTGACGTTCAGCTCGTCGAAGCAGCGTTCGAACGGGATGCCGCGCTGGAACAGCAGCGTCCCCATGGCGCCGTCGGCGAGCAGCGGCCCGGACGCGAGCCGCGCGAGGAAGGGCGAGTTCATGCGGCCCACGAGACTACGCGGTCCCACCCCGGGTGTTCAACCCGCCTCGGTCTGTTAGCTTCGGCCCCGTGAAAGGCTCCCTCGTCTTCGTGCTGGCGTTGCTGTGGGCGGTACCGGGCCGATCGGAGACGAGCGTGCCGACCGCGCCCGTCTCGGCGCTCCGCGCCGGCCAGAAGGCCGTGGTGCGCACCGTGTTCGCGGGCGACTCGGTGGAGACGTTCGACGCCGAGATCGTGGGCGTGGTCCCTGGCGGCCGCGCCGAGGGCGACGTGATCCTGGCGCGCGCGACGAGCCCGCGCGTGGAGGAGACCGGCGTCGCGCAGGGGATGAGCGGCTCGCCCGTCTACGTGGATGGCAAGCTGATCGGCGCGCTGTCCTCGGGCTGGGCGTTCTCCAAGGAGCCGATCTTCGGCATCACGCCGATCGGCGAGATGCTCGCGGTGCTGGACCAGCCCGAGAGCGCGGCGGGCGACGGCACGCCGGGCCCGGTGGGCGTGGACCCGGGCGCCGCGGTGCCGCGCTTCCGCGAGTTCCGCTGGGCCAACGCCGACACGACGCCGCCCGCGCTCCCGCTCACCGAATCGGGCGCGCGGCCGTGGCTGCCGCTGCCGCTCGCGGCGAGCGGGCTCCACCCGGCGGCGCTTGCGGGCGTGCGCGCGCTGTTCGAGCCCGCGGGCTTCGCCGTGGTTCCCGGCGGGCGAGCGCCCGCGCCCGAAAAAAGCACCGCCACGCTCGAGCCCGGCAGCGCCGTGGCGGTGGACGTGATGCGCGGCGACCTGAACCTGTCCGCGATCGGCACCGTCACCTACCGCCAGGGCGATCGCGTGCTGCTGTTCGGCCACCCGTTCTTCCAGAGCGGCGAAGTGCGCCTGCCGCTCTCGACCGCGAGCATCACGACGATCCTCGGCAACCTGAACACGTCGTTCAAGATCGGCGTGTCGGCGACGCCGGTCGGCACCGCGACGCAGGACCGCCGCACCGCGGTCGCGGGCCGGCTGGGGCCGGCGCCGAAGCTGCTGCCGATCCGCGTCAACGTGAGCGGCGCGGGCCCGAGGGCGCAGCGGTTCGCGTACGAGTCGATCGACGACCGCAGCCTGCTGCCGCAGTTGGTGAGCACGGCGGTCTTGAACAGCCTGCTCGAGTCCGGCGGCATGGGCGCGATGCAGACGATCCGCTGGTCCATGACCGTGTGGCGCGGCGGCCGCGCGCTCCGGCTCGCGGACCTGGACGCCGGCGAGTCGCCGATCGGCGACGTGGCCGCGGAGCTCGGTGCGCCGATCCGTTACCTGTCCGCGAACCCGTTCGAGCGCTTCCGCGCCGACAGCCTGGTGGTGGAGCTGGAGACGCGCGCCGGCCGCGCGCAGTCGACGCTGCGCGGCGCGGCGCTCGCCACGGCGCGCGTGCGCCCGGGCGGCGTGGCGCGCGTGCGCGCCGAGCTCGAGCGCTGGCGCGGCGGCCGCGAGACGGTGACGCTCGACGTGCCCGTGCCCGAGGAGCTGCCCGACGGGCGCTATCTGCTGCACGTGGCCGGCGGGAACGAGTTCGACCGCTTCCTCGCCGCACGGCTTCCGGCGCGCTATCGCCCGATCTCGTTGGAGGACGCCTGGGAGCGGCTCGCCGAGGCGCGCCGTTCGGATGAGCTCCACGCCGGGATCTGGGCGCGCGCGCCGGAGATCGACGCTGACGGTGACGACCTGGCCGAGCTGCCCACGTCGGCGCTGGCGCTGCTCGCCTCGCCGCAGCAGGCGGGCGACCGCACGCGCCGCGGCGACTGGGCCCTGGTGGAGGAGGTGAAGCGCGCCGCGGACGATGTGTTGCGCGGCGAGGTGCTGCTCGAGCTGATCGTGGATCGTCAGGCGCCGTGAGCGCCGGGTGGGGGGGCGGTCGGGTGGGGGGCGGTCGGGTGGGGGGCGTGCGGGTGGGGGGCGTGCGGGTGGGGGGCGTGATGACGCGGGGACGGCGCCGGCGGCTGCTGGCGACAGTGGTGAGCGCGTGGCTCGTGGCCGGCGGCGCGCGCGCCGCGGACACGCAGTGGTGGACCAGCAACTCGCAGGCCGACCAAGCGAAGGCCGAATCGCGCGGCGTGCTCGTGGATCCCGACGGCGTGCTGCGCCCGGGCCCGGCGGCGAAGAGCTTCGCCACCGACTCACTGGCGCTCGCGTGGTGCGCGGTCGTGCTGCGCGACGGCTCCGTGGCCGTGGGCGGCGACCGCGGGCGCGTGCTCCGCTGGACCGAGGCGAACGGCTGGCGCGTGTGGGCGCGGTTGGGGAGCGGCCAGGTGCTGGCGCTCGCGGCGGACGGCGACGGCGCCGTGGCCGGCACGGGGCCGCGCGGGCTCGTCTACCGCATCGCGGCGAACGGCGACACCACGCGCCTCGCGGCGACGGGCGAGCGTTACGTGTGGGGGTTGGTGAGCGCCGGGCGCGGCGCGTGGTACGCGGCCACCGGCACGCGCGGCCGATTGATGCGCGTCGCGGACGGCAAGGCGACCGTGCTCCTGGACACCGAGGAGAGCAACCTGGTCTCGCTCGCGGCGGACGGCAAGGACGGCGTCGTGGCCGGCGGCGATTCGCGCGGCCGCGTCTACCGCGTCACGAGCGAGGGGGCCGCGAGCACGTTGTTCGACGCGGGCGAGGACGAGATCCGCGCGCTCGCGGTGTCGCCGGACGGCATCGTGTGGGCCGCGGGCCTGAGCGTCTCGGCCACGAGCGACGAGGGCCCCACGACCGAGGAGGGCCCCGTGCCCGCGCGCGGCGCGGTGACCGGGGGCCGCGCGGTTCTCTACCGCATCACGCCCGAGGGCGACGGCGCGGCGTGGTGGACGAGCCCGCAGCCGCTCGTCTTCGGCCTGCTCGCCGCGGAGGGCCAACTCCTCGCGGCGACCGGCAACCGGGCCGGCGTCTACCGCATCGAGCGCGCGAACGGCGCCACGTCGCTCCTGGCACCGCCGCAGGCGCAGGTCACCGCGCTCGCGGGCGGTCCCAAAGGCGTGCACTACGCGGTGACGTCGAACCCGGTCGTGCTGTGGCGCCTGGGCCCGGGTGCCGCAGAGGGCGGCGAGCTGCTGGCGCAGGTACAGGACGCCAAGCGCTTCGCGCGATTCGGCCGCGTGCGCTCGAGCGGCGAAGGCAGCCGCACGTTCAGCACACGCAGCGGGAACAGCGACTCGCCGGACACCACGTGGTCGCGCTGGCAGCCCGTCTCGGGCGACGGCGCGATCGCCTCGCCGGCGGGGCGTTTCCTCCAGTGGAAGGTGCGCATGGGCTCGGGTGACGCGCGCGTGGACGAAGTCACGGTCTCCTACCGCGAGACGAACCAGCCGCCGCGCATCGACGACCTGAGCGTGGCGCCGCAGGGACAGTCGGTGCGTGAAGGGGAGATGGCGCCGCGCACGGAGAGCGTCACGCAGACCCTCGCGGGCGGGCAGAAGGTGGAGTACTCGGCCACGATCGGCGGCGCCAAGCCCGTGCGCGAGATGCCGCTCTGGGCACGCGGCCTGCGCACGCTGTCGTGGCGCGGCGTGGACCCGAACGGCGATCCGCTGCGCTACAAGGTCGCCGTGCGCGCCGAGCCGGACGGCGACTGGATCGAGATCGGCAAGGACCTCGAATCGAGCGTGCTGACGTGGAACACGAACACGCTCGCGAACGGCCGCTACCGCGTGAAGGTGACCGCGAGCGACGCCGAGGGGAACGCGGTGGGCGAGGGGTTGACGGCCGAGGCCGTCAGCGAGCCGTTCACGATCGACAACACGCCGCCGCAGGTGACATCACTGGAGGCAAAGGCTCTGGCGTCCTCCGGCGTCGAGGTGAGCGGCGCGGCCGAGGACGGCGAGGGCTGGCTGCAGCGGCTGGACCTGGCGATCGACGACGGCGCGTGGCACTCGCTCGCGCCCGTGGGCGGGCTCTCCGACGCGCCCAAGCTCACGTTCCGCACCACGCTCAAGGACCTGTTGCCCGGACCGCACCTGCTGTCGGTCCGCGCGGTGGACGCCGCGGGCAATGCCGCGACGCGTGCGGTGCGGGTGGTGGTGGCGCGCAAGTGAGCGAGGTACGGGTGAGCGACCGGCCGGCGCCGGCGCGCCGCCCGTACCGCGTCGCGGCCGAGCCGGCGGCGCTGGCGCTGCTCCTGGTCGGCATCGCCACCGGCCTGGGCGTGCTCGGCGACTGGCGCGCCGAGCTGGGGCGCTTCCAGGCGTTGATGCTCGCGGCGTTCGCCGCCTACGCGCTCGCGGTGTGGCGCCGGCCACGCTGGCGCGCGCTGCCCGGCGCCGGGGCGTGCGTGGTGTGCGTGGCGCTGGCGCTGCGTGTCGCCGTGCTCGCGACGCCGCCCACGCTCTCCGACGACCTGTTCCGCTACGCGTGGGAGGGCCGCGTGCTGGCCCACGGCGCGAGCCCGTACGCGCACGCGCCCGCGGATCCCGCGCTCGCGCGCTTCCGCGACGCGCGCGTGTACGCGCGCGTCAACCACCCGGAGCTCTCCGCCATCTACCCGCCGCTCGCCGAGGCCGGCTTCGCGCTGGTGGCGCGCGTGGGCGACGGCACCGCGGCGATCAAGCTCTGGGTGCTGGTGAACGACATCCTCCTGTGCATCGTTCTCGCCTGGTGGTGCGCGGCGCGCGGCGGCAGCGCGTGGGACGCGCTCGTCTACGCGTGGAACCCGCTCGCGGTCGCGGAGTACGCGGGCAGCGGCCACTTCGATCCCGCCGGCTTGCTGTGGCTGGTGCTGGCGCTGGCACTCGCCGAGCGGCGGCGCGCTCGCGACTCCGCGGCGAGCCTCGCGGCGTCGGTGATGACGAAGCTCGTGGCGCTGCCGGCGCTGCCGTTCCTGTTGCGCGACTGGCCCGCGCGCGTGCGGTTCGTGGCCGTGCCCGTGCTGGCGCTGCTGCTCGCCGGCTACGTGGTGCTCGCCCGCGGTCCGCACTCTGGGCTCGCGGCGTTCGCGGCGCACTGGCGACACAACGACTCGCTGTTCGGCCTCCTGGCGGCCGCGAACGGCGAGCGCACGGCGCGCGTCCTGGCCGCGGCGTTGCTGGTGGCGCTCGTCACGTGGCTGCTCTGGCGGCGAGTCGCAACGCTGCCGGCGACGCGGCTCGCGCTGCGCGCCGGGCTGCTGCTGGGCCCGGTGCTCCACCCGTGGTACCTGGGCTGGGTGCTGGCGCTCGAGCCGCTCCAGCCCTCGGCAGCGTGGCTCACGCTGACGTGCACGGTGCTGCTCGGCTACGGTTCGTTCGCGCCGCCCGCCGCGGGCGGCGCCTACCATCCGGGAGCGTGGACGCGGCTCGTGGAGTACGGGCTGCCCGCGCTCGTCGCCGTGGCCGCGGCGCACGCGCGGCGCCGGGCGGCGCGACCGTTGGAGGGAAACGGTGTTCGAACGCTTGCTTGAAGCGGTACGTGAAGCGTGCGACGGCGAGCGCGCGCTCCGCGACGTGCGCGCGCTCGCCAACTTCCACCGCATCCAGTGCAGCCCCGGCTACGACGCGGCGGCGGACTGGTTGGAGGGCGCGATCCGCGACGCCGGTTTGGAGCCGCGACGCGTGCCGGTCGAGGCCGACGGGCGCACGCACCACTTGGGCTTCCCCATGCCCGAGGGCTGGCGCTGCCGGCACGCGCGCGCCGCGCTTCGCGGCGCGCGCGGCGAGGAGCCGCTCGCGGACTTCTCGCGTGCACCGCTCTCGATCGTCCAACGCAGCGACGCCGCGCGCGGGCGCTTCCCGCTGGTCGTGCTCGATCGGCTCGATGCGTTGGATGCGGTGGACGTAAGCGGGCGCGCCGTGCTGACGTCCGAGCCCGTGCAGCGCGTGCACGAGCGCGCGGTGGTGGAGCGCGGCGCCGCGGGCATCGTGTTCGACGGCCGGCGGCTGCTGCCGCCCGTGCGCACCGCCGAGCACGACCGCGACTCGATCGCGTACACGTCGTTCTGGTGGACGGGCGACCGGCCGCGCGGCTGGGGCGTGGTCGTGAGCCCCGCGCGCGGCGCCGAGCTGCGGTCGCGCCTGGCGTCAGGCGAGCGGCTGGAGATGTCGGTGGACTTCGACTGCGAGCGCTATCGCGGGCAGACGACGCTGCTCACGACCACGGTGCCCGGCACGCAGCCGGGCGAGGTGCTGGTCACGGGCCACCTCTGCCACCCGCAGCCGGGTGCCAACGACAACGCCTCGGGCGCGGCGGCCGTGCTCGAGACCGCGCGCGTGCTCGCGCACCTCGCCGCGCGCGGAGAGCTGCCCGTCGAGCGCCGCAGCGTGCGGTTCCTGTGGATGCCGGAGTTCACCGGCACCTACGCGTGGCGGGCGCTCGAGCCCGAGCGCGCGCTCGCCACGATCGCGGCGGTGAACCTGGACATGGTCGGCGAGTCGCAGGCCGATTGCGGCAGCACGTTCCTGTTGGAGCAGGCGCCGCACTTCCTCGGCTCGTTCGCGGACGAGCTGCTGGCGCGCATCCGCACCGCGGCGCAGGACTGGGCGGCGGACGGCACCGAGCCCCCGACGCCGATGGCGCCCATGGCACGCATGGCCGAGGTGCCGTATTCGGGCGGCAGCGACCACGCGCTGTGGCTCGATCCGTCCGCGGGCGTGCCGTGCCCGATGCTCATCCAATGGCCGGACCGCTACTACCACTCCGACTACGACACGCCCGAGCGCTGCGATCCGCGCTCGCTCGCGCTCGCCGCGCGCGCGGCCGCCACGTACGCGGCGTTCGTGGCGGGCGTGGGCGCGGCCGAGCTGCCGTGGCTCGTGCAGCTCGTCGGGCGTGGCGCGCGGCGCCGGCTGCTGGCGGCGCTCGACCGGCCGGAGCCCTGGCTCGCGGCGCAGGCCGAGCGCGAGCGCGGGCAGCGGGCGCTCGCGAGCGTGCAGCGGCTGACGCTGGGCCTCGCGCGCGCCGACGCACTCGTCGAGGCGCTGGAGGCGCACCTGCCGCACGCGGTCGAGGCGCTCGAGGGCGTGTGGGAGAGCGAGATCGCGCCCGCGCTGAGCGGCCGGCCCGCGCCCGCGACGCCCGCGCGCGGCCGCGTGCCGCGCCGCATCGCACCCGCGCTGCCGCCGCCGATGCGCTGGCTCGCTTCGGGCTGGGAGCGGTTGGGCGAGAAGGCGCGCACGCGGCTGCTCGCGCTCGAGGCCGCGATCCCGGGCGGCTCCACCGCGCTCGACATCGCGTGGTTCGCGTGCGACGGCGCGCGGGGCGTGGGCGACATCGCGCGGCTCCTGGCGCGCGAGGGCTGGGCGGTCGAGCCGGCAGCACTCGAGGAGTGGTTCGAGCTCGCCCGCGCGCTCGGCTGGTGCGCGTGGGCGGACGCGTGATCAGTGCACGGTCGTCTTGACGCTGTCCGCCGCGGGCTTCACGGCGGCGGGAGGCGACGCCGGCTTCGCGTGGTACGAGGGCGCGAGGCGCGCGTGCTTGATCATCGCCAGCGTGCCGGGGTTCGCGTCGTTGCCGCGCCGCGCGATGTCGGTCCGATTCGCGAGCGCCACGATGCGCTCCACCGTGTCCCAGCCGTCCACGACCTGGCCGAACACGGTGTAGCCGCCGTCCAGCTGCGCCAGGTCGCGCAGCGCGATGTAGAACTGCGAGCCGTTCGAGGCGCGCGCGGGGTTCACCACGTCGGGCAGGCGCGCCATCGCCACCGCGCCCTTCACGTGCCTGGCCTTGATCTCGGCGGGCACGGTATAGCCGGGGCCTCCGTCGCCGTCGTTGAACGGGTTCGCGTCGCGCGAGTTGGGATCGCCGCCCTGGATCACGAAGTTGGGCACGACGCGATGGAACGTGAGGCTGTCGTAGAAGCCCTGGCGCACGAGCTTGCTGAAGTTCGCCACGGTCTGCGGCGCGTCGGCCGGGTGGAGCTCGATGACGATGTCGCCGACCACGGTCTCCAGCACGACGATCGGGTTCGTCGCGGCGCGGCTGCGCGTGGGCGCGGCGCTCGCGTCGCTGACCGGGTGCGCGGGCGACGCGGTCACCTGCGCGGCGGCGGCCGCCCGCGGCGCGGGGCCCGCGAGCGCGAGCGCGATCACTCCGCGCGCGAGCGCTCGGCGCAGGGGGAGCGTGCGATCCTTCGGACTCAACCGGATGCCCTCATCAAGGACGGGTTCCTCCACACGGCGCTCGGGAATGGCCGACGAGTATCGCGCACGCGCGCGCACGTGATTTCAAGCCCCCGTCAAGTGGTTGGCGTCACGGCCGCGGCTGGTATACTCCCCGACCGCTTCACGCATCGTGTGGCTCGATCCGCGCGGCGACACCCCAGTGTCGCCCCGTGCGGCCGCGATCCCGCCGATGCGAGAAGTACCACTCGGGTTCGCAGCAGGTGCAGGCGCCGGTGTCGTGCATGCGATCGGCGCGTACACCCGCGGCGCCCAGCGCCAAGCGCGCGGCGGTCGGCAGGTCGAGCCGGGGGCGGTCGTGACCCGCGCGCACCGCGGCGGCCGGGAAGCGCGCGGCGACGTCTTCACCCACTTCATAGCAGCAACCCCGGATCGCGGGGCCGATCGCCACGCTCACGGCGTCGGGCGCGCAGCCGGCGAGCCGACACACCGCTTCCAACGCGGCGACCGGCATCGCCAGTGCGGTGCCGCGCCAGCCGGAGTGGGCGGCGGCCACGACGCCCGGGGCCTCGTAGAGCAGCGACATGCAGTCCGCGGTCGTGACCGCGAGCACCACGCCGGGCACGCGCGTCACGAGCGCGTCGCATTCGGCGTGGTGGCCGGGTGCGACCACCTCCACCACGCGCGCACCATGCACCTGTCCGGCGGTCGCCAGCCGGTCCGGTGTGAAGTGCGCGAGGCGCAGCAGGCGTTCGCGGTTCTCGCGGACGGCCGCGGCGTCGTCTTCGGTGGAGCGGCCGAGGTTCAGGGTGTCGAACGGCGCTCGGCTCACGCCGCCGCGCCGCGTGGAGAACAGCAGCACGGCCCCGGGCGAGGTCTCCCGGGGCCGCCAACAGGGGATGGTCGCGGTCTCGTCGAGCGTCCACATGAGCGTGGGGCACGCTAGAGACGGCGCTGGGGAGCGTCAAGCTCCGGGGAGAGGAAGCGGGTGAACGCACGCGCGGCATGGTCGTGCCTGGTGCTGGTGACGTTGGCGTGTCCGGTGTTCGAAGCGGTGGCCCAGAAGGCGCCGGCCCAGAAGGCGCCCGCGCCGAAGGCGGCGGCGCCCGCCGCGACGCCGGCCCTGATCGCGACGGTGGGCCCCCGCCACATCACGCGCGACGAGTACGAGCGCCGTTACGAGGTGGCGCAGAAGCAGACCGCCGCGCGCGCCGGCGAGGCGCCGGCCGAGTTCCAGGACGTGCTTCGGCGGCAGCTGCTGGAGACGCTCATCCGCATGAACCTGCTCGTGCTCGAGGCGCAACGGCAGAACGTGACCGCGAGCGACGCGGAGGCGGAGTCGCTGCTCAAGCGCGATCCGTTCTTCAGCCCGAACGGCGAGTTCGACGCCCAGCGCTGGCAGCTCACGCGCGCCACGCAGCCGGAGCGGTTCGCGGGCGCGATGGCGGTGTCGCGTGAACAGGCCGCCGCGCGCAAGCTGGACGAGCGGCTGCAGGTGAAGTTCCGTCCCGACGAGACCCAGCTGCACGAGAAGGCGCTGCGCCAGCTCCGGCACGCGGTCACCGAGGACCTGTCGCTCAACCTGTCGGAGTTCAGCGGCGACTACCCGGAGCCGCGCGAGAGCGACGTCCTACGCTACGCGCGAGAGCACGCCGCGGAGTTCCGCCGGCCGGATCGCGCCACGCTGAGCGTCGTGTTCGTGAACGAGCCGCCGCGCACGCAGCTCGAGCTGAACGACGCCGCGGCGGGTGCTCAGTGGACCGCGCGCATGAAACGCGCCGCCGACAGCCTGCTCGCCGCGGTGAAGGCCGGCGCGCGGCTCGAGGACGCGTCCGCCGGGTACGGCGGGCCGCGCGGCGACGTCACGGTCGTGCCCGACAATTTTCCGAGCTACTGGCATGGCAGCGACGCGCAGACCGCGGCCGTGTTCAAGGCGGCGGCGGGCACGATGCTGCGCGAGCCCATCCCTGGCGGCGAGGGCTACCTGGTCGTGCGCGTCGACGACATGAAGCCGGCGCACGCGGCGCCGCTCGCGGAGATCTCGCGCGAGATCCGCGGCCGGCTGCGCGACGACGCGCGGCTGCACCACGACGAGAACGAGCGCCGCGCGCTGTTCGCGACGCTCAAGGACTCGCTCGCCGGTCCGGCGTGGCGCTTCCGCTGGGCGGCGCTCGACACCGCCACCGTCAAGGTGCCGGAGCCGACCGACGCGGACCTCGACCGCTGGTACCGCGGTCACCTCGCGGACTTCTCGTCGTTCGACGCCAGCTCGGGCACGATCGTGGCGAAGACGCTGCCGCAGGTCCGTGACGAGGTGCGCGCGCGCTGGAAGCGAGACCGGCGTGTGGAGACCGCGCGCCAGCAGGCGGAGGACCTGTACACGGCGTGGAGCGCGGGCAAGCGCAACCCGTCCGTGGAATCGTCGGCGCGCGTGCGCGAGAGCGCGCCCACGCCCCAGGGCGCCGACGTCGACACCGGCTTCGCGGCGACCGCGTTGAGCGACACGGTGTGGAAGCGCGGCGAGCCGAGCGGCGCCGGGTTGGCGCCGTACGCGCGCGGCTACCTGGTGTGGCAGGTCACGGCGCGCATCGCGTCGCACACGCCGACGTTCGAGCAGGTGGAGCCGGCGCTCAAGGTGGCGCAGGCCGCGCACCGGCAGGTGGTGGAGGAGGTGGGCGCGCGGCGGCTCTACGAGTCCGACCCCAAGCGCTTCGGCGTCGGTCGGCGCTACCTGTTCACGCGCCTGATCGTGCCGAACCCGCCGCTCGAGTCCGTGCACCTGACGCGGGCGCAGGTCGAGCGCTGGCACCGGCGGAACATCGAGAAGTACTCGGCGCCCGAGCTCGTGCGCGCGAGCCACATCCTGATCTCGCCGATCAACTCGACGCCGGCGGCCGACCGCGCCGCGCGCGTGCTCGCGGACTCGCTGCTCGCCCGCGCCCGCGCCGGCGAGTCGTTCTCCTCGCTCGCCGCGCGGTTCTCGGACGACCCCGCGACGAAGGACAAGGGCGGGGACCTGGGCGTGTTCGCGCGCGGCACCATGCTGCAGCCGTTCGAGGACGCCGCGTTCGCGATGCGCGAGGGCGACCTCGCCGGCCCGGTCAAGACCGATGTCGGCTACCACGTCATCCTGTGCACGGAGCACACGCCGGCGTTCGTGCAGCCGCTGAAGCTCGTCTACAGCATCGTCGCCAGCGACCTGGCGAAGCTCTACGCCGACACGCTGGCGATGCAGCGGGCCGACAGCCTGCTCAAGGTGGTGCGCACGCCGGCGCAGGGCCAGGAGGCCGCGGGCCGACTGGGCTTCAAGGCCGTCGACTACCAGTGGGGCGAGGGCGAGGTCAACAGCAACACGCTGCTCGACGGCTA
>Ga0066903_100004526_pt1 | contig 11777 bp, 9 predicted proteins | sample PanSoiMetaGPlot1_FD_67491 | JGI IMG/M metagenome (GOLD analysis project Ga0066903, IMG submission 67491) | Tropical forest soil microbial communities from Panama analyzed to predict greenhouse gas emissions - Panama Soil - Plot 1 (version 2) | ecosystem: Environmental > Terrestrial > Soil >...
GGGGCTCACCGCCGCCGCGACGGCTGGAATCGGCACTTGAGGAGCGTGTAGACGGCGTCGATGCCGTCGGTCCAGCGTATCTTCTTCCCCTCGTCGCGCCGGCGCGGATGGTAGCCGATGGGAACCTCGACAATGCGCCGGCCGTCCATCAGCAGCCGCGCCGTGAGCTCGGGCTCGAAGTCGAAGCCGACGCATCGAAGCCGGATCGTATCGAGCACCTCCCGGCGGAAAACCTTGTACGCCGTCTCCATGTCGGTGAGCCGCGCGAAGAACAGCGCGTTGGTCAGCCACGTGAGGCCGCGGTTGGCGATGCGCGTGCGGAGCGAAATCGGCGTCGTCGGCCGCAGGAAGCGCGATCCGTACACGACGTCCGTCGTGCCCTCGAGGATCGGCGCCAGCAGATGCGTGTACTCCTGCGGATCCAGTTCGAGATCGGCGTCCTGAACGAGCAGGATGTCGCCGGTGGCATAGTGCAGTCCGAGGCGAACCGCCGCGCCTTTGCCGAGATTGATCTGGTTGTGATGCACTTTGATCCGCGAATCCGCCATCCAGCGGCTGTCGTCGATCGCGCGGCGCGTGCCGTCGCTGGAGCCGTCGTTCGAGATGATCAGCTCCTTCTCGATGCCGCCGAGATCGACGGCGAGCACGCGCTCGACGACCTCGGCGATCGTTTGCTCCTCGTTATAGACGGGGATGATGACCGACAGCTTCATGCACGTTCGCGGTCTTGTATGATGAGCTTCCGGTGAAACGTCTCGAGCGCGCGCTCGATCAGGAATCGACTGTGTACGCGGCGTGCGCCGCGGCCCTCGCCATCGGGCTCGCGTTCATCTTCGTCCGCTCGCCGCACCCGTGGGGCGTCGAAGGATTCGATCACTACCACCAGCTCGCGCTCACGGTCGCATCCGGTCGTCCGTTTCCAACGTTGGACGTGCCGTGGGGCTACGCGTACTTTCTCGCCGCCTTCTACCGCCTGTTCGGCGACCATCCAGCGATTCCACTGACGGTGCAGGCGCTCCTCAACGCGTGCGTGCCGCTTCTCGTCTACAAGCTGGCCGTTCACTGGGTCGAACGGCGTACCGCCGTTCTCGCGGCGGTGTTGAGCGGCCTGCTGTCGTTCAACACGGTCTACGCGTCGACGCAGTCCTCCGACGCCGTGTGCACGGTCATTTTTCTCACGGCGATCCTGGCGTTCGTGCGGGGCATCGTCACCGGCCGTCTGGAGCTGTACGCCCTGTCCGGCATCCTCCTCGGGCTCGCGCCGCAGTTCCGGCCGAATCTGATCCTCGTGCCGCTGCTGCTCGCCGCGTACGCGATCGCCGTCGACCCGCGAAGACGACGCTGGGCGCCGGCTGCCGCGCTGCTCGTGTGCGCCGCGCTCGCGCTCAGCCCGTGGGTCGTGCGCAACTATCGACTGACGCGGACGTTCCTTCCCGCCAGCGTGCACGGCGGCATGCAGCTGTGGTACGGCACGCTGCAGGTCGGCCCGTATCTGCACAGCCGCGCGTACAATCCCCGCAGCGCCTTTGAAGCCGGCGCATTCGACTACACGAGCCTCGACGACGTGCCGCTCGTCGTCACCGCGCGGCCGTTTTGCACGCAGGAGCCGCCGCCCCAGATCGCGCTCGAGTACTGGACGCATCGCGATCCAGCTCACAAATCGGTCGACTTCGTGACAAGTGGATCGACGTTCCGACTGGAGCTGCCGCCTCCAGCCGCTCCCGACGCGTTCTACTACATCGTCACAGCCACGCTCCGTGACGGCAGCCGCGAGTCGGTTCCGGGCGACGGGTCGCCGCGGGTCTTTTTCATCAGCCGCGATCATCTCGGCGACATGGACGTCGGCGGCGACTTGCTCGACGTCTTCGATCTGGTGCGCATGATGCGCCACCGCGCATGGAACGAGCCGCTTCAATGGAGCGACAAGATGGCGGCCGCCGGATTCCGCGACGACGATCTGACGGGCGTCGTCGACGCGCTGACGAAGAAATTCGGCGAATCGAGCCGTAGCGCGGCGTTGTCTGTCGGCGATTTTCGCTCGGACGATGACCGCGCGACGATGACGCTGCCCGACGGCTCGACGATCACGGTGCCGCGCGACTGGCGCGGCCGCCTCACCGACGTCGAGTTCAGCGGCGGACTGGCCGCGGCCCTGATGCCGTCGACCGTTCCATGGCGGCGCGTCAAGAAAACCGGGGCGCCCGCAGGGATCGGCAACGCATGCATCGACGAGGACAGCATCGAGATCAACAAAGTGTTCTATCGCGCCGAGCCGCACCTGATGCGCCGCTATACCGCGCTGGCGCTCGACAACATCGAACGTGCGCCGGGGCAGTTCGCGCTGGCGACGCTCTTCCGCATCGGGCGGCTGTTCATCGTCTGGGGCACCAGCGATGCGGCGACGATGCAGCAGTTCCGAAGCGGCCGGATCGTCACCGCGCTGGCGACCGCGGCGTCGAGTGCGCTGGTGGCGCTGTTTCTGGTGGGCGCCGTCCTGTCATGGCGGCGCGGAGCCTGCGTCGGCCTCCCGCTGCTGCTCGTCGCGTACGTGCCGGCGACCATCGCACCGATGCTCACCAACATGCGCTACACGATCACCGTGCAGCCGATCATGTTCGTCTTCGTGGCGGTCACAGTCATCTGGCTGCTTGCGCGCGCCGAAGGCGCGCATCCAGACCTGCCAGCACGTGTTCCTTGAGATACGCCGTGAGCACGTCGGCTTTCACGAGATTGGCGTTGCCGAGCGCGTGCCCCTCGGCGTTCGGCATCTCGGACGGCTTCACGCGCAGAAACGCGTCGTGGCAGCTCACGGCGGCCGTCCCCTGTCCGACGATGTCCATGACGAACGTATTCAGAAGTCGGGTCGCGCCGTCGAAGAAGAAGTCGCCGTCGTAGCACTTTCGCGGCACGATGTTCACGAAGAACACGATTTGATATGTGCGCGCGCGGTCGAGCGCCTGAAACCCGCGTACCGAATCCATCCAGGCGTCGAACCCGGGCTCGCGTCTGAGCTGATTGGGCAAATCGGCGGGTGCGCGGACGCCGTCGACGCACCGCGTGCTCTGCACTTCGTCGTCTGAAAACCGGGTGAAGGGCGTGAGCTTCTGCGTCTCGAGCGCCGTCGCGTCGCGCGGCTCGGCGGCTTCGTCGCGGGCAAGCGTGTCGAGGCGGCGGCGGTACAGCGTTGGCGCGCTGATCCGCCAGGCGACGGTGTAATAGAGGCGACGATAGAATTCCAGCGACCAGGCGTGCCGCCGCGCGAACGCCATCACCGAGGTGAGCGCGCGCTTCGTCCGCGTCGGCTCGGGAACGGCGCGGTTGTCCAGCAGATCGTTTTCGTAGAAGCCGACCACGACGAGGTCGGGCTTGAACAGCGGCCCAATCTCCTGCAGCTGCGCCAGTTCCTGGCTCGTGTTGTAGCCCGGAACGGCGGCGTTCCAGACTTGCCAGTCCACGTCGGGCCGCCACGCTTTCAGCTGCTGCTCGACGAGATACGGATACGTGTGCTCGTACACCGATCCGTGTCCGAACGTGACCGAGTCGCCCAGCACGAGTATCCGATAGGTGTTGGGCTTCTTGACGAGATCGTATTCGCGCGGATCGCGAAGCCCGAGCGCGTTGATGTGGACCGGCACGCCCGCGAACCACCCCGAGTAGTTTTCGCTGAGCCGCTGCCCCCTGATCGGATCGGGCGCATAGAATCCGGGCGTCCCGCGCCGCACGTCCCATGTCAGGCGCACCCAGATCTCGACAGCGGACGCGCCGGCGACAGCGCCGGTGACGAGGCCGAAGAACACGGCGAGAACGCGGCGGCGGCTCAAATCCATCCGCGGCGCCAGTACACCGCAATCGCGACGTACTCCTGGAGCACCGCGCGCACCTGCTCGAGCGACGCGCCGCGCTGGTGCTCGTAGAACTGGCTGTCGATGGGAGGCGTCGGCACGACGGCGACCTCGGGCGCGACGCGATGCCACACGAGCAGGGCGCGGCGCATGTGGTACGGCGAGCTCACCAGCAGGATGCGGGTCCAGCTGTGCGCGCGCAGGATGTCGTCGACGTACCGGACGTTCTGATACGTGTTCGACGCCTTTTCCTCGAGCAGGATCGCCGGCGCAGGAATGCCCTCGTCGATCGCGCTCGCACGCATGACTTCCGCTTCGTGCAGCGTGTAGACGTAGCCGGACGAGATGATCAGCGAGCGGGCGTAGCCGGCCTTGTAGAGATCGACCGCCTGCTTCAGCCGCTCGAGCGCGCCGCCGCCGGCGCGTCCGGTTTCGCCGGCGCCGCCGGCAAAGATCACGATCGCGTCGGCCTGTTGGGGCGCCTCGATGATGCGCAGCGGCGCCGCCACGCGCCAGATCGCGTTCGTCTCGAAAATCACCGCGTACGCCACGGCGAGCGCCGCCAGCGCCGGCACGATCTTGCTCCTGGTGCGGCGATACACGCGGCGCAGCGTCACGTCCCACCGCTGGTCGGACACGGATCGGCGCTCGAGCGCCTCGTCGATGAGCGTCGACATCTCCGCGATGCGGCGATCCCAGCTGTTCGCATGTGCCGCGGCGATGCGTCTGGAGATCTCGGACGGGCTCGACGCGCCGAGGCTGGCGCGGATCGCCGCGGAGAACGCGTCCGGATCGCGCGCGACGCGCACGAGGTCGCCGTGCTCGGCGTTGAAGCGGTTGATCTCCGGCAGATCGGTGGCGACCACGGGAATGCCCATCACCAGGTACTCGTTCAACTTCGTCGGGTAGACGTTCGCGGTGTACTCGGTGAGCCGGTACGGCACGATGCCGACGTCGAACGCCTTCACGTATCGCGGCACGTCTGCATGGGGCCGCGTTCCCAGCAGGCGCACGTTCGGGCAGCGCTCGAGAGCCGCCACGTCGGTCTGCGCGGGGCCGACCAGCGCGAACGTGATGTCGGGCGCGCTCGCGGCCGCGCGCGCGACCAGATCCTGATCGACCCACTGGTGCAGGCCGCCGACGTAACCGACGACCGGCCGCTTCAGCGCGCGGATGTCGTCGGGCACGGCGTCGGGGTTGGCACGCACGGCGTCGAACCGGTCGAAGCTGACGCCGAACGGAAACAGGTGCACCTGCGCGCCATGCTCGGCCGCGCGTCGCCGCAGCTTTTCCGACGTCACGAACACGAGATCCGCGCGCCGGAACAGCATCACCTCCGATTGCGAGATGCGCCGCGCCCCGGGCGAGCTCGACGCGAGATCGTCGATGCAGTAGTAGATCGTGAGCCGCGGGTCCACGCCGCGGATCAGATCGAGCGCGAGCGGCGTCGGCAGGAACGTCCAGACGATCGGACGATAGAAGCCGGTCGCGTTCATCCAGCGCTTCAGCGCGCGCAGCAGCAGCCACGTGTTGATCCAGCGCGCTACACGCGAGTACGGCAGCGGCAGCACCAGCGGCGAGTAGACGAACAGGTTCGGCCGCTCCTGCCGGAAGCCCTTCGTGCCGCGCCACCAGTTTCGGATCCGTTGGCGGACGCGCGGCAGATCGGCGACGCGCGGCGCCCGCACGCCGGTGTTCTCGAGGAAGAGCACGCGGTGCCCCTCCGCCGCGAGCGTGCTCATGATCTCCTGGTGACCCTGCCAGATGAAGTCCCAGTCGATCGACGAGATGCAGAGAACGTCGTCTTTTCGAATCGTCACGGCGTCAGACGGTAGATTTCGACAGACGAGACGGTGAAGTCCGTCTGCGGCGCTTCCGAATAGATGGCGATCGGCACCCGCGGCGCCGTGGCGACGTACGCTCGATCGCCGGGAAACCACGGCTCGTGCGCGAGCGGCGTGGGCATGCCCGCCGACGACGCGCCGCTGAGCGATAACACCTGCAGCGGCGGCTTCCACGTGCCGAGGTACAGAAGGTCGCCGGCGCGCTCTCCGGCAGAGGCGACACGAATCAGGTACGCATCACCGACGGTCGCCGAAAAATCGAGCGCGATGCCCGGCCAGCCGGCGCCCGAGATGCGCAAGGCCGACTGCGAAGCGGTGACGTGCGGCGTATCCTCGGCGCGCCGACGCGGATCGGCATATCGCGGCCAGGTCGCGAGATCGGTCGGGCCGAAATCGGCGAGCCGCTCGCCGACTCGGTACACGGTCGCTCCGCCGACGATCCGCGGCGCCGCCGCGGCGGCTGGCGGTGACTGCGCGTCGCACCGGAACGCGGCGATCGTGCCGTACGTGGTCCCGAGCGCCTCGGACTCGAGCGCGCAGTGGCTCTCGATGAACGCGGTCCACCCGCGACGAAAGGCTTCGTGATCCGGCGCGGTCATGTCCGCCAGCCACTGCGTTTCATCGACCAGCAGGTGGACGGGACGATTGTGCGTCACCGCCTGAACGCCGATGGCGTACGAGGTGAAGCTCGTATCGGGATCCGCGTGGAACGGTGTCCAGAAGTGCGGTGAGCCGTAGATGTTCTTCGGACCCTCGGGCAGGAGCGCCCGCAGCGTCGCCTCGGTCTGTTCGTAGGGCAGCAGCTCGGACTTGCGCGCGCTCGCGTACCACTTCTCGTAGTATGCGGCCGCCGCCGCGCTGTACAAGACGACGAAGAGTACGACGAGCGCCGGACCGGACGCAGATCGCGCCGACAGCGCCGCGCCCGCCGCGGCGAACCCGTCCACCGCGACGGCCGCGAGCAGCGAGAAACCGATCAGCAGGTGCGGCATGTATGCCGGCACCTTGTTGTTGATGAAGGCGGCGAAGATGAACGCGCTCGCGGCCGCGAGCGCCAGCATCAGGGCGTCTCCCGTGCGCGCGCGGCGGCGGGCGATTCGCCAGATCACGATCGCCGCGCCACACGCGGCCGCCAACTGGAAGACCCACAACAACGGGTTGGGCACCGCGTTGGTGACGAGGCCGAAGCCCCAGTTGCGATAGCGCTCCACTTCACGCGACATCTGCACAAGAACCTGCGACGGCTGATAGAACGGCACGCGCTCGGCGACGAAGGCGTCGATTTGCCGCCGGACCTCGCCGATGTTCGCCAGCACGATTGCCACGTACGGCGCGACGGTCGCGGCGGCGGCGCCGGCGACGAGATACGTGCGCGACGACACAAGCAAACGGCGTCCGAGATCGATCGCCAGCCAGACGGCGAGAACGAGGGCGACCCAGATCGCGTTCCCGTGGCAGAGCATGGCCAGGCCGGCGCTCGCGCCGCTGAGGCAGAACCACTTCGTGTGCGGGCGCTCCCGTCCGATCACGTAGCAGGCGAGCGCGGCGGCTGCGAAGAACACCGCCGGCATGTCGGTGCGCGCGCTGCGCGCGGTGCCGAGAAAGTTGCTGTCGGCGGCAAGAAACATCGCGGCACTGACGCCGCTCAGCGGATCGACGAGCCGCCGTCCCATCAGGGCGACCAGCAGCACGGTGCCAAGACCCAGAGCGACCGCGAGCGCGCGCGCCTGACGCACCCCGACGCCGAACGGCGTCATCCAGCCCGCAAGCAGATAGGGGTAGCCGGCCTGGAGGAAGTACGCGTGATCGAGGCCGTACATCGGCTGGCGCGGCGTACCGGTCCGCGTGATCTGGTACGCGCGCTCCATGAGCCACGGCTCGTCGACGTTCACCCGCGGCATCATCGTCAGATATGGGATCGTGCCGTGCAGGTAGACGAGGACGACGATCGCGAGCGCTGCCGCCGCAACGGCGCCCGACGGGCGGCCGCCGGCTATCGATGCGCCAGCAGTCCCTGTTGCTCGAGCCATGTCACGATGCGGGCGAGCGACTCCTCGACCCGTTCATGGTCGGTGTGGACGTGGATGTCGGGCGAGGCGGGCGGTTCGTACGGATCGGACACGCCCGTGAAATTCTTGATCTCACCGCGCAGCGCCTTCGCGTACAGCCCCTTCTTGTCGCGCTTGACGAGCTCGTCGAGCGAGCAGTCGACGAACACTTCGATGAACCGCGCCTCGTGCGCACGGCGGACTTCGTCGCGGATTTCGGCGTACGGCGAAATCGCCGCCGTGATGGCAACGACGCCATTGCGAGACAGGAGCCGGGCGACGTATCCGATCCGCCGGATGTTGGTGTCCCGGTCCTCCTTGGAGAATCCGAGCCCCTTGCTGAGGTTCGTCCTGACCTCGTCGCCGTCCAGAATCTCGACGCGGCGCCCACACGCCCTGAGCGTGTCGCGCACCGCTTCGGCGAGCGTCGACTTCCCCGCCCCGGACAGCCCCGTAAACCAGATCGTCAAACCGTCGGGCCGGCTCATGCCTTCACGCCTTCGGCCCGCATGCCGTCGATGAGCACCCGCGCGATCTCGGCGCGGGTGAATTCCGGCGGCGGAATCTCTCCGCGCGCCAGCATGTCGCGCACCTGCGTGCCGCTCAAGGTGACGCGGCTGGCCGCGTCGTGCGGACACGTCTTGCTCGACGCCATCCCGGCACACTGGCGGCAGAAGAACGTGTGCTCGAAGAACAGCGGCGTGATGCCGAGCTCCTCGGCGGAGAATTGCTCGAAGATCGTCTGCGCGTCGTAGGTGCCGTAATAGTTCCCCACGCCCGCGTGATCGCGGCCGACGATGAAGTGGGTGCAGCCGTAGTTCTTGCGCGCCATCGCATGAAAGATCGCTTCGCGCGGGCCCGCGTAGCGCATCGCCGCCGGAAACACGCTGAGCAGCACGCGGTCCTTCGGATAGTAGTTGTCGATCAGGACCTGGTAGCTTTCCATCCGGGTCGCCGCCGAGATGTCGTCGCTCTTGGTCTCGCCGACGAGCGGATTGAGCAGCAGGCCGTCGCACGTTTCGAGCGCCGCCTTCTGGATGTACTCGTGGGCGCGGTGGACCGGGTTGCGCGTCTGGAAGCCGACGACGCGGCGCCAGCCCCGCTCGACAAACAGCCGGCGCGTCTCGGCCGGATCGCGCCGAAAGGCCGCGAACGGCTCGGCGGGCGGCGGCTGAATCAGCGTGATCGGCCCCGCCAGCAGCACGTCGCCCTGCGCGTACAGGCGCGCCACGCCGGGATGCGCCTGATCCTCGGTCCGGTACACGTTCGCCGCCTCGCGGCGCTTGTCGTATTTGAATTGGCCGGTCACCTCCATCGTCGCGGCGATGCCACCGTCGGGGTCCTGGAGCGCAATCGTTGCGGCGCCGCGGATGGACGCGGCGACGTCCGCCGATACCGCGAGCGTGATCGGAATGCTCCAGACCGTGCCGTCGGCGAGCCGCATGCGGTCGACGATCGAGTCGTAGTCGTGTTCGCCGACGAACCCGGCGAGCGGGCTGAACACGCCGGTCGCGATGCAGCAGACGTCGGAGTACTGCACGGCGGTGAGCCGGATCGATTTCAGGGGCGACGCCTTCGCGGCTGCATCCGCGCGCGCCGCCGGATTCACGATGCGATGCACGAGCGTCCCGCCGTGCGGCCGAATCAAAGAGTCAGACATCGAGTTCTCAATCCTTCCGGAACACCGTCACTCGCTGTTTGAGCTGTGTCGCGCTCGCCGCCGCCACGTCGAGCTCGACGAGCGCGCGGAGGCCGCACGAGGGAGCGAGCGAGTCGCGGACTCCGGCGCTCATGAACTGCTCCGGCGGAATGTACATGTATTCGGTCCGCTCCCGCAGCAGCGCGTCGCTCATCCGCCCGCCGTACACGCGCCGCGCGGCGAGGAGCACCAGAGCGTCGACCGGCGCCGATCGCGCGAGGCGCAGTCCGCGCCTCAACGCGCCGAGCAGCCGGTTGCTCACGCAGTCGAAGGCCATGCAGCAGACGAGCACGCCGCCGCTCCGCAGATCCCGCCCCAGCTTGCGCCACAGGACCTCGCGGCGCCCCGGAATGAAATGGAGCACGGTGTCGGTGACGATGACGTCCGTCGGCGGCGCGTCGTACTGCAGATAGTCGGCGCGCTCGAACCGGACGCGGCTGCGCGCGGGACCGTCCACCTGCCTCGTCGCCACGCCGATGTTCGCCGGCGAGACGTCGACACCGGTCACCGAGGCCAGCGGCAGCGCGGCCGCGAGCTGGAGCGCCAGCGCGCCGGTGCCGCAGCCGATGTCGAGTACGTGAATCGGACGATCGCGCGGGGCGTGCTCGACCACGATATCACGCATCCGCTCGGCGCGGGCCTCGGGGGCGCTGCAGGTCGCTCCCTCAAACGGCGTGCGCATGTGGCAGCCGCCGCGCGAGCTCCGCCGGCGTCGTGAAGGCGAACCGCACGGGCGCCGACGCGATGTGCGCGACGAATGCCTGGTACGCGTCGCGCATCGCGCGGCCGCCGCTGAAACGTGCCTCGCAGTGCGTCAGCAGCACGACGATGCCGCCCGAGCGCGCGATCGTTTCCGCAATGTCGATCCACATCCGCACGATCTCGCGGGCCGAGTAGCCGAGGAACCGCAGGCTGCCGTCGCGGGGCAGCGTGAGCGGGATCTCGGTGACGCCCTCGATGTGAAACGGCCGCGCGGTCGCGCAGCCGTTGTTGGGTACCGGAAACGGACCGCCCGAGGTCGGCATACTGCTGTCGTACAGGTAGCGCGTGGCGAGGTCGCGAACGAGCGAACGCGTTCTGAGCAGCGACGGCGCGCGGTAGCCGACGGCACCGTAGCGCTCGCTGAACGCGCGCGCGCCGTCGAGCCGCGCACGGCGCTCGTCGTCTCCAGCAAAAGGCGTTCGGTTGCTGTGGTCGTACCCGTGGACGCCGACTTCATGCCCGCGGCGGCGCGCTTCCTCGACGAGCTGCCGATCGGGCGGCCACGCGCACGGCACGATGTAGTTGGCCGAGCGCGCGCCGGCCGCCTCTTCAATCGGCAGGAAGAGGTCGACGAGATTGCGAAGCCCCTCGGGCGAATCGATGTCGTGCGTCAGCAGCACCGGCGCCGGTCCGCCACCGGCCTTCGTCGAGGCGGCGAGATCGGCCACGAGATCGGCCGACAGATCGAGCGGCCATCCCGGAAAGGCCGCCCAGGTGTCGACGCGGTTCCGCTGGCGGCGTCCGATGATCGTCGCGGCGGCTGATCGAAGCCAGGCCGGCACACGCCGATAGCTGAGCGGCAGCCGCGACGTGAGCGGCGGCACGTCGGTGAAGGCCGCGTGCAGCCGCACGGCGTCGACGTCGGACTCGGTGACATGCGCCGGTTCGCCGGGCATGACGAGGTCGCCGCGTGCGTCGATCGACGACAACCAGCCGATCCGCTCGAGCAGCGCGTACGGCACGTTGAAGCGCAGGCCTTCGGCCCAGGCGAGCGCCGCACGCCCGCCCGTGTCGGTGACGCGCACCGCGGCGAACGTCACGTCCAGATGGGGAAGGCTGGGCCGAGCATGCGCGCCAGCTCGCGGTTCGGCTCGGCGTAGTGCTCGGACAGAACGCGCCGCGCCGATTCAGGCATGCCCTCGTCCGGCCGCTCCGCCGGATTGATCACGCCGAGATCCTCGGCGTCGTGCGGCCGCGCGTCGACACCGAGAAACTGCTGCAGCGTCTGTGCGAGCCGGCCCGGCGCGTCGACGATGTCCTCGAAGCGCACGATCAGGATCTGTTCGCGCGGAAAACGGTCGAAGTACGGCCGCAGCATGTCGGCGTACATCCCGCGCGACACGTACGAGAACGGCCGCGAGAAGCGAAACCGCTCAGGCAGCTCGCGGTCGCGCCGCGGCTCGAGACGGATCGCCGTCTCGAAGTCCTCGGTCTCGAGGCCGTTCATCTTCGACCACAGATAGTTGGAGTATGCGCGCGACACCGGTTCACGCAGGATGAACACGAGCTTCACCGCCGGCAGATCGCGCGCGATGCGTTCCGCCGCCGCCGCGCTCTCGAGATAGTCGGTGCTCTTCTCGCC
>Ga0066903_100004527_pt1 | contig 11777 bp, 10 predicted proteins | sample PanSoiMetaGPlot1_FD_67491 | JGI IMG/M metagenome (GOLD analysis project Ga0066903, IMG submission 67491) | Tropical forest soil microbial communities from Panama analyzed to predict greenhouse gas emissions - Panama Soil - Plot 1 (version 2) | ecosystem: Environmental > Terrestrial > Soil >...
CGTGAGCTGACCATCCGAGCCCTGCGCCGTGCCTCCGCACGCGCGGGCGCAGACGTCTGAGAAAGGCAGGAGACCGTGCAGATCGAGATGACCGTCAACGGGCAGCCGGCGAGCGCGGATGCCGAGCCGCGCACGCTGCTGGTGCATTTCCTGCGGGACACGCTGCGGCTGACCGGCACGCACTGGGGCTGCGACACGTCCAATTGCGGCGCCTGCTGCGTGCTCCTCGATGGTGAGCCGGTGAAGAGCTGCACCGTGCTCGCGGCGATGGCCGGCGGCCATGAGGTCACGACCATCGAGGGTCTCGAGCGAGACGGTGCGCTCGATCCGGTGCAGGAGGGCTTCATGGCCGAGCACGGCCTCCAGTGCGGCTTCTGCACCCCGGGCATGATCCTCACCGGGCGGGCGCTCCTCGACCGCAATCCCGATCCCAGCGAGGACGAGATCCGCGAGGCGATCTCCGGGCAGATCTGCCGGTGCACCGGCTACGTCAACATCGTCAAGGCGATCCGCTGGGCTGCCGAGCACGAGCGCTCGGCAACCGCGGCCCAAGGAGCATGACATGGCGACCACCGAAGAGACAGCCACGCCGATCGGGTATGGACGCATGCGCCGCAAGGAGGATCCGCGCTTCATCCGCGGACAGGGCACGTACGTCGACGACGTCAACCTGCCGGGCATGCTGCACGGCGCCGTTCTGCGCAGCCCCTATGCCCACGCCCGCATCCTGTCCATCGACACGACGGCCGCCAAGCAGCATCCGAAGGTGCACGCGGTCGTCACGGGTGCCGACCTCGAAGGGCTGAAGCTGGCATGGATGCCGACGCTGTCGGCGGACGTGCAGGCCGTACTCGCCGTCGACAAGGTCCGGTTCCAGGGCCAGGAGGTGGCCTTCGTCGTCGCCGAGGACCGCTATGCCGCCCGCGACGCCGTGGAGCTGATCCAGGTCGAGTACGACCCGCTGCCCGTGGTGGTCGATGTGCGCAAGTCACTCGACGCCGATGCGCCGATCATCCGTGACGAGCCCGGCTCCGAGCGGACGAACAACCACATCTTCGACTGGGAGGCCGGCGACCGTGAGGCCACGGAGCGGGTGTTCGCCGATGCCGAGGTCGTGGTCTCCCAGGACATGATCTACCCGCGGTGCCACCCGGCGCCGATGGAGACCTGCGGCTCGGTCGCGGACTTCGACAAGGCGACCGGCAAGCTGACCCTGTGGACGACATCGCAGGCGCCGCATGCCCACCGCACGCTCTACGCCCTCGTGGCCGGGCTGCCGGAGCAGAAGATCCGAGTGATCTCGCCCGATATCGGCGGGGGCTTCGGCAACAAGGTGCCGATCTACCCAGGCTACGTGTGCTCGATCGTCGGGTCGATCCTGACCGGCCGCCCGGTCAAGTGGATGGAGGACCGCTCCGAGAACCTCATGTCGACCGGCTTTGCCCGCGACTACGTGATGCGCGGGGAGATCGCGGCCACCCGGGACGGCAAGATTCGCGGGCTTCGGGTCGACGTGCTGGCCGACCACGGGGCGTTCAACTCGACGGCCCAGCCAACGAGGTACCCGGCGGGGTTCTTCCACATCTTCACCGGGTCGTACGATCTGGAGGCGGCGCACTGCAAGGTGACCGGGGTGTACACCAACAAGGCGCCCGGTGGCGTGGCCTATCGCTGCTCCTTCCGCGTCACGGAGGCCGTGTACCTGGTCGAGCGGATGGTCGACCTGCTGGCGGCCGAGCTGGACATGGACCCCGCGGAGCTGCGGCTGAAGAACTTCATCCGGCCCGAGCAGTTCCCGTACGAGAACAAGACCGGCTGGACCTACGACTCCGGCAACTACGAGCAGGCGATGCGGCTCGCCATGGAGATGGCGGGGTACGACGACCTCCGCCGCGAGCAGGCCGAGCGGCGCTCCCGCGGTGAGCTGATGGGCATCGGCGTGTCGTTCTTCACCGAGACCGTCGGCGCCGGCCCGCGCAAGGACATGGACATCGCGGGCCTCGGGATGAACGACGGCGCCGAGCTGCGCATCCATCCGACCGGGAAGGCGGTGCTGCGGATCTCGGTGCAGACCCAGGGTCAGGGCCACGAGACGACGTTCGCGCAGATCGTCGCGGAGGAGCTGGGGATCCCGCCCGAGGACGTCGAGGTCGTCCACGGCGATACCGACCAGACGCCGTTCGGCCTGGGCACGTACGGCAGCCGCTCGACGCCGGTGTCAGGTGCGGCAACGGCCGTGACTGCGCGCAAGGTGCGTGACAAGGCGCGCCTGATCGCCGCGGCCATGCTGGAGGCGTCTCCGGCCGACCTCGAGTGGGAGAAGGGCCGCTGGTACGTCAAGGGCGACAAGGAGCACGGCAAGACGATCCAGGAGATCGCGTTCGGCGCCTATACGTCGCGCGACCTCCCCGACGACGTCGAGTCGAACCTCGAGGCGATGTCGACCTACAACCCGACCAACCTGACATATCCCTACGGCGCCTACATCTGCGTGGTCGACGTCGACCCGGGCACCGGGTACGTGAAGGTGCGCCGGTTCATCGCCGTCGACGACTGCGGCACCAGGATCAACCCGACCATCATCGAGGGCCAGATCCACGGTGGCCTGGCGGAGGGGATCGGCATCGCGCTGATGGAGCTGATCAGCTTCGACGAAAACGGCAACTGCCTGAACGGATCGTTCATGGACTATCTGATCCCGACGTCGATGGAGGTGCCGGACCTCGAGCTGGGCTACACGGTCACGCCCTCGCCGCACCACCCGATCGGTGCGAAGGGAGTCGGCGAGTCGCCGACCGTGGGCAGCCCGCCGGCGATCGTGAACGCGATCCTCGACGCGCTGAAGCCGCTCAACGTCAAGCACATCGACATGCCATGCTCGCCCGCGCGCGTCTGGGAGGCGATGCAGGGCCGGGCGGCGCCGCCGGCATGATGCGTGCCGACCTGACCGGGCGTGCGGCGGCGCTCGCCGCGGGACGGACGCCGTTCGTGCTGGCGACGGTCGTCCGCGTCGAGCGGCCGACCAGCGCCCACCCCGGCGATTCGGCGGTCGTCCTGCCGGACGGCACGATCGAGGGCTTCGTCGGCGGGGCGTGTGCCACCTCGACGGTCCGGCTGCATGCGCTGCGCGTGCTCGAGACCGAGCAGCCGTTGCTGCTGCGGATCCAGCCGGACGGCGACGCCTCGCCGTCCCGCCCCGGCGTCGCGACGGTCACGAACCCCTGCCTCTCGGGCGGCGCGCTCGAGATCTTCCTCGAGCCGCAGCTGCCGGCGCCGCTCCTGCGTGTGCTGGGCGATTCGCCGGTGGCGGAGGCACTGCGCGTCCTGGCTGCCCCGCTCGGCCTCGAGGTGGCGATCGGTTGCGAGGCGGCGGCAGGGGACGATGCGGTGGTGATCGCCTCGCTCGGGCATGACGACGCGGACGCGGTTGCACAGGCGTTGCGCAGCGGGACTCCCTACGTCGCGTTGGTGGCGAGCCGCCGGCGCGGCCAGGGCGTCCTCGACGAGCTGCGCGCGGCGGGGCTGGAGGGCGAGCTGGGACGGTTGCACACTCCGGCAGGCCTCGACATCGGCGCGCGGACGCACGCAGAGATCGCGCTCTCGATTCTGGCTGAGCTCGTTGCGGTACGGGCCGCGGCGACGCCGCACGAGCCGGCGTCTGCGCCCAGGACCGAGCTCGTCGATCCTGTCTGCGGCATGGTCGAGCCGGCCGGCGCGGGGTGGGACCGCATCGTCTACGACGGCCGCGAGGTTGTTTTCTGCAGCGCCGGCTGCCGGCGTCGCTTCGAGGAGGACCCCGTCCGGTACGTGCTCGAGCGCACCTAGCGCAACGACGCGTGCATGAAAGCTGCGCCTCGCGGGTAGTTGAGGTTCCATTGCGATCGACCGGGGGGGTCGTTGTGAAACGTGCCAGTCGTGTGAGTGCCCCGTGGGCGCACCAGGTCACCGCAAGCGAGGACGCGCCGCCGCCCCGCCTGCTCGACCGCGATCAGATCGCGGCGGTGCTCGGCGTTCACCGTCGGGAAGTCTGGGATCTGACCCGCCGGCCAGGTTTCCCGGCACCCGTCGGCTACTTCCGAGGCCGCGAGCTCTGGGATGCGGACGAGGTGGCTGCACGTGCCGAGACCGCTGTCGCCGGCTGATCAGGACGTCTTGCCGAGACCGTCGGCGAGCTGCCGTACCGACCGGCCGGCCGCCTTGATCCGGCGCACGAGATCACCGTCATCGAGCTCGCCTGCGAGATCGGCGGCCGCGTCCAGCTGCCCGGCCGCGCGCACCAGTGCGCGCATCGCCTGCTCCGCCGTCTTCGCGCGCCGCGCCTCCGCCCGCTCCCGTTCGCGCTCGGCTCGCTCTCGTTCGCGTTCGGCACGCTCGCGCTCGGCCTGTTCGGCTTCGGCGCGCCCGGCCGCTGCGGTGGGAGCGCGGCGTGTCGGAGCCGCGGCCTTCTGCCGTGGCGCCGGCGCGTTCGTCCATCGCATCGGAGCGCCTCGGACGAGCACACCCCGCACCGGCCCACTGCTGATCGTCAGCGGCCGCAGGTCCGCCAGCTGGACGGAAACCTCCGGCCCTGCGGCCTCGGCAAGCAGCCGCAGCTGGTCGAACGCGACCGGTGTGCCGAGGTCGTTGCGGCGGCGCGGACGGTTCTTCAGCGGGACCCGTCGCTCCTGCTTTCCGGCCAGGAGCACGAGCTGCTTGTCCGCGCCGCTGAAGGTGAGCCGGCCCTCACCCGAGGGGAGCGCCTCGAGCAGAGCGTCGCGCGACACGACGGCATCGAGCGTCGCGGAGGCGGCCGGCCACAGCCAGTCGATGTCCACCGGGTCGCCGTCCCGCTTCAGGTCGACACGGCGCTTCCCCAGCTGGATCCGGACGCCGTCCCGCGTCGGTTCGATTGCGACCGCGTCCGCAGATCCGGCGTTCGCCGCGCTGGGCGGCCGGTAGGCGCCGTCCAGGTCGGCCGATGCGCTCGGCGCTTCGAGGTGTGCGGTCAGGAGCGAGGTCTCGCCCGGCGAGGCGACCACCAGGGCCCCGTCCTGGTAGCGGATGGACACCATGCCGTCCGGCTGCGACGCCGCGTGGCGGAGGATGGCACCAACCGCGGTTGCCGCGCCGGCTGCGTCGAGTTCCACGCGCCGAATGCTAGATCGGGGTGCCGCTCATGCCCGGACGCGGCCCGACCGGCGGTCGCGGACTCGCACGAGGGCGCCAGCCGGGTCGCGTTCGGAGGTGCGGCGCAAGATGAACGACTTCATCGCCACGCCGAGCGCCGGTTACACGCCGTCCGGCTCGCGGCCGGCCCGCGCATCCTGCCCCCCGTCAGGGTCGATGTCCTGCGCCTGCTGTCGTGATGCACCCGCGGCCGCGCGTTCACGCTCGGCATCGGCTGCGAGGCGGTCCGCCCGCGCCTGTGCTTCGGCGGCGCGATCCTCGCTCATCTGAGCGTTCTCGCGGTGTGCGGCCGCCACCGTGCGGCGCTCCTCCTGATCGCGCCGGCGCTGCCACCTGCCGATCAGGATCGCCGCCACCAGCACCACGACGACCACGACGATGATCCATCCTGTTGTGCTCATGGCGCGGCAATTTCCCCGCCTCGTGGCGGAGGAAACGTCCTGGCTCAGGCCGCGTGCGCGCGCGCGGCGAGCTCGGGCATGTGGCCGACCGCCGCGGCAAGCGCCTCGACCACCGCGCCGTCGTAGCGGGTGCCGGCGCCCTCCCGCAGCTCGGCCAGCGGGTCGGCCGGCCGCTCGCCCTGGTGATAGCGGCGTCCGAAGAGCATTGCCAGATAGGCCTCGGCGGCCAGCAGAATGCGCGCGCCGAGCGGGATATCGTCGCCGCGCAGCCCGTTCGGATACCCGGTGCCGTCCACGTGCTCGTGACTTGCGGCCACGATCGCCCGGACCTGGTCGAAGAGGGGGCTGTCGCCCAGCATCTCGGCCGACCGCTCAGGGTGGCGGCGCACGAACTCCCATTCTTCGTCGGTCAGCGGGCCCACCTTGGTGATGACGTCGTCCGGCACGACGCTCATCCCCAGATCGCGGAACCTGCTGGCGGTGGTGAGCTGGATGAGAGCGGTCGGGGCCAGTCCCATCGTCCGGCCGATCTCGCGAACGAGCATGTCCAGCTCGGCCTCGCCGGGGGCGGCGGGATCCTCCGGCCGCCGCACGACCGCCTGGGTCGTCCCCAACCGGGAGAGGCGCGACCAGACGAATCCAGCCGGGATCCACTGGTCCTTCTCCTGTACCGCGAAAGCGAAGCGCAGCACCCGCTCCTGGTCGACGACGAACAGCCCGTCGCGCCGTTTCGCCCGGCGCAGCCGGCGCTCGTCGACCATGCCGAGGGCGCGCCCGGCCTCGCCCTTGGGGTCGGTCATCCACTCGGCGACGCGGACCACGCCCAGCTGGCGGCCGAGCGCGGAGTCGCCTGGCGATACCACGAGCAGCCGCGCCGGGGAGCCGGCCATGCGCTGCCCCAGCTCGCGCAGCATCGCGGCGCGGGCGTCGTCGGTGCGGCCGCCGTCGATCAGGGCGAGCACGGCCGGACCAGAGGCGATCAGGTCATCCAGCGCGACTGCACCGCCGCCATCGGATGGGATCAGCGAGAAGGGCGCAACCGGAGCATCAAGCCGCGGCTGTAGCGTCGTGCTCATCCACGTCCTCTTCACCGGACGACACGATCTGCACGGGCGGGGCGACCCGCGTGCGCTCCGCAGCCTGAATCAGCGACGTGCGGGCCTGCTCGAACGACGCCAGCATGGCGGCCTGTGCCTCGGCGGCGGTGGCCAGCAGCTCGTCTGCCTCGCGGCGGCGCGCCTCGGCCTCGCCGAGCACCTCGGCGATGTGCACCTGCGCGTTGGCGTCGCGCTCGCTCAGGGCCTGCTCGAAGCGCCGGCGCTCGCTCTCCAGCTCCTGCTCCAGCGATGCCCGCAGGTCGTCGCCCTCACGGCGAGCCTCGGCGACGATCCGCTCGGCATGCGACCGGGCGTCGTCGATGTGACGGCGACCGGCCTCGGCCGCCTCGTCGATCAGCCGGCGGCGCTCGCTATGAATATCGTCGACCTCGAGCGCGCTCGCCTCGCGGACGGCGCGGAGCTCATTCGCGACGAAGCCCTCGAGCGCGTCGATGGCGCTCTCCACGGTTTCGGACAGGCGACCGACCTCGGCCGGGGTGCGCGCGGCGAACACCGGCTCCGCGAGCTGCGCCACAGGCACCTCGCCGACCGGCTCGTGGGCCTGCACGAGATCGTGGGCATGCTCATCCTCGGCGACCGGCTCGGTCTCCGGCTCGTGCCAGTGCACGGCCGACACCGGGAACGACTGCTCATCGTGGTGGTCTTGGTCGTGGTCGTCGTGGTCGTGCTCGGCCACGGGCGCCTCGTCGTGCGCGGGCTCTGCGTCGTGTGACTCCTCGGCAACCGGCTCGAACTCGGGCTGCGGCTCGGCGTCCACATGCTGCTCCTCGTCGTGCCCGTGGACCTGCTCCTCGGCCACCGGATGCTCCTCGGCAGGCACGTGCTCGGCGACAACCTCGGCCTCCTGCGCCGGGACGTCGTCGTGAGCCTCGTGGTCGGCCCAGCCGGCCTCGTGCTCGGCCACCGGCTCGGGCTGATACTGCTCGTCGGCCTCGTGGGCCTCGTCAGCGGACGGCTCAGGCTCGACCTGCTCTGACCGCGGCGCCGGGGCGGCAGCCAGCTGGTCGGCGATCGAGCCGAGAAACTCGTCGACCTCCTCGGGGTTGTAGCCCGTCGGGGTCAGGGAGAAGGAGGCGTTTCGCAGGTGCGCCAGGTCAACGGATGCGGGATCCGAGTCGGCCAGCTCGACGAGGAACTGATCGACCTCTTCCGGGCTGTAGCCGGTGGGCGTGAGCGAGAACGACGCGTTTCGAATGCTCGCCAGATCCATCATGGTGAGGGCGCCTCCTGATGAAGCGATTGATGCGTTGGGCAGGGGTGAAACCGGGGGGATTCCCTAGCCTTATCGGCGTCCTGTCGTAACCCTTTAGAGTCAACTTTGTCTGCCCAGAGGCGCGTATTGCGGGCCGGCTCGGTAGTGTTGACCGCCGTGGCGGGACGGCATGCAAGCGGGCAGGACACCAGGCCGATCGGTGTGATCGGGGCCGCGCTCGACCTCGGCTCCGGACGGCGCGGTGTGGACATGGGGCCGTCGGCAATCCGCTATGCGCAGCTCGGCGAGCGGATCGAGGAGCTGGGGCTGTCGATTCACGACCACGGGAACGTGCGCACGGGCATGGTGGAGGCGCTCGATCAGGGCGATCCGGCCGCGCGGTACTGGAGCGCCATCAAGCGCACGTGCGAGGAGCTCGCAGACCACGTCGCGGCGACGGTCTCGGAGGGCGAGCTACCGCTGGTGCTCGGCGGCGACCATTCGATCGCGATCGGGACGCTAGGTGGCCTCGCCCGCGTACACGGCGCACCCGGCGGTGTGCTGTGGCTTGACGCCCACACGGACATCAACACGCCCCAGAGCTCGCCCAGCGGGAACGTGCACGGCATGCCGCTCGCCGTTGCGCTGGGACTGGCCGACGATCCGCGGTTCGAGAGCTCGGCCTGGCCGCTGCCCATGATCCAGCTGGAGCACAGCGTGCTGGTTGGCATCCGCAGCGTCGACGCCGGGGAGCGGCAGCGCGTGCGCGAGCTGGGTCTGAAGGTGTTCACCATGGAGGACGTCGATCGCCGCGGGATGCGCGAGGTGATGGAGGAGGCGATCGCCATCGCCTCCGGCGGCCCCTTCATGCACGTGTCGTTCGACATGGACGTCCTCGACCCGGTCCAGGCACCCGGGGTCGGCACGCCCGTGCGCGGCGGCATCACCTACCGCGAGGCGCACCTGGCCATGGAGATGCTGTCGACGAGCGGCGCGATGTCGTCGCTCGAGGTGGTGGAGGTGAACCCCGTGCTGGACGAGCGGAATGCGACGGCGACGCTGGCGGTGGAGCTGGTGTTGTCTGCGCTGGGGGCGCGGATTCTCTAGCCGGGTGTCGCACTTCAGTGCGACACCGCCTATGTGACGAGGTACGCCTGCCAGACGCGGGCGGTGTCTGACTGAAGTCAGACACCGTCTCGGGTCACCCCGCCTCGTGGTCCCCCGGCTCGTAATACACCGTCCCCAGCAGTTCATCCGGCAGGTACTGCTGATCAACGATGCCGCTGGGATAGTCGTGCGGGTACTTGTAGCCCTGGCCGTGCCCGAGCTTGGCCGCGCCCGGGTAGCTGGCGTCGCGGATCGGCTTGGGCGGGCGGAGGTTGCCCCGCTCCTGCACGTCGCGCAGCGCCCGCTGGATCGCCACGTAGCTCGCGTTCGATTTCGGTGCCCGCGCCAGATATGCGGCGGCCTGTGACAGGTTGATCCGGGCCTCGGGCAGTCCGACGAACTCGACCGCCCGGGCTGCTGCCACCGCCACCTCGAGCGCGCGTGGGTCGGCATTGCCGACGTCTTCGGACGCGAACACGATCATCCGCCGTGCGATGAACTTGGGGTCCTCGCCGCCGGCGATCATCACCGCCAGGTAGTAGATGGCGGCGTCGGCGTCGGATCCGCGCATGCTCTTGATGAAGGCGGAGGTGACGTCGTAGTGGTGATCCCCGCCCTTGTCGTAGAGCAGCGGCCGCTTGCGTGCGGCGTCGCGGGCATGCTCCAGCGTGACCGGCTCGCCGCCGGCTGCGGCCACGGCTGCCTCCAGGATGTTGAGCGCGTTTCGCCCATCCCCGCCCGATGCTGCGACGATGGCGTCGCGCACGTCATCGTCGAGGGCGACCCGCAGCTCCGCCTCGCCGCGCCGTACGATCCCGGCCAGATCGGCTCGCGAAAGCGGCTCCAGCTCGAACAGCTGGCATCGCGACAGAAGCGCCGAGTTGACCTCGAAGTACGGGTTCTCGGTAGTGGCACCGATCAGCGTCACCAGGCCGGACTCCACCCCGGGGAGCAGCGCATCCTGCTGCGCCTTGTTGAACCGGTGGATCTCGTCCAGGAACAGGATCGTCTTCTGGCCGGTCTGGCCCAGCCGCTGCTCCGACTCAGAGAGCACCCGGCGCACGTCCGCGATCCCGACCTGCACCGCCGAGAGCTCTTCAAAATGGGCGTTCGTCGTGTGCGCGATGATCCGCGCCAGCGTCGTCTTGCCGGTACCGGGCGGCCCGAAGAAGATCATCGACCCGACGCGATCCTCGGCGATCGCCCGCCGCAGGGCGCTGTCCGTCCCGACCACCGCCGCCTGCCCGGCGAAGTCGTCGAGCTGCTGTGGCCGCACCCGCTGCGCCAGCGGCGCAAATGCGCCGAGACGGCTGCCTGCGGCGTCCGCGAACAGGTCTCCGGCCATTGACCGCAGCCTATACTGGCGGCGTGAGCACGGAGGCGACGGAACGGGTGCGACTGGGTGGGATGGCGCTGCGCAACGGGATCTTCGTTCACAGCTTCGACCACTGGGCTGCCGCGGTGCGAACGCCCGACGGAGAGCTGAAGGTCGCCTCCGGACGCAAGCCGGAGCTGCCGGCCGCCCTGCTCGCGATCCCCGGCATTCGCGGCGTCCTGCGCGTGGCGGAGGCGACCTATCTGATGCCGATCGTGCGCCGCGCCCTGCCGGAGGCTCGCCTGCCCCTGGAGGGCGGCAGCACCGCGGCCGCGCTGGCCGGCACGGTTGTGCTCTCACGGGCGCTGCGGCGCAGCCGCCTGACGCCGCTCACCGCCGAGGTGCTCGGTGCGGGCCTGGCGCTTGCTCCGGCGCTCGCCGCGCTGCGGGGCAGCCAGGTGGCCGGGTATCACGGTGCCGAGCACAAGGCGATCGGTGGGTACGAGCACGGCAACGCGGCCGAGCAGGCGACGAAGGAGCACGAGCGCTGCGGGTCGCACATGGTCGGCCCGATGCTGGCTGCCACCGTGGTCGGGAACCTGGTCGTCGCGCGGCTGCCCGCGGCTCGGCGAGGGCCGGCGCGGATCGTCGCCGGGGTCGCGGCGGTTGGTGTCGCGACCGAGGTGTTCGGGTGGATGACGCGCCATTCGCAGAGCGCCGTCTCGCGGGCCCTGCGCTGGCCGGGGTACGAGCTGCAGCGCGTCGCTGCGACCCGCGAACCAACCGCCGACGAGCTGGAGGTTGCCGAGGCTGCACTGGACGAGGTGCTGCGGCTGGAAGGTAAGCCGCGGGCCGCTGCCTGAGACGCGTTTTGCAGTCTGGTCAATAAAAGGTACCCTGGAGTGACGGTGCTTGACTTCCTCACAGGCTTCTCCATCTGGCTCGGCCAATTGCTGCTTGCCTGGCTGATCCCCCTGTGCTTCGTGGCAATCGTCTTCCTGGCGTACAAGATGTGGCGGGCGATGCCCAACACCAAGCCGCAGAAGATCGAGCCCTCGAGCGGCAGCAAGGTGCGCTGGGAGGACGTCGCCGGCGCCGACGAGGCCCGGGAGGACCTGCAGGAGATCGTCGAGTTCTTGCGCGATCCCAAGCGGTTCAAGAAGCTGGGCGCGCGCGTGCCCAAGGGGGTGCTGCTCTACGGGCCGCCCGGGACAGGCAAGACGCTGATGGCCAAGGCGATCGCGACCGAGTCGGGCGCCACCTTCTACTTCCAGAGCGCGTCCTCGTTCGTTGAGATGTTCGTCGGCGTCGGCTCGGCCCGTATCCGCCGGCTGTTCTCGGAGGCCCGCAAGCACCAGCCCTCCATCATCTTCATCGACGAACTCGACGCGGTGGGCACCAGCCGCAGTGGCGGCAGCCACAACCGGGAGCACGACCAGACGCTGAACCAGCTGCTGGTCGAGCTGGACGGCTTCGAG
>Ga0066903_100004528_pt1 | contig 11776 bp, 10 predicted proteins | sample PanSoiMetaGPlot1_FD_67491 | JGI IMG/M metagenome (GOLD analysis project Ga0066903, IMG submission 67491) | Tropical forest soil microbial communities from Panama analyzed to predict greenhouse gas emissions - Panama Soil - Plot 1 (version 2) | ecosystem: Environmental > Terrestrial > Soil >...
GTGAGTGGACGACCAGTATATTCATCATAGAAAAGTGTGAATTTCCACTGCGGCACGATCTCTGCGGGACACTGAGACTGCGTCACTGCTTCGTGACCTTCGGCGGGAGGAATCACAGATAGCCATGCTCGAAGGGCTAATTCATTGGGTTCAACGTTCCTTGTATCAAGAACACCCAGTGCTACAGCAAGCTTCAGCAATATTCTTCCCATGTTTGACCGATGCAATATGTGCAAAACCGTGTGCTCAGGTACAGTGGGATGAAATAGCTCAATTCTCTCGTCGCCTTGTTGGTCGTAGAGAAAAAACGTAGGTTTCAAGTGCCCCGCACCTTCTTGCGGTGATCGGTCGGGAAATGCGTTCTCCCAAAAGTCGTTATGTGGCGTATGCCAGAGGACGACGAGGTTTGCACGAAACTGCTGAAAGTACTCTCGCAACGCGAGCAACTGCTGATCTTGCGACCATCCAGAAGCACCTATCGAAAACACCCTTACCTGTTTTTGGGTAATTGTCTTAAGGTAGCGTTCCAGTATAGTCTCTGGAAGTTCCTCAAAAGAAGATGCCGCCGCTTCAACCTGAGAATCTCCTACGAGAACAACCACGTAGTCTTCATCACCGTACTCTATCTTCCGGCCGCGAAATCCGAGTTGATTCGCTTCGTGCTCGGACCAGAAACGCGGTCCTCGTATCCCAGAGCTGATAAGATATTCCCGATATGCTGAATCGCTCCATCGCCACCCTGAAGTAAAGAGATTGCTGTTCCATAGGGGCTTAATGGGGCGAACAGTGGCTAGCACACCTTCCAATACAATAATCAGGATACCGAATACACAGATATTGACTAGGAGCACTTTGACCATACGGCGCATCGGAAACCACACTGGTTCAGAGGACGTGTGCCTCGAATATCAGGATTAGGCTGTGCCATCGCGGACGCATTCCTTCATCCAGCGACCCAATACCATGTTTGATAGCGCAGGTTGAGCGGACTGGGGACGCCAGACCTTTCTCCGGAGGTCGCTCCGCCCGTTATTAGCAAGAGCACGAAGCACTGCTGCCGCGAACAAACTTGACGTGCATATTCTACAGAGTGGCGCGAGCGGATCAACCTTTTGAGAGTGCCAGCTCGACAGGCGCAATTCAACTGCCGTGGCGCTTGGTCTCATTCCAAAGGGACGTCACGCTGGCGCAATGTCACGCGGGAACGCAGCGGTACGCAAACGTGAGGTGCTATCGCGCTGGCGACGCTGCCCTGCGTCCGGGCGGCGTGACCAAGGAGGTGATCAAAGAATCATTTGAATCTTGTGAGGGGTGCTCGGGTATTGCTGTCCAAGGCGGCGATCTCGGAATTTGGGGAGCGGCTGCGGGCAGATTACCAAGCTTTCGCGAGGGGGGTTGGCGGCAAGTGCCAGCCGAATTCGCGCTATGCGATCGAAGTAGTGAGCCAGTGCGCTTGGAAGCGCAACAATAGCGACTTGGCAGGCAACAACTGGAACCCTTCCTTCGACGGTCGCTTACCTTAACCGCGATTTATGCGATCCTGTCCCTATTTTGGACGGGGTTTGCCGACTGGGTTGCACCGGGCATTATCGTTGCAGCTTATAATGGACGAAGTCTGTCGGTCCTAAATTGGGTTTTCGAGGGTCACACGTCGTTATCCATCGGTCACTATCTCGACCGCTGGAGGGTGACTGCTGCAGCCCTGCAGATCGCGATTATCCTGCATTTAGCACTCGTTCTTTTCATCGTAAAGATCGATCTTAAACATCGAGTACGACTTCCTAATACCCCCGGAAGAGCTCTAAATGTCAATTTCGTTCTGATAGCATTTTCAGCGGCGTTTCTCGCTCTGACCGCTCTTAGTTGGGTTCGCGCGGATTACCCCGGTTACGTGGACGAGTGGATGGCGGTTCTCGCGGGGCGCGACCCCTGGCTGGATGAACCGTCTCGAAAATCATTCAGCGCCTATGGACCTTTGTTCAATGTGCTGGCGCCCCTCGTCTTGCTTAATCCACTCGCGAACAAGCTTTTGTTTGCGTCATTGTACCTCGCCTATGTGACATGGCTAATCAAGGATTTTGCTCCACGCCGAGGATTCGTTACTCTCTCGCGGCCCTGGCTGGGTCTTTGGCTCCTTAACCCATTCCCTTGGGTGGAGATTGCGCATCTCGGATACTCTGATGTTCTTGTAGCACTCGCGTGCGTCGCAGCGGTCCATAGTCTGCTTGAAGGGAAGGACAGAGTTTCCGGAACCTGTCTGGCATTGGGAATATTACTGAAATTCATGCCGATCGTCATTTTGCCGTTTCTTGTGTTGAGTGAACGGCGCTTTCATGTTCGCCTACTTGGCTTCTGCATTGGAGTCGTCATTTTTGGCTTCTCCGTAAGCGTCGTTGTCTGGGGAACGTCGACGTTCTTGCCGCTGACATTGGCTATGACGCGATATCCGTACTTCTCGATCTATGATGTTTTCGATTCGACGAGGCCTCTAGATTGGTTGGAAAAGCCTCTGTTGGTGACCGCAGGAGTGGGTGTGTTCGCGTGGTTTGTCCTTTGGCGAACCGAGCTTACACTTTCTGCCGCGCTCGCCGTCTCGGTCACTCTCCTATTCTACCGGGTGGGGTACATCAATTATTACATGGTACCTTTTTTCTTAATCTTGCATTGGGTAGTTTCCCAATGGGAGCAATCAGAAACACATTCGGTTTTAGCGGCGTTATTGGCCGGCTGCTTCGCCTTACTCGCCTTTGCAGACCTTATCCATTGGACGATGGGACAATTCTACAGTAGTATCATTGTTTTCAAGTTTCTGTTGGGTCTCGGATTGCTTGTAGGCTTGGCTCAGTTCTCGGTAAAGCCATCACTATAATTGACTTCGTCCCTCCCAGAACATTTTCCGAGAAGATTGAATCGGGGGATTTCCCATGCGGAGCGAATATGATTCCAAGCGTCGCAATGAATGGCGAACGCCGGGGGCGAGGCTTTAGCGACTGCCCAGGGGCAGCTCGCGATCGCTCTGCGGGAAATGGAAGCCGGCCCAAATGGATTTCTACCTGAACCGTAGCGTTGCCCCGAGCGCACGAACAATGGATCTGATCGATAACAAGATTGCGTTTGCTGGCGAGACGAACGTCAACCTACTCTGGAAGATGTACCCCCTCCTCTTGAGTTGCTTGGTATGGTTTCATGGTCTATGTTGATTCTGGACGTCCCCGGTCACACCGAAACCCAGGCTCCTGCTGGAACTGGAAGAAATTGTCTTGCCAGAGACCGCAGTTAGGTAGCGGAGGGCATCATGACTGACTATGCCAGGAACACTGAAAAACAATTGTCACCGGAGCATTACATATTTGATGGCGTGATTGGAGCGGATGAATTGCTGTGGATCTATCACGAGCTTCTCTCTACCAGCTCGTGGACGCTAACCAGATCGTCAAAGGGTGGCAAAGGTTCTAGCTTGCCTTTCTTCAGCTTCCCGGGGCTACATATTGAGACAGATGGCCATATTCATATTGATTTTCTGAGTGGATATTTTAGGAGCATTGTCTTCAGAATTAGAGCGCTAGCGACAAAAAACAATGGCCTTATCCTTCCGCCAAATATACAGCGGATTCATGTTGGCGCAAAGTCTAGCCTCTCCAAAACCGAATTTCATACTGACACGAAAGACGAAAGCGCTTGGACCATCCTTGGCTTTCTGAATCCCGTATGGAATGCAAGAGATGGAGGTGAGTTCTTTCTTGAAGACCACAAGGTGGAATATAAGGCGGGCAGATTCGTTGTTTTTCCTTCGTGTACGCTGCACGACGGTGGCTACGTGAAGAATGAGAAATTAAATTACTGGCGCGTTGCGGTAAATATAATCTTAGACAACGGTGAGCAGCCTCTTGATGGAGTCGATGCGCACTCAATCGCGAAAGATTCTGTACGTCATCAGCGCTAGCCTGATGGTCCGACGCAAATTTGAGTAGGGGCGGTGGCCCTCTTGGCCGGCTAGGCTGGTCGGCGAGACGAATCAGCAGCCGGAGAGGGAAGGCCCGCCCCTCGCTCAAACTCGAGTGCGGAACATACCTTAGCGGCAGCCTCTCGCTCGGTTTTGGCGGCGGATGCGAAGGTGGCTGCGTCGTCGCGCAGCTCAAGCGCGTGAAGCTGGCCAAGCTGGAGGAGTAAATTACGACGACGGTCGCCGAAACACTGACTGGCGGCGCATCGGCACCAACAACCGGCTCGAGCGGATCATGCGCCAGATCCGGCGGCGCACGCGCGTCGTAGGCGCGTTCCCTGACGGTCAATCCGCGCTCAACCTCGCTGGAAGGAGCACCATTCCCAGGCCCCCATGGACCCACGAATGTTGACAGCCCCACCGCCAGGACTGGTCGGAATTGAAAGCAATCATAACTAGTTGCCTGGTACCGGAATTTGACCTTGTTGTGTTGAGTTCCCTTGATTTACGAGCGATTTTGTTGTGAAAGCTTGGCTGGATCAACATTGCGGCTGGGTAGGGGATTTCCGCTTGTCGCAGAGGAAAAGTTTCCACACAAGAGCCACTCATTCTTACATGCTTTGTGGTTGGCACACGCGCTCCGAAATACCGCTTACCAGCATGCCAACATCGGCAGGCAGTGGGAAGAGCATCGATGTCCTTATCCAGATCGCGCCTGGACCTTCCCCAATTGGCAAACGTCCGAAACCGGCTGTTTTTGAACATTCAGCAGAGTGTTCGCGCATAAGGATCGAAGCTGTCGCGGACTTCGAGATCCGCAGAGGACAGGAGATCACAGTCTGGCCGGCCATCGACGCTATGCAGAAAGATATCGAGATTTTTCTTTTTGGGCCAGTGTGGGCCACCCTGTGTCATCAGCGCGGCCTGCTGCCACTTCATGCCAGTGCAATTTTGGCGGATGGAGGGGTCATCGCGTTCTCCGGGCGTTCCGGAGCAGGCAAGTCGACAACCGCGGCACTGATGGGTTCGTTGGATTATAGATTGTTTGCGGACGACATACTGACGGTCAACTTTGATCAAAATTCTGTACCAGGCGCTTGGCCATATCTCCGTCGCTTAAAGCTGCAGGGCGACTCGATTATTCAACTCGCCTTAACTGCGGCAGAGCCAGTGAGTGAGCGGCTGGACAAGAATAAATATTTCGTTCATCCAAAATCTGTGGCTGATGACAAGTGGACCCGACTCGAACGCTTATACCTGCTTGAAATCGACACAACCAATTCGCGGAACTCGATCGACCGGATAGTCGGCGCAGAGGCTGTTCGGGCCTTAATCGAACAGACTTATCATTTTGACTTTATCGTTGGTAGCAAGCGGTTTAATGAACACCTGGCGTTTTGCACCCAGCTGGCTTCCAGAATTGCCATCTACCGGTTGCGCCGATCACTAGGCGCCAGCAAAGAGCTTGGATCGCTGATCCGCGCTCACCTCAACAATGTAGTATGAGCGAATCGTCACCGTCACTGACTCCTCTTGTTGGTATCCGCAGATCGCAACAAATCAACTTGCTACCTTGTTTCGTCGAGCTTGTTGATACGTAGGTTGAAAGCAATGGATACACGGAGAATGTTATCAACCGTGGGAGACGAACCATAATGTAATATATGCGAATCAAATGCTAGGATCTGGTTCTGTTTGTATGGTATTTGCGTTTCCACCTCATCGATCTTGAAGTAAGTTGAACCGCCCCACTCACGAACCCATTCCAGGGGAAAATAGAGAACGGTTTTATCACCATGATCTGTGTGCCAATTTCCATTTTGGCCTTTGACCTGACCGTTTGCAATTATCCGCCAGCAATAGCAGTCTCCGACGAACGGGATGTCTTTGTGAATCATTCGCCATAGCATCCAGAAAAAATTCTCTTGCGACTCCTCATTCCAAAGATGGCTCACAAAAAATTTGTTATGAGTAGGATTATCCATGTCAGATTTATGATTGTAGCGCCATTGATAAGCTTGCGTTCCTTTGGCAATTAAATTGCAAAGGTCTGGTTTGAAGAAATCTTCTTTGATAATAATCATTCTGACACTTCGAGGTTGCTGTCCATGCGTAGTGTACAGCGTCATGCTCTATCGAGAAGTGTAAATTGTATGCGTCCCTCCTTGAACGTGCCGATAGTCGGAGCCGCCGACCGAAAACGCCTCCTGGGCCAACGCACTGACGCGGTCAGTATCCGGTCGGTATATGCTCCACTACGGGTAGCAACACCCCTCCGGCGCCGATGATCCCATGCCGAGAAACCAAATCATATCATGGATTTACGGCTTCGAACAATCGAGGTCCATTCTTATTGACCGGGCGCTTGGCCTCCGCGATAGCTCCCGCTAAAATTGTCACTCGTCGTTACTCGGGGCAGATGAACCCATGACATTCCCGCAGATGTTGAATTTGAACTGTGTCGTTCAGCGTGATCCCGACGTCATTGCCGCGGAAGCGGATCAAGACCTAGTAATGGTCAGTATTGCCAATGGCCTTTACTACGGCGTCTCGGACGTCGCGCGAGAGATATGGGAGGCGATAGAGCGCCCAAAGAAAATCTCCGATCTCATCGATGATCTCGTGGGGAGTTATAATATCGACCGAACAACGTGTAAGGAGGAGACTTTATCATTCCTTGAAGATTTGCGGACCGAAGGTCTGTTGAAGGTGAGTGATGAGCCGGGTTCGTAAGTTCTGGTGTCTGACGGCACGTGAGAAACTATTATTTTTTGAAGCTTGTATTTTGTTGCTACTTTCGAATTTAAGCGTGAATACGATGGCGTTCCGGAACATCGACAGCTATCTGAAAGCCCATCCGAATAATCGAACCCGGGATCGCTCGGATGACACCAAAAACGATATCAAGCTTGTCGATCTTTCATTGTCACGCGCGGCAAATGCATTACCCTGGAACAGCACGTGCCTGAGCCGATCCATCGCACAGCTAATAATGCTTCGCCGCCGAGGAATTCCCGCGGTTCTATTTGCGGGCGTGAAATCTCTGGAAGATTCCTCACTTTCTGCTCATGCCTGGGTTCGTACTGGTGATGACGTGATGGATATGAGCTCGGACCGGGCCGAGAATGCCGAGTTCACTGTGTTGCTGAGAATAGGACAGGAGCCATTCGCAGACTCGTCACGCAATTCCGTTTGATTAGGCCGCGTGGATAAATTTGATCCAGTGGCGCGGAGGGCTTGCGGAAAATGGGTCCGGCGCGGACCCATTTTTTGCCGGCCGGAGAAGCCTTCCAGCGCAAGGCGCGCCACGGTTCGTTAATCTGTTTGCCGACACGTCATCGTGTTGGAGGCAGCGGGAGTAAAGGGCAGCGCGCAACCTGGGGGCTTATGTAAACCTCGTCGATGAAGCGTGGAAGATCAGCGGTTACGTCCTCGTTGCGTCAGTATTCGCCCGAGTCCCTTCAACCGCGCTTCGTTCCTTGAATATGCGAAGGTTGATGGCCTCATAAAGCAACACGTGACTATAGCAGAAATTCACCAAAGCTTCAGGGCATTTCTTCCGCCGGCCATACGTATTGAACACGGTACCAATGGTTGCCAGGCGCGCTTGAAAGTTGAAAGACGAGTTTGAGTCAAGCGTGGGCAAGTTAGACCCGTCGAGGTCTCGGCTTTGAATACGAGCCGTCAGACTGATGCGGGGACCGCCTGCCCAACGACTGCTCCTTGAGCCCCAGTGAAGTGCATACTCATTCCAGCCAAGCACAGCGCCGGCCTCAGCGGGCAAAGCTCTAATATCCTGTAGAGATTTGCGTGGAACTGAGCATTCCTGGAGATTGTCGGGGTAGTTTGGATCAAGATGGGTTGGTAGGACAAACATGCATGAATGCTCGACTGTTGTATCTGTAAACGGAATCCAGACATTCAAAAGTTGCGGACGACCATCGCCTCGCAAAGTACTGATAACCGTTTTACCGTCACGGTGCGGCGACCAACCGCTGTCCTCTTTCGACTCGGCACGGTCTTCATTGACGCCGCGAATGTAATAAATCCAGACATCGAGCGTCATGTGATAAAACGCGCCGAGAATCGGCGAAAGAAGGTTCTCCAAACGCGAGAGCATTTGCCACACCTGATCATAAACTAGGACAAATGGTGCTGGAAAACCATGATCGACCACGGTGCGGACGGCGTCCGCGATCAATTTAGTTTCCTGTCTGGGCACTACTGGACCAACCTGGAAATACCCTTCCTCAAGGACCTGCCGTTCCGCCTTCTGAACATCCAATGGGGACACTGCATAGGGTTGCATGTGTGAGCTAAGAGGCCTTTCGCTGATCGATAGCTGTGGACAAATCGACCGCCAAAACTCGATGTCCCCCGCTCTCTTAACGATGGTATTGCGCGCTGGTAGCTGATTCATGCCAAAAGTTTCCTGTCCGAATATTCTTCAGCATGCCTCTAACGGGGGCGCCGCGCGAACGGCCCTTTCCAGCTCCAATCTGCGACGGCTTGGTGGTCTTGGCAAGCCCGAGTCGCCGTATGCGCCGGAAAACTGTAGCGAGGTTGGGTTGACCCTGGTGATGGCGTGATGGAAGACCACGGACTGGCCCGAGAATGCGGCGTTCACTATACCGGTGCGGATCGGAGAGGGGCCGTTTCCCGATTCGTCACCCATCGTATCTGCCTTTCCCGCTGCTCTTGATCGGTCGTGGCTTGAAATGACATGATTTGATGACTGCCTGTTTTGCCAGAGCAGCTCGATGATGGAGTAAGGTTATGAGCGGCATATCCGCAATTTTGAACTTGGATGGGGTCCCCCCGCCTCCGTCTGAGGTCGAGCGAATGGCAAACGTGCTAAGGCCGTATGGGCCGGATCGGCAAAGGACGCTGGTGCGAGGGAATGCAGCGTTTGTCTTTTGTCTGCACCAATTGACTCCGGAAGATCTCTTTGAGCAGCAGCCACTTGTCTTCGCCAACCGGTTTGTCATGTTGTTTGATGGCCGCATCGATAACCGGCCTGAGCTGGGGGAGGCTCTGAATATAGCGGCGAGTGATTTGCGTTTGGTGCCGGATAGCATGATTGCGATGCGCCTCTTTGATCGTTGGGGCGAGTGCGCGTTCGAGCGCATTCTAGGCGATTTCGCGATCATTGTTATGGACTTACAGGACGGACACCTGATCTGTGCGCGGGACCAGATGGGTTCACGGGTGCTGCATTATCATCTCTCGGCCACACGATTTGCGGTGGCTACAAATCCAGAAACCCTTTTTGCATTGAGCTGGGTGCCCCGCATTTGGAACAAAGATAAGGTTGCAGACACGCTGGTAAATTGTGGGCTGAACGAAGAGACAACCTACTATCGAGATATTTATCGCGTACCTCCCGCCTCCGTGATCCGAGTACGTGGCTCGAGCCTCTCGAAAGCACAGTTTTGGAACCCTGAAAATATTCCTAATGTAAGGTTTAAAAGAGATGACGAATACGTCGAGGCCTTGCGAGAACGCCTCCATGCTGCAGTCAAAGCAAGGCTCCGCAGCCGCCGTACGCCCTGTGCAACCATCACAGGTGGCCTAGATTCGTCCAGTATTGCTGTGGTCGCGGCCGACATACTCGCCGCAAACGGTAACAAACTGGATGCATTCACAGCTGTGCCGGAAGCTGGATTCAGCAAGAAACCGACACGGGGGATCTATTTCGACGAAACATCATACGTACGTCAGATAGCGAAATTGAACGGCAACATCACTCCGCACTTCGTTACGCCAAGCAAAGGTCCAATTCTCGAACAGATAGCTGAAGAAATTCGAGTGGGAGGTGTCCCCAGCGGCGGCATTTTGAACGGTTTGTGGATAATGGACATTTACGCGGCAGCGCGTTCGCTAGGACATAACGTCATGCTTTGCGGAGAAATGGGCAATCTTACGATGAGCTATGATGGCCGGGGGGTGTTTGCAGAGCTCCTACGAAAGGGCCGGTGGCTAAAGCTATTTCGCGAGATCGCGTCTTCGGGTCATCGGTGGAGGCACATGATACGGCACTACACCGTCGCGCCATTTATTCCGCCACCTATTTTTCGCAAATACAAACAGTGGAGTCGGGGCGCACATCCACCCTGGTACGAGCACAGCGCAATTCAGACCGATTTTGCCGATCAAAGCGGGATCGTCGATCGGGCGGCGCGCGAATATTTGCCTTTTGACGCACCACCTCACCGCGATAGCAGGCTAGCTCGTATCCATGACTTCCACATTTGGTGTGAGAGCGCCGATTGGTATGCAAAGGTGAGGGCCGCTTTCGGCATTGATACCCGCACGCCGGCCTTTGATCGACGACTAGTCGAGTTCTGCATCGGAATCCCGGACGATCAATGCCGGCGCCATGGTCGTGAGCGTTGGCTGATCAAACGCGCTATGGCAGGTCGACTTCCTGAGCCCGTCCTCTCCAATACGAGACGAGGTTATCAGGCTGCAGACTGGTTCCCAAGGCTGGCGCGAGAGCGAGAGCACATCGCAGCGGAGGTGAAGCGTCTCACTGGTAACCCCGAGGTGAGCTCGATTATCGATTTGCAGAGGCTAATTGCGGTCTTGGACCGTTGGCCCGAGCAGGAGCCTGAAGTCTTCAGTGCGGAGCAACGAATCCTGATGTGGATTCCACAGGCTCTGGGAGCCGCAAATTTCATCGAAACCGTGACCGGTGTGAATTATGCCGCGGTTGGACCTAGCGAGGTTGGAACCGGCTGCCATGTGGGGAATGCTGGGTAAGAGTTTCGTTAAGCGCTGATTCGCTCAGCAGACGACCGCTCGTACGGCGACCCGTTTAGACCACTGAAAAATAAACTGGACGGGTTTTCGAACAGGACACTCTTGACATGAATCAGCTACCGGCGCGATGTGGTGTTCAGAAGGTGGGACAGCAGGTCCTTGAAGAAGGGTATTTCCAGGTTGGCCCTCCGCACTGTGGTCGATCATGGTTTTCCAGCACCATTTGTTCATGTTTATGATCAAGTGTGGCAAATGCTCTCGCGTTTGGAGAATCGCCCATTCTCGGCGCTCTTTATGACATGAGGCTCGATGTCTGGATTTATTACATTCGCAGCGTCAACAAGGATCGTACCGAGTCAAGAGAGGACAGCGGTTGGTCGCCGCATCCTGACTATATGGTTGTGGAAGACAGTTTCGGCAAGCAAGGCGACATAGCGCGGCGCTTTCACAACGCACAGAGCAGCTTGTGGTGGATACGAGTTTCAGAGACTTCTTCGGCATGAATACGTCGTCCTCTATCGACTCGATCTTTGTGGGAAACGGGATACGGACAATCGACTGACTATGCAGGAATCCATCTCGCGGAGATACTCAATCGGAGGTAAGCAGATTGTCGTCTTCGACGATCTCTTCCCGGCGGGTGAAGTTAAGAAACTGCATCAGTTCCTCGCCCGATTACCCTACCATTTGACCGAGATAGACACGGCCGAGACGCCTCACAACCGGAACTGGGCTTCGAATCTTCCCTTGCCAATGGCGACCGGAATGCCGATCCTGAAAAAGTGTGTGGATCTGGCGCGGGAATTCTACGCTGATCGCCAGCTTGAGGTGTGCCGTGTCTACGTTAATTTCAATCGCTATGGTGATATGCAGTATGCGCATCAGGATGCTGAGGAAGGCGTAACGGCTCTCTATTACGCTAATGCGGAATGGCACGAGCACTGGGGAGGGGAGACGGTATTTTACGACGATGAGCGGGAACCGGTGTATGTCGTCGCTCCGAAGCCGGGCCGGCTGGCCTTGTTTCACCCGTTGATCCTGCACCGGGGAGGGGTTCCCTCACGGGATTGC
>Ga0066903_100004529_pt1 | contig 11776 bp, 10 predicted proteins | sample PanSoiMetaGPlot1_FD_67491 | JGI IMG/M metagenome (GOLD analysis project Ga0066903, IMG submission 67491) | Tropical forest soil microbial communities from Panama analyzed to predict greenhouse gas emissions - Panama Soil - Plot 1 (version 2) | ecosystem: Environmental > Terrestrial > Soil >...
AATCGCACCACCCCGATGGGCCACTGGATCGACGCCGGGACGCCCACGCTCACGACGACAGGCGGATCGATCAGCGGCGGCACGACCTCGCAATTTTCGTACACGCTCGTCGGCAAAACGATGTGGGTGACGTTCTACCTGCAGAACACGACCATCGGGACCGGGACGCAGGAAGTCCGGCTCGTCATTCCGGGGAACGTGAGCGCCGCACGCTGGACGGTCAGCTACGCGCTCCTGACGCTCCCCGGCGGCGCCGAGCCGGGGCTGGCCTACGCGGCACCGGGCAGCAACGTGTTCCAGATTCAGCGCCACAACTCGGCCTTTTGGCCCGCGGGCACCACCTCGATCATGTTCACCTGTGTGGTCAATATTCAATAGGAGACGATATGGCCGTAGAGACGACCGTCAAGCAGATGGCGCTGACGCGCGACACCGCGCCCGGCGGGTTCATGGAACGCGTGCAGGCGATGATGGCGATGGTGGCGGGCAACGTGATGACCGAATCGGGCACCACGCCCTATCACCAATCGCGGGCCTACTACGCGCAGCGCGTGGTGCACCAGAACTACGATGCCGCCCGCGAAGCCGCGCCGCAGGTGGTGATGGGTGTCAACGTGGTGAACAGCACCACTTACGATGAAGCGACCAAGACGTCGGTCTGCACCATCGCCGACATTGATCTGCAGTCGCAGATCATGACCTTGTGGAATTCGCTCGCGGGCATCGACACGCCGAGCTAAATGGCGCACGCGCCGCTCCGGTTCATCGCCGTGGGTGCGGTCCTCGGCGACAGTGAATCCTTCGAGTCACTCGCGCTCCCGTCTGTCTATAGCTCCGGCGGCTCCCGCAATACGTGGCTGGACCGCTACGGCCGCGCGAGTTCGATTCTCGGCTACTCCCGCCGCACCACCACGCCCGTCGTCAGCCAGACCGGGAAGCCCGTCCGCCTGCGCGCGCTCTATCACTACGTCACGCCGGCGCCGAGCGGCGACCCCTCGCTCACGACGCGTACCGAAATGGCCATCTTCGATACGGGCACGGGCGGGCCGGATTTCGAGCTCCACTTCTCCACCAATGGCGGGCAGACGTGGACGCGGCAACTGAATCTCGGCTCGACCGCGCTCAACCACATTCCCGATTTTGCCCAACTCGGGACGCTCCTCACCATTGCGTTCGGCATCAACCAGGCGGTCTATCAGTACGACGGCACCACGCTCAGCATCGCGTCGACTCCCAGGCAATCGGCACCAGCCGCCGCCGCAGCCGGCGCGGGGAATTTGACCGGCACGTACTACTGGCGCGTGCAGCCGGTCAAAAGTGACGGCACGGTCAAAGCGGCCTCCCCCTCCTCGCCCGTGCTGTCCTTGAACGCGCAGAACGCGACGATCACCTGGACGGCGGACACCGACGTCAACGTCACCGGCTACAACATCCTGCGGACGGCGGCCAACGGTGCCACCTACTTCTTCGACGGCTACGCGCTCGGGCGCACGGCCACGAGCTTCACGTCGACGCAGGGCGACATGCTGCTGATTCAGAACGCCGTCGCCGATTTCTACGGCGATGCGCCGCCCACTGGGATGTGTTTCGTCGAGCCGCACAAGGAACGCATGTGGTACGGCGACCAGAACCGCCGCTGGTACTACTCGGATGCCGGGCGCCCGGTCTCGATCAACCTGGGCGCGAGCTACTTCGACATGACGGATGCGGCCACGTCGAGCGACCGCAACCGCGGCGGCACGGGGAATTTCCGCGGCATGTTCGTCGCGTGGTTCGAGCGCAGCATCTGGACCGTCTCCGGTACCGGGCAGATGAGCGGGATGGTGATCGACTTTCAACGCCGCCGCACGTCCGCCCAGATCGGCACCGTGCATCACAAGACCGTCGCCCGGATTCCCAAGGGCGCGATCTACATTGATGCGCTCGGCCGCAGCGTGGAGACGAGCGGTGTCACCCTCGCCTATTTGACGCCGCTCGGGGACGTGCGGCTGTTTGACGGCGAGAACGACACCATCATCAGCTTCCTCAAAGCGCGCACGTTTTTGCGTCTCACCTACGGCAGCCGCGAGAAGAGCTTCGCCGTGATGGACGTCGCCCGCAACGAAGTGACGTGGGTCTTCCCGGTGGACGGGCAGGCCGAGCCGTCCATCGGGGTGACGTGGAACTATCAGTACGGCACGATGACGGAACGCTCGTGGCCCTTCGCGTGCGCGATTCCCAGCGAGGAGAGTAACGACAGCAGCGTGCTCCTCGCCGGGAGCGCGGATCTCAGCGTGGGCGGGGTCTGCTATCTCTTGTGGGACGGCCTCACCTTCGACGGCGCGCCGATTGACGCCATCGCCATGACGAAGACGTTCTACGGCGAGGCGCCGGTGATGAACGATGACGGCGGCGGCAACGCGCCGCTCACCTACGCGCAGAAACGGTGGCGCTGGGTCGAAGCGCTCGTGAAAGCCGACAGCGCGATGGATCTCCTGGTGGAGTGGTTCCCCACGGAAGCCGACGATGACAGTGCCGCGTACGGGAGCGATATCGTGCATGTCGCGCTCGGGGTGCTCGTGAGCGCCAACGGCGATCCGATCCTGAGCAGCGATGGTGATCAGATCGTGCTCGGGAAGGACACGCTCCTGTGGCGCAGTCGCGTGCGAGAAGGCAACCCCGGCGCGCCGACGCGGATGCACTACGGCCACAGTCGCGGGATGCGCCTGCGCTTCTCGTCCTTGACGCCCACGGCGTCGTGGTCGCTCGTCGGCTTCAGTGTCGCGTATCAAGTCCTCCCCGGCCTCAAGCGCGAATTCCGGCACTGAGATGGCGTCCTTTGTTCCCGCGATTGATCTGGACCGGATTCGCGAAGGCGATCCCCTCGCGATGGCCGATGCGCTGCGCCTGTTGTGGGATGCGCTGAACCGCGAGATTGCGTTGCGCATGGCGACCACGACGCCCGGCAGCGGCTCGGCGTTCGTGAGCGGGCCGGGCACGAGTACGCCGGGCGATCTGGCGAGCTATACCGACACCACGGGCAAGAAGATCGCCGACAGCGGTGTACCGGCGGCGCAGGTCGCGCGGAAGGATCAAGCCAACACGTTTGCCAATCCACAGACCATCAACGCCGGGCTGACAGTGAACTACGAGACGATTCAGCAGGCGGGCGCCCCGCAGATCAATTTCGTGGACACGTCGGCTCCGGCCAATGCGCGCCGGTTCTCGCTGTACAACCAGTCGCAGGTCATGGAGCTCGACGCGCAGGACGATACGGGGGCCTATCAGGCGCGAGCGCTGATGATCGACCGCGCGGGCAACACGTTGATCGGGGGCCAACTAACGGCGACCGGGCTGGCGAGCACGCCGCTCAATGCGACCAATCTCACGAGTGGCAGCGTCCCCGATGCGCGCCTGTCGTCGAACGTCCCGCTGAAGAACGCGGCGAATACCTTTACGCAGGCGCAGACGATCAGCGGGGCCGGACCCTCGGTTGTACCCGCCCAGTTCTTCGTGGACACGGCGATGCCGGCCAACCAGAAGGTGTTTCGGTGGTTGAACAACACCGGGACGCTGCGTCTCAATGCGTTCAACGACGATACGACGACACCCAGCACGGGAGCCGTCCCGTCGTTCTTCGACCGCGTCGGGAACTTCACGGCGGGCGGCGACATCAGTGCGGGTGGGACGCAGGTCACCGGCGGGAACGTCGCGCGGCGGGATCAGACCAACACGTTCACCGTCCAGCAGACGATCCAGACGGCGGGCGGGTCGCAACTCAATTTCATCAATACGGCATCGCCCACTGACCAGAAAGTCTTCCGGCAGTATTCCTACAACGGCAATCTCTACATCGACCACGTCAATGATGCGATCAGCGCCGTCATCAGCACCCCGCTGACGCTGAACAACGCGGGGGACGTCGCTGCCTATCGGGATATCTACGAGAAGCAGCGCGGGACGCCGCTGGGCCACTGGATCCCGCAGGCGTTCAGCGCGGGCAACTTCGGGGCGGACGGTGGCGCGTGGACGATCTCCAATCAGGTGGCCAATGCGTACTCCATCGTCGGCAAGACGTGTATCTGGAACCTGTGGGTGCAGGGGACGCTGGCCGCCGCGTCGGGCCTGCTCATTTTTGTTCTCCCCGGTGGGTTGACCAGCATCGTCCAGAGCGGCATCTTTCCCATTCCCTACCTCTACACCTCGACCGGCGAGTATCAGGGGCTGGGCTACTGCGATGTGGCGAATCGGATCGTGGTACGGCGCGCCGCCCCGCAAGCCAACATCCCCGCGGGTGCCTGTTACGTCGCGTTCTCGATTGCGTTTTTCCTGCCCTGACGGGGTGCGTGCTACACTGCCCCACACCATCTCGTAGAGGAGGAGGCACCCTGTGGGCCGACGTCGGAGCGCAGCCGTCAGCGAGACGCCCGACCCCACGCCGTTGCGGCCTGGCGACCCCGACGAATTGGCCCCCTTCGAGCCCGAGACCCCGCCGCCTCCCCCGGAGCCCGTGCGGCCCCGGCCGGCGTCGGTCCCCGTGCCGGTCGTCTTCGAGCCCGTGACAATTGAAGACATCGACATCCTGTGGGACTGGGTACGCCAGGACGCCGACAAGGGCGCGAGTTTCCTCGGGACGCCACTCGGGCACTCCGTCCAACTGCACACGCAGGTGCGCGCGCTCGTCGAGGCCGAGAAAGTCGGGACGGGCTGCATCCGCGCGGTGTACCGGCAGACTGAGCTCGTGGGATTTCTCGCCGTCGCGCCGGTGCAGCCCGAGGAGTCCCTCGCGGTGTGGCGGCTCTATCTCGCGCCGAAGGATCGCGTGCGGCTGCTGCAGACGGCGCTCGGGCCGATCCTCCATGCCCTGCGCGCGCTCCTGCCCGGCTACCGCCTCGCGGCGATGCCGACGCTCGATCTTGGGGCGCGGCTCCTGGCGCTCGGGGCCGAGGCGCACACGCTGTATCTCTTGAGGGAGTAAGCGATGGGCACACCGCTGGGGGCACACGCGACACCGGGGGATTACTCGGGGCTCTATCACAACCCCGTCACGTCCGCGACCCAAACACAGATCGACAACGATCCGCGCATTCAGGCGGCGCTGCAGCGACTGGCCGCCGCCCCGCAGGGCACCTATACCGGCCGGTTGTGGCAAGACGTGCAGGATGCGCTCGCGCAGTCCCACATCACGATCCCCCAGGGCTATCACGTCGACGGCACGGGCCACCTCGCCTCCGACAGCAATTTCCTGACACAGGCGCTGCCGATTTTTCTGGCGGGCCTCGGCCCGGCTGCGTTCGGGGCGGCGACCGGGGGCACAGCCGCTGGCGCGGGCACGGGAGCCGGCAGTGGCGCGGGCGCGTCGGGCTCCCCGCTCGGCACGCTGCTGCCCGCGGCCACGCCCGAGCAACTGACGGCCGCCGCCGCTGGCGCGGTTCCAGGCGCCACGGCCGAAGAAACCGCCGCCGCGCTGGAAGGCTGGCTTCCATCGACCGCCACCGCCGGCACCGGATTGGGGACACTGCCGCCCGGTCTCGCGCCGTCGATGACCGCCGATGATTGGGCCGCCGCGCTCGAATTGCCCTCGCACATCCCCGGCGCGCTGCTCACCGACGCCGGCCAGCCGCTTGGCACGAAGCTGCCCGAAGGCTTCAAGAGCGGATCGAATCTCCTGGCGAACACACCCGATGCGCCGACGCCCTCGCTCCTTGAGCAGATTCTCAAGCTGTCGTCGCCCACAGGCAACAAGCTCCTCGACACCTTGCTCGGCGCGGGCCTGAACATCCTGGGCAATGCGCTCGCGCCCTTGCCGTATCAGAAGCGCCAGTCATTTCGCGGCACGTCGGCCGATCCCATCGAGATGCTGACCGGCGCGAAGAATGCGATTCAGGGGCTGCAGCCGCAGATTCAATCGCTGATCGACACGCCGCCGATCAACGAGGGGCGCCGCAACATGGTGCCGGGCCTGACCGATCTGCCGGCGACCGAATCCGCCGCCGTGAAGCCGCCCGCGCGCACCGCGTTCAATCCGACGCCGACCGAGCAGGGCCTCGGGCTGACGCAGCAGCAGTCGGCGGCGATTGCGCTCCTCACGGCCAACCCGAATCAGTCGATGCAGGAGGGGATGCTCCCGTCGACGCAATCGCGCTCGCCGTTCAATAACGGCACCGTCGCGACCGCGCCGATGAGCAGCAGCAGCGGCTTCTGGAATCCCACGGCGCGGCCCTATCAGTTCGGGACCGTCTGATGGGCACGCCGTATTCGACGCTCGCCGGCGACTACAACCCCACGCGGTTGCCCTACGTGCCGGTGACGGCGCAGTCGGTGACGCCGGATCAGATCGTCACCAACGACGCGACGGCCTACACGCCGTACACGGCGGACAACTACAGCACCGACTACTCCGTGCAGCCACAGGGCTTCCCGGCGGGCGGCTATTCGCCGCAGCCCACCGATCCCACGGCCCCACCCGACACATCGGCGCCGCCGGCGCCCGTCAGCCAACTGCCGCCACCGTCGGGGCCGTATTATCCGACCCCGACGCCCGAGCCCGAGCCGGGGTACCCGACCGAGGGGGAACCGTCGCAGCCACAGCCCACACCCGCGCCGCCCTCGCAGCCCTGGACCTCGCTGGAGACGGCCGGTTGGAACTACGGTGCGGCGCCCACGACAGACACCGCCGAATTTCGCTGGGCGCAGATCATCAAAGACCCCGCGCTCGGCGGGACGGTGGGTGGCCCCAACAACGGTTTCGTGAGCGGCATCGACCTGCAGACCGCGATCAATCGCTACAACGCGATCTACGGCCCGCAGGGCGTGCCGGCCGCCAAGATCGTCGGCGCCGACAAAGTGGATTTCGGCGACGGCCGCGGCGCCATTGACGTCGTGCGCGATGTCGGCGGCCCCAATCAGGCGCTCTGGTACGACACGAGCGGTGGCGGGGGCGCGGGGGGTGGTGGTGGGGGCGGCGGCGGCGGCCTCGGGGATATCACCGACGCGATCAAGAAGATCATCCAGGGGGTTGGTGGCGGCGGTGGGGCGGCGAGCGGGCCGGGCTACTTCGGCACGAATCCCTGGTGGAACCCGACGCCCGTCGATCCCAACGGCAGCTTCAGCACGTCGCTCGACAACGCCATCCTCGACATGATTCGGACGGGCGGCGCCGGGCAGTTCGGGCAGTACGTGCAGGATCAGTTGAAGAACATGATCGCCACCGGTGGCATCGACCAGCCGGCGATCAATAACCGCCTCATCAACGCGCGCGAGAGCGAGGCCAACGCGTTCAATGCGCAGATGGCCGATGCCCGGAGTCGACTCGCGGATGCGGGTTTGATCAGCCAGCCGGGCAGTCCGCAGGGCGCCGAAGCGCAGACGATTCAGAACGTCAGTGACGCGCTGGCCCCGAGCTATGCCGCCGCGGTGCGCGACATTCAGAGCGCGGCCTTGGACCGCGCGAATCAGAACATCGTCACCGCGCTCGGGCAGGCGGCGAATCTCTCGGTGCAGGACGCGCAGAACCTGCTGGCCGCCGTGGGCAAGGGCACCGACCGGCAGCAGATGTTTGCGAATATCGCCTTGGAGCAACTCAATCAGAACCGGCAGTGGAATCAGTTCCTCATGCAGAACGGACTGGACCGCGACCGGCTGACGTGGGAAGTGTCGCAGGGCAACACGCAACTCATGATCAACCTCATTCACGAGTGGATTCTCGCCGCGCAAGTCTCGGCGGGTGGGTACTACTAATGGCCGCACGCATCCCCTTTCAAATGCCGTCGCAGCAGGGCACGTCGAGTCCCGCCGTCGCGGCCGGCAGTCCCCCGATTTCGCCGATGATGCCGCAGATGGCGCAGGGCGGGCGCACACCGCCCCGGCCCCCGATGCCGATGGGCGGCAGTCCCAATCGCGGCGGTCCCCCGCCGGGTGGCGCGCCGATGGGTGGGGCACCCCCCGAGCCGCGCCTGCCGGTGCAGCCGTATGCGGGTGGCCCCACGTCGCCGATGAACATCGGGCCGATGCTGCAGACGGGCCAGCAGGGGCAGGGCCAGGGGCAGCCGCCGACGCCGCTCCCGCCGTGGGGCGACCAGGGCGCGGGGCCAGCGCCGGGGATGCCGCCGGCCGCCTCGATGCCGACGCCACCCGCCCAACCCCCGGTGCCCCCGAGTGCGATGCCGGCGCAGGCCGGCGCGCCGCAGCCGGGCGGGAACGGGATGCCGTTTGGGCCGTCGATGATGCTGCAACTCATGAAGTCGATGGGGCGGATCTAAGGTGAGTACGGACTGACTCAAGGAGAGCATGGCGAGTCGCGTGGGCTTTCTCGGCGGACTCGGGCTGACGCTCAAGGGCGCCGGCGCCGGGCAGTCTCCGTGGGAGAAGGAGCAGGATCAACTCCGCGATCTGGCGATCCGCACGCTGCTCCAGCGCGAGACCAGCGATATCGACGCGCGGCGCCAACTCCAGACCGAGAACATCAACGCGCTGCGGCAGGCCGTCATCGAGGGCAAAGCCACCCCCGCCAATGCGGCGGCGTTTGCGCGCGGGCTCGGCGTGCCGGTGAGCGAGCAGGACTTCGCGATGCTGGGACCGAATGCCGGCAGCATCACGCGCAACCTCGAAGAACTGATGCGCACGGCCTCGGATGCGACCCACGTGCCCCGTGCGAGTTACATCGACGCGCAACTGGCGCAGATTCAACCGCAGGCGCCGACCCCGGCGCAGATTGCGGCGGTGGGATCGCCTGGCGCGCAGCCGGTCCCCAGTTATGCCGAGCAGGATTACGCGCGGCAGTCCAAGGCGTTTGGCGATCTGAAGAACGCGCTGTACGGGAGCGCGCAGCAGCAGATTGGGAACTATCCGGCCGTGCCTGGCGGCGAGAGCATCGGCCCCGATGAAGCTGGCCGGATGGCTCCTCTGACGCCGATGGAGAAGCAGACGCCGGGCTTCTTTCCCGGCGAGCCCGCCCGCACCTACATCACGGGGTACCGGCCCCGCGGCGGCGCGTACGAACTGCAGGGCAAGGGCGAGGACATCAAGACACAATTCGGCCCCACGGCCGATGTGGCCACGCAGACCCAGATCGGCAAGGCGACGTCGGGCCGCGAAGCGGCCGAAGCGCCGGGCGCCGCGAAGAAAGCCGCGGCGACCACCGCCGCCACCGCGCAGGCCACCGAGGATGTCGCGAAGCGCAACTTCTTTCAGCCGGGCGGGCCGCTCGCGCGCAAGGGCGCCGAGGAGAAACAGACCGAAGCGATTCAAATCGCGAGTGCCGAGCCGAAAGCCGCTGCCACCACGCGCGGGGGTCTGCTCGCCCGCCAGCAGCAGAACGCCGTCGCGGCGCAGGCGGCGTTCACGCAACTAGAGAGCATCATCACCCCCAAGATGCTCAAGGACATCGTGAAGGACGTGGACAGTTGGGCACGGTGGCCCCAGTACGCGTATCACGATTTAGTCCCCAGCAGTGGTGGGTCCACGGCGGCGGCAGCGCAGGCGATTCAAGACGCCGAGCCCACGAGCACGTGGATGAGTGACGGCACGCGTCAGTACCGCACGATGGTGCGGACGATGGAAGGCACGTTTCAGCGGATGGGCGGCGACACCGGCAACATGAGTTGGCAGGAACAACTGAAGGCCGGGCTGCAGGCGCCGCACATCAAGGAACTCTACGACGGCACGTGGGCCTCGCAACTCCTGCGGCGCAAAGCGTTCGGCGCCGCGCAGGACGAGCTCGTCACGAAGTTGCGCGGATCAGACCCGACGAAGGACGCCGCCGCGCGCTCGCAACTCATCGACACCACGATCCGTGGCGAACTCAAGAAGATGGGCTACAGCGACGACATGATTGGGAAGGCGATGAACGACACGCTGACCGGCGATGACCTCAAGGCGTCGGGTCAGTTGTATGCGAGTCCGACCGATGTGCGCGGGGACACACTGATGACGCCGAATGCGAATTACGGCCAGCCCGCCGGCGGGTTCCAACTGCCGCAGCCTGGGCAGACCGTGGTGGTCGGCGGCAAGCGGTACATCGTGGGCGGCGTGGTCACGCCGCAGCAGTAGGACGACATGCCGCAGCAAGAACCTGAAATTCTCCTCGTGCCCGCAGACGAACCGAACGGCCAACCGTTCACGATGCGGCTCTCCACGTTTCAAGCGGCGCAAGCGAAAGGCGCACTGAAGACGCCGGCCACGCCCGCGGATGCCGGCAAGCCCGCGCCTGCGCCAACGGCGCCACCAGCCGCACCGCCCAAACCGATTTCGCCGGGCCTCACGCCGAATCCCAACGCGCGCCTTGGCCCTATCGAGCGGGGCGCGCAGTACATGACCGATACCGCTGACACGTGGGCGCCGCTCGCGTCCCTGCTCTTCGACCCCTCGGGCCGCCTCGGGGCGCCGCTCACGCTCGGGGCGGTCAAGACGTATCAGCAGTATCAGCAGGGTCTCGCCGATGCCGTGAAGGCGGGCTCGCAGACGCCCGAGGTCGACGCGATGAAGGCGATTCGGCCCACCGAGAACCTGAGCGCGATGGGCCGCGAATTCGGCGCCAACTATCTCATCGGCGCCGGCTTCGGGAAGATCGGGAATCTGCCGATCACGCAGAAGATGGTCGGGCGCGGGATGGAAGCGGCCGGCGAACTCGGTGGAGTGCTGCTGCCTGACATATTCTCGCGTGGTGGGGCGCGCATCGTCGGGAACATCGGCCGCTACCTCGGACGGGACACAGCGACCGCCGCCGCGCCAGAAGCCGCCGAGAAAGCAACCGGCATCACGGCGCAGACCTTCGGCGGCAAGACTGGCCAGGAAGCCGTCGACTGGCTCCGGTCGCAGGAGAAGCTCCTGCCGAAGGGCGATGAGATTCGCGCCGAGATCAAAGCCGTCCGCCAGAAGCTCGAAGCGGCCATTGAAGACCAGTTGCCCAAGTGGCAGCAGCGCGCCACGCGGCTCAAAGCGCAGATTCAGTGGCAGACGCCCGAGGAGATCGCGAAGGCCGCCGCCGCCGCGCAGCAGGCGCTGCAACAGGCGAAGACCGCGGCGCGGCAGAAGTACATCCCGTGGGCAGTGGGCGCCAAGGATCTCTTCCTCGGCGGCTTGCACGACCTCCTGTATCCGCCCGATCCGAATGCCCCGCCACGCAAGACGCCGTAAGACATGGACATCAAAGCCCTGCGCGAGCGCCACGGTCTGAGTCCCGCCGATCTCGCGGACGAACTCGGCGTGCACTGGCGGTCGGTGCACCGCTGGGAGCACGATCAAGTGGCGCCCTCACCGCTCGCGGCGGCGCGGTTGGCGGAATTCGCCAAGACGGGGCCGCAGCGTGTGCGTGCGGAAGCCCCCGAGGTCCACGCCGCGCCACCCACGCCCACTCCTGCGCCGGCGCGCGTGGCGCCGTCGATTCCGTCGCGCTACCGCGTCTAACCCGGCGCCCCCGGCGGATGCGCCCACGTAATCGCCGTACTCGTGGTCTGGCGCGTGGGCTGTGTGCCGCCACTGGCCCCGTACCCCGGTGGATATTTCCCGGTGATCGAGGAGCCCGCGGTCTGGCGCGTGGGCTGCGTGCCGCCCACCGCCCCGTACCCCGGCGGATACTGCACGGTGATGACGGTGGGCATCAGGGCGACGGCATAGTGCGCGGCGATCTGCGCGGGCGTCAGGGCGGTGGGGTAGAACGCGACCTCGTCCAGCAGGCCGGTGTAGTGATACACCGATGACGCAGGGTCGCCCGTGTAGGTTCCGAGCATCACCCCGGACGCGCTGCTGATGTCCGCCCCGGCGGTGATCGCGTCGGAGTCTTTCATCACGCCGTCCA
>Ga0066903_100004530_pt1 | contig 11776 bp, 11 predicted proteins | sample PanSoiMetaGPlot1_FD_67491 | JGI IMG/M metagenome (GOLD analysis project Ga0066903, IMG submission 67491) | Tropical forest soil microbial communities from Panama analyzed to predict greenhouse gas emissions - Panama Soil - Plot 1 (version 2) | ecosystem: Environmental > Terrestrial > Soil >...
AAAAAGCGCGAGTAAACTACAGCGCGTTTTCGGTGGCCGCTCGACGTAAAGCGTGTGCACCTGCTTCATTCTTCCCGCAAGAGTCTCGATGGATCGACGGCAAGCGCTCGTATGGCTGGAAGAGCGGACGCTGCAATGCTTAGCAACATCATCGTAAGCACTGCGCCGACCACGACCACGGGATCCCGCGGATTCGCCTGATACACAATCTGCCCGAGCAGTCGACCAGCGAGGACGCCTCACAGCAGCCCTAACAACGACCCGCCCACGAGCAGTGTGATTGGTCGCCCCACAGCTGTGCTCATCACATGTTTCGTGCGCGCGCCCAATGCTACGCGGATGCCGAGCTCCTTCATCCGGCGGCTCACATTGTACGCCGCCATGCCAAAGATGCCGGTCACCGCCAGCATCGCCGCGAGCAAGCCCATGGCGCCCAGTGCAACAGTCCCCGCGCGTGCCGGGAACAACATATCGCTGAGCGCATCGGGCCAGCTCTGCACCGTAATTTGCGCATTCGGCTCTAGACCGCTCAGCGTGCCTTCAAGGGCAGCCGCCATTTCATTCTGCGCCCGCTGCGACCGCACGACGAAAATCATTCGACTCTGCTCGTTTTGCGACGACGACAAATACGCCACCGGCTGCGGCGATTCTTGCATGTCGTGGTACTTGCCGTCCTCGACTACGCCGACCACTTCCACGAAGTCGATGGGAACGCCTTCCCTTCGCAGGAAGAAGCGTTGCCCAATCGCCGGCGTGTTGCCCCACATTTTTCGGGCAAAGGTTTGATTAACGATCGCCACGTGCGACGTTGTCGCGCTGTCGTGCCATGAGAAATCCCGCCCACTGAGAAGCCGAGTATCGGCAGCCTCCAAATATCCCGGCGACATCGTGAACGCATAGCAGGCCAGCACAGAATTGTTCAGAGTGAACTCAGTCGTCCCTGGTGGGTAAACTGGAACGCCACGCTGACCGCCGGTAAAGGGCACCCCGCTTATCATGCCAGCCGCCACCACGCCGGGGATGTTCCGCACCGCTTCAATCATCGCTTTCTTTTTCTTCACCGGCACGCCGCCTTCCACCAGACGCAGGTCCGTGTCGGCCAGCATCGCGCCTTTTGGCTGGAAGCCGAGCGGCGCGTGCAGCATGCCCACCATGCCGCGCACCGCGACCAGTGAAGCCGTGACTAGGAGCATGCAAATGGCTATTTGCACTCCTAACAACAAATCACGCAGGGCAAACCGGCGCAGAGGCGTTGAATCCACCGGCCCGCTCTTCATCGCCCGCAACGGACTGCTCTGCCACACTGTCTTAGCGGGAAGCATTCCAAAGAGCACCGCGCTGACCAGCGTCAAGACGAGAGCCACCACGTAGACACGTGCGTCTACCACATGGTTAAACGTCCAGTTGCTCTTGGACAACTGCCACCGATTCAGCACATCCAGCAGCAGGCAGGCGATCAGCAGCCCCGCTATTCCGCCCATCACCGACACGACTATCGCCTCGATCATGAGTTGCCTAACGAGTCGCCAACGGCTGGCGCCGAGCGCAATGCGGACCGCCAGTTCGCGGCTGTGATCGGCCGCGCGCGCGGCGAACAGGCTGGCCAGATTCGCGCACGCCGCCACCAGCACAAGCAAAGCCAGCCCCGTCACGCCGTAAAGAAATCCCTGGATGACGTCACCCGTCTCCGCGTTGAGTCCGGGACGGACCAGCCGCAATGGCACCCCGTTGTCTGTTTCCGGATATTCCTTTGCCAACTGGGAAGCGATCGCATTCAGATTTTCCGTTGCCTGCTCGGGCGTCACGCCGGACTTCAGCCGGCCAATTACAGTCAACCATGGGGTCGTCCGGTTGTGAAAGAAGTCTGCCTCGAAGAAATTCACGATGGGTATGAAGTAATCCGGCCAGTCAAATTGCTCTGTGCCGTGGAACCGGGCCGGCGCCACACCAATTACGGTGAAAGGATCTTTGTCGAGCAGCACGGTCTTCCCGATTACGCTCGGGTCGGCGTTAAACACGCTTCGCCATAAATTATCACTCAACACCACATACGGTGCTGACTTTGGCCCATGGTCGTCCGAGACCTCGATGAACCGTCCGACCTCCGGTTGTACACCCAACAGGTCGAAGTAATTGCCTGTGACCGCATAGCCGTTGACACTTTTCGTCGAGTTACCCCAGCTCAGACGCGCATAAGCAAATCCCTCAAAGGCGGCGATCCCGCTGAAGGTCGTGTTTCGCTGCCTGTAGTCTTCATACACAGGATACGACGTAGTCAGTAGTTTGCCGTAGGTCCACGTCTTGTGGCGAAGCTGGTAGAGATTCTGCGGGTTGCTCACATCCAACGGGTGCAGCAGGACCGCATTGACTACTCCGAAGACGACGACGTTCGCCCCGATCCCCAGCATTAAAGTGACTAAAGCTACAAGCGAGAATGCGGGAGACTTCCAGAGTACGCGCAGCGAATAGCGAATATCCAGCAGCCGTCTTTCATGACGAGCAACGGTTTTTGCGGTCAATAACCAAGAGCCGCTTTTCGCTCTGTCGCGGTGGGCAAAGGATCCTTGCGAGCTGTAATTGCCTCCCCGCCCGAGTCCTTTATTTTATTTGCCTCAGCCGAATTGAACTCGATGTCTTTGGTAAATTCCGGTGGGAGATCTGGCTCCGCGTAGATCGCGTGCACCGGGCACACATCTACACACGCCATGCAATCGATACATTCATCCGGGTGAATGACCAGCTGGGTGTTCATTTCGTAGAAGCACGCTACCGGGCACACCTCTACGCAGTCGGTGAACTTGCATCCGTTACATTTGTCGGTCACAACGTGGGCCATAGGATTCGATATTTGATGGTTGAGTTGAGGATGTCTAAAAAGGCCACGGTTGCGCGTCAAGTAATTAGCAATGGGTCGTCAGTCAATTCTTGCTTTGTTGTTGGACTAAGCCGCCGTGGGCGGGTGATGCTCACGGCCGGTTCGGAACAAAATCGCGATGAAGAAAGTGACGATCGTCCCGAAGAAGATCCACCACGGAAATTCCATCACAGGCAGCCAGGCGGGCTGCCTGTAAAGTTTGCCGCCGAAAATTCTCGCGATGTTGTTGGGCAAGCCGCTCAAAATCGCCACGACGATGAAGCCGGCAATCATAGCGATGATATTTCCAGGATCGTTGCCGCGCGATTTCGTCAGCATCCCGGCAAGAAAGATTCCCAGTACCGAGCCGTAAGTGTAACCGTAAATCCCGAGTACGATTGGAATGATGCGAACGTTGGGATGTACAATTACGAGATACGATGTGGCCGAAGCGACGATGATCATCAGGACCGAAAACCAAACCGTGGCCCAACGTACGGCACGCAAGCTCTGTTCGCTTGTAGAAGCCGGATTGATGTAGGGTTCATACCAATCGCGGGTAAAACTCGTGGCCAGCGCGTTAACGGCTGTGCTGAGCGAACCCATCGCTGTCGCGAATATTCCGGCTAGAAGCAAGCCCCGAATGCCTACCGGCATTTCGTACAGAATGTAATGGGCGAAGATCTCGTTCGGAGTTCTCGGCAACGCTGGATCCTGTTGCGTTTGATAGAAAACCCACAGTAACAGGCCGATGCTAAGGAACGTGAACGCGATCGGAATATCGGCGAGCCCCGACATGATCACCGAGCGCCGGCTCCGGCGTACGTCTGCGGCCGTCAACATTCGCTGTACCATGTCCTGATCCGTACCGTGTGTGGACATGGTCATGAAAGTGGAACCGATTAGGCCGGCGAAAATCGTGTATTCGACTGCGAACATGCCTTTGATTTGGTTCCAGCCACTCTTAGCGGGATCCAAACCGGTCGTGACGAAATCAGAAACGTGAAAACCCCCGTGATGGTGGACGATCGCCTGCCATCCTCCTGGAATGGAAAAATAAAGTAAACCTAGGGCGATCAACGCACTGCCGATCATGATCGACGCCTGAATAAAATCTGTCCAAATGACTGCTTTAATTCCGCCAAGCGTCGTGTAGATCGCAGTCAAGACCACTATCACGACTATCGCGCCGATGTAGATGTAAAGCGTTTCCCTTTGACTGGGCTGAACGCCGCGAATCATTTCGTAAGCAAGCGCGAGTGCAATTGCTGCGACGTACAATCGCGCTCCGGATGCAAGGACGCGCGTGAAGAGAAAAACAGCCGAGGCGGCATTCTTTGTCGGCACACCGAAACGCGCCGTGAGGTATTCGTAGATCGAGTAAACTTTATAGTCGTAATACGGTTTGATGAAAATGTAGCTGACCAGGATGCGCGCCAGGATCGTGCCGAGTGCGAGCTGAAGGTAAGTGTAGTTTCGAAATGTAAACCCTTCCCCCGGTGTGCCAAAGAAAGTCCCTGCACTCGTCTCCGCCGCGATTAAGGACGCGAGAATCGCCCACCATGGGATTCCGCGGCCGCCTAGCGCAAAGTCTTTGAGATTTTCCTCCTTTCGGCCCATGTAGAGACCGATGGAGATGATGAGAACGAAATAGAGCAGCAAAACAGCACTGTCGATCGCGAGTCGGCTGTCCATGTCGACCTTAGGTGACAGAATATTTCACTGCCGCAAAGCAGTTTTTCTGAAGTTCAATGTTGGACGTTGAGCGTTGGACATTGAACGTTGTTGTTACACCGCATGGAAATCCCCGCCCCGGATTTTGATTTAGAAAAGACGATTAATTCAGGTCAGGTCTTCCATTGGATGAGGGTCGGCAAGGGATTTGTAGGAACATTGGGAGATTTACCGGCAATTGTGGAGCAGCGTGGGAACGCTTTGAAGGTGGCGATGGAGGGCGGAGTTCCAGCGACGCCGGTCAGGCGGACTGCGACAGGCTCGCGGGAACTCGGCCCTCCATTCGCGGAATTGATCGTCAATTACTTTTCGCTCGATCATCCACTGGTAGAAATCTGTGCCTCGTTCCCGGACGATGCGGTAATGAACGCAGCGCGGCAATTCTGCGGCGGTCTGCGGATCATTCGTCAACCAAGATGGGAATGCCTGGCGACGTTCATCTGTTCATCGATGAAACAGGTCGCGCATATTCGTCAGATTTCGCTGGCGCTGCGGCGGCGCTTTGGCGATGAGCTAAGGATCGGCGAGCATCTCGTATACCCGTTTCCGCAAGCGCGACGAATTGCGTCTGCTACGGAGAACGAATTGCGACAATGCGCACTGGGATATCGCGCCAAAAATCTTCTCGCGACGGCGCGACTCGTTAGCACAGGCACTGCGAATCTCGAAGAATGGTCGGCTTTATCCGATACCGATCTTAGAGAAAGATTGTGCGGTTTGCCCGGCGTGGGGGCCAAGGTGGCCAACTGTGTAATGCTGTTTGCATACGAGCGTCTGCGCGCCTTCCCGATCGACGTCTGGATCGAGAGGGTTTTGACGCAATGGTATTTTCAACGGAAGAAAAAAGTCACGAAGCTGCGGTTGCGTGAATTTTCAGAAACATATTTTGGCGAGCATGGCGGTTACGCGCAGCAATACTTGTTTCATCATGCACGAATGGCTTCGCGAGAATCGGCGCTATCAAGAGATTCCGCGACTCCGCTTCGCTGCGCTCGGCCTGCCCGACGCTGGATGCGCGAGTAGTCTCGCGGGAGACATCACGTCGCGCAGCCGCCCCGCCATCCGGCCAAGTTGTCAGCCCCTCAGGGCTGAGATACTGTTCCAGCCTTAAACTGAGATCTCCAAGGTGCAATCCTTTGACCACTGAGAATCCACTCTGATGACGACGGCTGACACTATGTTTGCCCAGCCGGGCAACCCCGAAAGCCTTCGGGATCACGAATATGAGGCGCGCACGGTTTTGTTGGCGATACTCGTTGCGATTCTCATTCACCTGCTGGTGGCGTTTTTTCTTGTTGCCTTCGGTGGCATTTTCTCGCCCGCGACGCCCGTTGAGGACAAACCTGCTGAACTCACGTTCGTCGATCTGTCGCCGACGACTCCAAAGAATTCCGCGTTTATAGAGACAGACGAATCAAAAAAAGCACCGGAGCCGAAAGAGAAAACATTCGAATCGAACGCCAATTCGATCGGGGCGAGCGAGCTTGCCGCGACCGGGGAAATGCCCTTGCCGTCGCAAACCGGGAAGGACCGCCCGTTTATGGATTTCGAGACACAACAGCACTCCCTGGACAGCAAGGGAGCGCAACCTCAGCAGGCGAACCCTGCCGAGCAGCAAACCCAAACAAAGGGAGCGTCGGAACCGGCTCCAGTTACCGCTGCAGAGCAATTTGCATTGTTGACACAGAAGTCAGCGGCTGCACTTGAGCGTCCGACAGCGTCGCAGCCGCGATCGGCTTATCGACGCCTGAAGGAGAAGACCCACGTCGCCGGGAACATCACTAATCACGGGGTCTCCGCGGTGAATGCGTTAGGTACGCCGCTTGGTCGATATGAAAAGATTGTCCTCGATTCAATCGGCTCGCGCTGGTACGCGTTTATGGATCAGAAGAGGGACTTAGCTACCATCGGCACTCTGCGAGTCCGGTTTTACGTTGATCGAAGCGGAAAAGTGAAGGGCCTGAAAGTTACCGAGAACAGTTCGAACGAGGCGTTTGCGAATATATGCGTACAATCAGTGCTCGAGGCGGAGCTTCCACCGATTCCCGAGGACGTCGCGAACACTCTGCCGCCTGAGGGCTTGGAAATGGAAGGGCTAGGCTTCACTGTCTATCCAAACTGATGATGATTGCGGCAATAACGATCGAAACCCCGGAAACCGTGAATAGTGTGTTTGGATTCTTTGCGAAGGGCGGTCTTTTCATGTGGCCGCTCTTGGCGTGCTCGATTGTCTCGGTGACAATAATGATTTTGCGCGGCCTTGCTTTGCGCCGAAACAAGGTCCTGCCGCCTTTGATCGAGAATGAAATAGAACGGCTGACTCCAGGTGAAAGTCCAGAGCGCCTGTCGCGCACCGTACATCATGATGGCTCGTCACTTGCCCGGATTGCTCGCGTGGCGCTGCAATATTTGCGCAGTCCACGCTCAGAAAATGTGGAAGCGGTGCAAACACGGGCGCGTCACGAGATGGTGCGACTGGAAAAGGGGCTTATTATTCTCGAAGTCATCGTGGGGATCGCGCCACTACTCGGCCTGATCGGCGCGGTCTCGGGATTGGTGCATGTTTTTTCCCAACTCGGATTGAGTTCGGGTGCGTCGGATACGCGTCAGATCGCGCTGGGCATTTCCGAAGCGTTGAACGCGACGGTTTTCGGGCTTTCGATTGCTGTGCCGACGCTGATCGGGTTCACATATTTTTCGAGAAAAGTTGAAGTGATGTCGGTCGAGATGGAAACGCTTGCTGTTGAATTGATCAACAAATGTTATTACGGGCGCGCTTCGCGCGAATTCGCGCCGGCAAAAGCATCCGCCGCCAGCTCGATGCCGATTTCGACGCCGATGGCGTGAAACGCGCGGCGCCTTTCAGATCATGAAGTTCGCAGTACGAAAACGAAGGGCGCCCGTCATCATCATCGTTTCGCTCGTCGATATTCTGATCATCCTGCTGATCTTTTTTGTCGTCTCTACAACTTTCAAGAAAGACCAGCCGGAAGTTCAGATTAACCTGCCAGAATCAAAAACGGCAAAGAAACAGCCTGCAGAGCTTGAACACGCTATCGTAAGCATCGATCAAAACGATGAAATTAAGCTTGATGGACGAGCCATTGGCGTTGACGAATTGGAAGGCGCCGTGCGCAACCTGCCTGAGACCCGCAAGTCCACACTTGCCCTTCAAGCGGACAAAAAAGCTTCCTTCGGTACGATTATTAAAGTCATGGACGCGTTAAAGCTGGCGGGTGTGAAAAATTTGCCGGCATTTACAAGGGAAGAGAAATGATTCTGTCGATTCTGGACTATGGCGATCCGATTTTGCGGGTCAAAGGCAGACCGATCGAAAATGTAGACGACCAGCTTCGCGAGCTGGCCGCAAACATGATCGAGACAATGCACGCGGCCAATGGTGTGGGCCTGGCAGCGCAACAGGTCGGTGAAGCATTACAGCTCACGGTGCTCGATGTTTCACTAGTGGAAGATCGACCGAGCACGTTGAAGTTGGATGGCAAAGATGTTGACCCGAAAGCGGCGATGCCGCTGGTGCTCATCAATCCGGAAATTGAACTGCGCGGAGCAACGGAAGTGGGGGTGGAAGGCTGCCTGAGTTTTCCCGAAATCACCGGAGACATCGAAAGAGCGAAGTCAGTGATCGTGCGAGCGCAAACGTTCGACGGCGGCGCGATCGAAATTGAAGCCAGCGGATTTCTCGCCCGGGCGATTCAACATGAAGGAGATCATCTGAATGGAATCCTGTTTATCGATCGGATGAATTCGGCGGCAAAGGTGGCATTGTCGAGTCGGCTGAAACGCTTGCACAAGGAGACGCGACGAGGCATCAGGCATCGGGAAGCGCTTGTGACCGAGACAACGCTCTAGCGGGTTAGCAGGCGGCGCCTTCGTATCTTCGACCAATGAGCAACATCTGGCTCAACTGGGTTCGACGGCTTCAATCAATCGCCCAGAATGGGCGCAACTATTGTAGGAACGAATTTGACCTGCAGCGGTATCAACAGGTCGAAGACGTCGCTGCCGAAATCGCGGCCAGGTATTCCGATGATGAACTGCAGACCGTCAAGGTGATGTTTAAACAGGAGTCCGGCCCAGCAACTCCCAAAATCGATGTGCGAGCGGCCGTTATCTCGGAAAACAAAATATTGTTGGTAAAGGAACGAGGCGATGGTTGGACATTGCCCGGTGGATGGGTTGATCCCGGGGAGTCTCCTAGTGAAGCAGCTGTGCGCGAAACAAAGGAGGAATCTGGGTACGACGTAAGTGCCGTTAAACTGATGGCGATTTACGATCGCGATCGACAGGGGCATCCGCCGTGTCCCTTTCATGTTTATAAGGTGATTTTCCTGTGCGACCTCGTGGGAGGTTCGGCCAAGACAAGTCTCGAAACCGAGGCGGTCTCCTTCTTTGGCGAGCAGGAATTACCTCCACTTTCGGAATCTCGAGTGCTCTCAACGCAGGTACAGCGTGCGTTCGTTTTCGCAAGAAACCGGGATTTACCTACTGATTTCGATTGAATTAAGGTGGCGGGCTGCTGTCTTTGTGCCGCCGAAGTTTACTGAAATTATCGACTCAAAAATCCCGTCAACGGACTGGTTGCCGCCGCGATATCCAATTTCCCGGCTAACCCGATTTCGCGCGCCTCGCGACCGGCGTCTATGGCTTGTTTAAATGCTTTGGCCATGCGGACCGGATCGGAAGCGATTGCGATCGCCGTATTAACAAGCACCGCGTCGGCGCCCATCTCCATCGCTTCGGCAGCGTGACTTGGGGCGCCCAGGCCAGCGTCAACGACGACTGGCACGGTGGCCTGTTCGATGATGATTTCAATCTGGGGACGCGCCTCAATCCCGCGGTTACTACCGATCGGAGAACCCAGCGGCATCACCGTCGCCGTGCCGACGTCTTGCAATCGCTTCGCCAAAACCGGGTCGGCGTTAATGTACGGAAGAACAATGAATCCTTCTCTGACCAGAATTTCCGCGGCTGCCAGAGTCTCTACCGGATCCGGAAGCAGATAGCGCGGGTCTGGGTGAATCTCGAGCTTGATCCACTTCGGCAAGCCCGCACTAGCTGCGATTCGCGCGAGTCGCACGGCTTCATCTGCATTACGCGCGCCGCTGGTGTTCGGTAAAAGGAGGAAACGTTTTGGATCGATAAAGTCGAGAATGTTTGCAAACGGGTCGTGTTTGCCTGAAACGTCGGCGCGTCGTAGCGCCACGGTCACCAGTTCCGTTCCGCTGGCGATGAGCGCGTCGCGCATCAGCTCGTTGGACGCAAATTTACCGGTGCCGACCAGCAAGCGCGAGGTGAACTCACGGTCCGCGATCTTCAGTTTTGAAGGCTTATCCGACATCAACAGAGAATAAGCGCATTCGCGCAAGGGCGCGAGTGTGGATCTGGGGAGCACAAAACCAACTGTACAGGCGCGTCGCCTTCAACGTCGTCAATTTCGCGCCGGGACGGCTGCACTACGGAAAGCACTTTATTTTAGCTTGTACAACGGCCCGATCACGTCACAATTATGAGCTAATGACCCAATTCGACTTCCGGGGCGCCGACTGCATTTCTGGAATGTCCCGGCTGAAAACCGAAAGCGTTGATCTTGTAGTGACATCACCACCCTATAACCTGGGAATTGGCTACGGGAAATATGCCGACCGGCAGGATCGAGAATCGTATTTGAGTTGGTGCGCCAAATGGACGGCCCAAGTCCGCAGAATTCTACGATCCCACGGTTCTTTTTTTTTGAACGTCGGTTCCGCGCCCTTGAATCCGATGTTGCCCTACCAACTCGCGATCAAGTTGACGTCCACCTCAGACGGATTTTTTTTGCAGAATGCAATCCACTGGATCAAGTCCATTACGGTCGAAGATCGAAAGGGCGATCTAAAGTCGCACGGTCATTTCAAGCCAATCAATTCGAAACGGTTTCTTAACGATTGTCACGAGCACATCTTTCATTTTACGAAGTCGGGACGCGTTGAAGTCGACCGGCTTGCCCTCGGCGTGCCATACCAGGACAAAAGCAACATCGCGCGCTGGTCTCATACTCGTGGCAGCGATTTACGATGTCGCGGCAATACGTGGTTCGTTCCCTACGAGACAATTCAGAGCCGCGCAAAGGAACGTCCGCATCCCGCGACATTTCCTGTTCAGCTCGCCGAATGGTGCATCAAACTTCATGGCGTCGCACGAATCAAAACAATGCTCGATCCCTTTCTGGGAATTGGAAATTCAGCAGTCGCGGCGCAGCGCTGCGGAGTAAAAAAATTTATTGGGTTTGAAATCGACAGAGCGTATCTAGCCGAGGCGAAGCGGCGCCTCTTACGATTCGGTGGTGTTCATTAAGCGAACTGCTGGTAACCGGGGATTTTATTCAACTGGCATTGCCATTGCGCTTTAGGTGGACCGTTGACACTTTACTGCCAAGCGAGAACGTTTTTGTCGGCACCTAAATTTTTGAAGAGATTAGTCATAGCTACCCAGATCTTCGCAACGCTAAACGTCGTTTCGGCGTTAGTCGCAAGCGGAGCAGGAGGTGCTTTCAAGTTTGGCGGCGAACCCTTTTCTCCAGGCTCAACTGTCCAGGCTAATGTTCCCCTGAGCCAACTTGAAAAATCATACGCCGGGCAAGGCGGCAACCCGGTGCCTCCATACGCAGTGGCTGTGCTGGCAACGCCGGCAAATTTTGATCCAACGAAGAGCTGGCCTGTTTTGATACCGTGCTCCACGAGCGATTTCAAACGTCAGAATCGAAATGATCTCGTTCAGTTTTACCAGAGGGCCGGACTTTCTGAAGGCTGGGTCTTACTCGCGGGGGACGGCCCGCAACATGCGAAGAACGACAATGTGGCATGGCGCGAGTCTATGACGCTGGCCGCCATCGACGCGCTTCACCGGAGCTTTCCCGGGTCGGAGAAGTGGCCGATGGCATGCGCAGGGTTCTCCGGCGGAGGCAAAGGCGTCGGTTATGTTGCGCCGTATTTGGCGAGATACGGCTGTCACATAATCGGAATTTACATCACCGGTGCGAATGAAGACCACCTGAGCGACGGATATGCACGATTGCAGCCCGGTGCAGATTTTCTTAATACGCCAATCTATTTTAGCATTGGGCACGAGGACAGAATCGCGACGGTGGAGCAGCAATACGCCGTTGTCGGTTTGATCAAGCGAACCGGC
>Ga0066903_100004531_pt1 | contig 11774 bp, 11 predicted proteins | sample PanSoiMetaGPlot1_FD_67491 | JGI IMG/M metagenome (GOLD analysis project Ga0066903, IMG submission 67491) | Tropical forest soil microbial communities from Panama analyzed to predict greenhouse gas emissions - Panama Soil - Plot 1 (version 2) | ecosystem: Environmental > Terrestrial > Soil >...
CCGAGCAGGTCGTGTCGGCGGACGACCCGTCGATGCGCGCGGAGCTGCTGCTGCTGTCGCCGTCGTTCCTGGTGCCCTGCCTGACGCATGACGGCATCAAGGTTTGGGATACGCTGGCGATCGCGGACTATCTCGATGAGATCATGCCGAACGCCGGGCTCATTCCCAAGGAGCGCGCAACGCGTGCACACTGCCGCGCGGTCTCCGGCGAGATGCATTCCGGCTTTTCCAACCTGCGTTCTGCACTGCCGATGAACATCAAGGCGCATTACCCAGGCTTCAAGTCGTGGGCCGGCGCACGCACCGATATCGAGCGCATCACAACGATCTGGAACGAATGCCTGAAGAACTACGGGGGTGCGTTCCTGTTCGGCGACAAACCGTGCATGGCCGACGCCATGTACGCGCCGGTCGTCACGCGCTTTCTCACCTACGACGTCAAGCTCGATCCGGTTTCAGCCCGCTATTGCCAGACCGTCATGGCGATGCCGGCGATGCAGGAGTGGGTCGAGGGCGCGAAAGCGGAGCCGGACGAGCTCGAAGAGCTCGACGTCGAGTTTTAGCTTCGGATGTAAGTGCACGCGCCGTGAGCGCAGCCGGTCGAGAGACACCGTTGCAGCAAACGGCGACACTGATGTCTGCAACTTTCCCCGGAGGCATCAGGTTGGTCAGGTTCTTTCATCACGCAGGTGGCGTGACAGGTCTTGAAATGCTCCGTGCAGGTCTCGGCCGCCTCAGCGACCGCCAATGTCAAGGCTGTCAACACGGCAGCCGCGAGAAATACCTGCACGGATCGCATGGACAACAAACGCCTCACGGCCGGTGTTGTTCCGTTCGCTCATGCAACGCCGAACGTGATCTTGGCTCACTCATCAAGTCCCGCCGAAGAGCTCGTGAAACACCCTGGCTACGGATCGATCAGCACGCCGGGATTGAGCAAGCCCTGCGGATCCATCGCCGCCTTGGCGGCCCGCAATGCTGCCGCAAACAGCTCCGGGCGCTGACGATCATACCAGGGGCGGTGGTCGCGCCCGACCGCGTGATGGTGCGTGACCGTACCCCCGTTTGCGATCACTGCATCGAGGCCGGCCGACTTGATGGCGTGCCACTGCGCGATCAGATCGCCGTGCCGTCCAGCCGCGTGAAAGGTGAAGTAAGGCGCCGGCCCGTCCGGATAGACGTGGGTGCAGCGGCAGGTCACCTGGCCGGCGCGTCCGGTCGCCGCGACGATCGCGCGTTCGGTCGCCGCCTTGACATTATCGTGGAACGCCTCAAAGCGCTCCCAGGTGATCGCGCTCTCGAAAGTATCGTTGATGATTCCGCGCTCGATCGTGCGCTCGCGCCCGTACGGCATGCGGATGAAGGCGTTGCGCCAGGCCCCGGCCGAGCCCTCGCGGTGGGCGTCGGCGCGCTCCGCCTTCTGCGCCTTGCCGCCGTGATCCGCGCAGCATTCAAGCGCACGCGCCATCCAGGGCTCGACCGGATGATCGCCGGACTCGAATGCAAGAACCATGATCGCAACGCAGCCATCCGCGGCGCCGGTGTTGAACGCCTCCTCCGGATCGAGGATGCGGCAGTTTGCCGGGTATAGTCCGGCCTGGGAGATCGCGCGCAACGCGCGCGCGGCGGTGAAAAAGTCCGGAAATTGCACCCCGCTTCCGGCGCGGAACCGGGGGCGGTCCTGCAGGCGCATCCAGGCCTGTGTGATGATCCCCAAAATGCCTTCCGAGCCGATCAGCAATCGGTCAGGGCTCGGGCCGGCGCCAGATCCGGGAAGCCGCCGCGTCTCAATGACGCCCCTCGGCGTGATGACGCGGAGCGATTCCACGAAATCATCAATGTGCGTGTAGAGGCTGGCAAAATGCCCGCCGGAGCGGGTCGCGATCCAGCCGCCGAGCGTCGAGCACTCGAAACTCTGCGGAAAGTGACGCAGCGTAAGTCCGTGCGGCTTGAGCTGCGCCTCCAGTGCGGGCCCGAACGCGCCGGCCTCGATGCGCGCGGCACGCGAAGTCTTGTCGACCTCGAGCACGCGGCCAAGCTCGCGCAGGTCGACCGTCACCGCCGCCTTGTGGCGCGCCGCATCGCGCGGCGGCTCGACGCCGCCGACGACGCTCGATCCGCCGCCAAAGGGTGTGACGCTCGCCTCGGCGCCGCCCGCCCAGTCGAGGACCGCCGCGACCTCATCCTCGCTACGCGGATAGGCAACAACATCCGGCGCACCGGCGTAGTCGCCGGCAAGCCCGCGTACGTAATCCGGGAAGGACTTGCCATAAGTGTGGGCAGCGCGGTCATAGCGCGCGATCGAGCAGAATGGCAACGAGGTAGGCGGTTTGAGCCGGGGAGGTGCAAGCTTGATGTCGTTCAGCGGAGGCGGTTTGACGTCTCGGTCGGCCGGCGGGCCGAACCGCTGTTCGATCCGGCCGAGCACGAAGGCTTCTTCGTCCGCCGTCAAACCTTCGCCTTCCCGGCCCCAACCAAAATACTTCAGCCGCGGCTGCGTCATGACCGATCTCCCAGCGTCCGAATAGTCTCTGCCACGATACCCATCTCTGATCTGGTTATCTCGCAAAAATACGCGATAATTCTGGAGGGGGAGGCAATTGATCCATGCAACAAAAACAACCCAACGCGATGTGGCCGTTTGATTCCCAATCATCTGCCGGCGTTCGTGCGTTGGTCCGGCCGCTGGTGCGCTATTCTCCGCTGTTGGTGATCGCGGTCACCTGGGAGACGGTCGCATGCCTTTCTCTGCTGCCGGCGAACGTCTTGCCGTCGCTGACCGCGGTACTGGCATCGTGGCTCCGCCTCGTCGGAAGCGGCGAAATTGTCACGAACGGCCTCGATTCGCTTTATCGCGTGGGGCTTGGCCTTCTGCTCGCGGTCGTGGTGGGCGCCGGGGCCGGGCTCTTCATGGCGACGTCGCGTCTGGTCAACGTTTTCATCGGTCCGCTCGTGCGTCTGTTCTACCCGATGCCCAAGTCGGCGCTGATTCCCGTGATGGTGCTGTGGCTCGGCTTCGGTGATGCGTCGAAAGTCGTACTGATCTTTCTCGGCTGTCTGCTGCCGGTCGCGATCAGCGCGTTCAACGGGGCACGCGGCGCGGACCACACGTTGATCTGGTCCGCCAGCAGTTTCGGGGCAAGCCGGTTGCAGGTTATGCGTGACGTCGTATTTCCCTGCGCGCTGCCAGAACTGTTGAGCGGCATTCGCATCGCACTTGCGACCTCCTTTGTCTTGCTGGTGAGCTCCGAGCTGATCGCCGCGCGCAGGGGGCTTGGCTACATGATCGGCATGCTCGGCGACGGCGGCGTGTACGATGCGATGTTCGCGACGGTGCTGACAGTCGCGCTGCTCGGCTTCATCGCCGATCGCGGTTATCTCCTATTGATGGGACGGATGTTGCGATGGCGCGCGTCGTAGCCGTTCCGTCTCGGGCAGCGGTTTCCCTCTCCAACCACACCGTCCTTCGGCGAGCGTTCTGGTTCCTGGCGCCCGCCATTACGCCCGTGCTTGTGGTGGCCGGCTGGGAATTCGCCGCACGCAGCGGCGGCGTCAGCGCATTCATGCTGCCGCCGATCAGCGCGGTGATGGTACGTCTCGGGGCCGATGTGGCGTCTGGGGATTTCTTTCTGAATGCCGCCCTGACGCTCTACCGGACATTCCTTGGTTTCGCGATTGCAGCCGCAGTCGGCGTAACCCTCGGCGTGCTGATGGCGCGCAGCCGCTTGGCAAACTGGTTCTTGGATCCGATCGTCTCGATCGGGCTTCCGATGCCGAAAATTGCGTTTCTTCCGGTCTTCATCCTTTGGTTCGGCCTCTTCGACGCTTCCAAGATAACGATCATTGCGGTCAGCGCCGTTTTCCCGGTCGTTACGGCCACGCTTGCCGGCGTACAGGGCGTCGAACGCGAGCTCATCTGGTCCGCTCAGAGCCTCGGTGCTGGCCGCAAGGAGATTGCCTGGGAGATCATGGTGCCGGCGGCGCTTCCCCAAATCATCACGGGGTTGCAGGTAGCACTGCCGACCGCGCTGATCGTCGAAATTGTCGCCGAGATGATGATGGGAGGCTACGGTCTCGGAGCTGCCATGTTGGAAGCGTCGCGACAACTTGATTCGCCTGACGTATTCGCGGGGATCATCGAGATCATGGCGATCGGTTACGGTGTGGTCGCCGCGGCCGGATGGTTGCGCCGCCGATTGCTGATCTGGCATCAGGAGGATGCCCGATCGACGGCGGCGTGAGGTGGATTCTACGATTCGGAACAGAAGAGCACAGGGGAAACGCAACGATGAAATGCCTGTCGATTGTCGCTGCCTTGGCGGCTGTGCTGGTGTCCGCCCCCGGTGCGCACAGCGAGCCCGCCAAAATCCGGATCTCGTGGGTCGCAGTGCCTAATAACCTGCCGCCCTTGTTCATGTCCAAACCGGAGATGATGAAGCACGCAGGCACAAACTACACGGTCGATCCGATCCGCTTTCCCGGCACGCCGCAATCGGTCGCGGCGCTCGCGTCCGGCGATCTCGACATCGCCCTTCTCACCTTCTCGTCGTTCCCGCTTGCGATCCAGAACGCAGGGCTTGAGGACCTGCGCGTGATCAGCGACGAGTTCATCGACGGCTTCCCGGGCTACTACAGCGCCGAGTTCATGGTGCTAAAAGACAGCCCGGTAAAAGCGATCAAGGACCTGAAGGGCCGGGTAGTCGCCGTGAACGTGCGAGGCGGCGGCACCGACATGGCGCTGCGGGCGATTACGCGCAAGGAGGGCCTTCAGGAGAAGCGCGACTACACCGAGTTGGAAGTCGCTTTCGCGAATATGAAGGCCGTCTTGTTCGACAAGAAGGCCGATCTGATCGGACTTGGCGTGCCTGCGATGTCGACGGATCCGGGACTGCGGCAGGCTGCGGCTACGCTGTTTACGCAGCGCGATTCACTTGGGCCGACCGCCCAGGTCATCTGGGTCGCGCGCGCCGGATTCCTCGAGAAAAATCGCGCGGTGATGCTCGATTTTATGGAGGATGCCCTTCGGTCGCGACGGTTTTATACCGACCCCGCCAATCACCGCGAAGCTGTGGACATTGTTGCCGGCGTGACCAAGGTTCCGCCGCAGCAACTCGATCCCTGGCTGTTCACCAAGAATGACTTCTACCGTGACCCCAATGGAATCCTCGATGCCGCGGTCCTGCAGGACAATATCGACAAAATGGTGGATCTTGGATTCCTCAAGTCCGGGCTCGATGTCAAAAAGTATATGGACCTCGGTATCGTGCTCGAGGCGGGATCACGATTGAAGTAAGCCGAGCGGCGATGCGGACCCGCAGGTCAATGCAATGAAAATGAGCTCCGACCGGATCCTGACGACGCACACTGGGAGCCTGCCACGGCCGTCGGATCTGGTTGAGGCCCTCAATGCAAAGGAAATGGGCCAGGAGCACAACGACGACGTCCTCAACCGACGTGTGAGCCAGGCGATCGCCGAGATTGTGCGCCGCCAAGCGGACGTCGGCGTCGACGTCATCAACGACGGCGAGCACAGCAAGGTCAGCTGGATGGCCTACGCGCGGGGGCGGCTGTCGGGCTTGCAGGAGATCGACAGCCCGGTGCGGTTTCGCGGCGATACGCGCGATTCGCTGGCGTTTCCGGCGGCCTATGAAGACATGAAGATCATGCTGGCAGGGCGCTCGGGCGCATTGGTTGTGAAGAGGACGGTGCGACCCAAAGCATGGGTTTGCTCCGGCCCCGTCAAATACGTCGGAGAGCATGAGCTGCGGGCCGACATCGCCAACCTCCGGTCCGCGTTATCCGGCGTTGATGCGCAAGACGTCTTTGTGACGGCGATTTCGCCGTCAAACCTCGAGCTCTATTACGAAAACAGACACTACGGTTCGTCCGAGGAGTATCTCACCGCGCTCGCCGATGCGATGCGCGTCGAATTTAAGGCGATTGTGGACGCAGGCTTCGTCCTGCAGATCGATGATCCGCGGATGGCGACGCACTACAACAGGACGCCCGGAGCATCGGTCGAGGAATGCAGGAAGTTTATCGCGCTGCGCGTCGAAGCGGTCAACCACGCGTTACGGGGCATCCCGGAAGATCGGGTCCGCTTCCACACCTGCTACAGCGTCAATATCGCGCCGCGCGTGTTTGACTTCGAGCTCCGGCACTTTGTCGATCTCATGCTGAGGATTCGTGCCGGCGCCTACGTCATAGAGGCCGCCAACCCGCGCCATGAGCACGAGTGGCAGGTCTGGCAAGAGACGGCGCTGCCCGACGGCAAGGCCCTTATTCCGGGCGTGGTGTCGCACTGTATCCATCTGGTCGAGCATCCCGAGCTCGTGGCGCAGAGAATCATGCGCTTCGCGAGCGTGGTCGGGCGCGAGCGCGTGCTGGCCGGCACCGATTGCGGGTTCGGCACGTCGGGCGCCGGCGACGAGGTCCATCCCGATGTGGCCTGGGCAAAGCTTTGTGCGCTGGTCGAAGGGGCGAGGATCGCTAGCGCGCGATTGTGGGGGCGAGCCGATGGCTTCAAACGTTGAATGCATGTTGGGATGCACGCGATCGTACAAATGTTCATTGCTAAGAGGAAGCAGATCATGATGACACGGCCGTTGGCGATCCTTGGCGCTGCCCTATGCCTGGCAATGGCCACGCCGCCGGCGCAAGCGTTTCAGCTTGCTGTCAGCCAGTATGGCCGCGTCACCGCGAGCCTGCCTTGGGCGGTTGCGATGGAAAAGGGTTACTTCGCGGACGCCGGCGTCAAAGTCGACGAAATCATTGCCGGCGCAGGCGGCGGGACGACGCTGCGCAATGTCCTTGCCAGCGATCTGCCTTACGGCGAAGTTGCGACTTCGGCAGCGCTCGCGGCGGCCCGCTCGGGCATTGACGTCATCATCGTCAACAGCGCAAGCAGCCATATCGGAGAAATTGCGCTGGTGGCCGATCCCAAATCGGGAATCCAGAAAATGCCGGACCTTGCCGGCAAGAAGGCGGGATTTACCGCGCCCAAGTCGACCAGTGAGATTCTGCTGCGACTGGCGCTGAAGGAAACCCGCATGGACGGCAAGGTCGAACCGGTGGCAACCGGCGGCTTCGGACCTGGAATAACCGCGCTCATGACGGGCGCGATCCAAGCTGCGCCGATGATCGATCCGGTGCTCACGCTGGACGCTGCCAAATATCGCGTGATACTGCCATTCGCGGACATCATCCCGCGCATGACGTGGCTCGTTGGCATCACCACCGGACAGTTTGCCAAGGGCAACCCGGACCTGCTGCGCAAGTTGATTGCGATCCGCAGCCGCGGAGTAGACTACATCTACAACAATCGCGACGAGGCGATGCGGATCTACGCCAAGGTGTGGCAGCAGGATCCGGCGCAGGTCGCGACCTATTTCCCGAAATATTTCGGTTACGAAGGCGAGTGGACGCACGGCGAGTTCGAGAAGCTCGGGCTCGACAAGATGTCAGAAGGCCTGCAGCTCGTTGGTGAAGTAGACAAGCCGATCGACTGGAAGTCGATCATCGATCAGCAATTCCTGCCGCAAACGATGCAAAGGGCCTTCTAAGCATCTCTCGCAACACAGGCGGTCACGCGCGATCGCCCAAATACGAGCTTGTCCGGCATGTCGTTTCAGCCGACTAAAACTGCTGTTGTTCGTGTCCTTATTGTAGCGGGGGCGTTCGCGGCATTGGAAATCCTGTGCCGGGCGTCCATCATCAATCGCATGACCATGATCCCGCCGACCGAAATGGTCGCGGCGCTGTGGCAGATTCTGGAGAGCGGAAGGTACAACGCGGACATCGCGTTCACGGTCGTGAATACGGCGGCCGCCGTCGTCTTGTCCGTCGTTGGCGGTTTTGCCGTGGGCGCTATCTTGCATGCGTTGCCGAGGCTGCGGCGCGCCTTGGAGCCGCTGCTGTCCGCCTACTATGCGGTACCGGTGTTTGTGTTCTATCCGTTGCTTATCGTCGCATTCGGCGTGGGTCGGGCGGCGTTGATCGCGATGGGCGCGCTGGTCGGCATTGTCGCGATGATCGTCAACACGCTCGGCGGCCTCGATCGGGTGTCGCCCGTCCTCACAAAGACTGCCGCGGTTTTGAGCATTGATAGATTACGCAGCTTGGTCCTGATCAGGCTGCCGGCCGCCGGGCCCCACCTAGTCACAGGCGTCAAACTGTCGGTTGCCTATTCGGTGATCGGGATCGTGGCGGGCGAGTTTATTCTTTCAACTGCCGGCATCGGCAAGCGCATCGCTTTCGGATACCAGGATTTCGACAACCGGACCATGTACGGCATGCTGTTGCTGTTGCTCGTCCTGGTCATGATCGTGAACGGCGCCTTGGCGGGGTGGGAGAAACGGCTTCACCATCGTTTTGGTGTGCCATGAGGGCATCGCGCCTCGACGGCGTTTTGGTGCTCGCTGGCTTCCTGCTCGTGTGGCAAGGCCTCTATATGCTAGTCGGCGGCGATGTAGTCCCGTCGCCCTCGAGCGCGATCGTCCGTGCCGCGGCGTTGCTGCGGTCCGCGAATTTCTGGAAGGATGCGGCCAGCACCGGGCAAGCCTTTGTTCTCGCTTGTGCGATCGGCATTGCCGGAGGCGCGTGCATCGGCTTTGTGCTTGGCTCCAGTCGATTTGCGACCGAAGTGGCCGATCCGATTCTGGGGACGATCTATTCGATCCCAAAAATCACCCTGTATCCGATCATCTTGCTGGTGTTCGGGCTCACGCTGTCGGCCAAGGTGGCGTTCGGCGTAATCCATGGAATATTCCCTGTCATCATTGCGACAATGGCGGCCTTGCGAAATGTCTCGCCGGTCCACCGCCGCACCGCGCGCGCGTTGCGATTGTCCTGGGGCGCGACTATTGCCACCGTCTTGGCGCCCGCGGCCCTTCCCGAAGTTTTTACCGGCATCCGCATCGGCGTGGCGGTAACGCTGCTCGGAACCTTGCTGGCCGAATTGTTCGCATCCTCGTCGGGCGTCGGATTTGCGCTCATTCGGGCGATGGAAATTCACAATGTCGTCGACATATTCGCGCTGGTGCTGCTGATCTTCCTGTTTGCTGCGGCCATAAACGGCTTACTCCACATACTCGAACGGAAGCTCCGTCGTCATGCGTGAGGCGGGCGGCCATATCGAAGCGCGCGGTCTCACCAAGGTGTTTCGGGGAGCACCGGGAGGCAAAGGCATTCACGCGCTTGGGCCGTTGGATCTCGATGTCAGGAGCGGCGAGTTCTTCTCGATCGTCGGGCCGTCTGGATGCGGTAAGTCGACGCTCCTCGATACGCTCGCGGGGCTCTCGTCGCCAACCGGCGGGACGGTCGCTTGCAACGGCGTACCATTGGCGGGCAGAGTTCCCGATGGGATCGGCGTCGTGTTCCAGCAGGATGCAAGCTTCGCTTGGCTGGACGTTTGGGACAACGTCGCGTTCGGCCTGCGCCGGCGCGGGTTGGCAGCCTCCGAAATCAGCCGACGTGTCGAGTACGCATTATCGTTCATGGGCCTCGCAGCGTTCGCCAAAAGCTATCCGGCGCAATTGTCCGGCGGCATGCGGCAGCGCGTATGTATTGCGAGAACGCTGGTGCTGGAGCCGTCCATCATGTTGCTGGACGAACCCTTCGCTGCGCTCGACCAGCAGACGCGTCTGCTCATGGGTGACGAGTTGCTGCGCATCTGGCGCGATACCGGAGCGACGATTGTCTTGATAACGCACGCACTCGACGAAGCCACCATGCTGTCGGATCGCATCGGCCTGATGTCGGCCCGCCCGGGTCGTTTCATCGACATTGTCTCGACCCATTGGCCGCGCGAGCGCGACAGCCGGATCGTCTCCGATCGGCGGTTTGGCGACATCACAGCAAGGCTATGGACCAATTTGCGTGCGGAGTCGCTGCGCGCGATCGGATCAGGCGCGGCGCAGGAATGAGAAGCGCGATGACCGAATGGCAATATCAGGTCAGGTTCGACATCAAGGATACCGCCACGGCGGAAACGCTGCGCCGTCAGGAGCGCAATTCGGCGCTGACGCCGCTGATCGATATCCTTGCCAAACATCGCGCCCTCGCCAAATGCCAGTTTGACGCCTTCGCGGACTATGTTGCGGAGGCGGAAGCGCGCGGCGTTGAAAACTATCCACTCCTTGCGTGGACAAAGGCAACGATCGAAAATCCGGCGAAGAAGGAAAAGTACATCAGGTCCTTCACGCTCTATGTGAAGGATCAGGAAGTCTATGCCAAGGAGGTTGCCGACGCGCTTGAGGCAGACCTGCAGCCGCTCGCCGCCAGCGGGCTCATCACGCGACTGTCGAAATACGACGCCAATCCGGCCAACAACCCCCAGCCACCGCAAGCGCCTGGCAAGCGCGCCTAGGGGCGCGAAGCTGGCCGCTCTAGCTGAGTTCGCAAAAAAAGCAATGCCGCGATGAGGCCAGCCAGATAGCCGCGCATGGCCCGATTCGATATCCTTGCAGGCTAGGACTTAGCGGGAGGACGCAGCAGCATGAAAACCGAACGGATCGCATACACGGTATCAGGCCTCAACAACAGGGGCGCGCTCGTCTATGACGAGACCAAATCTACCAAGCTCCCGCTGTTGCTGATGGCGCCAAACTGGCTGGGCATCACGCCGGTCTCGACCGACGTCGCGCGCACACTGCTTGCGGATCGCTACGTCGTCTTCATGGCCGACATGTTCGGCGAGGGAAACCAGCCGGCCGGCACGGAAAATCCGATGGAGTTCCTGGCACCGCTGATGAAGAACGCGGCGGAAACGCGCAAGCGCATCGTGGCCGCCTTCGATACGATGCTCCAGGAGGCGGGCAAGCGCGGTATCGGCGATACAAGCCGGCGCGCGGCGATCGGTTATTGCTTCGGGGGGGCCAACGTCCTCGACCTCGCGCGCACCGGCGCCGACGTCAGCGCCGTCGTTTCCATGCACGGCAGCCTGGCAACGCCGATGCCGGCCAAGAAGGGCGAGGTCAAGGCCGCGTGCCTCGCGGTGCATGGGGCCGCCGATCCGATTGCGCCCAAGGCCGAGCGCGAGGCGTTCGAGCAGGAGATGGACGCGGCCGGCGCGCGCTGGGCGATGCTCACGTTCGGCGGCATCGTTCATGCTTTCACCGACGTCGGCGTGAACTTCCCGCCGGTCGCCGTCTATAACGAACCCGCGACCCGGCACGGCTACAATTTGGCGCACGCCTACATCGCGGATGCGTTCGCTGGGAAGATCTAGTTTTTCCGGCCCTTGAGCCGCGTCCGGCGGCGCGCTGAACCCGACGACTCGCCGGGTTTCAGGGCGTGAGGTCAGCCGGACCCGGCTGCCGCCGCACAAAGTCGTCCCAGACCTTCTGCATGTTGGCGTCGAACGGCCCGGCATCCTTGTGCAACTCGGCGTGAACGCTGCGGGCGCGCTCATCGGCCAATATCTCTTCGGTGCCGGCCTCGATGCCGGCAAGGACGCGCGCGACGATATCGTGCGGGCTCGATTTCGGAAACGTCAGCGTGGCGGTCATATCCGTGTCGATGTAGCCCGCGTAGACCCCAACCACCAAGGTTCCCTGCGCATGCAATTCGAACCGCGCCGCCTTGGTCAGCGACCATTCGGCCGCTTTCGATGCCGAATACGTTCCCTGCATTGGCGTGTTGAACCAGCTGACGACCGACAGCACGTTGATGAGCGCGCCGCCGCCGTTGCGCTTCAACACCGGCGCGAACGCACGGCACATGGCGAGCGTCCCGAAATAGTTCGTTTCCATCTCGAGCCGAGCATGATCCATCGT
>Ga0066903_100004532_pt1 | contig 11774 bp, 28 predicted proteins | sample PanSoiMetaGPlot1_FD_67491 | JGI IMG/M metagenome (GOLD analysis project Ga0066903, IMG submission 67491) | Tropical forest soil microbial communities from Panama analyzed to predict greenhouse gas emissions - Panama Soil - Plot 1 (version 2) | ecosystem: Environmental > Terrestrial > Soil >...
CTCCAGTCCTCGGGGTGGGGTAGGGGTTGGGGTGCTGTCATGATGCCTCCTCGTTGAGAGCCTTCCACTCTTCAACGGTGTGGACGTCCAGGGCGTAACGGCGGATCGTGTCAGCGCGAGCAATCATCTTGGTGCCCTGCCCTCGTAGGTCCTTTTCGAACCTGAGCTTGACCTCAAGCGTCGTGTCATCGATGTGCCACCAGGTCGGGTTCCTGCCCTGGCAGTCGTGGATCCACAACCGAAGCTCTCCGTACTCGGTCTTCGTTGTGTCGTACAGAACGCCCAGCTTGTCCACGAACCCGTTGACAGTGGCCTCCGCCACCTCATGTTGAGGGTCCAGTAACTCAAGGACGCCAAGAAGCCCCGGTGCGTACCGTTCGTTCATTAGCCGCTCGATGACCTCCCGGCGTTTGAATCCGCGACCCCGTGCCCGTAGCTCGGCGACGATCCGTTCCACGTCTTCCCGTAGCGATCCGTTGCTCATCGGTTGCTCAGCTCCCTCTCAATCGCTTCGAGCAGCTTGCGGGTCTGGTCGATGTACGTGCGGAGCCACCGCTCCTGCGTGGCGTTCATGTCCGCGAGGGAGCCAACCGGGACCTCGATGTCCTGGGCAAGCGCCAGGGCGGTGATGACCTCGGCGGCCTTCTCGCTCTCCTCGATCGCAAAGAACTCGGCGGCGGTCAGCTCGGGGTTTGCGGCGTGCGCTGCCAGCCAGTCCTTGAAGTCCTCTAGCGTGCAGTCCGTCTTGACGGTGGTGCGAATGCTTACCAGCTCGCGAGCCTGGGCCACGTTGAACGTGTGACCCTCGACCAGCTCCAACCGGTCTGACTGCCCACGCAATTCGTAACCCACTCGCCATCCAAAAGATCCACGCGTATCTTTTGACCAGGCGTCGGACGTGGCACGGTATAGCTCCAACGTGCGTGTCTCCTGAACCACACCGACTTCACCAAGCTCGACTACGTATGCGGCAATGCGCTCGGGAATGGTCTCCCCCACGGCACGTAGCGCACCACCCCGCCCGGTGCCCGGAGCGACCTCCAACATCAGGTCGCCCCACTCCCACTTGAGGTCACCCTCGCGCCTGTCCAGTTCCACCCCGCGCGCAACCAGTGTTGCCACGGTTGTATCCGGTACCACCTCCGTTGCCTTCGCTGTATCCACTTCTACCTCCTGTCTAGTTGGAACCTGCGGTGTAAACATCACGCTCTGTTCGACACACCGGTGATACAAACGGTGCCTCTCCGGGAGGTGACCAAAAAGACCTGATTACCAGGTGAAAGCTCAAAGAAGAAGAAAAGGTGTAACCATCAAGGTGAGGGGGGGGAACGCCGTACAGAGCTTCTGGTGGCCTTACAGGGCATGGACGGTTGTAACTCATAAACGCACCGAGCACGCCCACGTTCATCATTCTCTAAGGTGTCTCCGCACCCTCGAGAACCATCGGACGGAGCTGCGAACCGATCACCTGCCTGCTCGTTTCGACCTGCCAACGAGCGCAAGCGATCGTGTGCCGGAAGGCGTTCCAGACCAGGTCGTCGGTGCGTATCGCGGTCACGGTGTAGTCGTGCGGTGAGACCACAATGCAGACCGCGCCGGATGTTGCCGGCATCGGTTCATGCTGCTGCTCCGGGTTGAAGATGTAGTACCGCTTGCCGGCGGCGTACCGCCGTTCGGAGAGCAGCCCGACCCACTTGGCGCGGCGGTACCCCACGAGCTGTAGCGCGACCTCCGGGAACGGTGGCCGCATCTTCGGGTCACCACGATCGTTGACCGCGTCCGGTCCCCATTCGGTCGTCTTGATGTCCGCGACCAGTGGCTGCCCCTCCAACTCGACGACACCGTCCAGGGTGCCGGCGTACCCGAACTCGGGGTTGTAGACCGGCGCCTCGGCCATCAGGAACTTCGGCCGGTACTCCCGCAGGAACCGCTGGTACTGCTCAAGGTACGGCAGGATGTGATCCTCGACCTCGGGTGGTTGTCCGAGCGCGAGCTTCTCGGCGGCGGTGTGTAGGTCGGTACCTCGCGCGGCGGCCTTGCCGGACTTCTCCCAGCGCTGCCGCGCCAGCCAGTCGATCGCGCCGTCCCGGTCACCGTCCTCATGGAACTGGTTCAGCATCTTCAGCCGGTCGTAGGCGGCGGTGGCGGTGGCACGGACGGCCCAGTTCACCAGCGGGTCACTTGTGCCCAGCCCGAGCTTGATCAGGCTGGTGACTGACCAGAGGCGTTGTGTGTCAGGCATGGCGGCCACCGTTCCGTTCAGGGAAGTCAATCCCGTCCCACCCGGCCGCCTCCAGGAGAAGCATCGCCTGGTCGGCACGGCGGCCGAGAAGGTTCTGCTGTGCCTCGCAGCGTGCCTGGAGTACCTGGCGGACCGCGCGCTCCTGACCGACCATGTCGTACAGCTCAAGGACGGAACGGGCGATGTTTCGTCCACGGCGGGCGTACTCCTCAAGGCCTGCCTCCTGAACCCCGTCACAGAACGTGATGAACTCAAGCGCTTCGGTTCGGATCGTCATAGCGCCTCCGCCAGCACACCGAGTGCCTGGTCCCCGACGGCGCGAAGCCCGTCGGTCTCCGGCTCACCGGATCGTAGCGCGGAGCGGTACGCGGCAAGGGCGACGCGAAGCTGGGCCACCTCGGCCTGATGGCTGAGCTTGTCCTGGACGGCGCGCCGTACGACTGACGCGACGGCCCGGCCCTCCTGGGTGGCGATCGCCCGGAGCTGGTCGTACTCGGCGGCAGTGAGGTTGACACGCACCGCCTCGGTCAGCCGATCACGGGTTGGCATGAATGAACCTCCTTTGGGGTGGAGCTGGCAACCCTACACCCCGGTGCGGGTGGTGTGGCGGTTTCCCCCAAGCCGACACGGTTTCCCCCAGGTTGTGGACGGGGTAGTGGTGCCCGGGTGTGGTCCCGCAACCCCTGTAGCCGTGCCAACCTAAGAGGTTGATAAGAGTGATCACACTTCTGGCATGGTTTGGCCCTCCGAGGGCCGCAAAGCGTCTATGGTTTGTCTCGGAACAAGACACCGACGAAGGAGCCGCCACACGACACACACAGACACGAGGGCCATAGCGCGATGGAACCGCGCCCCGAACGAAGCGTTCCACCTCGGTCACACGGTGTGTGCCGGCCCCCGGACACCTACGGGTAGGGGGGAGCCCTGTTTATTCGCGACAGGACACGCCAGGAACTGATGAGCCCGCTGAATAGCTACCGGCGACAAGGAAGCGAACTAGGAGAACGAAACCCCCACTGGGTACGGGGGTCTGTGGGTTGTGCCCACACTGATGAGTTCACATACCGCCGGAACAAGTCCGGCAGAGAGGAGCCAACAATGGCTGCCAAGACCAACACGAAGACCACGACCACCACCACCCCCAAGCGCAAGAGCGCGAAGGGAACGAACGGCCACGGCAAGTCCTGGAAGCCCGGCAGCCGGGTGCTGCTGAAGAACGGGAACCGCGCGGTGGGTGCCGGTAAGGGCGGCACCGTGAAGCGCCACGGTGTGACGACAACCGGGTACCAGCGCGGGTGCCGCTGCGGGAAGTGCAAGGCCGCGATGAGTGAGTTCAACAAGGCGCGGCGGGCTGCGAAGCGCGCCGCCGCTGCCAAGTAGGTCGAAACCCCCGGGTGCGACGGGGGTCCACCGGTTGTGCCGGTGCTGATGAGACCAAACGACCCGGGAGGACCCGGGAGACAAGGAGTAACACCATGACCATGATCAACGTCAACGAGCATGGCGCCGTCAGCCTGAACGGCGAGATCATTGGGTGGGTTCGCCATGATGACGGCCCGCAGGAGAATGACACCTGGGCGCAGGCGGTTGCTGCCGGGTTGCGCTGGCATGCCATCCCGCGTGGACCGGTAGGGCTGCCCCAGGCCCACCACGTGACGTTCGGTCAGGCGGTCGACGCCCTGGTTGCCATCAGGGCGTGTGACTGCCCTGAGGACGCAACGGGACCGTGGGATTGCATGGACTGCCCGGTTCACGGCGCTGAGGCCGAGGCCGAGGTTGCCGCGCAGCAAAAGTCCGAGATGGACGCCGAGAACGCCTGGTTGCGTGCGGCCGAGAACGCCGGGTGGGATGACGACCCGCGCGGGTACTGACAGGACGAAACCCGGTGACCGACCGGGTTCGCGGGTAGTCTCCCGCGCTGATGAGTCCATCAGTGAACACAACGAAGGAGGGCCACATGGCCACAGCAGCAACCACGCCCAAGCCGCTCGTGAACGACGGGAAGCCGTCGGGGAAGGGCAAGGGCGGAACGGTGACGCAGCATGGCGTCACAACGACCGGGTACCAGCGGGGATGCCGCTGCGATGAGTGCAAGGCCGCGATGGCCGCGCACAGCAAGGCGCAGCGGGAGGCCCGCAAGGGTGACAACGCCGCGGCTGCCGCCGCGAAGGCCGAGAAGGCCGCCAAGCGCAAGGCCGCCCGTGAGGCCAAGGCCGCCGAGAAGGCAGCGGCCGAGGCCGCCACCGCGTGAACGCGGTCACGGTCGACCAACTCATCGACCAGCTCAGCCACCAGACGAACGGGATGGCCGATGACTGGGACGTTGACCAGGGCACCATCCTGGACACCGCGCCGGTGTATGCCGGCATCCATGACGGCCTCGGCACCAGGTGGTTCAAGGTGACCGGGGTCGCGCCCTACACCGCCCCCGCTCCGGGTGGTGTGATGGGAGTGATCCTGGAGCTGGAGGGCTCCGGGACCACCGAAGGCCCGGAGTGAACATGATCACGGGGGCACCCGCTGTGGGTGCCCCCCAAGCCCCGGCAAGGGCCGGGAGACAGGAGGGCACATGAGCCCGCAGGAGACGTACGCAGAGAAGATCAACAAGCTGCTCGCGAAGGCCGAGAGCACCACGTTCGGCCCCGAGCAGGACGCGCTGATTGCGAAGGCGCAGGAGCTGATGGCCAAGTGGGCCATCGACGACGCGATGCTCGCGGCGGTCCGTGGGGTGGAGACGGACGAGATCGAGGAGTTCGTGTTCAAGTACGGCGGCTACTACAGCGCCGACCACGGCAACCTCACGTGGACGGTGATGAGGCACAACGGGCTGCGGGGCTTCTACATGAAGTCCGACCCGAAGTGGTCCTACGCCAAGGAGGTGAACGGCAAGCAGTTCAAGATGTGGTACTTCCTCACGGCCGTTGGGTTCCACAGTGACCTCGAGCGGGCCAAGCTCCTGGAGGCCAGCCTGCAGATTCAAATGCAGCGGGCACTCAGCGAGTGGTGGAAGACGGAGGACCGGTCGTGGATGAGCAAGACGCAGAACGTCCGTGCCCGGCAGTCGTTCATGGAGGGGTTCACCGCCGGCGTCGGTAACAAGCTGGCGGAGGGCACCCGTGCCGGTCGTGAGGCGGCCGAGCGGGAGCGGGCCAAGACCACCAGCCCGGAGGAGGCAAGGGAGTCGGTTGCGCTGGTGCTGCGGTCACGCAAGGACCGGGTGGATGACTGGATGGACCAGCACCACGGGAACCTGCGGGCAGGACGCTCGTCCTACCGCCGGACCGACTACAGCGCGTCAAGCGCCGGCAGGGACGCCGGCTCCAGGGCCGACGTCGGTCAGCCGGGGCTGCGCAACAGGAAGGGGCTGAACCGGTGAGCACACAGAGCTGCCAGCAGTTTGAGCTGTACGCCGCGGAGGCGGCGATCGACGGCGGGGGCACCATTGCCCCCGCCGACCTTCAACGGTGGGTTGATGAGTTGCGTGACCTGCCGTGGTGGGAGAGGAACTTCCCGCAGGTGCTCCGGGTGGAGACGCACGTTCGCCGGAGCAACCGTGACGGGTCGGTGGGTGGGTGGCACCCGGAGGATGGGTGCGGGCAGATCGAGATGGCACCCGTTCACCTCACCCCGCTGTACGTCCTGCATGAGGTTGCTCACGTTCTCGCTGCCGCGAGGTACGGGAGCCACTCGCATGACCCCTGGTTTGCCAGGACGTACCTCGAGCTGGTCAGCGTCAGGCTGGGCAGCGGGATGTACGAGGAGCTGTACCGCGCGTTTGAGCGCGGCCACATCGACCACGACACTGAGTCATCAGCGCCGGCGGGGATCCCTCTGCCGGCAGGAAGGAGGGTATGATGCCCCGCGTAACACAGCACACCGCGTCCAACCGTGGACGCACGTACCGCTGCACCGGCTGCGGCGAGGAGATCACCGAGGGCCAGCGCTACTACATGTGGGTGCGGCGGATCGGTCCGAAGTCCGGGTACCGCCGGCACGTTGAGTGCGGGTACCCGCGCCCGTCGGAGCTGTCCGGTGCGAAGACCGCCGTCATCGATGATGAGGTGCAGTCCTACACCACGCCGGAGCTGGAGCCGCTCAACTACCTGGAGGCGGGCACGCACCCGGAGTACCTCGAGCTGGACGTGGGTGCGTTCGAGGATGCGGTGAGCGCCATCGCGGACACCGCGGACGGCGTTGCCGATGAGTACGAGTCCGGTGCTGACAACATGCCGGACTCGCTGCAGGACAGCCCGACCGCCGAGGCGATGCGTGACGTGGCCGAGAGACTCCGCACGTACGTCGAGGAGCTGCGGGACAAGGCCGGGGAGAGCCTGACCGTTGACCTTCCTGAGTGGGAGGACGGTGCGGATCAGGATGAGTGGGCACAGCAGGCCCAGGAGGCCATCGAGGAGGCCTGGGGCGAGCGTGACAGCGAGGTCACCGACCTGATGGGGGACGTCCCCATGTACGAGGGGTGAGTGCGGTGACCGAACCCACCTGCACCTGCCGGTTCTACGATGACGGGGACCCGGAGAACGGTCCGCACCTGGCGGTGGACTACGACCCGGACTGCCCGACCCACGGACGTGAGGCAGAACCGGACAAGTGGGCCGATGAGTGGCCCGAGCCACCTGGTTCGGACCCGAAGGTCGGGTAACCGAGCCCACAGGACGCTCTGTACGGCGTTCCGGGCAGGGCGGCAAGGTGTTTGCATTCCCGCCGTCCTGCCCGTCCGTACAGCGCCTTACAGTGGCTCGACCTGGTTCCGTGGTTCCGAGTGAACCAGCCCTTCTAGCTCTGGGCGGGGGCTGGTTCACCCGGTACCGACCGGTACCGGAGAAGGAGGTAACGTGATCAAGATCACACGTGACCAAGCGCGTGACATGGCCGAGGCACACGTCGAGGGCATGCACGATGACCTACCCCGTGAGGGGTGCCCTGAGTGCGAGGGGCTCGAGCTGCGGGACTACCCCGTGGAGATCGACGTCGAGTGCCTGGATCACCACAAGGGCGGTTGTGAGGGGGAGGTGGAGTACCGCCCGTCGCTGACGGGGACCGGGCTTGCCATCCCTCGCTGTGACCACCACTGGCAGGAGCGTCTGGACTGGCAAGAGGAGCACCTGCGCATCTACCCCGACAGCCCCACACCGCCGTCCTGGTTTGACCCGGAGGCGGCCGGGGAGGTGTGGGATGATGAGTGAGGAGGTCAAGACCCCGTCGCAGCGGCGGCGGGAACACCTGCGGGCGCTTGAGCGCCGGCGGAAGTACCTGCTCGGAAGGCAGGACCGGTGGAACACCTTCGAGATGGCTGAGGTGTCGGCGCTGAGCTGGTGCATCGGCATCATCGAGGCGGTCCTTGATGACGCACCGGTGGAGACCACCGATGAATGAGCTACGGGCAACGGGGGTGGTGCAGGTACGCACCGCCCCCACCGTCAGTCCCAGGTGGAAGGGAACCAACACGAAAGGAGGACCTGTCGTGACCAAGAGGTCGCGCAAGCCCAGGTGGACCCAGGCAACGGCCATCACCGCGCTCCAGGAGTGGGCCGAGCTGAACGACGGCCGGGCTCCACGGCAGCATGAGTTGGTGAGGGCCATCCCGCCCTTGCCGAGCAACGCGGTGCTGCAGAAGATGTTCGGCGGGCTTCGGGGGGCCGCAATCGCGGCCGACCTGCCGCCGACCCCGTTCGGCCGTGGCGGACGCCATGACCGAGGCAAGAACGGGACCCAGCCCGCACCCGAGGTCCAGGAGGTGGAGGTGGAGACACCGCTTGCCCGGCTGTCCCGGGAGATCCAGGAGGCCGAGGTGGTTCTGAACGAGCTGCGCCCGGCGTTCGTGGATGCGCGGGACCGGGTGGTACTGCTCCGGATGGAGCTGATCGAACTGCTCACGAACATGAACGAGGAGGACGCATGATGCACCGTTCACGGGACGAGTACGACGATGAGGAGTGGGAGGAGCGGGTCGAGCGGTTTGCTGACCCGTACGGCGTCTCAGCGCTGCATCCGGCGACTGAGGACAACCCCCGCAACCTGCCGTGCCCGACCTGCCATTACCCGAACCAGCTCACCCCGAGGGATGTTGCGCGGGGGTACCAGTGTGACCGGTGCGCGAACGCGATGGAGTTGGGCCAGGACATCGATTACTACGACGGTGACGAGACCGCTCACGGGCTGGGCGAGATCGACGCTGGTGGTGAGTGATGGGTACCTGGAACACCCACGGCATGGACCAGGACGACGAGGAGGTTGAGTACGCCCTCAACGTCCTGGGGTTGTCGAGTGATGAGCTACAGGCGTTGGTCGAGCATTGCCGGCGCGAGCAGTGGCTGTGGACCCAGGTTGCTCGTGGGCAGTCCGGTCAACGCAAGCGCAAGTCCAACCTGATCGCGAAGCACATGGGGTTGCGCATGGAGAAGTGGATCGACCTGGCTGTTCAGGCTGAGGTCGCCTACGAGACTGAGTTCGGCGAGTTTGCCGAGAAGGAGGAAGAGTAGTGGAACCGGATATCAGTATCGTGCCAGATCGCACCTGTGAACTGATGGTGTTCGGCGCAGTCGGTGTGTCTGAGGCCGGTGTGACGTTTGTTGACGCCTGGACACCTGCCGACGCGAGCACTCCCTACATGGTTGTGGACGCCGGACGGCTGGTTCTTCCCGATGCCGAGCTGAATGCCTTCAAGGCTGACGCCGAGCAGGCCGGGTTGACGGTTCGGTGGTATGGAGCGTGGAACTGATGGCCACCATCACCACGGTGACTGACAGTGAGCGGGGTTGCGGCTGGCGGGTTGCCGGCGGCATGTACCTCGTGAGTGACGGGGTGGGGATGCCCTGCCCCCTGCTCCCCATTGAGCTGCACGTCTGCCCGACATGCGGGCAGGGGCTCAAGCCGGGGCGCGGGTTCAAGTGGATCAACACCGATGAGATCTTGCCGCACCACTCCGACCCGGACACCGCCCGGCGGCACCAGGGGTGCCCGCTGAACGACCCCGGTCTGATGGGTGAGCAGGCGCTGCTCCACTGGATCGGTGGCTCGTTCTACCCGACACCGGAGTCCTGGCTTGCTGAGGGCCGGGACATGGGGTTCTCCCGCCGGGTCTCCGGGGTACCGCGTGGCCTGACCATCGGTGAGACGTGGGTGGTGGTCGCGCACCGGGACGTGCCCATCGGTAAGACCGATGAGGGTGCCCCGATCACCGGCCCGGCGGTGTTCTACCTCTGGTGCCCCACCCGCGTTGAGTACGTCGTGCGGGGCGATGAGGATGAGGAGCGGCTCGAGTACCTGGAGAGCCGCGGGTTGACGCTGGTGCGGGTGGTACGCAACCAGCCGGAGCTGGATGATGAGGAGTACGCCCAGGACGGTGAGGAGGCATGACCGTCGGCATCTACGACCTCTGCACGCAGCTGCGTGCAGAGGGCATCCCGGTGTCCGTCAGGTTCTACCCGACCGCGCTCAGGCAACCCCGGTTCTGGGTCTACTACGGGTACGCACCACCGGTCGCGAAGGGCCTCACACGTGATGAGGCCATCACAGTCGTCAAGGCGGTTGCGTGGACGCACCGCAAGATCATGAAGGAGGTGAGCGTAGCGTGAGTGAGGAGCCAAAGGAGTGGATGGTGGACTGGACGGTGGAGGTGGACGTCACCATCATCCGCCGGGTACGGGTCGGCCGCTCGGAGATCATTGAGGCCGGAACCGCCGAGGAGGCGGTTGAGAAGGCAAAGGCCGAGATGTGGATCGAGGAGACCGACATCGAGGACGGTGAGGTGGTGTCCGAGGACATCAACATGGATGCCCCGCACCTGGACACGTTCAAGACCGACGGGGACGTCCTGGAATGGAGCCACGAATGAGCGTCCCGGACGTGCGGTACCCCGACATCGAGGTGGAGCTGGTCGGGCATGACGGGAACGCCTACGCGATCATGGGGAAGGTCTCCCAGGCACTCAAGCGTGCGGGCGTCCCGCAAGCCGAGGTGGCCGCGTACCTTGATGAGTCCCAGCAGGGGGACTACGACCACCTGCTAAGGACCGCAATGAGGTGGGTGAACGTGACGTGACCCAGGATCCGCTGGACCGTGCCCTCGAGCGGTTGCGCCGGCTCCACGTTGACCAGGTCCAACTCACCGCCGCCATGACGGACGCGGTGAGAACGGCCAGGTTGAACGGTGCGACGCTCCGGGTCATCGCGGATGCGGCTGGTGTCAGTAAGGACCGGGTCAGCAAGATCCTGTCACGGTAGAACCGCCAACGGGCGGGACGGTCGGCCTTTGGGCTTGCCGTCCCGCCCTTTTTTTGTCTCCTGGCGGGCTGGGTGCCCGGAACCGTCCAAACGGAGCCCACAGGAAGCTCTGTAAGCGCCTGCGGGCCACTTCCCCGACTGGTTACATGTGGCCACCTGGCCGGTCCACCTGGAGCTTTACAAGGGCTTAGGGGGGGCAGGCATGCCGATGCCTCACGGAAAGGAGGACCTGCCCCCCGGGTGGTCCTACCCCAGGCAAGTCCAGAGCGTAACCTGCCCGCCCGGATGGTTGATCACGAGTGCTCCGAGCTGGTACCCGGCCGGGCACGTCTGGCCCCCGGGTGGCCCCGTTGGTCCGGGTGGTCCAGCCGGCCCGGCAGGCCCTTGAGGTCCTGTCTGCCCGGTACCCACGTTGATCGTCACGGTGGTGACGGTGTGGTGGGTCGCCCCACCTATCGCGGTCGAGGCGAGGTACCCGCTACCCGCCGCCAGGGTCAGTGACCCGGCCAAGATCATCAGCGTCCTTCCCGATCTGAATGCCCTCATGGAGTGCCTCCTGGTACTCCCTCAGCCGACGGTCACAGTCCTCACGCGCCTCCCGACGTGCCCTGCGTACGTACCAGATCGATCCGAGGGCGCTACCGACACCGGAGAGGAACGCACCGATGGCCGCCAGCTGATCGGTTGTGAGGACGGGCACGTCATTGCTCGGGTGGGATCTCCCTGGTTGGGTACTCGCTCGTGTCCTCGGTGTGGTTGTACGGCTTTGAGGGTGGCCACCTGTCCGGCAGCTCATCCGGTGAGGAGGCCTCACCGGGTGGCGTCATCCCCGACCGCACACCGAGGTACGTCGCGACCGCCCCGATTGCCGCTCCGAGCGCGGTGCTCAGGAGCGCGCTCGACTCGGTGGAGAGCTGCCCGGTACCTCCACCCGCTTCCGTCCAGGCCGCACCGATGGACAGCGCGACGAGGGACAGGGACACACCGCCCGCGATCACCAACGCAACCAGGCTACTAGGCCGCATCGTCACGCTTTGCCCACTCCTCCTGAGGTTCGGTCTCCGGGTCGTCCGCCGGCTCAGGCCACTCCACCGGCTTCTCGTCCTCCTCTTGGGTTGGTTCCTTCTCCGTCATGCGATCTCCTTCGCTCTGGCCAGCACGCTGTCGATCGGGAACGAGCCGCCGCAGTCCCAGTGTCCACCACCCCAGGATCCGAGGTCGTTGTGCTGGCAGACACCCCGCCCGGAGCCTTGCGCCTGGGACGCGCTGAGCTTGGTGATCGGGATGTCAAA
>Ga0066903_100004533_pt1 | contig 11773 bp, 6 predicted proteins | sample PanSoiMetaGPlot1_FD_67491 | JGI IMG/M metagenome (GOLD analysis project Ga0066903, IMG submission 67491) | Tropical forest soil microbial communities from Panama analyzed to predict greenhouse gas emissions - Panama Soil - Plot 1 (version 2) | ecosystem: Environmental > Terrestrial > Soil >...
GCTTCCTGAAGGTCAGCCGTGGAGGAGGGCGCAGGTCCTCTCGGGAGCAGGACTCTATCCACGATGCCTTCTTCATAGTCCTTCTGGTTTTTCGCGTAGGCGCCTGCCACTTCAGCCTCTGAGACCGAAGAATCCGCAGATAGCTTCCGCACCAGTTGTCTCTCCAGTAACTGCAGGCGGGTAAAATCCTCAAGCATTTTGAATTCGGGAGTCTGGTCCAACTTCAGGCGCTCCGCCTCCTGGGCCAGCGTCAACAGCCTAACGTATTCGGTGGCCAGAGCTAAACGGTTGGATTCGGGCATTTTGGGATCAAGAGCCGTAATCAGGCTGCCAAATTCAGCGCGTGTGATCGGCCGCGCACACTCCTTATCCTTTGCCTTGGCAGCGGCAGGCGGGCATAAACCGTGGATGATCAAAATGGGAGCGGCGGCAGCGCGGGGACGATCAGGGAAGGGTTGTGACGAGGCCCTCGGATGGTCCTGGCTGATGACAAAACTTGTCAACGCTAACAGGCAGAGCAGCAACAGCGCCCCCTTCAGAGTTTTGTCGTTGAACGCCGGCAGAGGACCACTGTGCCTGGTCTTTTTCTGGTATCGAAATTGCATTTTCCCATTTTGGAGCCCGATTCTGTTCGCTGCAACCATTTAATTCCTGTGACTTAGCTCGAGAGAAGCGCAGGAGGTGTGCGTCGTAAGTGCAAAGTATTGCAACTTTGTGAAGGCTTGGCCCGCTCAGGATTTAGAGGCGGGAGATCCGGCTCCAGACACAGGCAGAGAGGTAGACAGCCGACATGCTACATGGAGCATCTCCCGACCGTTCTTTCTTGAAGGCCCTATCGTGGGCGATCATAACCGCGGGAATAGTCCTGGCATGCGCAAATGGCGCATATGGCCAGGTTATTTCCCGGATCAGCCCAACGGCGGGCAGCACGGTCGGCGGCGGAAGCCTGGACATCCTGGGCAGCGGCCTCTCCGGAACCACCTCGGTGACCATCGGGGGCAGCAATGCCGTCATTCTTTGCGCGGCGGCCGACGGCTCAAAGATCACGGTGGCAACTCCGGCCCACTCTGCCGGACCGGCTGATTTAGCGCTGACCGCCGGCGGCAACACCACAACACTTTCCCGGGGCTATACCTACCTTGACGACTCAGGCATTCTTTTTGCTGACGATTTCAATACAGGTTCGCTGGCCAGGTGGAGCGCTTCTCCGCTTGGCCTGTTTTCCAATTGGTCCAGCGGCAATGATGTTGCCGATTACAACGGCGCGGGACATACACAAATATTCGCCGGAAGCGGATCCTGGACTGACTACACCGTACAGGCCAAGTTCCAGCTTTTCAGCGCCAGCAATTACCCGGGCGGTCTCCGCGGCCGGGTCGATCTTGCCACAGGCGCTTCGTATGCCGCGTGGATTTATCCGGGAAGCTCCACCATCAAGCTGTTTCGCACTACCGGGTGGAACATAGACAGCGCCGGACTTGCCCTGGTTGCGCAGGCCAGTGTGCCCGCGCTGACTACTAATGCGTTTCACACGCTGCAAATGACGTTTGGCGGCGGACAGATCACAATTGCGCTGGACGGAAATTCCATCATCCAGGCCGGCGATCCGAATCTCAGTTCCGGCGCAATCGCGCTCGATGTGAGCAATCAGCACATTCAATTTGATGATGTACTCGTGAGCGTATCTCCGGTAGACACGATTCCACCAGCCGTGTCGCTGATGGCCCCGGCAAACGGAGCAACTGTCACTGGGACTACCGCTGTGTCAGCCTCTGCCACGGACAATACCGGCGTGGCCGGCGTGCAATTCCTGCTGGATGGTGCGCCGCTCGGTGCTGAAGTCACAACCGCACCCTATACATTCTCCTGGAACACGACGGCATCATCCAACGGTGCTCACGTGCTATCCGCTCGCGCCCGTGACCTTTCGGGGAACACGGCTACAGCAGGCAACATTGCCGTCACCGTGTCCAACGTGGCTGCTCCCACGCTGACTGGAGTTGTTCTGTCTCCTGCAACCATCAGCTTGCCTCCCGGGGGCACGCAACAGCTCAATTTGACTGCTCAATATTCTGACGGCAGCACACAAAATGTGACAGCCAATGCGGGAACAACATACTCCTCGACCAATACAGGGGCGGCGACCGTAAGCTCGACGGGACTTGTCACCGCGGGTGCTGCCGGTTCGTCCACTCTTACCGCGCACTTCAGCGGCATGTCCGCCAATGCCGGAATCACGGTCAACGCCGGCGCACCCACGATTACTCGAATCAGCTCAACTGCCGGCCCCACCACGGGCGGAGGCCGGTTGGACATCGTCGGAACGAATTTGAGCGGTTCTCTCGCGCAGCTGGGAGGGCAAACCGCTCCGGTCATCAGCTCATTACCGGATGGAACGCGAATTTCAGTCACCATACCCGCTGGGGCATCGGGCCCAGCCAATGTTGTGGTGAGCAATGGCAATGGGTCAGCAACCCTGGCCAACGGCTACAAGTATTTAGATCCGGCGACAGTACTCTTTGCCGATGACTTTAACTCCGGCGCGCTGAGCCAGTGGGCGGCCTCGCCGCTGGGCCTCCTGGCCAACTGGTCCGCAGCCGGCGATGTAGCGGATTACAGCGGTGGCGGCCATACGCAGATCTATGTTGGCAGCGGCTCATGGACTGATTACACGGTCGAAACCAAATTTCAGCTTTTCAGCACTAACAATTTTCCCGGAGGTCTGCGCGGACGTGTCGACCTGGTAAGCGGCGCGGCCTACGCGGCGTGGCTCTATCCCGCAACCTCCACCATCAAGCTGTTTCGGACGGGTGGATGGAACATTGATAGTCCGGGACTCGTGGTTCTCGCGCAGGCGCCGGCGATCGGCATCACCCCCAACACATTTCATACGCTGGCGCTCACATTCAATGGCTCGCAGATTACCGTGAGCTTTGATGGATCGAGCGTGATGCAGGTAACGGATACGGGGCGGGCTCAGGGCGCGATCGCGCTGGACGTGAGCAATCAGCACATACAATTCGAAGACGTACTGGTAACCCGTTCTGTACCCGATACCACGGCGCCGGCGGTATCCATGACCTCACCTGCGAATGGGGCCAGCGTCAGCGGAACGGTCAGCATAGGAGCAAATGCATCCGACAATGTCCAGGTGGCAGGAGTGCAGTTCCTGCTCGATGGCGCGAGCTGGGGGCCTGAAATTACAAGTGCGCCCTATGCAACAAGCTGGAACACAACAACCGCCGCAAACGGGGCCCACACGCTTTCTGCCCGCGCCAGAGACACGTCAGGAAATGCAGCAACCGCCACAAGCATTACCGTAACCGTGGCCAACGTCCCACCGCCATCGTTAACAGGTATCAAGGTTTCTCCCGCGAGCTTCAACATGTCCTTCGTCGGAGCGCAGCAACCCTTGACCGTGATGGCCACCTACTCTGACGGCACTACAAAGGATGTTACCGGCGTCAGCGCTTTCACTTCGGACAACGCGCAAGCTGCCAGCGTAACCGCCGGCGGTGTAGTGACTGCCCTCAACAACGGGACGGCCACCGTTTCCGCGAACTACAGCGGAGACCTGGCCGCGGCAACAGTCGTGGTGCGTCTTGATCCGCCGCTGATCGAAAGAATCAGCGCCCGTGCGGGAACGGCCAACGGCGGCGCCCGTGTAGACCTGATAGGCAACAATCTTTCCAGCAACACAGCAGTGACGATCGGTGGCGGCCATGCTCCCGTCGTGGCATCATTGCCTGACGGAAGCCAGATTACTGTCATCGCCCCAAGCGGGCCGGCTGGTGCAGCCGATGTTGTGGCCAGCAACACCACAGGCACGGCTACAGTGATCGGTGGTTACCGGTATCTTGATCCGGCAACGATTCTCTTTGCTGATGACTTCAACGCCGGGTCTCTAAGCAACTGGACGGCATCGCCTCTGGGACTGCTGAGTCACTGGAGCGCAGCTGGCGACGTCGCGAATTACGATGGCAGCGGTCATACGCAAATCTCCGCCGGTTCAGCGTCATGGACCGACTATTCAGTGCGGGCAGTGTTCCAGCTCTTTAACGTTAGCAACTATCCCGGCGGCCTGCGCGGACGCGTCAACCTGAGCAGCGGGGCCGCCTACGAAGCTTGGCTGCTGCCAAGCACTGCCCAGATCAAACTCTACCGGACCACGGGTTGGAGCATCGATACGGCGGGCCTGGCAATGTTGGCCCAGGCTCCGGTTCCATACCTCAGTCCAAATGAATTCCACACGCTGGAGATGGTCTTCAACGGTCCTCAAATTACCGTACTGCTGGATGGACCAGCCGTGTTGCAGCTCAATGATGCCACGCTGACGTCCGGCGGAATAGCTCTGGATGTCAGCAATCAACAGATCCAGTTTGATGACATCCTGGTGACTTCCATTCCGGTGGATACCGTGGCTCCCGCTATCTCGCTTACAGCCCCTGCGCCGGGCAGTACAGTCGCGGGAAGTACAATCCTTTCGGCCAATGCCAGCGACAATGTCGGTGTCACCGGCGTACAGTTCATGCTGGACGGAGCGTTTTTTGGTCCGGAGCAAAGCGCTTCACCTTATCAGATCGCATGGAATACTGCGAACACGGTGAATGGGTACCACACCATCAGCGCCATGGCCCGCGACGCCAGCGGAAACGTAAAAACGTCCGCGCCTGTCACGGTAACCGTAGCCAACAACAACACTCCCGCCGCAGACGGACAATGGACAGCCCCGTTCACGTGGCCGATCGTCTCGATCAATCTCTCGGTATTGAAGACGGGTGAGGTGATTTCCTGGGATGGCCCGCCCGCGGATGGCGGCTCCTCGGCGACTCTGTGGTCGCCCACGACCGGCAATTTCACCGCCGTTCCCAACACGTCCACCAATATGTTCTGCAACGGCATGGTGCAGCTAAGTGATGGGCGGCTATTTGCAGCTGGCGGACACGCCGACTGGGGAGTCGGCCTTACCGATTCCGACATTTACGATCCGGTGACGCGGCTCTGGACCAAAATGTCATCGATGAGCTTCGGCAGATGGTATCCAACGTTGACGACCCTGCCGGACGGACGCGTGCTTGCCGTCTCCGGATCGGACCGCTGCGAGACCTGTCCGGTTCCTACCCCGGAAGTTTATGATCCAGTGCTGAACTCCTGGACTGCGCTTACCAATGCCAGCTTGAGCCTGCCGCTGTATCCATTTATGTTTGTCCTTCCCGATGGGCGCGTGCTTGAAGCTGGGTCCGTGGGTTCGGCCATTCCTACTCAGGTGTTGGACGTAAACACGCAACAATGGACGATGGTGGATCCGGATGTCGTTGACGGTCACTCCGCCGTGATGTACCAGCCGGGAAAAGTGATGAAATCGGGCACCGCCTCCACTCCCAACATCAGCAACATGCCCGCGCAGCCGGTCACTTTCGTGCTCGATATGACCCAGGCCGCACCCAAGTGGCAACAGACAGCCCCCATGAATTTTCCGCGCTCCTACCAAAACCTGACATTGCTGCCGGACGGCACGGTATTGGCTACCGGGGGTGAAAGCACGCAGGATGGCACCAACTACGCGAACTCCGTGCTCTCGGCAGAACTCTGGTCGCCTGCCAGCCAGAGCTGGACAACGCTGGCTCCGGAGCAAACCGGCAGGCTCTATCATTCCAGCGCAGTTCTGCTGCTCGACGGGCGTGTGCTGGTGGCCGGCAGCGGACGCGCGGGCCCGGCGCCGCAATTTAATGCCGAGATATTCTCCCCGCCTTATCTGTTTAAGGGGCCCAGGCCGACGATTGTCTCGGCGCCATCGCATGCGGGCTATGGAAGCACTTTCTTCGTGAGCACTCCTGACGCGTCCGGCATCAGCGGAGTTTCACTGATAAGGCTCTCCACGGCGACGCACTCGTTCAACATGGACCAGCGTTTCCTGAATCTGACGTTCCAGGTTGCCGGCGGTGGCCTGAACGTTCAGGCCCCGGCTAACGCCAATCTGGCGCCGCCAGGGCCCTATGCGCTATACATTCTGAATGGCAACGGGGTGCCGTCAGTCGCTTCGGTGGTTCAGTTGCCGTAGAGGGACGTAAAGAAGACGGAGAAAGCCTATTCATGGCCTGTTGCGCTCATTGTCGTGCCGCGGACACGCAATTCGATGCCAGAAGAGCGGAGCGCGATCTCCGACAATATAAACGCCGAGGGGTGGATGCTGTCACCAAGTTGATGTTGTCCGAACTCCAGCGCCGGCCGATGCCAGGATGTGGTCTGCTGGACGTGGGGGCGGGTATCGGCGTGATCAGCTCTGAGATGGCGGCGACTGGCATAGTCAAGGCGACAATTGTTGAAGCATCACCGGCTTACCTGGATGTCGCGCGCCGCGTGGTACGAAGCCGCTACCGAGATGGGTTCACACAATTCGTCTTAGGCGATTTCGCGGTAGTCGCCGCGAGTTTGCCGGATGCCGATGCGGTAACGCTCGGGCGCGTGGTCTGTTGCTATCCTGATGCTGAAACATTGTTGCAGCTGGCCGCAGCTCGCACCCGACGAATCCTTGCCCTTACGTACCCGCGGTATCGCTGGTACGTGCGGGCCGGCAACATGCTCCAGAATTTATGGAGGCGGTTCAGGGGCAGCGCCTTTCGGACGTTCGTCCATCTGCCGAAGCGAATGGAGGAGGTACTGAAAGCCGGTGGCCTTGTCCGTGTCGCCCAAAAGGGAACGTTATTGTGGATGCTCGAGGTGTATGAGCGACCGCAACCCAGCCGCGAATGACGGTCGAAGTGGCTGAATCGCGGATAGCGGCCGCTCACAAAAATATTTGGGCATCGCTGCGCCACGGTGCCAACGTTCTTGAACAACCTGCGATTGTGTGCAAGACTCTCTCACGAGATTCATGAATTCCAACCGAGCGGCAGTTGCGTGACCTCTGTTCCGCTGCCCAGCAATCCGCCGTTTTCCAAGAGCCGCGTCACCATGCTTGATGTGCTGGTGCACATCGCATTCGTGCTGACGGGAGTCGTCACTACGTTTCTGGGCCCGCTCCTGCCTGCCCTGGCGGCTCACTGGCGTCTTACGGACGCACAGAGCGGTTTTTTCTTTACGGCGCAATTCATGGGTTCTCTTGTGGGCGCCAGCATGACCGGCTTGATGCTGCCGCGGCGGGGGTTTCGCTTCACCCTGGTGCTGGGATACCTGTTTATGGCAGCGGGCACACGAGGCTTGCTGTTGACGGAATGGCGGATGGCGCTCATCTCCACAGTGGTGTATGGAGTTGGGCTTGGCCTGGCAATTCCGGCCAGCAATCTTCTGATCTCGGCAAGAAATCCGGAGCGCCGGGCCGCGGCCCTCAGCCTTTTGAATCTCTGCTGGGGGCTAGGCGCGGTGACGGCCCCGCTGATGGTCGCGGTGGCAGAACGCCGAGGTACGCTTTGGCGCTCCCTGGCAACCCTTGCCCTGGTTCTCCTGGCGCTCTCTGTTGTCGTATCGATCGCGCCGGCCCGGGGAGCAGGAGCCCCTTCAGCGCATCCCCGCGGCCGCTGGCGAAACGTCGCAGGGTGGAGATTTGTTGCTGCCGTTGCAGCGATGTTTTTTCTTTACGTGGGAATGGAGACATCCTTGTCCGGCTGGAGCGCCATGCTGATGGAACGGTTGCCCATGGACATGGCTTCGGCCTGGCTTCCCGCGCCCACGGCTTTTTGGAGCGGGCTCGTCGTCGGACGGGGAATCGCTCCACTTGTGCTCCGCCGGTTGAGCGAGCGCTCCACCGCGGTTGCTGGACTTGCAGCCGCTTTGTTGGCAACCGGAGTGTTGATGGTCACAATGAGCCGCCAATGGCTTCTTGGCGCAATACTCATCGCCGGATTGGGGCTGGCTGCGGTCTTCCCAATCACGGTTGCGCTGCTGTCGCGTTTTGGCGAAATGGAACAGCGCATTGCCGGAGTGATGTTTGCAATGGCGGGGCTGGGAGGGGCCATCTTGCCATGGTCTGTCGGCCTCATTTCAACAGCGCAACGATCGTTGCAGTTTGCTCTGGCCATACCCTTGATCGCCGGAGCTGTGCTCTTGAGCTTGCATGCCCGCAGCCGTAACTTCGGAACAAACTCCATTTGAATTCTTGCGAACCGCCGTTTTAATCACTTGCCTTTTTGCTCTCCCTGGTAACTTGCTCGTGTTGAAGACCTACCCTCCTGTAGAGGACGAACCGGCAAGGAATGGAGCACCGCGATCGGCGTCAGGCTTCGCTAGCGGCCGCATCAGGACGCGCGGTGGTTCCCCGGACGACCAGTTCGGGGTTCACATAGATCACGTTTGGTGACTTTGTGCCGTTTTGCGTGATGCGGGCCAGCAAAGCTGACGCGGCGATTCCCCCCTCTTCTGCAGCGGCTGCCGGACTCTGGTCAGGGGGGCGATGAAGACGGTCGGATTCTCGGCATGAGATCTCGTCTGAACGCTAACCAGTATTATTTTTGAAAGTGGTCGCGAACCACAGCGGGCGTCTCGGGAAGTTTTCCCTCTTTTAGTGCGATGGCGAGGCGCACGAATTGGGCATTTGTCCACGCCAGCGGAGTGGCTGAACCTGTACCCTGGCCGAAGCGGAGCCATGCCCGCGGAGATTCCTGCCGATCCCAGATCTGCTCAGCCAGCATTCCCCCGGAGTTGGCCATCTTCTGCATGGTGTCGAGATACGAGTGAGCGTCCCGTCCGTTGGCAAGCTCATACTCTCCACGCTCGCCGGCAAAGATAATCCACAGCCGTCCGATGCCGGTTCCATCAAATCCTTTGCCATCCGGTTTCTCGCCGTACCCGTCGTGGTTGTAGCGGTACCATGCCGGACCGTTTGGAGTGTCGACCTTGATGACCTTGTCAACCACAGCGACAGACTGGGCGATGAGCGGATCGCCTGGAGGCGTGATGCCCAGGCGGACAAGCTCGAGAAACCCGGCATCGACGATCTCTCGTTCGTCCCAGGTGCCGCCGCCGTTGTTGATTTCCAGCGGCTCGCCTTTCTCCGGCTGCCCATTCTGGGTAATGCGGACGTAATATTGGCCCGCATACTTCCCCGTGCGGGTTACCGTCCACTGGGGAAGCTTTCTGGCCCACTCGTCGGCGACGGAGGTCCACTTGCTGGCAGATGCTTCATCGCCATTGGTGCGTGCGATGTCCGCCGCGCAGATCAGGCCAGCTATTTCGGCGGCGATCGTCGAGGGCGAGTAGCCCGTTTCCTCTTCCCATCGCTCCTGCGGTGTCATGGGCCCATGCGCAACCACGAACTCCGCGGCCGGTTTGATGTGCTTCTCGAAAGTTGCCTTGTCAGTCTTGCCCAGCTGCCACGCGAGAATGTTCGGATAAGAGACCTCATCCATCTGTAAGGACGTCCAGTAGGGTGTGCCATCCAGCCAGGAATTCTGGGGGAACGAGCCATCCGGCTTCTGCTGAGTCTCGAACAGGTAACGCAAAGCACGTTCAGCTGCAGCCCGGTCTCCCATGGAAAGAAACGCAGTGGCTACCTCATACAGGTCGCGCGCCCACACCAGGTGATAACCGCCAATGTCCTGCTTGCTGGCATCCACGTCATTGCCCCAGGGAATCGTGATGGAGGCTACAATCGCGCCAGGATGCGTCTTGTCTTCATGCGTCTTCAGCACCATAGCGGAAATCTGATACTGCGTGCGGTAGCGTGGCTCTACCTGTTTCAGCGTGGAAACATATTGGTGCCAGCCGAGCTCATATTCTTTGCGCGATGCGGTGAATCCTTTCTTCAGACTCGAGCGGGCCGCGGCCAGGGCTTCGCCGGTGTTTGTACCAAAACCCAGGGCCAGCGTGACCGGCTTGCCCTGCGCAAACGAGGCTGGCAGCTCAGCGATTTCGGCTACGTTTCCATCCCGCGCGGATGCATAACGATGCGCGAGACGGTAACCATTTTTCAACTCGGTCCAGCCGTCACTGGAACCAAAGTAGCCGCTGGAAACCGAAACAAAGGCCGGCGAAGAGACCAGCGCACTAGCGACGTTACTTTTGGAATCCAGCAATGCCTGGTTGCCGGCGGAGCCATTATCATGCAGTCCGCTGTTCTTGAGAGCGGGATCAAAATAGACAAAAGCGGTCAGCGGGCCGCCCTTCAGGGTCGTCAGCTGCAGCTGGATCATGACCGTATTCTGCGCGGGATCGGTGACGTAGGTCTTGCGAATGCGGTAACGCCCCCTCCTGGACGTGTTGATCTGTGTGAAAGTCAGCGCTGCGGGATCGGGCACTTCCACCGCATGCTCGGTGTCCTGGCTTTCGATCTCGGCGAAGGTCTTGCCATCGGTGACGATCAACTCCAACGCTCGCGTGTTCGCGCTGTCGAGGGCCGGGTAATAGACTTCGTCGAGGGCGCCGCTTTGTCCCAGAGTGAACCACACTTTTGACCGGGCAGTGGTTGAAGTGCCCACCCCAACCTTGTTGGCGTTGGTCCACGTGGGTGTGCCCCCCGGTGCACCTGGAGCAGCAATGCCGTGTTGCTGCGACTCGAGCGGAAGAAACGCAAGCAACATCCAGACGACGACTACGCGACCAGGATGTCGAACACTCATAATTTTTCCCGGATGGCTGTTTGAAAGTGAGCTACGTGTTGACACGGGCAGCGGCAAGGCAGTCATCCGGCTGTTCCATCAGCCATGCTTTTACTAGGCCGGCTATCTTATTGCCCTCGATAGTTCCACGTATCGCGTTCAGCATCAACACCGTGACGTTATGCTCATGCCCAAAGAAGCCGGCCCAATAGGGAACATAAAACTCCGTGCCGGTGATTTCGGCAGTAATCATGGGCGTTCCGGACAGGAAAATCCCCTTGGAAAAGAGCAATCTGCGAACCTGCTCGAGAGCTAATATATGAGTCTTAGCTTCGATGAGCCGTACCGGCAGACAATTGCGCGTCTCAACATCTATACAGCGCGCTTGCAGATTGTCGTCAGAAAACTCGTAAGGATCAAGAGTGCCGGAGGTGGCATCCACGGCCAGAAAGCGAATGCTGCGTTTGCCACGACATTCAACGTTCGCCTTGTACAAACGATAAGGGATGTAAATCTCGGCCATGCCGAGCACCTTGCCTTTCGTCCAGCGGCGAAGAACCCCGAATGGCCACGGCGGCGAGAGCGTGCGCAAGGCCAGATCGCGACTGAGGCCGGGTTGGAGACTGCGAATCACGATCGGCCTATCGGAAATAGATCCATAACCCTATCACGCTGAGAGCGAGCAACACGCTGAAAGCTACGTTCAGGCGGTGTTCGGTCGCTGTTTCCGCAGAAAGCGCGGGAGCCGGCTGGGCGGCGCCGGCCGCGGCTTGAATATCAAGCCGAGAGGTTACGGTCGCAAACGTGAGTCCCGCCAGCTTATTCCGTTCCGGCGCTTTCGTGGCAAGGCTTACCGCGACCAGGACAGCGGAACAAACCGTAAACATGAAAATCGCATAGTGAAGGAAGTTCATGTTCACCAGCCAGGCCGCGATTCCGGAGGTGAAATAGTGTCCACCCGCGGCGCGATCCTTCAGCTCCAGGACAAAGCGCAACGTTCCCAGCACGAAACCGGTGAGAAGAGATGACAGCGCCCCCGCGCCATTCAACCGCGGCCACAGAATACCGAGAATGAAACAGGCTGCGATAGGAGGGCTAATGTAGGCTTGAACGCTTTGCAGGTAAATATAAAGCTGGCTGCTAATCAAGTGAATGAACGGCACCCAAAGCAGTCCCAGGATCACCATGATGCCGGTGGCAAAGCGCCCGAAATTTACCAGGTTCCTCTCCGAAGCCTGAGG
>Ga0066903_100004534_pt1 | contig 11773 bp, 12 predicted proteins | sample PanSoiMetaGPlot1_FD_67491 | JGI IMG/M metagenome (GOLD analysis project Ga0066903, IMG submission 67491) | Tropical forest soil microbial communities from Panama analyzed to predict greenhouse gas emissions - Panama Soil - Plot 1 (version 2) | ecosystem: Environmental > Terrestrial > Soil >...
CCGGTCGAGGGACGCAGCACCTGGACGGTCAAGGCTCCCGCCGCATTATCGGCGGCGGCCAGCGCTTGCGCGCGCTTGAGGCCGCCATCGATCACCGTGATCGGTTGCGCCCCAAGCAGGCCGGCAAGCCCGGTCACGAACGCCTTGGCGTTGCCAAGGTCGACGCCGTCGGTCAGCCAGATCAACTCGACTCGGGGCGTGGCTTTGAGGAGGCGGGTCAGCGCCGGGAGGGCCTCGGCGCGGTCGACCGCGTAGGGCTTGGGTGCGAGCGGCCGCAGACGGATGCGGGCGGCGCCCGGGGTCTCCAGCGAAATGTCGTGCTCTGGCGCCGAGAGCGGGACGATCGCCACCCCCCGGTTGCCGGCTTCGGCCCGCGCGATCACTTCTTCGGCGGTGCGCATGCGCGCATCCCAGGTCGCCGCCGCGGCCCAGCCGTCGTCGATCAAGATCGCAAGCGGGATCGCCTCGCCCGAGGTCGCAAGCGGCGGGTTCCACAACGGGCCGGCCGCCGCGATGATCACCAAGGCCGCCAGCAAGAGACGCAGCAGCGTAAGCCACCACGGGGTGCGCGCCGGCGTCTCCTCACGCGGCGCGATTTCGAACAACAGCCGGGTCGGTGGAAACGCGATGCGGCGCGGACGCGGCGGCACGAGACGCAGCAGCCACCACAGGATCGGCAGGCTGATCAGGCCCAATAGAATGAGCGGTTGGGCAAAGCCCAGCGGCAAACCGGCGATCATCCGCGCCCTCCGGGTTGCGCGGCCGCCCGCCAGCGATGGATGCCGGTACCCTGCAGGCCCGCGCCCATCCGGGCATGCAGTCGCAACAGCAATTGGCTCGCCGGCGAGTCAGTGCGGTGGATGGTGAAGCTCCAGCCTAGGCGGTCGGTCTCAGTGCGGATGGCGGTCCGATGGTTCTCGATGCGCGCGGCATATTCGGCCTGCCAGGTTTCAGCGCGCCCTGCCGTGACCGAGCCGGCCCCTTCCGGCTCGATGAACTCGATGCGCCCCGAATACGGGAACGTCTCCTCGGCTGGGTCGACAATCTGCACCACATGGCCCTGGGCGCCGCCGGCGGCAAGCTGCGTGATCGTGCGACGTACCTCCTCAATCGGGCTCCACAGGTCGGAAAGCACCACCGTCTCGGCGAGAGCCGAAGGTGAGAACGACGGCGGCAGGCTCGGCCTATCGCCGCGATCATGAACCATAGCTTCGGCCATCTTCTCGATGACGTTACGGTCGGCGGTCGGACGCATCAGGTCGGGCAGGCCGATCCGTTCCCCGCCCTCGACCAGCAAATGCGCGAGCGCAAAGCCGATGACCAGTGCGCGGTCGAGCTTGGGCGTAGCCGAAAGCGCCGACACGAACCCCATGGACGCGGAGCGATCGACCCAGACCCAGACGGTGTGTGCCGCCTCCCATTCCCGCTCGCGCACATAGAGATGTTCGTCGCGTGCCGAGCGCCGCCAATCGACCCGCGTCGCCGGTTCTCCGGACACAAACCGGCGATATTGCCAGAAATTTTCCCCGGGTCCGGCGCGCCGGCGGCCGTGCAGGCCGTGAATCACGGTGCTGGCCACGCGACGCGCTTCCAGGATCAGCCGCGGCATCGATGCCGCAAGCGTTCTGGCCGCCGCCGTGGCGTGGGGCGCGGCCTCGGCTTCGGTGCGCGTCAAGCTCGCCTCAAGCGGCATCCCGTCACCCGATACGGGCCTTGATGCGGCCGATCACCGCCTCGATCGTCTCCCCCTCGGCGCGCGCCGCAAATGTCAGCGCCATGCGGTGCTTGAGGACGGGGTCGGCGAGATCGAGTACGTCATCCACGGAGGGCGCGAGGCGCCCATCGAGCAGCGCCCGCGCCCGCACCGCCAGCATCAGCGCTTGACTCGCGCGCGGGCCGGGACCCCAGGCGATGAGCTTGGCGTCACCGCCGCTGGCGCTCCCAGGCCGCGCCGAGCGCACCAGGCGCAGAATCGCTTCAACGACGGATTCGCCCACCGGAAGCCGGCGCACCAGGCGTTGGGCGGCGATCAAGTCCTCCGCCGTCATGGCTGCTTTGGGCTTGGTCTCCTCAGCGCCCGTGGTGTCGAACAGAATGCGGCGCTCGGCCGCGTGATCAGGGTAGTCGACGTCAATTTGCATGAGGAAGCGGTCAAGTTGGGCCTCGGGAAGCGGGTAGGTGCCTTCCTGCTCGAGCGGATTCTGGGTTGCCAGCACGTGGAACGGCTTGGGCAGGTCGTGACGAACCCCGGCCACCGTCACGTGCTGCTCCTGCATGGCTTGCAGCAACGCCGACTGGGTGCGTGGGCTGGCGCGGTTAATTTCATCGGCCATGAGCAACTGCGCGAAGATCGGTCCGGCAATGAATCGGAAAATGCGCTTGGCTCCGGGACTCTCTTCCAGCACCTCGGAACCGAGGATGTCCGATGGCATCAGGTCGGGCGTGAACTGAATGCGGCGTGCGTCCAGCCCGACAACCGTCCCCATGGTGTCGACGAGCTTGGTCTTGGCAAGGCCCGGCACGCCCACGAGCAGCCCGTGCCCCCCGGACAGCACGGTAATGAGCGCCCGCTCGACCACCCGGTCCTGACCGAAAATGACCCCCCCAATCGCCGCCTTGGCCGAACGAACATGCGCCGCAGTGGTTTCGGCGGCCCGCACGATCATGTCTTCAAGCTTGTCGAGCCCTTCTGCGCCGGGCACTGGCATGTCGCCTGCTCCTTCTTATGTTGCTTGCATGCTTATGGTGCTTACATGGCTTAGGTCTTAACAATATCCGAGGGATAACGCTCACCGTCGGTAAATGGTCACGAGAAAATTCATGCAACTATTGCGCCAGGTCCGCGGCCTGTCCCGAACCCGGCGGGACTCTGTGAATATAGCGGCATTTCGCGATCGCAAGGCTTCTGGGGCGCCCAATCATCACGATCCCGCGAACGCCAGGGGCGCGGGAAAGTGCAACCAGTGCTATATAGCAGGTCGCACCACTGACGGCTAACCATGGCGAAGGAAGGGCAACCGACAGGGCTTGAATCGATTGCCGGCGCCGCCAAGACCGTCGGCACCAGGGGCCCGCCGCCAGTCCATCTCTGGAACCCGCCCGATTGCGGCGATATTGCGATGCGCATCGCCAGCGACGGCACCTGGTTCTACCAGGCTTCGCCGATCGGGCGTCTTGGCTTGGTCAAGCTCTTCGCCTCCGTGCTTAAGCGCGAAGGGGGCCGATACTACCTCGTCACCCCTGTCGAGAAATGCGGAATCGTCGTCGATGACGCGCCGTTTCTGGCGGTCGAACTAGCCCGTGAGCCCGATGGGCAGGGGAGCGAGTGCTTGCATTTCCGCACCAATGTCGACGATTGGGTGGCGTGCGGGCCAGAGCATCCCCTGCGGTTCGAGACCGAGCCAGCGACGGGCGGCCTCAAGCCCTACGTGCACGTCAGATACGATCTGTGGGCGAAAGTCACCCGCAGCCTGTTCTACGACCTTGTCGATCTGGCCGAAGAGCGCGAGGTCGACGGCGTGCGCGTGGTCGGCGTGGCCTCCGCCGGGGCGTTCTTCGTGATGGCGCCCGCGGACAGTCTCAAGGATCCCGGCTGATGGACATCGCGGCGGCGCCCCGGTCAAACCCCGCCCAGAATTTTTATGAACGTGCCGCCACCCGACTTTCATTCGTGGTCCCTCCCGGGCTGACTGACCCGGCGATCACACCGACCCGCGGCGATCACGACATCGACCCGGTGATGGAGGCGATCGCGCAGGTGCGGCCGATTCGGCCGGCGGCCGTGCTGATCCCGGTGATCGACCGAGCCGAGCCCGCCGTCTTGCTCACCCAGCGCACCACCGGTCTGACCAGCCACGCCGGCCAGATCGCCTTCCCGGGAGGCAAGCTTGATCCGACCGACACCAGCCCATTGGCTGCGGCGCTACGCGAGGCCGAGGAGGAGGTTGGGCTTGATCGTCGCTTCGTCCATCCCATCGGTTATCTGGACGTCTACATGACGACGCTTGGGTTTCGGATCGTGCCCACCCTGGCGCGCGTCGATCCGGATTTTAAGCTCACACTGTCGCCGGCGGAGGTTCATGATGCCTTCGAGGTGCCGTTGCGGTTTCTGATGCAACCCGACAACTATCAACGCCGGCGTCGGGAATGGCGCGGCATGATGCGCACCACCTACGCCATCCCGTTCGGCGACCGCGACATTTGGGGAGTGACCGCCGGAATTCTCAGGAACCTGTACGAACGCATTTGCGCATAAAGGCTGGTGTTTGGGGCTTGCGGCAAACCTCTCACAGTGACAGGAAGGCACCGCTTCGATCAGCCGGGATTGCCATGATACGGCCGCTGTTGACCGAATCGGTGCTGTTCCTGGCGCCGTTTGCCGCTTATGCGCTCTTCTTGTGGGCGACGCGTGCCGGTGTGCTCGATCCAGGCTCGTGGTCGACGCCCGTCCTCGGATGGCTCGCCGCCGTCGCGCTCGCATTGATGATCGGAAGCTTCCTCGTGATTGCGCAGTTCACTGGATCGCCGCCGGGCTCGACTTACGTGCCCGCCCATATCGAGAACGGGCGGTTCGTCCCCGGGGCGCTCAAGCAATGAACGGCGATCAGCTGGTCCTGCCTGAGCCCGGCTGGCTGGCGCAGGGGCCGCTCGGATACCTTTTGCCGGTGCTCGACCGCGAGGGCGAGGAGGCCCGCGTGGTGGGCGGGGCGGTGAGAAATGCGCTGCTGGGTCACACCCCCGTGGAAATCGACATTGCCACCACCGCCAAGCCCCCGGAGGTCATTCGACGCGCCGAGGCTGCGGGCTTCAAGGCGATCCCCACCGGGATTGATCACGGCACCATCACGGTTGTGGTCGCGGGCGCGGCGATCGAGGTGACAACGTTGCGCCAGGACGTCGAGACCTTTGGGCGCAAGGCCCGGGTGCAATTCGGGCGTGACTGGAAAGCTGACGCGGAACGGCGCGACTTTACCATGAACGCGCTCTCCGCCTCGCGCGACGGCATCGTCCACGATTACGTCGGTGGCATCGCCGATCTCAAGGCTCGGCGGGTGCGCTTTATCGGGGACCCGGCGGTGCGAATCGCCGAGGATTATTTGCGGATCTTGCGGTTCTTCCGCTTTCACGCGGCCTATGGGCGCGGCGAGCCCGATGCGGCGGCGGTGCGCGCCTGCATCGGCGCGCGCGATGGGCTTGAGACCTTGTCACGCGAACGCGTGCGCATGGAGCTCCTCAAGATCATGACCGCCGCCGGCGCCGGCCCGGTGCTCGTCGTGATGACGGAGGCGGGTCTTCTCAGTGCCGTGCTTGGCGGGGTGGCCTGGACGCCGGCCTTCGTCCGCATGGCAAGGCTCGAGCAGGCGCTCGAGGTCCCCCCTGAGCCGATCCGCCGGCTTGCCGCGCTCGCCGTCAGCATCGTCGAGGATGCCGAACGGCTATGGACCAGGCTGCGGCTTACCAATAGCGAACATCATCGGCTTGTCTCCATGGCCCAGAACTGGTGGCAGATCGCCCCGGACATGGATGAGAGCGAGGCGCGTACGTTGCTTTACCGGCTCGGTTCAACCCGCTTTACGGACCGCGTGCTCCTCTCCTGGGCCCGTTCCGGCGCCGACCCTGCCGAGGCGAACTGGCGGGCGCTCGTCACCCTGCCGCAACGTTGGACGCCACCGGCGTTTCCACTGCGGGCCGGCGACATGATGGCCCGAGGGGTCGCCAAGGGCCCGCCGCTCGGCCGAGCGCTGGCGGCCGCCGAAGAGCGCTGGATTGCAGCCGGGTTTCCGAGCGATCGAGTGCTCATCGCCGAGATCGCGGACCGCGCCGCCCATGACGAGAGGTAGGTGACCCCACGCCTAAAGGCGGGGGCTTTCGGGAGCCCTGCATCACGATGTTTGGAGCATCGCAGCACGGACCTCTAGGGTCGCCTTCTGCACCCCCACGTGCGCAGCGTCGCAGATTCTAAGAGGCTGCGCTCCGCTTCGGTTTCGAGTTTACGGCGTGGCCTAGCCGCACCAGCCGCAGATCGAAATTTCAAACAGCCCGCTCGAGTTTGGAGGGCGAATCACGGAGAACTCAACCATGACAAGGGACGCGCTTTCCTCCTTAGCCCTGAAGGGCGGGACTTCTCGCGCGCATTTCGGTGAGGCCGTCGGCCCACTAGGGCCATTTGACCACCGGCGGCATCGACGAGAGGATCGCCTCGATGTTGCCGCCGGTGCGCAGTCCGAAGAGCGTGCCGCGATCGTACAATAAGTTGAACTCCACGTAGCGACCCCGCCTGACAAGTTGCTCCTCGCGCTCAGCCGGAGTCCATGGTGTCGCCCAGTTGCGGCGCACCAGCTGCGGATAGATGTCAAGGAAGGCGCGGCCGACGTCCTTAACGAAGGCAAAATCCTCGTCAAAATCGCCGCTATTGTGCCAATCAAAGAAGATGCCCCCAATCCCGCGCGGTTCCTGACGATGCTTGAGATAGAAATACTCGTCGCACCAGGCCGCGTATTTGGCATAGGAGGCGCACGGATGCCGGTCACAGGCGCTCTTCATCGCCCCGTGAAAGGCCTGTGCGTCGGGGTCCTCGCGGGTGCGGCGTGCCGCGAGCACCGGCGTGAGATCGGCGCCGCCGCCGAACCAGGCCCGACTGGAAACGAGGAAGCGGGTGTTCATGTGCACCGCCGGCACATGCGGACTTCGCAGGTGAGCGATTAACGACACGCCGGACGCCCAGAAGCGCGGATCAGCCTCCGCGCCCGGGATCTCTGCTCGAAATTCCGGCGCGAATTCCCCGAACACCGTGGACACGTGAACACCGACCTTTTCGAACAGCCGACCGTGCAAGGTCGACGCCACCCCACCCCCGCCGGGTCGCCCGCTTGAGTCGGTGCGCGGCCAAGGGGTGCGCACGAATCCGGCCGGTGGGTCGGGATAGAGGGCCGCAGGGGCCTCACGTTCGAGTGTCTCGAAGGCCTCGCAGATGCGGTCACGCAACGTCTCGAACCAAGCCCTGGCGCGGGCCTGACGGGCTTCAAGCTCCGAGGTATCCATCGCGATCTCCGCGGTCTGCGAGCCGCCGTAGCGTCTGTTGGGAAACATGATGGGGATTGCAAAGTGGCCGAAGGATGGGGCGAATTGCTGCGAGGCGCAAGCCGGCCGCACCGGTCAAGCCCCACGCTCGGGACTGTGATTCTGTCATCCCAACTACGTCCGGGAGCGGGCGCCATCAATCAACCGGCCAGGGCGGATGGCCTCCCGTTTGCCGCAGCGCCTCGCCGGCCACGCAGGCAGCCGCGACGGCGACGTTGAGCGACCGTAACCCGGCCTTCATGGGAATCGCGATGCGAACCTCCGCAGCTTGATGCACGGCCTCGGGCACACCACGCGATTCGCGGCCCAAAAGCAGCACGTCGTGCGGCGCAAAAGCATGGTCGAGATAGGAGGATCGCGCGCGCGTCGTCAGCAGCACCAGGCGCAAACGCCCGTCACGACGGAAAGAATCAAATGCGGTCCAGGACGCATGGCGGATCAAGCTGACATGATCGAGATAGTCCATGCCGGCGCGGCGAAACGCCCGGTCGGAAACCGCAAACCCCGCCGGCTCGATAATATGGGCTTCGATGCCAAGGCACGCGCAGAGCCTGAGAATGGTGCCGGTATTCTGGGCAATGTCGGGTTGATAAAGCGCGATCCGCATCGCGTGATGACCCACGGCAGGCACGGGGCATGTTGGGGTGCCAGTTCCCTTTCTGGCCCGCCGCCGCCCTCATGCGACTTTCGGTCGATCGGCGATAGCGGGCTTGCGCTCGCAGGACAAGGGTGCCAATAGATCGCTGCGCGTTTTGCGCTGCACGCTGCTCTTCCCCAGGGCCGGTGGCGGCGTTCCAAGGGCCATGCGTTTCAGGCAGTTTCCCTTGAAAGTCGTTTGACCGTCAGCGTTTCGAATGGTGAGACAGAAAAGGATCGAGCATCGTGACGACGATCACTGCGGTTGACCGAACACGGCGCGACTTCCTCTACATTGCGACCGCAGCCGTCGGAGCAACCAGCGTCGCCGCGGGGGTTTGGCCGTTCGTTAGTCAGATGAATCCTGACGCCTCGACAATCGCGGCCGGCGCCCCGATCGAGGTCGATCTTGCGCCGATCGCCGCGGGCCAGGTGATCAAAGTGTTCTGGCGCGGCAAGCCCATCTTCATCAGCCACCGGACCGCCCAGGATATCGAAGCGGCGCGCAGCGTTGACTACCAGACGCTGCCCGATCCCCAAACCGACGAGGACCGCGTGAAGCCGGGGCACGATCAGTGGCTCATCGTGATCGGGATCTGCACGCATCTGGGCTGCATTCCGCTCGCGCATCAGGGTGATTTTGGTGGTTGGTTTTGCCCGTGTCACGGGTCCCAGTACGATACCTCGGCGCGGATTCGCCGGGGACCGGCGCCGGCCAACTTGACGGTGCCGCCCTATCGGTTCTTGGCCGACACCAAGGTTGAAATCGGATAACGCGGGTCCTCCGGAGGCTTGAGGGTTCGATCATGAACGGACATTCGCTGTACCAGCCGCAAAGCGGGTTCATGAAATGGTTAGAAGCCCGGCTGCCGATTTGGAGCCTGGTTCACAGCTCGTTTATTGCCTATCCGACCCCGCGTAACCTCAACTATTGGTGGACGTTTGGCGGCATCCTGTCGGTGCTATTGGTGATCCAGATCGTCACCGGCGTCGTGCTCGCCATGCACTACACGCCGCACGTCGACTACGCTTTCGATTCCGTCGACGCGATCATGCGCGACGTGAACTTTGGCTGGCTGTTGCGATATGTGCACGCGGTCGGTGCGTCGATGTTCTTTTTTGCGGCCTACATCCATTTGTTCCGCGGGCTCTATTACGGATCCTACAAGGCGCCGCGCGAGGTGCTGTGGATCCTCGGCGTCATCATTTTGTTGTTGATGATCGCCACCGGCTTCATGGGCTACGTGCTGCCGTGGGGCCAGATGAGCTTTTGGGCGGCGACCGTCATCACCAATCTGTTCTCGGCCATTCCGGTGTTTGGCCAAGCCATCGTCACCTGGCTATGGGGCGGCTATTCGGTCGGCAATCCGACGCTCAACCGTTTCTATTCGCTGCATTACCTCCTGCCGTTTGTGATCCTCGGCGTCGTCGTGCTGCATGTGTGGGCGCTGCACGTCGTCGGCCAGAACAACCCAACCGGGGTCGAGCCAAAGTCACAGCAGGACACGGTACCGTTCACGCCCTACGCCACCATCAAGGACACGTTTCTGATGGTGTGCTTCTTCATCCTTTTCGCGTGGTTCGTGTTCTATATGCCGAACTATCTGGGCCACCCCGACAACTACGTCCAGGCCAATCCATCGGTCACGCCGACCCACATCGTGCCGGAATGGTATTATCTGCCCTTCTACGCGATCCTCAGAGCGATCCCCAACAAACTTTTGGGCGTCGTTATGTTGGTGTCGGCGATTGCGATCCTTGCATTCGTGCCGTGGCTGGATACATCCCGTGTCCGTTCGGCGACGTATCGCCCGCTCTACAAGCAATTCTTCTGGATCTTCGTGGCGGTGTGCATCGGGCTTGGTTGGCTCGGTTCCAAACCCGCGGAGGGTAGTTATGTGCTGTGGGCGCGGGTCCTGACCGCCTGGTATTTCTTCCATTTCCTGATCATCTTGCCGGCGCTCGGATTGTGGGAGCGACCTCGGCCGCTGCCGACATCGATCACCGAAGCGGTGCTCGGCCCCAAGGGAGGAGCGCCGGTGGCCAGAGGGGCTGCGGCCCCGGAGCGGCGCGGTTGAGGCGGAGCGTGGAGACGGACATGGGTGCTTGGAGGAGCAAGGCGCTGGCAATCGCCGTGACTGCTGCGGGCCTTGGGAGCCTCATGCTGGCGACGGCGCGCGCCGAGGACACGATCCCCCCGCGACAGTCCTGGTCGTTTTCGGGCCCGTTCGGGGTTTACGACCGCGGGCAGCTGCAGCGCGGCTTTAAGGTCTATCGCGAGGTGTGTGGCAATTGTCACAGCCTGAAGCTGGTATCGTTCCGCGACCTTGGCGATCCTACAGGTCCGGGCTTTACGCCCGCGCAGGTCGCCGCCATCGCGGCCGACTATAAAGTGACCGATGGTCCCAACGACCAGGGCGAAATGTTCGAGCGACCAGGTCGACCGGCGGATCATTTCCCGCCGCGGTACCCCAATGATCAGGCCGCGCGCGCTGCCTTGGGCGTCGCGCCGCCCGACATGTCGGTGCTTGCCAAGGCGCGCGGCTACGAGCGCGGCTTTCCCTGGTTTATTTTCGACGTCTTCACGCAATACCAGGAAGAGGGCGTTGACTACATCACCGCCTTGCTGCAGGGCTACGAGGAGGCCCCCCAGGGGGTCAACCTTCCCCAAGGCGCCTACTACAACAAATATTTCCCTGGCCATGCCATCGCCATGCCCCAGCCGCTTGCCACCAATGGACAAGTCGAATACACGGACGGCACCCCCGCGGATCTACAGCACTATTCTCAGGACGTTTCGGCCTTCTTGATGTGGACGGCCGAACCCACTCTGGTCAGGCGTAAGCGCCTCGGTCTGCAGGTGATGATCGTGCTCATCGTTTTGGCGGGTCTGTTATATTTCACGAAGAAGCAGGTGTGGTCGCAGGTCGGGGGGCACGCGTGACAGGTGCGATTGCGGGCTTGAGAGCAGCGCTTTAGGCCATCCCTTCAGGCGGCCGCCGGCGGGACAGGCGGCGGACCACATCTCCTCGCGAGGCCCCGGACATGACAAGGGCGGTGCTGGGCATCATTGGCGGCTCGGGCATTTACGATCTGCCGGGACTTGAGGACGTCCGGGAAGAACGCGTCGCCAGCCCCTGGGGCGAGCCGTCCGGCCCGCTCCGGATCGGGCACATCGCGCAATTACCGGTCGTTTTTCTGTCGCGACACGACAAGGGGCACCGCCTCTCGCCCAGCGACATCAACTACCGGGCCAATATCGACGCCCTTAAACGCGCCGGGGTCACCGATTTGGTCTCACTGTCCGCCTGCGGCTCCTTCAAGGAGGACCTTCCGCCCGGGACCTTTGTGTTGGTCGATCAGTTCGTCGACCGCACCTACAAGCGCGAGAGTTCGTTCTTCGGCAAAGGTTTGGTGGCCCACGTGTCGATGGCGCATCCGGTTTCGCCGCGGCTGCAGGCCCACATCGCGCAAGCCGCAGACGCCGAGGGGATCCACGTCGTGCGCGGCGGCACCTATGTGTGCATCGAAGGGCCGCAATTTTCGACCCTTGCCGAGAGCCTGACCTACAAGGGACTGGGCTATTCGGTGATCGGCATGACCAATTTGCCCGAGGCAAAATTGGCGCGCGAGGCGGAGATCGGTTACGCCACCGTCGCCATGGTCACCGACTTCGATTGTTGGCATCCCGGCCACGACGCCGTCACCGTCGCAGATATCATCAAGGTCTTGCTGGCCAATGCCGATCGGGCCAAACACCTGGTCGCCCGACTGGCCCGCGAGTTCCCGCGTGAGCACGAACCCTGCCCGATCGGGTCGGACCGGGCGCTGGACAATGCTTTCATCACCGCGCCCGAAGCCCGTGATCAGGACCTGCTGCGCAAGCTCGACGCGGTTGTGGCGCGCGTCCTCAGAGGAGGGGCCTGACGGCTTTGATCGAGCCCCCATTGCGCGCGACCGTGGGGTTCGCCAAAGTAGCGCCGCGCCACCGTCGGGCCGTGGTCCCAACCGCCAGGAACGCCATGCTGTCCGAGAACGATCTTAAATCCGTCATCCG
>Ga0066903_100004535_pt1 | contig 11773 bp, 8 predicted proteins | sample PanSoiMetaGPlot1_FD_67491 | JGI IMG/M metagenome (GOLD analysis project Ga0066903, IMG submission 67491) | Tropical forest soil microbial communities from Panama analyzed to predict greenhouse gas emissions - Panama Soil - Plot 1 (version 2) | ecosystem: Environmental > Terrestrial > Soil >...
GCATGGAGCGGCGCACCGCGCCCGAGCTCTGGCGCGACGCCGTCCGCGACGCGCCGGACCAGCCGGCCTATCTCGAAGAGCAGGAGGACGGCTGGCGGCCGGTCTCGCTGGACGAGGCGGCAGAGCGGGTCGCGGACCTCGCACGCGGCCTCCTCGGACGTGGCGTCCGCCACGGGGACCGGGTGGCGGTGCTCTCGCGCACGCGCCTCGAGTGGATCCTGCTCGACTGGGCCGTGATGTCCATCGGCGCGGTGGTAGTCGGTCTCTATCCGACGAACTCCGCGAAGGAGTGCGAATACGTGCTGCAGCACTGCGACGCGGTGCTCGCCTTCACCGAAGAAGACGAACAGACCCACAAGCTCGTCTCGATTCGCGGCTCGCTGCCGGCGCTGCGCGAGGTCATCCCGTTCGACCGTCTCGCGAAGCTCGAGGCGGAAGGCCGCCTTGCCAAGCACCTGCAGCCGGAGCCGGTCGACGAGGAGGATCTCGCGACGCTCATCTACACCTCGGGCACGACCGGACCGCCGAAGGGCTGCATGCTCACGCATCGCAACCTCGTCACCGCGGCGACGTGTGTCGTGGAAGGGCTGCAGAGCCCCGGCGACGTCGTCCTCCTCTTCCTGCCGCTGGCGCACAGCTACGGCCGCCTCGCGCACCAGGCGGCGTTGTCCCGAGGCTCGACCATCGCGTGCGTTGCCGACGTCGCCCGGGTGCCGGAAGCGCTCGCGACCGTGCGACCGACGATCCTCCCGGCCGTTCCGCGGGTGTACGAGAAGATCCATGCGAACACGCTCGGGGAGATCGAGCGCGCGGGGGGCCTGCGGCGCCGCATCGGGCTCTGGGCGCTCGGCGTGGGCGCCCGGACGAGCCGGGCGGGTCGGGCGGGAGCTCCCGTGCCGCGGGTTCTAGCGCTTCAGGAGCGACTCGCCGACCGACTCGTGTTCGCCAAGGTGCGCGAGCGGCTGGGCGGGCGCCTGCGCCTCGGCATCTCCGGCGCGGCCCCGATCTCGCCGGACGTGATCGAGTTCTTTCATGCCCTCGGCGTGCCGGTGATCGAGGGTTACGGGCTGACGGAGACCTCGAGTTCGACGACGCTCAACGAGCCGGATGACTTCCGGATCGGCACCGTCGGCCGCGCGGTCGACCACACGGAGCTCCGCCTCGCCGAGGACGGCGAGATCCTGATCCACAGCGATTCCGTCTTCGCGGGCTACTACAAGGAGCCGGAGGCGACGGCGGAGGCGTTGACCGAGGACGGCTGGCTCCGCACAGGAGACGTCGGCGAGATCGACGCCGACGGCTTTCTCCGGATCACCGATCGCAAGAAGGACCTCATCATCACGGCGGGCGGCAAGAACATCGCCCCGCAGAACCTCGAGAACGCCCTCAAGGCGTCGCGCTTCGTCTCGCAGGCGATCGTCCTCGGCGACCGCCGCCCCTACGTGACGGCGCTCCTGACCCTCGACGAGCCAGAGGTTGCCTCGAGCGGGCGCGACCCGCAGGCACTGGTTCAGGAGCTCGTGGACGACGTGAACCGTGACCGGACGCGTGTGGAGCAGATCAAGCGGTTCGTCGTCCTCCCACGGGACTTCTCACAGGAGGAGGGCGAGGTGACCCCGACGCTGAAGCTGCGCCGCAGGGTCATTCAGGAGCACTTCGCGGACGAGATCGAGCGTCTGTACGCGAGCTGACGCCTAGCCGAGGATCCGCTTGGCGCCGTCGTACTCCGAGGAGTACCAGCTCCCGCTGAGGCTGTCGATGCGGACGACGTCGCCCGTATGCGGGGCATGGATGAACTGCCCGCCGCCGACGTAGATGCCGACGTGTCCGAGGCCGGCGAAGAAGACGAGGTCTCCGGGCTGGAGCTGGCTGCGCGAGACGGACACGGCATTCGGGTAGTTCCACTGCCCGACGGTGTAGTGCGGCAGTGAGATCCCGACCTGCGCATAGACGTACATGACCAGGCCGGAGCAGTCGAAGCCGCTCGGACTCGCGCCGCCCCAGACATATGGGACGCCCAGGTACCGCATCGCGATCCCGACGACGCCGCTGTAGTGGCCGGACGGCACCGAGCCGCCGCTCGGGTCGCCGACGCCGAAGCTGCCGGTGGGGGCAGCCGCCTGAGCCTGCGCTGCGACCCGAGCGCGGTGGGCCGCCGCAAGCTGGCTCGCCCGCTGCTGCGTGATCAGCTGCGCGAGCTGGGAGCGCACGGAGTTGTATAGGTGACGCTCGGCGGCGAGTCTCCCCTCGGCCCGGTTGCGCGCCGCCGCACGGACCGTCACGAGCCGATGCTGCCTGACGCGCTCACGACTCAACATCGCACGGTGCTGCACGATCTGGTGCCGGTACGAGAGAACGCTGTGGATGAGGGAGGCGTCCTGGTTCGAGATCGAGTTGACGGTCTCGATCCTGGAGATCAGGTCGTCGAGGCTCTTCGCTCCGAGGATTACCGCGAGCGACGACTGCTCGTCGTTGCTCGTGTATATGGCGACGAGGCGCGTCTCGAGTGCCCGCTGGGCACGGACGAAGTTGCCGCGGGCGACGCCGAGAGCCTGGCGGTTGACGGCGAGCTGGTGCTCGACGTGCCGAAGCTTTTGGTTCGCGGCCTCGAAGCGGCTGTTTGCCCGCTGTGCCGTCGCGTCGAGCCCCTGGAGCCGAGCGAGTACCGACTGAGCCTGCGCGCGTTTGGCCGAGATCGGGTCGGCATGCGCGGTCGTAGCCGCCGCCAACAGCGTGGCGATGATCCCACTGACGAGCAGCGCCGCTAGCGCCGCCTGCCGCCTGGGCATGCGCAATGACGTCCTCCCGCCCGTCACGAAGTCCGGACGGTAACAGACCTTCCGGACGCCTGCATCCACCAACCAGTCACGAAAAAGCTGCAATTTGGCAAAAACCGTGCACGGATTGCCTGCACCACCTGCCGCACAAAGTCGGCAGGTCGAGTACCGTCCGCCCTCGTGCTCGGGGGGACCAGAACCCGGACCGCGCGGGTTGCGGCTATCGCGGCGGGTCTCACACTGGCGGTCGCCTCGGCCGCGCTCGCCGCCCCCGGAACGTCCGATCACAGCCAGACGGCTCGCTCGGGCGCCGCGGGGCAACAGCTCGGCTCCACCATCCAGCAGGCGCTGCTCGGCCTGTATGCACTCGACTCGCAGCTGCACGCGTGGCAGGCGCGCGTCGCCTCACTCCGAGCGGCGGCTGCTGCAAACCGCCAGCGGCAGGCCGTTCTCCGCGCGCAGCTCGGCGCCACCCAGACGTCGCTCGAGGTCGGACAGCGCAAGCTCGGGCTCAACCTGCGCACGCTCTACGAGCAGGGGAACGTCGATCCGGTCGCCGTCATGCTGGGAGCCACGACGCTCACGAACGGGATCCGACGGCTCGACGACCTGCAGCGCGTCACGGATCAGACCCGTCAGATCGTGGCCGCCACGACCGCGGCCCGCCGGCGGCTGCTCGGGACCCGGCTCCGGCTCGCTGCCGAGCACCGCCGGCTTGCCACCTCGCTCTCGGCCGCACAGGCAGCCGAGCGAAGGGTCGCAGGCGCGGCGGCCGCCAAGACCGAGTACGTGTCCTCGCTGCGCACGAAGGAGCGCCTGCGCGCCGCTCAGGTCCAGACCGTGGTGACCACCGCCCACACCGTCCAGCAGAAGTCACAGCAACTGCAGTCCCAGACGACGCCGGCCCCGGCACCCGCGGGCGGACGTCAGCTCGTCGTGAGCGCCACCTGCTACGACCTGCCCGGCCACACGGCGACCGGGATGCCCGTCGGCCCAGGCGTGGTGGCCGTCGATCCGTCCGTGATCCCGCTCGGGAGCAAGCTGTACATCCCCGGCTACGGCAACGGGATCGCGGCCGACGTCGGCAGCGGTATCCGCGGCGCCATGATCGACCTGTGGTACTCGAGCTTTTCGCAGTGCGCGGCCTGGGGTCGTCGCACCGTAACCATCACCATCTACTGACACGGGCTAGACTTCGCGCCGCGAAAGGGGGGATTCGCGATGACGGAGCTCGTGGAGACGGCCGAGGATCGGCAGACGGAGGCGCTCCGCGTCTTGCTCGTCGACGACCACGACCTCTTCCGCACCGGCCTGAGGAACCTGCTCGAGGAGCAGGGCCTCGCGATCGTCGGCGAGGCGGCGACAGGGGCCGAGGCGGTGACGAACGTCCGCGACCTGACGCCGGACGTCGTCGTGATGGACCTCAACATGCCCGCGATGGGAGGCGTGGAGGCGACGCGCCACATCGCGGAGGTCTCACCGCTCACGCGGGTCGTCATGCTCACGATCTCCGACGAGGACAGCGACGTGACCGACGCGATCCTCGCCGGAGCGTGCGGCTACCTCCTCAAGGACGCGTCGATCCAGGAGCTCGTCTCCGGCATTCGAGCCGCGGCGCGGGGCGAAGCGCTGATCTCGCCCCACATCGCCGCGAAGGTGCTGCAGCGGATCCGCGCGACGAGCGCACAGCCGGAGATCGAGGAGCTGATCCGGGCGGAGCTGTCGGAACGCGAGATCGAAGTGCTGAAGCTGATCGCGAATGGCAAGGACAACGCGGTCATCGCCGCCGAGCTGCACATCAGCCCGAAGACGGTCAAGAACCACATCTCGAACATCCTCATGAAGCTCCAGATCGACAACCGCATCCAGGCCGCGGTCTATGCCGTGCGGAGCGGGATCGTCTGACTAGCTGCGCGATCCGCGCAAGGCGCGGGCGCGGGCCTGAAGGGAGCGAAGGAGCGAACGGAGCCGGGCCAGCTCTCCGTCGGCGCTGTCGAGACGGTCGGAGAGCTCGGCGAGCTCGGCGGCGACGCTGTGCGCCGATACGTCGCCGGCATCGCGTGCGACCTCCCCGAGCCGTCGCTCGATCCGCAGCCGCTCGGCCTCGAGCGCCAGCGCCTCCGCATAGCCGTCCGTGAGTGTCGATTCGATCGAGGCCAGGCTCGGAGCACCGGCCCCGTTTTCGGGTTGCCGAAGCAGCTCCGCGATCTCTTCCCGCAGCGGCATGGGCACGGATTATCGGACGGCGAAGCGACCACGGGAATGGGTCGCACGGCCCATCTTCGAAAACGGGGTGACCCACCGCACTTGACGTTTGCGTTCTCGCTTGAAAAATGGAAGGCCGTGTCTTTCCGTCGCCTGGCCGCAGGGGCGGCGATTCTCGCCCTCGTCCTCGTTCCCGCCGCGCAGGCGCGCTCGCGCAGCGCGTTCGAGCAGCGACTTGCGCGGGCGCTGCGGGCGCCGCACGTGAGCTCCTCGCAGACCGGAGCGATCGTCCTCGATCTCCACACCGGGCAGACGCTCTTCGCGCAGAACTCCCGCCTGCCGCTTCGACCGGCGTCGAACGAGAAGCTCGCGACGACATACGCAGCGCTCACCGCGCTCGGTCCCTCCTTCCGCATCGAGACGGACGTCCTCGGCGAGGGCAAGCAGACCGGCGCGACCTGGCACGGCGATCTCGTGCTCAAGGGATACGGCGATCCGACGCTGTCGGCAGCGCAGCTCGTCTCCCTCGCGCACCAGGTCGCCTTCTTCGGGATCAAGCACGTGACCGGCCGCATCCTCGGCGACGAGAGCTGGTTCGACGCCCGCCGAACAGGCGTCGGCTGGAAGGCACAGTTCTACCTCCACGAGTCGCCGGCGCTCTCGGCGCTGATCGTCAACCGAGGCTGGACGGGTCGCTCCGAGACCGGCCGCCCGGCGCTCTACGCCGCGCAGCTCTTCCGAAGCGACCTGCGCCATGCCGGAGTCACGGTGCACGGTGGGGCCGCTCTGGGCGTGGCCGCGGCGGGAGCGGTGCCGCTGGCCGAGGTCGACTCGCCGCCGGTCTCGACCCTCGTGCGGCACATGGACGTCTACAGCGACAACTTCTATGCCGAGATGCTCATGAAGGAGGTCGGAGCCGTCCAGGGCAACCGCGGCTCGGCTCCAGCGGGGCTCGCGGTGACGCGACGGTTACTCTCCACGGCCGGCGTGCCGCTCACCAGGGTGCGCATGGTCGACGGCTCCGGTCTCTCGCTCGTCGATCGCTGGACGACGAGTGGGCTGGCGACCCTCCTTCGGACGATGTGGCTCGATCCCGACCTGCAGCCGTACCTCGTCCCCGCCCTGCCGGTCGCGGGCGAGACCGGCACCCTCGATCACCGGATGCGCAGCGGGGCCGCGCACGGCCTCGTCCGTGCGAAGACGGGCACGACGGACAACTCATCGGCGCTCTCGGGCTTCGTCGGCGACCGGTACGTCTTCTCCGTGGTCGAGAACGGTCGTCCGGTGTGGACGCGGAACGCGGAGCGCTCGCAGGATCGGTTTGCACAGGTGCTCGCCTCGAGCGCGCGAGGCTGACGCTTGGTTCACTACTCGAGGAGGGAGAGCAGGTCCGCCTCCGAGAGGATCGGCACCTCCGCCTTCTGAGCCTTCGTCAGCTTCGACGCGCCCGGGTCCTCGCCCACGACGAGGCCCGTCGTCTTCGCCGAGACCGAGTCCGTCACCTTGGCTCCCAGCGCCTCGAGCCGCGCTTTTGCGTCTTCGCGCGAGAAGCGCTCGAGCGTCCCGGTGATGACGTACGTGCTGCCTGTGAGCGGCCCCTCCTTCGGCCGCTCCTCATCCCCGGCCTCGAAGCGGAGGCCGAGCGAGCGCAGCTCCTCGACGAGCGCTCGGTTGTCCTCGTCCGCGAACCACTCCGCGACGCCTTCGGCCCGGTCGGGCCCAAAGCCGTCCGCCTCCGCGATCTCCTCGGGCGTCGCAGCCAGCAGAGCGTCGACGGTGAGGAAGTGCCGGGCGAGGTTCTGGGCGAGCACCCAGCCGATGCCGGCGATATTGAGCCCCAGCAGCACGCGAGAGAACGGCACCCGTCTCCGCGAGGCCTCGATCTGCTCGATCGCATTCGTCGCCGAGATCTCCCCGAAGCCGTCGAGCCCGAGCAGCTGCTCCTTCTGCAGGCGGTAGAGATCGGGCAATGAGCGGACGAGCTCCTTCTCCCACAGCGTCCGGACCGTCTGCTCGCCGACGCCGTCGATGTCGGCGGGCCCTTCCACCCAGGCGATCAGGGTCTCGAGCCCGCGCGAGGGACAGGCGCGGTTCGGACAGCGGTGCATCGCCTCGCCTTCCGGCTTGACGATTTTCGTGCCGCAGAGCGGGCAGTGGGTCGGCATCCGGAACTCCTTCGTTCCCTTTCGGTGCGGCCCGGCGGGCCCGACGACCTGCGGGATGACGTCGCCTGCCCGCTGGACGATCACGTCGTCCCCCTCCCGGATGCCCTTGCGGTTGATGTCCTCCTCGTTGTGCAGGGTGGCGCGTGAGACGGTCACGCCGCCGACCTCGACCGGCTCGAGCATCGCCCACGGGTTGAGCGCACCGGTCCGCCCCACGCGGATCGCGATCTTGTGCAGGCGGGTCACCGCCGTCATCGGCGCCCACTTAAATGCCCGCGACCAGCGAGGCCGCCCATGGAGCGCGCCGAGCCGCGCCTGCTGGGCGTAGGAGTCGACCTTGATCACGATCCCGTCGATCTCGTAGTCCAGCTCCGCCCGGCGCGTCTCCCACGCCACCGAGCGCTCGACGACCTCCTCGACCGTCTCGACCCGCTCGGCGAAGGGGTTCGTCGGGAAGCCGTGCTCGCGGAGCCAGGCTAGGGTCTCCCACTGACTCGTCAGCTCGAGTCCGTCGTGGACGCCGATGGCGTAGGCCCAGAAGGAAAGCGGACGCGACGCCGTGATCGTGGAGTCCTTCTGCCGGAGCGATCCCGCCGCAGCGTTGCGCGGGTTGGGCGCGAGCTTCTGATTGGTTCCTGCGAGGCGCTCGTTGAGGTCCCGGAAGCCGCTGATCGGCAGGTAGACCTCGCCTCGCACCTCGATCAGAGTAGGAGGGTCTCCCTTCATCCGCAGAGGAATCGCCTTGATCGTGCGCAAGTTTTGTGAGACGTCCTCGCCCTCGACACCGTCCCCGCGCGTCGCTCCCTGCTCGAGTACGCCGTGGCGGTACGTCAGGTTGATCGCAAGCCCGTCGATCTTCGGCTCGAGGACGTAGGCGACCGACTCGCCCTCCCGGCCCAGCCGCTTCCGGACGTCGTCCGCCCACTTAGCGACGGCCTCGTCCGTCGTCACCTTGTCGAGCGAGCCCATCGCCGATAGGTGCCGCACCTTGCGGAACCGGTCGGATGCGAGCGCCCCAACGCGCTGCGTCGGCGAGTCGGGCGTCACGAGCTCGGGATGCTCCGCCTCGAGCTCGAGTAGCTCGTCGAACAGGACGTCGTAGGCGGCGTCCTCCATGATGGGCGCGTCCTCGACGTGGTACGCGATGAGCGCGCGATTGAGGAGCTCGCGCAACTCGGCGGCCCGGGCGGGGTCGGTCGTGGTCTTAGAGGACGCCAAGGAGCTCCTCGGCGGTGTCGACGATCGCGTCGGGCTTCTCGGCCTCGAGCCGGTCGCGCTCATGGATCCGGCCCCACGTGACGGCGACGGCGAACATGCCCGCCGCCTTCGCCGCACGGACGTCGAAGGGCGAGTCGCCGACGTACGCCGTGGCGTCGGGGTCGGCGCCGAGGCGCTCCGCCGCGAGGAGGAGCGGCTCCGGATCGGGCTTGTGCCGCTGGGTCTCGTCGCCGCCGACGACGGTCTCGAAGAGATGTCCGAGCGGCACGGTCGCAAATGCGAGCTCGACCGTCGCGCGGCGCTTCGCCGTGACGATTCCCAGGCGGCGGCCCTGTTCGTGGAGGCGCACGAGCACGTCCTCCATCCCGTCGCACGCCTCGAGCCCGTCGTGGAGGGGCTCGTTGTGCGCCCGGTAGACGGTGACGAGCCGCTCGACGTGCTCCGGCGCGAGCGCGTGCATCTGCGCCTCAAGGCCGGGCCCGCCCACCGCTTGCATCAGCTCCTCGTCGGAGTAGTTGCGCCCGAGCACCTCACGGGTCGCGTGCCGCATCGAAGCGAGGATGATCGCGCCCGAGTCCACCACGGTTCCATCGAGATCGAGCAGGACGGTCTCGAAGCGCATGCGTCGATCGTATCGGCGTCTAACTAGGCTCCCGGTCGGTGGCCGAGCCTTCCGAATTCCGCTTCCTCGTTGTTCCGCACACGCATTGGGACCGCGAGTGGTACCTGCCCTTCGAGCAGTTCCGGTTGCGCCTGGGCGCGGTGGTCGACGGCGTACTCGACACGCTCGAGAACGATCCCTCCTTCACGTCCTTCACGCTCGACGGCCAGGCGATCGTGCTCGAGGACTACGTCGAGGTGCGACCGGAGAGCGAGACGCGGCTGCGCGCGCTGCTCGATGCGGGTCGGCTAGAGGTCGGCCCCTCATACGTCCTGCCCGACGAGATCCTCGTGGGCGGCGAGTCGCTCGTCCGCAACCTCCTGCTCGGACGCCGCGTCTGCCGCCGCTTCGGCGTCGAGCCGAGCGGCGCGGGCTACCTCCCTGACAGCTTCGGACATCCCGCCCAGCTGCCGCAGATTCTCGCCGGCTTCGGTATCCGCACGTTCCTCTTCTCGCGCGGTATGGGAGACCAGATCGACGACGTCGGCGTCACCTTCCGCTGGCGGGCAGGGCCGGCGGAGGTCGTCGCCTGCCAGATGCACCCGCATTACGACAACTTCGCCCGCCTGACCTGGTACCACGATGCCGAGGACCGCGTCCGCGAGATCGTTGCGCGCTTCGGCGAGCTCGTGCTGAGAGCAGGCGACGACGAGATCGTGCTTGCGAACGGCTCGGACCACCTGCCGATCGAGCCTGAGCTGCCCGAGATCCTCGAGGGACTCGCGCGGACGTTCGGCGCCCGGTTCCGGATCGGCCGCTACGACGAGCACGCTCCGGACGCCGTGGACCTACCGGCGTACGAGGGCGAGCTGGTCGGCAGCCGGCTCCAGAACGTCCTGCGCGGCGTCAACTCGGCTCGGATCTATCTCAAGCAGGCGAACGAGCGTGCAGAGCAGCGTCTGCTCTCGGTCGAGACGGCGGCGGCGCTGCGCACCCTTCGCGGGGAGGCGCCATATCCGAAGGCCGACCTGCGACTCGCGTGGCGCGACCTGCTCCGCAACCATCCGCACGACTCGATCTGCGGTTGCTCGTGCGACGAGGTCCACCGCGACATGGTCGTCCGCTACGAGCAGCTCGATCGCACTCTCGACTACGTGGAACGCGAGGCGCTCGGGGTCGGCAGTGCCCCGGTCAACACGCTTCCGTTCCGGCGCCGCCGCGTCGTCGACGGCGACCTCGTCGAGCTCGACGGCTTCAGCGGCGGCCGCCCCAAGCCGCTCCTGGGAGAAGAGCCGGCGATCGAGCTGGAGACGGTCGCCGGGCTGCTGTCGTTCGAGGACGAGCCCGACGTCGGTGACCTCTACACGTTCTGCCCTGCGGGCACTGCCACGACCGCTCAGCTCGTCGCCTCCCGCCGTGACGGAGACGTGCTCGTACTCGAGCACGAGCTGCCCGGGATCCGAATCGAGACGACGATCCAAGCCCTACCAGGGCTCGACCGTGCAGAGGTGACGAGCGTGATCGAGAACGAGGCCGAGGATCACCGGCTTCGGCTGCACATCCGCTCCGACGGCGGCGCCGAGGAGGTGCGGGCGGAGAGCCAGTTCGGGCTCGTCCGGCGCCCGCTCCTACGACCCGCGCCACAAGCGGAGTGGCTCGAACCGCCCGTCCCGACGGCGCATACGCTCGGGGCAGTGGCTCTCGGCCCGCTCGTCCTCCTGACGAAGGGCCTTCCGGAGTACGAAGCGGCTGCTGATGGTCTGCGGCTGACGTTGCTCCGCTGCGTCGGGATCATCTCCCGGCCCGCCGGCCTGCCCACCCGGCCGACCTCGGCGGGGCCGGACATCCCGACGCCCGACGGACAGTGCCGAGGCCGTCACATCCTCGAGTACGCGCTCCGCTTCGACGGCAACCGGCTCTCGAACGCGGCGCTCGCCCGGGCGAGCCAGGACTACCGCACCGACTTTCTTCGCGGCGACCCCTTCGGGCCGCCGCTCGACCTCGCGGGCGACGTCGTCTTCTCGTGCCTGAAGGCACGCGAGGACGGCGCCGACCTGGTGCTGCGCGTCTTCAACCCGAATCCGCAGCCGGAGACGCTGACCCTCAGCCTCCCGGCCCGGCGCCTCCGCCTCGACGAGGAGGAGGGAGTGGACGGCGGCCTCGAGCTCGGCCCCGGCGAGATTGCGACCTTCCTAATAGGCAACTGAGACGAGATAGAGGCCCCAAGGCGGCGCCGTGGCTCCCGCCTCTGCGCGCGGGCCGCCGTCGAGCAGCTCGAGGATCGAGGCCGGCGCCTCCACCATCGTCCCGACGAGGCTCCGCACCATGTGGCGGAGGTAGCTGTTCGCGGTGATCTCGAAGTCGAGGTGGTCGGCTCGCCGGATCCACTCCGCGCGCTCGACGGTCCGCGCGAAGACCTCGTGCTGCGTCTGGGTCGGCGTGAAGGCGCGGAAGTCGTGCTCTCCTGCGAGCCCGGCCGCTGCTGCCGCCAAGGCGTCCTCGTCGAGCGGTCGCGGCAGCCACCAGCTGCGACGGAGCTCGAACGGGGACGGCGTCGCGCGCGTGAACAGCCGGTAGCGGTAGCTGCGCGACCGCGCCGAGTGGCGCGCGTGGAATTCTTCCGGCGCCTCCATCGCCGAGACGACGGTGATCGCGTCGGGCAGGCGCGGATTGAGAGCGGCGGCAGCTCGGGTCGCCGGCGGGCCGCCCTCGACCTCGACGGAAACGACCTGGCCGAGAGCATGAACGCCGGTGTCGGTGCGCCCGGCAACGGCCAGTCGCTCGGCCGAGGAAAAGGTCTCGGCGAG
>Ga0066903_100004536_pt1 | contig 11772 bp, 7 predicted proteins | sample PanSoiMetaGPlot1_FD_67491 | JGI IMG/M metagenome (GOLD analysis project Ga0066903, IMG submission 67491) | Tropical forest soil microbial communities from Panama analyzed to predict greenhouse gas emissions - Panama Soil - Plot 1 (version 2) | ecosystem: Environmental > Terrestrial > Soil >...
TAGGCGCTGACGGAGCGATGAATTAAGCAACGAAGCGCAGCAAATCAGAAATATAGCCGCGCCGACGACAAGGGCGAGTTTGCGACCAAGTGCGAGCCGGCCTTTCAAAGCCTGATTTCGTCTGACGGACTGGCCTTTCTGCAGCAAGGCCAGTTCCTGCTCCATTTCCTCCGCGCTCTGGTAACGCTCCCGCACTTCGGCGCGGCAGGCTTTGTGGATAACTGCATTGAATTCCAGCCAGCGACCGTGGTTCGGCTGCGCGGCGAGGTCCGCGAGTGGCTCGGGGAAATCCTGATGACTCTTTCCAGTGCTGATTTCGTAGAGCACGATGCCAAGGCTGTAGAGGTCGGCCTGCGGTGTTCCCGGACCTTCCGGCGGAATAAAGCCTTCAGTCCCGACATACGAACGGCCTTCGCCGGCGACGGCTACCAACCCGACGTCGGCCAGCTTCGGCACGCCATTTACAAAAATGATATTTGATGGCTTGATGTCTCGATGCACTAGGCCCTGCCCATGCAGATACAATAACGCCTTCGTCAATGAGATGCCGAGTTGGATGCATTCCTCCAAAGGCAGCCGCCCCCACCGCTTCAGTTCTAGCTTGAGTGTGTGAGGGAGGTAAGAATTGGGGTCATGGAGTGGTGGAGTGGTGGAGTGCTGAATGGGCGGAGCAGGCGCTACTGGGTATTTCGCATTACTCCTGCACTCCAATTCTCCATCACTCCCCTCGGCGTTCGCGTCGTCCGCCAATTCCATCACATAATAAAAATACCCTTCCTGGTCGTTTCGCCCGACCTGCAAGAGATCCACGAGGCCATCATGTGAGCGGGAAATGGGCTCGAATTTTTTGATGCCGGCGAACTCGCGTTCGAATGGGCGATCGTGATCGAAAGAATTGCGATAAACGATTTTGACCGCCCGCCAACCGCCCAAAATATTGCGCGCCAGCCAGACTTCGCCGTAACTACCCCCGCCGATTTTGCGCAGCAACACGTGATCGGGAATGACGGGAGGGACTTGAGGACGAACCAGGCGGTCGCGAGTGCTAGTCAACGCCTGTTCATGCGCCGGGCCCGATGGTTTCATGGCGAGATTCGATTGTAGGTACAAACGAGATGGAAAGAACACAATGAAATCTGACCCTTGAGTAAGGCAGGGGGGTAAAATCGTAATTCTGATAGGGCCACAGGTTCCTTTTGTCGTATAAAGTAGGCATTGTTCCCATTTGGATGGTGATGAGCTGCAGCAACTTTAAGTTAATTGCAGTTTATGAAGCCAAGCACAAAGAACAGGACCAAAGGCGCTTTTAGACAAGCCAAGGGGAGAGTTAGGGAGATGGGAGGTCGCGCGACTCGGAGCCAACGATTGGCACGTGAAGGCCGCGCAGAAGCCGCACGTGGCCGCGCTCAACGGACCATCGGGAAGATGCAACATGAATTCGAAGACGACTGAGAGGATTAGCGCGGATCGCCAAACATAAAGGTGGGGGTGGGAGAAGCTCCCATTGCCAATTGCGAAGTTGGCAATGGGGGTTTTATTTGTATCGACGGCGCTAGTTCGTCTGTGGCCAGGCGGGGAGGTTGAATCGAGGACGGGTAAGGAGGGTTTCGCCCTAATAGCAATGACGAAAAATGGGCAAGAAATTGAGGGGATATGGAAATGCTAGGAGAAGTGCCCCCTTTACCCTTGGTCGCCAAATGGAAGAAAGCCGCAAATCAGGTCATCATTCGCAAGCCCGGGCGGAAAACGGAAGGGACTCCTATCCGGACTATTTCGGTTATCATTCCTGCGCACAATGAGGAGCGGTATCTCCGCGGAACGTTGGATGCAGTGAAAAGGCAGGATTATGACTGGTGCGAGATCATCGTCGTAGCCAATGGCTGCACAGATTCGACCGCGGAAGTGGCGCGGGGTCGATGCAATCGACTAATTACGATGTCGCAAAAGTCGCTTGGCGTGGCAAGAAATCTCGGTGCCCGGCTGGCAAAAGGCGAGTTGCTGTTGTTTCTCGACGCGGACACAGTTCTGGAGCCGAAGGCGCTAAGAGTGATTGCGCGGGAATTTTCCAGAGCTCATTCTGCGGGAACGCTGAAAGGACGGCCCGACACAGAACGACTCAAATACCGGCTGGTTTATAGCTTGAAGAATTTGGCGCATCGGTCCTTGTTGCATCGGGGCAGTTCGGGAGTGATCCTTTGTTGGAAGAAGCATTTCATTAAAGTCGGAGGGTTTGATGAGGGGCTAGAAGTGCGAGAAAACAGCGAATTAATACGGCGACTTGGACCGTTCGGAAAGTACAGATATATCGGCAACGTTTCTGCGGTTACCTCGATGCGACGTTATGATCAACGCGGTTGTCGGCGGGTGGTGTGGCTCTGGGTGAAATTGTGGTTTCGGTCGATCTTCGGGGATTTGCACAATCGGCATTATGAGACAGTAAGGTAGAGGCGAGGGAAAACGGGAAAGCGCGCCGCCACCAGCGCGTTTTTCAACCGCTTGCCTCGTAACCGCGTGTCCGGCGCGGGGGGACGCAGCGCCCTGCCTTTCGACTGTATCGCTTCTCCAATTCATATTCCCTCAACACCCCTCTGCCCTCGACGCTCGGTGTGCGCCATTCGACACTCGACACTCGACACGGGGTGGCCTTTTGGTTCAATCAGGGTCGCGTATGAATGAAACACATCCTTTAACGACGACCACGTTTGATCTGCCAGGTTACCGGGTCACGAAGTGTTTTGGCGTCGTGCGAGGGATCATTGTGCGTTCGCGGTCAATCATTGGGAACATCGGCGCGGGGCTCCAGAGCCTTTTTGGCGGCAACATTTCGCTTTATACTTCTTTGTGCGAACGGGCCCGGAGCGATGCATTCAATGATATGCTGGCGCACGCCGGGCAACTTGGCGCCAACGCGGTGATTGGAGTGCGCTATGACGCGACGGAAATCGCCACGGGAATAACGGAAGTCATATGCTATGGTACGGCTGTCTATGTGGAGCAAAGCCGGTAGTGCGTGTTTGAATTTTGAACGATTTTTGATTCCAACCCCTCGAGTAATAAATGGCCGGACACAGTAAATGGGCAAAGGTTAAGCACTTCAAAGGCGCGATTGACGCCAAGCGCGGAAAAATATTTTCGAAGCTGAGCAAAGAGATTTCGATCGCTGCGAAGCTCGGCGGCGCGGATCCCGCTATGAATCCGCGGCTGCGTATGGTGCTACTCAAATGCCGGGCGGCCAATATGCCGAACGATAATATCGAACGGGCGATAAAAAAAGGGACGGGTGGCGGGGAAACTGCGAATTTCGAAGATCTGACCTACGAAATTTACGGTCCAAACGGAGTTGCGGTGTTAGTAGAGATCAGCACGGACAATCGGAATAGAACAGCGTCGGAAATTCGCAGCATCGTAACGAAGAATGGCGGAACGATTGCGACCCAAGGATCAGTTGGCCGACTTTTCCAACGAAAAGGGCAAATTATTGTTCCGCGCGATGGTGCAACCGAGGATCAATTGATGGAACTTGCGCTCGAAGCGGGCGCCGAGGATTTCAAGGCGGATGAAGATGGGTACGAAATTCTCACTGAGCCTGGAAATTTTGAAGCCGTGCACAAGCAGCTTGAAGCAAAAGGCATCAAGCCGGCGGTAGCCGAAGTGACGGAGCTTCCGGCGGTGACTGTTCCATTGCAAGGCGAGACGACGGTTGCGGCCGTGAACAAGTTGATTGATGCACTGGAGGATCACGATGATGTGAAGGAGGTGTATTCCAACGCGGATTTTCCCAATTAACGTTGCAAAGGCGGGCGCCTTGAAATTGTTATTCTGCAACGAAACACATCTTATCTCTGTGAACCGTGGGCTGGTCGGCGTCGCGATGCCCCTCACTCCCAACCCTCTCCCCATCGCATGGGGAGAGGGAAAAAGACGGCACGCCTCGGACTCATGCCCGAATGCATGCGCAAAACGCAATGACGCTTCACTGAGTGGTTTGCAGCGCCGAGCACCAACTATAGGGGCTGAATGAAGATCAAGCGGCTGACAGAGAACTCGTTGATGGCCCAGATGCTGGGAGCATTGGCTGCTGCGGTCATTCGCTACCGACCGCTCTTTCTTTATCCGCAGTTGGTGTTGTTTGTCCTGTGCATTATTTATTCGTGGTTCAATCTCAAGCTCGATTTCAGCCGGGACAATCTGGTAGGGGCAAACAAGAAATATCATCAGAACTTTCGAAAGTTCAAAAAGGAGTTTCCGACGCAGGACGACCTGGTAGTGGTTGTGCAAAGCGAGAATCAGGAAAAGAATCGGCAGTTTGTGGAGCGTCTCGGGGCAAAGTTGGAGATGGAGACGAACCTGTTCAAGGACGTCTTTTACAAGGGCGATCCGAAAATGCTGGGTTCAAAAGCGTTGCTGTTTTTCCCGGAAGATGACCTGAAGGATTTGCGAAAGGCGTTGCAGGATTATCAACCGTTCCTTCAACAATTCGAGCACACGACGAATCTGAATTCGCTGTTTGAGATGGTGAACACGCAGTTCCGTACGGCGCGGGAGGAGAAGAACGCGGAAAATGATGCCATGATCAAGGCGATGCCGGCGCTGGAACGGATTGTGCGCCAGGCTCGCGATTCACTGCGAAGGTCCGGAGCGCCGCCGTCGCCGGGAATCACGGCTCTATTCGATGCCGGAGAAGATGCCGAGCAGCAGATGTATGTGACCTTCGCAAACGGCCAGATTTATCTCGTGACGGCACAAGCGCCGACGGAAGACAAGAATGCGGATGCAGTGGAGCGATTAACGGCGCTGGTCAATCAGACCAAGAGCGAAGTTCCTGGCCTGAACGTCGGCATCACGGGCGAGCCGGTGCTGGAGCATGCGGAGATGGAGCAGTCGCAAAAGGATACCGCAGTGGCGAGCGTGGTGTCGTTGGTTATCTGCGCGCTCATTTTCATTTATGGCTACCAGGAAACGGGCCGGCCCATCAAAGCGACCTTCTGCCTCCTGGTGGGATTGGCTTATACTATGGCGTTCACAACTCGCGTGATCGGGCACTTGAACATATTGACGATCACGTTCGTGCCCATCCTGATTGGTCTGGCGATTGATTACGGCGTGCATCTGATCTCGCGTTACGAAGAAGAGTTGCGTTGTGGTAAATCGTAGGAAGCTGCATTGACCAAGGCAATGATCTACACCGGCCAGGGAATTTTCACTGGCGCGCTGACGACCGCCGGCGCGTTTCTGGCGATGGGCCTGACGGACTTCAAGGGGATTCAGGAAATGGGAATTATCTGCGGCGGGGGCCTGGCAATCTGTTTTATTCCGATGATGACTTTGCTGCCGGTGTTGCTTTTGCGGGGCCGGCAAAATGTCATCGACCACGAAAAAGGAAATGTTGCCGAGCGCCGCGCGCGGATAGAAAACCTTTGGCTCGATCGCCCGATTACGGTGACGGTGATAACGTTCGCGCTTTGCGCACTGGCGGCGACGCAAATCCGAAAAGTTTATTTCGACTATGACCTGCTGAACATGCAGAGCGAAGGGCTGGCAGCGGTCGAATATGAAATGCTGCTCATCAATGCGAACAAGCAAAGCACCAATAGTTCGAAATCGGTTCTTTATGGGGCGGTTATCGCAACCAACCTGGCAGAGGCGGCGTTGCTCGAGGAACAGCTCACGAACTTGCCTTCGGTGGCCGGGGTGGAATCGCTGACGAGATTTCTTGCAGAAGATCAGACTCGCAAGCTCGAGATGATCCGGCAAATCAAACAGGACCTCTGCACAATCCATTTCGAGGAAGCGAATGCCGAGCCGGTCAAAGTCTCTGAACTGAACAGGACGCTCTATTCAACGTCTGGTTATCTGGGCAATGCGATTGAGGCGACGCGGACGGATGAGCCGGACTTGAGCAAACAATTGCAGTCCCTGCAGCGGGCCATTGAAGATTTGCGCAAGGAGATGCTCAAGGGCAATCCGGCGCAAGTTCAGTCCAATTCCCTCAAACTGGCTTCGTTCGAGCAGGCGCTCTTTGATGATGTACACGACACGTTTGAGGCGCTGCAAAATCAGGATAGTTCCGGGCCGTTGCGAATACAGGATCTGCCGACCGCGTTGCACGACCGGTTCATAGGGATTAGCGGGAAATATTTGATCATGGTTTATCCGAAGGAGGACGTCTGGAAACGCGAGAACCAGAAAAAGTTTATCGACGACGTGCAAAAAGTTTATCCAAATGTTACCGGAACCCCCGTGCAATTGTATTATTACACGGAATCGTTGCGGAGCAGTTACGTGCAGGCGGCTTACTATTCACTTGCGGCGATAACCCTGATCGTTCTGATCCATTTTCGCAGTCCGCTCTCGCTTGCGCTGACACTGGTTCCGGTGGGGGTCGGATTTCTGTGGCTTGGCGGAATAATGGGGTATTTCAATATTCCGCTGAACCCGGCTAATATCATGACGCTTCCATTGGTAATCGGAATTGGTGTGACGAATGGCATTCATATACTCAACCGCTTTGCGGAGGAGCAGACCCCCAATATTCTCGCCCGCAGCACGGGTAAGGCGGTTCTCGTCTCAGGATTGACCGCCATTGCCGGTTTCGGCAGCCTCATACTCGCCCAGCATCGTGGGATTAGAAGTCTCGGTTATATCATGTCGGCGGGATTGGCCACTTGCATGATTGCGGGACTAACTTTTTTGCCTGCACTGCTGACAGTGATTGTACGGATGGATAAGGCGAAACACGCAGCTAAAGCCAGACAGCAACCTGAACCGGCTCAAATTCTATGAGACCCCAAAAAGCAGAAGACCCGGTGCCGATAATGCACGATCGACACCGAGTCGGGAGGAACCGAGGTAAAACCTCAAGTTTGAGAATCAATATAAATCATCCATTTTTAATGTCAAACCCTATATTTTCCCCCAAATCAGACGTTACGTTAACGTTAACGTAGACAACCCAAACTCCCAACCATTGTCGCACGTAACCCCGCAAAGTCGCCCTGCCTTTCGCTTGCCTTGGGAGGGTTTTATCACGTTTTTGATGGGGTTGTTCGTCTGTTTCCTTGCGAACCGTAGAGCCGTTGGTTCAGAGGAACCTTGGCATGCTGGTTTTCTCTATGATCATTTCGATCTCACCTTGCGACCAGCCGACTCAGACGTGCGATTGTGGTCGCGCACCGAGTCGTTCGGCCCGTTCTTTTACTCAGAACAAAAGGAGACGGCGCGTACCTGGGCTATACCGCCAATATTTTCGCACACGGAAGATCCAGCGACTGAGTCGGAGGAGTATGATTTCGCATATCCGATTCTCACGTACGACCGTTTTGGGCAACAATATCGCTGGCAGCTTTTTCAACTTTTCGCTTTTGCCGGCGGGCCAACTCAGAAGGAAAGCGAGCGACGGCGTTTCACGTTGTTTCCGATTTATTTTCGACAACGTTCTTCAGACCCCAATGAGAATTACACGGCCGTCGCTCCATTTTACGGGCACATAAAAAACCATCTGTTCCGGGACGAAATAACCTTCGTGATGTTCCCGCTCTACAGTGAAACAAGGAAAAAAGATGTCATCACGGACAATTACTTGTATCCGTTGTTCCATCTTCGCCACGGAGACGGTTTGACGGGTTGGCAATTCTGGCCATTCGTCGGTCACGAGCATAAAGACGTAACGAGGCAAACGAATGGCTTTGGCGATGTGCTGACAGTCGCTGGACACGATCGGCGATTTGTCATGTGGCCGCTTTATTATAATCAGTACAACAATCTGGGCACCACCAATCAGCAGTGGAATCAGGGTTCGATTCCGCTTTACGATCTGATGCGTTCTCCTTTGCGCGATTCAACGACGATATTGTGGCCTTTTTTCAGCACCATCGATGATCGCGAAAGGAAATATCATGAATGGCACTTGCCGTGGCCATTGGTGGTCATCGCACGCGGAGACGGAAAACGAACGACGCGCTTCTTTCCTTTCTACAGCCAGGCACACAGTCCCGGCACGAACGTTCCACCAAATGCCAGCGTAACAACTCAGGAAAGCGATTTTTACCTTTGGCCTGCCTATACGTATAAGCGACTGCACAGTGACCCGCTCGACCGCTCACGCAAACGAATTCTCTTTTTCCTCTATTCGGACACGATTCAGAAAAATACCTCAACTGGCCATTATCAACGGCGCAGAGATTTTTGGCCGTTTTACACGCACAGGCGCGATTACGATGGCAGCACCCGTCTGCAGGTTCTCTCGATTCTTGAGCCGTACTTGCCGCAGAGCAAAAGCATCGAGCGCGATTACTCGCAACTGTATGCGTTCTGGCGATCCGAGAAGGATCCTAACGCGGGTCGCACAAGCCATTCGCTCCTGTGGAATTTTTATCGACATCAAACGACGCGAGAGTCGAAACGGACTTCCTTCTTCTTTGGGTTGTATCAATCACGATCCGACCAATCCGGAAGCAGCGTGCGCCTGTTCTACATTCCGATTGCCCAGAAAAAACCCGCTCTCAGTGCGGCGAATCAGCCTTAAACGGGGTTAGTTCGGCATTGCTTGTGCTTTGAATCCAGTGCCTGCCGCGCAACTGACGCTGCGGCAGAGAGTTAATTTGGAAGGCTTAAACACTTGCCGACAATGGCCACTGATTCCGCAAAGTCGGGAAATCGCACCGAGCCTCATTTTCTTGCGTGGCTGTTCACGAACCGGGTCACGCTTGGCCTCGCGGCTCTCGTTGCATTGCTGACGGTATTTTACGTTGAGGAAGATGTGCGTGGCAAATGGGCGTGGCAGCGTTGCCACCGCCAACTCCGAGCGGACGGCCAAGTGCTTGATTGGAATGCGTTCGTGCCTGCAGCCGTGCCAGAAGCGGAAAACGTCTTCAGTGCGCCAAGAATGAAGGACTGGTTTGTTTTTGGCGGGTCTAATGATCTCATCCTGCGCACGAATAAAGTGTCCCTTGCAAATTATCTCAACGAGCGTGGTTTGGGTAAAGTTGCTGAGATCGCCATAGTCCCACTTGGGACTAAACCCGCTAGCGGACTCCAAGATGCTGATCTCGTGCTGAGTTACGATCATTCGGTGCTTACTCTGGTGCGCAAGGAAGCTTGGGAAGCGCCCTCAACTGACTCCCCATCGCCGATCCTGCCGCTGATCGTAATGGAGGATGTGCCTTTGGCCGATGCAATAAGGAATCTGGCCGCCCAGGCTCGGATCAAATGTGCCTTTGCGCCCGAAGTTTCTGAAGGATACGTTCCCGAGGGGAAACCTCAACCGAGAGTTACGTTGCGTTGGAAAGACGTTACCGCTCGCCAGGCGCTCATTTCGTTATTAGGCAATTATGGGTTGCTTCTGGTTGAAAACCCAAAAACTCGCGTCGCGCTCATCAAAGCAGATGATTCAGCTCAGCCGAGAGTCTACGTGGACGAGGACGCTGGCGAACAACTCAAGAGGCGGGTCCGCCAGGCGATAAGCACCAACGAAGCGCCCTACGCCAACGGCTCCCAAGGGTTCAAGCTGCTGGCGAGAACCCTGCCAACGAAGCCATTTCGGATTCTCTTGCAGGCCGACCAGACCCCTTCACCGCCCGAGATGAAGCAATTATTTCCGGCTGATATGGTTCGCGGTTTCCCTGCTGCCGGAACTAAATGCAGCGTCGAACACAGCGGGACAAATACTTTTACTGTTTCATTGGCTCCGAGTGTGACGCCTGCCGCCGATTACGTGGGGTGGAGCGATCGGTTTTCGCCTGATCTTGATCTGATCCGCGAAGCCCTCAAGCGGCCCTCCGTTCGCATCGACGGCGATTACAGCCAGCCCTTTTCACAACCGCGCCTGGACAATTCGTCCATCCGGATTGTGGCACAAACTCTCGCGCAACGCGCTCAATGTTTTCTTCTGCTGGGCGAACCCGAAAAGGCCCTGCATGAGATGACGCTTTTGCACGATATGAACCGATTGATGGAGGCGAAGCCGGTCACTTTGATTGCCGCAATGCACGAGGTCGCGATTACTGGAGTTTATGTCAATGTGATTGAGGACGGCTTTCGTCTTCACGCGTGGCGCGAGCCGCAACTCGCCGCGTTGCAGGAACAACTAAAGGACATAAATCTGCTCCACCCGCTGCATTCCGCATTTCTTTCTCAACGCGTCGAAATCTGCCAACTCCTGGAAAGTCAAACTGCCACAACAGTCGAGCAGGTAATGACAATTCCATCCACCACCCAAACTTTCTGGCAGCAGCTTCGGAATCCAAAATCATTGCTCCTTTGGCTCGCTCCACGTGGATGGAATCAACAAAGCATGGTGCTCGTTGCAAAGTTTGCTGGAAAATACCTGGAGGGTGTCGATGCGGTCCGGCAAATCATTTTTCCTCAGAAAATGGATGCCTGCGCTTTCGAAGTGCAATCAAGCTTCAATCGGGTCAATCCGCAGAATTATCTTGCAGCGATCTGTCTGCCCAATTTCAAGCAGGCATGCCAGACGCTGGCTCGCACTCAAGCTCTCGTGAAAGAAGCGCAAATTGCCTGCGCGCTTGAACGCCATCGTCTCGCCCACGGCGAGTTTCCGGAAAAACTCGATTCTCTCGTCCCAGTGTTCCTCAAGATACTTCCGGCAGACGTTATTAAAGGGGGGCAACTGCATTACCGGCGGAAGGACGCGGACCATTTCCAACTTTATTCTATTGGCTGGAATGAAACCGATGAGGGCGGAATCGCCGTTCGTGATGAGAACGGAGTTGTTTTCATCCTGGATCAGGGCGACTGGCCCTGGGATCCATTGCAGGATAGAAAATAATCCTACTGCAAAGCGCGCCCGAATTGATTCTTTATTCCCGCCTCGCGCACCCTAACAATTCCCGACATGACGCGCCTCGTACAACTTAAGCACCCTGACCACGGCCGCAGAGTTGCCGTCGTAAGCGAAAACCAGCTTCGATTTCTTCGAGACGTCGATTCAATCTACCGTCTCGCCCAAGCGGCACTGGCTGATCACAAGACACTAGAACAATCTGTCGCCGACCGCTCCACTAACAACTCCCTTGATTACAATGCTGTGCATGCCGGTCAATCGGATTGGCGGATTCTCCCCGCCTTCGACCATCCTGACGAGCCCGCTCGCTGTCTGGTGACCAGCACCGGACTTACGCACAAGAAAAGTGCCGAGAATCGTCAGGCCATGCATTCAGATAAGCCCGCCGTCATCACGGACAGCATGCGGATGTACCAATGGGGACTAGAGGGCGGTCGTCCTGAGGCGGGCGCGATCGGTGTTCCTCCTGAATGGTTTTACAAAGGTTGCGGCACTATTCTGCGGGCTCATGGCGAACCTCTGGAAGTTCCTCCCTTCGGTCTTGATGGCGGTGAAGAAGCCGAGGTCGCAGGAGCGTATTTGATTGCGCCAGATGGTCAGCCACGCCGCGTCGGTCTCGTGCTCGCCGACGAATTTTCCGATCACAAAATCGAGCAACAGAATTATCTGTATCTCGCGCCCTCAAAATTGCGCACGTGCGCCATTGGACCGGAATTGATTGTGAATGGAGACTTTAATGACGCCCAAGGTACCGTGCGGATTCTCCGCTCAGGCAAGGCCATCTGGTCCAAATCTTTCGCGACCGGCGAGAAAAACATGTCACACACCGTCGCGAACCTCGAACACCACCACTTCAAATACCCAGCCCACTGCCGCCCGGGTGATGTTCACATTCACTTCTTCGGCGCGGATGTGTTTAGCTTCGGCGACGGCATCGAACTTTCAGACGGTGACTTCATGGAAATTGAACT
>Ga0066903_100004537_pt1 | contig 11772 bp, 3 predicted proteins | sample PanSoiMetaGPlot1_FD_67491 | JGI IMG/M metagenome (GOLD analysis project Ga0066903, IMG submission 67491) | Tropical forest soil microbial communities from Panama analyzed to predict greenhouse gas emissions - Panama Soil - Plot 1 (version 2) | ecosystem: Environmental > Terrestrial > Soil >...
ATCGGCGGCGTCGGCTTCAGCCCGATCGTCAACTGGCCCGAGGTCGCGATCCTCGGCATCTCGCGCGGCAGCCACGAGCCGGTGTGGGACGGCACGGCGTTCCAGCCGCGCCTGATGCTGCCGCTGTCGCTCTCGTACGATCATCGCGTCATCGACGGCGCCGACGCGGCGCGCTTCCTGCGCTGGGTGGCGGAAGCGTTCGAGAACCCGTTCGTGCTGGCGCTCTGAAGCAAAGCCTCACAGGAGATCAGGAGACCAGGAGCTCAGGAGGTCATCCGGGTTGTTCGAAGCAGCACGGGTGCCTCCTGTCCTCCTGGACTCCTGACCTTCTGTGATCCGTTTGTCAGTGAAGGACATGGCGAAATCAACTCAGCTGGTGGTCATTGGTGCGGGTCCCGGCGGATACGCCGCCGCGTTTTACGCCGCCGATCGCGGCATGCAGGTCACGCTGGTCGACCCTGAGAAGAACCCGGGCGGCGTGTGCGTCTATCGCGGCTGCATTCCGTCGAAGGCGCTCCTGCACGTCGCCGACGTGATCACGGAGTCGGCGCACGCGGCCGACTTCGGCGTGACGTTCGCCGCGCCGAAGGTCGATCTCGACAAGCTGCGCGACTTCAAGAACAAGGTCGTCGGCCAGCTCACCGCCGGCGCGGGGCAGGTGCGCAACCTGCGCAAGATCCAGCACCTGCAGGGCATGGCGTCGTTCCGCGACGCGCGCACGCTCGACGTGGATCTCATCGACGGCAGCAAGGACACGCTGACGTTCGAGTCGTGCATCATCGCGACCGGGTCGCGGCCGTCGACGATCCCCGGACTCTCGATCGACAGTCCGCGCCTGATGGACTCGACGAGCGCGCTCGACCTGCCCGACATCCCGAAGTCGCTCCTCGTCGTCGGCGGCGGCTACATCGGCCTCGAGCTCGGCTCGGTGTATGCCGCGCTCGGCAGCCAGGTCAGCGTCGTCGAGATGACGCCCGGGCTGCTCCCGGGCGCCGATCGCGATCTCGTGAACATCCTCGCGAAACGCATCGAGATGATCATGGAAGCGGTCTGGCTGAATACGAAGGTCACGAAGATCGCGAAGGACGCGAAGGAACAACTGGTGGTCTCGCTCGAAGGAGAGGGATTCACAGGCGACAAGGTGTTCGATCGCGTGCTGGTGTCGATCGGCCGGCGGCCCAATTCGAACGTGCCGGGTCTCGACAAGCTGAAGGTCGGGATCGACAAGCGCGGCTTCATCGTCGTCGACGAGAGCCGGCAGACCGGTGAACCCGGCATCTACGCGATCGGCGACGTGGCCGGGGAGCCGATGCTCGCGCACAAGGCGGCGCACGAAGGGCGCGCCGCGGTGGACGCGATCGCGGGCGACCGCAACGTCGCGTTCGCGCCGGCGGCGATTCCGGCGGTCGTCTTCACCGATCCAGAGATCGCGTGGGCGGGACTCACCGAGACCGAGGCCGAGAAGCAAGGCATCAAGATCGCCGTCGCGCGCTTCCCCTGGGGCGCGTCAGGCCGCGCGATTTCCATCGGCCGCACCGACGGCGTCACGAAGCTCGTGATCGATCCCCAGAGCGAGCGCGTGCTCGGCGTCGGCATCTGCGGAGCCGGCGCCGGCGAGCTCATCGCCGAAGGGGTCCACGCAATCGAAATGGGCGCCACCGCGAAGGATCTCGCGCTCACGATCCATCCTCATCCCACGCTGTCCGAGACCGTGATGGAGGCCGCCGAAGTGTTCTACGGCCACGCGACACACGTGTACCGGCCCAAGCGCGGCTGACGGGGCCCGCGGCGCCAGCGTGGTAGAATCGCCGCCGCTCCCACCTGGTTCCTGACTCGCCGCGAAAGGTAGGCTCGGGATGACGCGCTGGTGCCTCTCTGCACTCGGGGTGTGTCTGCTGTGTGTGTCGGTCGCCGGGGGCCGTCGCGTGTCCGCGGCCGGCCAGATCAGAGTCGACAGCCCCAAGGTCGCAACGGCAGGGCAGTTGATCATTTCCGAGTTCCGCCTCAAAGGGAAGGGTGCGACCACCCCGCTGTCGGACAACAACGAGTTCATCGAGATCTACAACGCGTCGGGGGCGTCGCACACCGTGGCGGCGTTGTCCGGCGCAGGCTACGGCATCGCGGCGTCGGATGGCATCACGCGCTGCATCATTCCCAACGGCACGGTCATTCCCGACCGCGGCCACTACCTCTGCGTGAACTCGGGCGGTTATGACCTGGCGTCGTATCCCGCGGGCAATGGTACGTTTGCCACCGGTGACGCGACCTACACCACGGACATTCCGCAGAACACCGGGATCGCGATCTTCAACAACAGCACCGGCGGGGGCAGCTACTCGCTTGCGAACCGGCTCGACGCGGTGGGGGCGTTTACGGAAGCCAACACCACGTACAAGGAAGGCACCGGTTACCCGTTCATCAACGCGAGCTTTGCGATCGACTACTCCCTCGAACGCCGGACGGTCGGGATGTGCGTGGACGCAGGCTGCACTGGCGGCTCGCAGACCACCCCAGTGTCGTCCGGCGCGATGATCGACACGAACAACAACGCAACCGACTTCTACTTCAACGACACGAACGGCACCTCGGCGGGCTTCGGGCAGCGTCTGGGTATCCCGGGTCCGCAGAACCTGAGCAGCCCGATCATGCTCGACAGCGAGTCCTCGACGCTGATCGTCCAGAAGGCCAGCGGCTGCAGTTCACGCGACTCGGCGCCGAACCGCGTCCGCGACCTCACGCCGGGCAGCGGTCTCACGTCGTCGGCCGGCACGCTCGATCTGCGAAGCACGTGGAAGAACGTCAGCGGCGGAAACATCACGCGCCTCCGCTTCCGCATCATCGATCTGACGACGTTCCCCGCGCCGAGCGGAGTGGCGGACCTCCGGCCGATCACGTCCACAGCGACCAGCATCACCGCCGACACGTATCCCTGTGGCACCGGCACGTCCAGCCTGGGCGTTCAGGGGACGACGCTGGAGACGCCGCCGTCGCAGCCCAACGGCTCCGGCTACAACGGATCGCTGTCAGTGTCGTCAATCTCGCTGGGAACTCCACTCGCCAACAACGCGAGCGTCACGATCCGGTTCGTGCTCGGCATCCAGCAGACGGGCACGGCGCGCTTCTGCGTAATCCCGGAGACGCTGCCGGCAGTGGCCGGCGATCCGTACTGCTACATCGGATCGACCGAGTCCACGACGGCGCCGGCGGCGGGGGATTTCGATTACGACCAGAAGGCCGAGATGCCGATGTACAACCCGGCGACGGGCCTGTGGAAGATCCTGAAGTCGGGCGGCGGCTTTACGTCGGAGACCGCGATCTTCTGGGGCGGTCCCGGCTACACGCCCGTGCCGGGCGACTACGATGGCGATGGCAGGTTCGACATCGCGGTCTACCGGATGAGCACCGGCGTCTGGTCGATCCTCACATCGGCGAGTAATTTCACGCGCGCCGTCAACATCACGCTGGGCGGACCTGGGTACCTGCCAGAGCCAGGCGACTACGACGGCGACGGCACGACCGATGTCTCCGCCTCGAATTCCGCCACGGGTCACTGGCAGTTCAAGGCCTCGTCCACGAACTTCGAGACGACGAAGGATTTGTTCTGGGCAGGCCCTGGCTACACCTCGGTGCCGGGCCTGGATTTCGACGGCGACCATCACGCCGATCTGGCGGCCTACAACGAGAGGACCGGGCACTGGCTGATCCTCCAGTCCTCCACCGACTTTACGAGTTCGATGAACCTGACATGGGGCGGCCCCGGCTACACGCTGGTGCCGGGCGACTACAACGGCGACGGGATCGCCGACCTTGGTGTCTATCGACGATCGGATGGACTCTGGAGCGTGCTCCTGTCGCCCGGGTATTCCACGACACTCACGAAGTTCTGGGGCGGTCCCGGCTTTCTGGCGGTGCCCGCCGACTACGACGGCGACCGCAAGATCGACATCGCGGTCTACCAGCCGTCGGCGACGAAGTGGATGGCGCTCAAGTCCAGCACAGGGTACGTGAGCGTGTTGCAGGCGACGTACGGGCCGGCCGACGAGCTGCCGCTCTCGACCGCAATCGTGCCGGCGACCTCGCGCGAGATGCACGCCGGCGATGTCGATGGCGATCACGTCAGCGATATCACCGTCTACAACGATTCCACTGCCGGGTGGTCGACGCTGCTGTCGTACACGGATTTCACCGGCGCGACCAACCATCTGTGGGGCGGGGCCGGCTACACGGCCGTGCCGGGCGACTACGACGGCGACGGGCGAATGGACCTTGCGGTGTACCGCCAGGACATCGGCATGTGGTACGTGCTGCGGTCGGGGACCAACTTCACGACGTCGTACGTCTTCGACGGCGGCGGCCCCGGCTACATTCCCGTGCAGGCGGATTACGACGGCGACGGGCGCACCGACATGATCGTCTACAACCCGACGACCGGTCTCTGGTACGGCCGGAAGTCGTCGAGCGAGTTCACGACGACGTTGAGTATTTCGTGGGGTGGCACCGGGTACACGGCCGCGCCTGGCGACTACGACGGCGACGGCAAGGCCGATCTGATGGTGTATCAGGCGTCGTCGGGCAACTGGTTGATGCTGAAGTCGTCGACCAGCTACACGACGTCGCTGACGGTGCCGTTCGGCGGACCGAGCTATCAGCCGATTCCGGCAGACTTCGACGGTGACGGGATCACCGATATCTGCGTCTACCAGGCGTCGACCGGTGTGTGGACGATGCTCAAGTCGAGCGCCGCGAATCTGATCGGCTTCACGATCACGTACGGCGGACCGGCCTATACGCCGGTGCCGGGCGACTGGGACGGCGACGGCCGCGCCGACATCGGGGTGTACAACCAGTCGACCGCGTTGTTCTCGATCCTGTTGTCAAACGGCGGCTTCACGACGTCGTTGACCAGATTATGGGGAGGACCCGGGTACACGGCGATGCCGCCGTTCTCGTAACGACATGCGACCCATCGTCACCACTGAGGCATGTCGTGTCACAACCGCTGCCAAAGTTGTAATCCGTTCGGCCCGGACCCACTTGCTGTAGAATCCCGCCCGCTGCGCGCGGAAACCCAGACCAAGAGGGTTAGCAACATGACGCGACGTCGTCTGGCGGGTGTAGTTGTGTGTCTCGGCGTTCTCGCATCCATGGCCATCGCGGGGACCGCAAGTGCTCAGACGTTCTCGAATCCGACTCCAATCACGATTCCCGGCGCGGGCACGGGTACTTCGACGGGTGCTCCGGCGGCACCGTATCCGTCGAACATCACCGTCTCCGGCCTGAGCGGTCCCATCACGAGAGTCGCGGTGACGCTCCGCGGGTTCTCGCACACGTTTCCCGACGACGTGGACATCCTGCTGGTGGCGCCGGACGGTTCCAAGCTGGTGGTGTTCTCCGACGTCGGGGACACCAATGATCTCAACGGCGCCACCATCACGCTCAGCGACGACGCCTTCGCGACGCTGCCGGATACGGGGCTCGTGCCGACGGGTGCGTACAAGCCGGCCAACTTCGGCACCGTCGTCGATCCGTTTCCCGCGCCCGCGCCCGCGTTCACGTCCGCAGATTCTCCCGCGCCCGGCGGCGTCGCCACGTTTGCGTCGCAGTTCGCCGGCCACTCGGGCAACGGGACCTGGAGCCTGTATGTCGTCGACGACGCCGGTGGGGACATCGGCAGCATCGCCGGCGGCTGGTCGATTACCTTTTATGGCGCGACGGCGCCGGCGACGGCAGGTCAGCTGCTCATCAGCGAGTTCCGCCTGCGCGGCCCGGGCGGCCCGGCCGACGAGTTCATCGAGATCTACAACGCCTCGGGCGCCGATCACGTCGTGCTGGCGGCATTGGGAACCGGCTACGGCATCGCCGCTTCCGACGGCATCACGCGCTGCACGATTCCGACCGGAACGATCATTCCCAACCGCGGCCACTTCCTCTGCGTCAATTCGGCGGCGTATTCGCTCGGGTCGTATCCGGCGGGAAACGGAGTCCTCGCGGCGGGGGACGCGGCGTATACGGTCGATATTCCCGACAACGCGGGCATTGCGATCTTCAACAACAACGCGGGCGGCGGCAGCTACTCGCTGGCGAATCGCCTCGACGCGGTCGGCTCCAGTGCGGAAGCCAACACGACCTACAAAGAGGGCACCGGCTATTCATCGCTGGCCACGTTCAGCATCGAGTATTCGCTGGTGCGCAAGACGGCGGGCCAGTGCCCTGACACGCCATGCATCACCGGGTTCCTCACTCCGGTCTCCACGGCGGCCCTTCAGGACACGCACAACAACGCCGGCGATTTCTACTTCCAGGACACGAACGGCACGTCCGCGGGCTTTGGTCAGAAGCTGGGGGCCCCCGGCCCCGAGAACCTGAACTCGCCGATCAAGCTCGACGGGTCATCGCAGCTGGTGTATCAGAGGGCGGACGGGTGCAGCACGCGTGACGCGTCGCCGAACCGCGTCCGCGATACGACGTCGGATCCCCCGAACAACTCGACGTTCGGCACGCTCGACCTGCGCACGGCGTGGAAGAACACGAGCGGCTTCACCATCACGCGCCTGCGGTTCCGCATCATCGACCTCTCGACGTTTCCGTCGCCGTCCGGCTTCGCCGACCTGCGCCCGCGAACCTCGACCTCGGTCGGCATCACGGCGGACATCTATCCGTGCGGCTCGGGCGCATTCCCCGTGACCATCCAGGGCACGACGCTCGAGACGCCGCCGGCGCAGCCCAACGGCAGCGGCTTCAACGGATCGCTGTCGGTGACCGCAGTGACGGCTGGTTCGCCGCTCTTGAATAGCGACACCGTGTACGTCCGTTTCCTGTTGGGCATTCAGCAGACGGGGACGGCGCGGTTCTGCGTGATCCCGGAAACGCTCCCGGCCTCCGCCGGCGACCCGTTGTGCTACATCGGATCGACGGAGTTCACGATCCCGTCGGCGCCGGGCGATTTCGATCGCGACCAGAAGGCCGAGATGCCGATGTACAACCCGGCGACCGGCCTGTGGAAGATCCTGACGTCGGGGAGCGGCTTCACGTCGGAGACCGCGATCTTCTGGGGCGGCCCGGGCTACACGCCCGTGCCGGGTGACTACGACGGCGACGGGAAGGTCGACATCGCGGTCTACCGGATGAGCACGGGCGTCTGGTCGATCCTGACGTCGGCGAGCAATTTCACGCGCGCCTTCAACCTCACGCTGGGCGGACCAGGGAGCCTGCCCGTCCCGGGCGACTACGACGGCGACGGTACCACCGACATCTCCGTGTCGAATTCGGCGACCGGGCACTGGCAGTTCAAGGCATCGTCCACGAACTTCGAGACGACAAAGGACACGTTCTGGGCATCGCCGGGCTTCACGCCGGTGCCCGGCCTGGATTTCGACGGCGATCATCACGCCGATCTGGTGGCGTACAACGAAAACTCCGGGACGTGGCACATTCTCCAGTCCTCGACGGACTTCGCGAGCTCGACGATCAAGACCTGGGGCGGACCCGGCTACACGCTGGTGCCGGGCGACTACAACGGCGACGGGATCGCGGACCTCGGCGTCTATCGACGGTCGGACGGACTCTGGAGCGTGCTGCTGTCGCCCGGGTATACCACGACGATCACGAAATTCTGGGGCGGTCCAGGCTTCCTGGCGGTGCCCGGCGACTACGACGGCGACCACAAGACCGACATCGCGGTCTACCAGCCGTCGGCGACGAAGTGGATGGCGCTCAAGTCCACGACGGGGTACGTCAGCGTGCTGCAGGCGACGTACGGGCCGGCCGGCGAGCTGCCCCTCTCGACCGCGATCGTGCCGGCGACGTCGCGCGAAATGCACGGCGGTGATTTCGACGGCGATCACCTGAGCGACGTCACGGTCTACAACGAGTCGACAGCGGGTTGGTCGACGCTGTTGTCGAACACGAATTTCACGGACGCATTCAACAAGCTGTGGGGCGGGGCCGGCTACACCCCGGTACCCGGCGACTACGACGGCGACGGCCGCGCCGACCTGGCGGTGTACCGCCAGGACATCGGCACGTGGTACGTGCTGCGGTCGGGCAGCAACTTCACCACGTCGTATGTCTTCGACGGCGGCGGCCCTGGATGGATTCCGGTGCAGGCCGACTACGACGGCGACGGGCGCACCGACATGATCGTCTACAACACGACGAGCGGTCTCTGGTACGGCCGGTTGTCGTCGAGCGGCTTCACGACGACGCTGAGCGTCAGTTGGGGCGGCACCGGGTACACCGCGGCACCGGGCGACTACGACGGCGACGGCAAGGCCGATCTGATGGTGTACCAGCCGTCGTCGGCCAACTGGCTGATGCTCAAGTCGTCGACCGGCTACACGACGTCGCTGACGGTCGCCTTCGGCGGCGCGAGCTACCAGCCGATCCCGGCAGACTTCGATGGGGACGGGATCACCGACATCTGCGTCTATCAGCCGTCGACAGGTGTGTGGACGATGTTGAAGTCGAGCGCCCAGAACCTGCTCGGCATGACCATCACGTACGGCGGTCCGGCCTACACACCGGTGGCCGGCGATTGGGACGGTGACGGCCGCGCCGACATCGGGGTCTACAACCAGTCGGCCAGCTTGTTTTCGATCCTGCTGTCGGGAGGCAGCTACACGACATCGTTGACGAGACTCTGGGGAGGACCCGGCTACACGGCGCTGCCGCCGTTCTAGCGAGTCGGCATAGATCCAGCGCGCCGCGCGCGGAAACCCATAGCAAGAGGGTTGGCAACATGACGCGACGTTGTCTGACGGGTGTAGTGGTGAGTCTCGGCGTCCTCGCATGCGTGGGGATCCCGAGAGCCGCGAGTGCTCAGACCTTCTCGAATCCGACGCCGATCCTGATTCCCGGCAGTGGGAGCGGTACCCCGACGGGCGCTCCGGCGGCACCGTATCCGTCGAACATCACCGTCGCGGGTTTGAGCGCTCCCATCGACAGAGTCGCGGTGACGCTTCACGGCCTCTCGCACACGTTTTCCGCCGACGTCGATATCCTCCTGGTCGCGCCCGACGGCGCCAGGCTCGTGCTGTTTTCCGACGTCGGGACCAACTCTGTCATCACCGGAGCCACCATCACGATCAGCGACGACGCATTTGCGACGCTGCCCGATATCGCAACCATCCCGCCGCTCTCGACCGGTGCGTACCGTCCGGGCAACTTTGGCGCTGTCGTCGATCCGTTTCCCTCACCCGCTCCTGCGTTCACGAGCGCGGATTCTCCAGCGCCCGGCGGCACGGCCACGTTCGCCTCGCAGTTCGGCGGCCACTCGGGCAACGGGACCTGGAGCCTGTATGTCGTCGACGACATCAGTTCGGACGTCGGCAGCATCGCAGGCGGCTGGTCGATCACGTTTTACCCGGCGCCGACGACGGCCACCGCAGGTCAGTTGATCATCAGCGAGTTCCGCCTGCGTGGACCAGGCGGCGCGGCCGACGAGTTCATCGAAATCTACAACGCGTCTGGGGCCGACCACATCGTGGCGCCAACGGGTGGAACGGGCTACAGCGTCGGCGCTTCCGACGGCGTCCCGCGCTGCATGATTCCGACCGGTACGATCATTCCGAACCGCGGCCACGTCCTCTGCGTCAATTCGGCGGGGTATTCGCTCGCGTTGTACCCCGCGGGCCCCGGCGGCGCAGCGGGTGACGCGACGTACACGACGGACATTCCCGACAACGCCGGTATCGCGATCTTCAACAACAACGTGGGCGGCGGCAGCTACTCGCTGGCGAACCGGATCGACGCGGTCGGCTCCAGCTCGGAAGCCAACACGATCTACAAGAAGGGCACCGGCTATGCTCCGCTGGTACCGTTCAACATCGACTACGCGTGGGTGCGCAAGACGGTGGGGCAGTGCCTCGACGCGTCGTGTACGGGCGGCTCGTTCGCCACGCCCGTGTCTGCGGCGGCGATTCAGGACACGAGCAACAACGCGGCCGACTTCTACTACACCGATACGAACGGCACCAGCGCCGGCGCCGGCCAGCGTCTGGGCGCCCCCGGGCCGGAGAACCTCAGTTCGCCGATCAAGCTGGACGGCTCGTCGGTGCTGCTGGCGCAGAAGGCGAGCGGGTGCAGCGCGTGGGACGCGCCGCCGAACCGCGTGCGCGACTTGACGTCGGATCCGGTGAACAGCTCGACCTTCGGAACGCTCTCGCTGCGCATGCAGTGGAAGAACATCAGCGGCGTTAGCATCACGCGGCTCCGGTTCCGCATCATCGATCTGACGACGTTCCCGGCGTCGACGGGCTTCGCCGATCTCCGGCCGCGCACGTCGGGGACGGTCACCATCACGGCCGATGGTTATCCGTGCGGCTCGGGAACGTCGAACCTCGACGTGTTCGGCACGACCCTCGAGCAGCCGCCGTCGCAGCCGAACGGGAGCGGCTTCAACGGCTCGATGACTGCGCCGCTCGTGACCTCGACCCAGCCATTCGCGAACAACACGACGATGACGACGCAGTTCCTGCTCGGGATCCAGCAGACCGGCGCGGCGCGGTTCTGCATCATTCCCGAGACGACTCCAGCGATCGTGTCGGATCCGTTCTGCTATATCGGCAACACCGAGAGCACGCCGCCGACGACGACCGGACAGCTCGACTTCGACTTCGACCAGAAGGCCGAGATGCCGATGTACAACCAGGGGACCGGCCAGTGGCGGATCCTCAGGTCCGGGAGCGGCTACACGGCGGAGACCACCATCTTCTGGGGCGGCCCCGACTACATCGCGGTGCCCGGCGACTACGACGGCGACGGAAAGGGGGACGCTGCGGTCTACAAGGTCAGCACCGGCGTCTGGTCGATCCTGACGTCTCGAAGCAATTACACGCGTGCGTTCAACATCACGTTCGGCGGCCCTGGCTACATGCCGGAGCCCGGTGACTACGACGGCGACGGGACGACCGACATCTCGGTTGCGAACCCGGTCCTCGGCACCTGGTCGTTCAAGCCGTCGTCCACCAACTTCACGACGAGCAGGGTTACGGCCTGGGCCGCAATCGGATTCACGCCAGTGCCGGGACAGGACTTCGACGGCGATCACCGCTCTGACATGGCTCTCTATAACGAGAACAGCGGCACCTGGATCGTGTTGCTGTCAGGGGCCGACTTCACCACCTCGATGGGGCGCGCCTGGGGGGGCCACGGCTACACGCTCGTGCCCGGAGACTACAACGGCGACGGAATGGCCGACTTCGCCGTCTATCGCCGGGTGGACGGGCTCTGGACCGCTCTGCTGTCTCCGGGCTACACGACGACGTTCACCACCTTCTGGGGCCGCGAAGGCTTCCTGCCGGTGCCCGCCGACTACGACGGCGACCACAAGATCGATCCCGCGTATTACCAGCCGTCCACGTCGAAGTGGATGGCGCTCAAGTCGACGTCGGGGTACCTCAACGTCCTGCAGGCGACCTACGGCAGCGGTACGGATCTGCCGCTGTCGACCGCCGTGGTGCCGAACTCGACGCGCGAGCGACACGGCGGCGACTTCGACGGGGACGCCGTTAGCGACGTGACGGTCTACAACAGTTCGACGGCCGTGTGGTCGACGCTGACGTCGAGTTCGGGCTTCACCGCCGCGACCAACCGCCCGTGGGGCGGCGCCGGATACACGCCCGTGCCCGGCGACTACGACGGTGACGGCAGGGGCGACCTGGCCGTGTATCGGCAGGACATCGGTACGTGGTACGTGCTGCTGTCGGGGAGCAACTTCACGACGTCGTATGTCTTCGACGGCGGCGGCCCCGGCTACATTCCGGTGCAAGGCGA
>Ga0066903_100004538_pt1 | contig 11771 bp, 10 predicted proteins | sample PanSoiMetaGPlot1_FD_67491 | JGI IMG/M metagenome (GOLD analysis project Ga0066903, IMG submission 67491) | Tropical forest soil microbial communities from Panama analyzed to predict greenhouse gas emissions - Panama Soil - Plot 1 (version 2) | ecosystem: Environmental > Terrestrial > Soil >...
GTGACGATGCCCCAGATGGGCGTCTCCGTCGCGGAGGGGACCATCGTCGAATGGCGCAAGCGGCCCGGCGACTGGGTGGAGGTCGACGAGCCCGTTTGCGACGTCACCACCGACAAGATCGACGTCGAGATCCCGTCTCCGGCGGCGGGCCGGGTGGACCGCATTCTGGTCGAGCCCGGCACAACGGTCGCGGTGGGGACGCTGCTCGCCGAGATCAACGCCGAGGCGCGCCCCGGTGAGGCGCACCCTGACGAGCGCAACGGCGGTCGGCCGCCGGCGGGGGAGCAGCCCGCGCCCTCCGCTGCCGAGCCGGTGGCGGAGGACGGCGACCGCTCGACCTTCTACTCGCCCGTGGTCCGCCGGATCGCGGACAAGCACGGCGTCGACCTGGCGCAGGTGAGTGGGACGGGGATCGGCGGTCGCGTTCGCAAGAAGGACGTTCTCGCATACATCGAGGCTCGCGAAGGCGCTCCGGCCGAGGCTCCGGAGCCCGCCCTTCACATCGAGTCCCCCTATCGACCCGACGAGGCGGAGGTGCCGCAACCGAGCGAGGCCGGGCGCGAGGCAGCCCAGGCTGCAACGGCCGGCACTCCGCCTCCGACGGTCGATGAGCTGTTCGGGCCCGCGCGCGCCGAGCCGATGTCGCCGATGCGGCAGGCGATCGCCCGCCACATGACCGAGAGCAGGCGCACGGCGGCCCACTGCACGACGATCGTCGAGGCCGACTTCAGCCGGGTCGCAGCACGGCGCGCGGTCGAGCGCGACGCGATGCGCAGGCGTGGCGTGAACCTGACGTATCTCGCTTTCGTCGCCGTCGCGACGGTCGAGGCCCTGCAGCGGCACCCGAGGCTGAATGCGTCCGTGCGCGACGAGGAGATCGTCTACCACGACGACGTCAACCTCGGCATCGCCGTCGCCCTCGAGGACGGCCTGGTGGTGCCGGTGATCCGACGGGCCCAGCGGCTGAGCCTCGAGGGCATGGCGGCCGGGATCGTCGACGTGGCCCAGCGGGCGAGGGATCGCGAGCTGGAGCCGGACGAGGTCCACGGCGGCACGTTCACGATCACCAACCCCGGGCAGTTCGGGGCGGTCCTCGCCACCCCGATCATCAACCAGCCGCAGGTGGCGATCCTGGACCTCGAGGCGGTGGTGAAGCGTCCAGTGGTCGTCGAGGGCCCGGAGGGTGACTCGATCGCCATTCACCCGATGACCTACCTCTGCATGTCGTGGGATCACCGGGCGCTGGACGGGGCCGATGCGGCCCGGTTCCTCGGCGACATCAAGACTCGCCTGGAGGATTGGGAGGGCGCCCCATGAGCGCGGTCGTCGAGAAGCGGACGACGGGCACCGCGCCGGGAGCCGCGGTGCCTCCCTCTCAGTCCCCGACCTCGTCGGTACCGCCGGTGCCGCTCGAGCATGAGGACCTCGTGCTGCACCGGGGGACGCGCAGCGGCCAGTACGTGATCGTCGCGGTCCACTCGACTGCCCTGGGCCCGGCGCTGGGCGGAGCCCGCCTGTGGCACTACCCCTCGACGACCGACGGGATCCGCGATGCGCTTCGCCTCGCACGGGGCATGACGCTCAAGGCCGCCGCGGCCGGGCTCGCGCTCGGCGGCGGGAAGGGCGTCATCTGCGGCCCGGATCACGCGCCGACCGGCGGCGAGCGGCGCGACATGTTGCTGGACTTCGGGGATCTGGTCGAGTCCCTGGGGGGGCGCTACATCACGGCGGAGGACGTCGGCATGTCGCCTCCCGACCTGGTGGTGATCCAGGAGCGCACGGAGCACGTGACCGGCCTGCCCGCCGACCACGGTGGGTCGGGTGACCCCAGCCCGTTCACGGCAATCGGCGTCGAGGCGGCAATGCGCGCATGCGCCCGCGCTCGGTTCGGATCGCCGGAGCTGTCGGGCCGCCATGTCGTGATCGCTGGGTTGGGCCACGTTGGCGAGAAGCTCGCGAGGCGGCTCGTGGAGCATGGCGCGCAGGTCTCCGTCTCCGACATCGACCCCGCAAAGCGCGAGGTGGCGCGTGAGCTCGGCGCGGAGTGGCTCGAGCCGACGCAGGAGATGGTCGCCGAGTGCGACATCCTGGCCCCGTGCGCGCTGGGCGGGGCCATCGACGCGGCGAACCTGCCCCTGCTCGGGTGCGAGATCGTTTGCGGCTGTGCCAACAACCAGCTCGCCGACGAGGCGCTCGCCGACGAGCTGGACGAGCGCGGGATCCTCTACGCGCCGGACTTCGTCGTCAACGCCGGCGGCCTGATCCACGTCTACCGGGAGATTCGCGGCTACAGCGAGGAGCACGCCCGCGAGCTCGCGCTCGGAATCGAGGTGAACCTCGACGGCATCTTCGCGGCCTCGGCCGAGGACTCGGTCACACCGCTGGAGGCGGCGCGGGCAATCGCCCTCGAGCGCCTCGCCGACGCCCGGCTCGAGCGCACGGCCGTCGCGTGACAGACTCACGACAATGACGACACCGGCCAGTTTCGCGGCTACAACCCCTCACCGATAGAACCGTGGCTGAGGTTTGGACCGTTCGGCTCGGGCTCGTCCCCTACGGGGACGCCCGCCGGCTGCAGCAGGAGATCGAAGCGGCTCGCCTCGACGGCCGGATCCCCGACGTGCTGCTGCTGCTGGAGCACCCGCCCGTCTATACGAAGGGACGCCGGGCGAGCGAGGACGAGCTGCCGATGGGCGAGGAGTGGTACCGGCGCCAGGGCATCGACGTCGTCGACACCGACCGCGGCGGCCAGGTCACCTACCACGGCCCCGGGCAGCTGGTCGGCTACCCGATCGTAAGCCTGCAAGCCCTGGCCGACCGGCCCGCTCCCGGACGCGAAGCGGAGGAAGCGGGCCGCATTGGTGGTGTCCACGACTACATCCGCCGCATGGAACAGATGATCATCGGGTCGCTCGGAGACTGGGACGTGGAGGCCGAGCTCGTCGACGGCCTCACCGGCGTCTGGACGCCCGCGCGGCGGAAGATCGGCTCGATCGGGGTTCACGTCAGCCGGGGAATCACGACCCACGGCTTCGCGATCAACGTCAACAACGACCTCCAGCCGTTCGAGTGGATCGTCCCCTGCGGAATCGAGTCGTGCCGGATGAGCTCGCTCTCGCGGGAGCTGGGCGGCGAGCAGGACCTCGACGGGTTCGCCACGACGGTCCGGGACCGCTTCGGCGAGGTCTACGGCCGCGAGCCGCGGGAGGTCTCCGCAGGCGAGCTCGAGGAGCGGCTCGGCGAGCCGCTGGCGCTAGCGTAGGTCCCCGCATGGAGTCCGGAGCCCTTCACGTCACCCGCTCGCGCGCCAAGCCCGGCGGCATGCGCGTGGCCGAGGGGCGCCCGTTCCGCGAGCGCAAGCCGCCCTGGTTGAAGGTCCCCGCGCCCGGGGGGCCGACCTACCGCCGGCTGAAGTCGACGATTCAGGCGGAGAACCTGCACACGGTCTGCGAGGAGGCCAACTGCCCCAACGTGGGCGAGTGCTGGGAGCGCGGGACGGCGACCTTCATGATCCTCGGCGACGTCTGCACCCGCCGGTGCGGGTTCTGCAACGTCCAGACGGGCAAGCCGAGCTGGAACGACCCGCTGGAGCCGATGCGGGTGGCGAACCAGGTCCGGCAGATGGGGCTGCGCCACGCGGTCGTCACCTCGGTCGATCGCGACGACCTGCCCGACTACGGCGCCGGAGCGTTCGTGGGCGTGATCCGGTCGATCAGGATGCTCGCTCCGGAGTGCAAGGTCGAGGTACTCACGCCCGACTTTCGCGGGCAGGAGATGCCGCTCGCCAAGGTGGTCCACGAGCGCCCCGACGTCTTCAACCACAACGTCGAGACGGTTCCGCGCCTCTATCCCAAGGCGCGCCGCGGCTCCGACTTCATGCGGTCGGCTCGCGTGCTGCGACTGGCGAAGGAGATGGGCGGCGGCGGGGTGGTCACGAAGTCCGGGCTCATGGTCGGGCTCGGGGAGACCTTCGACGAGATGGTCGAGACCTTCCGGATGCTCCGCGAGCACCGCGTGCAGATCCTGACCGTGGGCCAGTACCTGCGGCCCACCGAGCAGCACCTTCCGGTCGTCCGGTACTGGCACCCGGACGAGTTCGACGCGCTCAGGGACGCCGCGTACGAGCTCGGCTTCGAGTCCGTGGCGTCAGGGCCGCTCGTGCGCAGCTCCTACCACGCGGACGAGAGCGCCCGCGAGGTCACCGAGCGGACTCGCTCAGCCGCTTAGTTGAGTGTTCGCTGCTACTGCGAGTGGACCGTCTCGCTGAAGCCCGTGGCGCAGCCCGGCTTCTTCGGGGCCTTCGCGTAGAACTTGCCCGACTTGTTCGTGTTGACGTTCCACTGCGAGTCGGGGCCGTTCGGCTGTGCGATGTCGGTGCCGATCTTGGTGTCCTGGCTCGGCTTCTGCGTGGAGCCGTTCTGCTTGTAGAGGATCACCTTGCGGCCGTTCTCGCACTTCTCGGAAGCCGACCTCTTGGTGTGCACGTAGCCGAAGAACCCGCCCTGCTCGGCCTGAATCGTGACCGTGGTCTTCGCGCCCTCGGCGATCGCGAAGCTCGCGAACACGAGCGCTCCGCACATCGCGGCCCCAACGACGGCCGCCGCAAGTCTTTTTGCGTTCATTCGTCCCTCCTGGACTCGATCGGTTTCGCCCACCCTAACCCAGACGGTCCAGCCCGGCAAGTGGCGGATTCGGCGACGATGGGCGCGCCGCGAGAATCGCTGCCCGCGGCGCGCCCAGCCCAGCCCGTCAGATTTACCGCTTGATTGTCGGGCTCTGGGCCGGCTCGCACCCTGCGGAGTGCCGCGCCAGTGCGTAGAACCTGCCGTGCTTGAAGCCGGAGTTGCCGATGCTCCACACACCGACGTTGCCCTGCTTCTCCGACGTGTCCTTGCCGATCTTCTTGTCGGACGACGGATCCTGCTTCGTGCCCTGCTGCTTGAAGACGATGACCGTGCGCCCGTACTGGCACTTGGCCCTCTCGCTCAGGACCTTGCCGTGGTAGTCACCGTTCTTGCCCGTGATCGTGACGTCGGTGTTCGCGCCGGCGAACGCCGTGCCGGCCATCACGAGTGCGCCGACCATCACCGCCGCCGCAATCCCTGCCGTCAGCTTCCTCATAGTCAACTACTCCCCCTTTTCGGGTTTGTTTTCCGTTTCCCCGGAATGCCTCCCGAGGCGCTCGCGACAGGGTAGACGAGGCGGATTGGGGCCGCCTCACGGCCACCCCTGAGGGGTCAGACCGTAGGCTTCGCGCGCCTTGATCCCCGTCAAGGACAACATCCCGACGCTGCGGTTCCCGCTGGTGACGGTCGCGCTGATCGTGCTCAACATCGCGGTGTTCGCGTGGCAGCTCACCCAGTCCACGGACCCCGGGTCGAGCACCTCGCCGCACATCTCGAGCGTTTCCCAGCGGGACGAGACCACGCTCGAGTTCGGGGCGATCCCGTACCGGCTGATGCATCCGGGGAAGGACTGCGCGGTCGGTCAGGTCCCGAGTGAGACGAGCTCCATCCAGGGCTCGCTGCAGGTGGTCTGCGAGGGCACCGCCGATTACAGGGCGGCGCAGAGGCTCCCGGACTTCACGCCCCTCGACTCGCCGCCGTGGTGGGTCACCGTCTTCACCTCGATGTTCCTGCACGGCGGGATCCTCCACATCGCCTTCAACCTGCTCTTCCTGTGGATCTTCGGCAACAACGTCGAGGACGCGATGGGCAGGCCGCGCTTCCTGGCGTTCTACCTCCTCGCCGGCGTCGTCGCGGCGTACACGCAGGCGTTGCTCACAGCGGGTTCCACGGCGCCCGTGATCGGAGCAAGCGGCGCGATAGCCGGCGTGCTGGGCGGGTACCTGCTGCTCTATCCGCGAGCCCGGGTGCTCACGGTTGTCCTCATCATCTTCTTCGTGACCATCATCGAGATCCCGGCTTCGATCCTGCTCGCGCTCTGGTTCTTCTTACAGTTCCTCCCGGCTCTGGGCCAGGTGACGACCAGTGCCGCCGGAAGCGAGGGCATCGCGTACTGGGCGCATGTCGGCGGCTTCGCGTTCGGGTTGGCGGCGATCAAGTTGTTCGCCAACCGGTACCGAGCGAAGGAGCTCGAGCATGCGTGAGGCGCTTCTCTGGGTGGCGCTCGTGTTCTGCCTGATGTTCGGCGGGCTGACGGCGTCGGTGGCGGCATCGTCAGGAATCGACATTTTCACGATCGCGTCCTTTGCCATCGTGCTGATGATCATGCTCGCGGTGCTCGGCGCGCTCAAGAACCCGCCCCGCCGGTGAACTGGAGGTCCGCCGCCGCGGCGCGGTAGAACCTGTCCTGGATGAAGGCCTGGGTGGCGACGGGATTGGTCCTCCTGCTGGCGGGGGCCGTGGTGGCTGTGCTGCTCGTCGATCCGGACCTGTGGCACTCCGACGGGAGCTCAGCCGCTCCCGTGAACGTTCGCGTCCCTCCCCGACAGCATGCGCATGCACAGCCCGCGAAGCACCGGCCGGCGCATCACGCGCGGCCGCAGTCGCCCTACGCGCTGCGGCGGGCGCCACAGCACATGCCGGTGGACATGAGGTTCGCGCCGGCCAACGAGCCGAGCGCGGGGATCCTCTTCAACGTCCACACGGGACGCATCCTTTGGGAACACGACCAGAGGCGCCGGCTCCCGATCGCGAGCCTGACGAAGATGATGACGGCTCTGATCATCGCGACCCGGCACAAGCCAAGCGAGCGCGTGCTGATCACGCATCAGGCGCTCGCCTACCAGGGCTCTGGCGTCGGAGTCCTTCCGAAGGGGAAGAAGGTCTCGCTCAGGGATCTCTTCTACGGGCTGCTGCTCGTGTCCGGCAACGACGCGGCCATCGCGCTGGCCCAGCACGACTCGCGCACGGTCGGCGCCTTCGTGCGGCGCATGAACCGCTGGCGCAGCCGGATGGGGCTTCGGTGCACGCACTTCTCGACGCCGAGCGGCATTCTCGACCAGCGCAACTACTCGTGCCCGCGCGACCTGGCGGAGCTCGCGCGCGCCGATCTGGCGAACCCATGGATCCGGAAGGTCGTGGCGACGCGGGAGGTCCGCTTTCCCTTCCCCGTCAAGGGCCACTATTTGGACCTCTACAACAACAACCCCTTCATCATCGACGGGATGAAGGGGATCACCGGCCTGAAGACCGGTTACACCGACGCCGCCGGGCGCTGCTACGTCACCACTCAGCGCGTCGGCGGGCACGAGCTGGGGGTTGTGCTGCTGAACACACCGAACCCGCTCGACCAGGTCCCGGCGCTGCTGCATGCCGGCGCCAAGGCCGAGGCTCGGCTCGGCGCACGCTCCGGCTGAGCCCGGCGCCGCGGGCTCAGCCGTCGCGAGCAGTCCGTCTTACGGCGTGTAGTCGGAGGAGTGGCAGGGGTTGCCGTTGCAGACGTCGACCACCTTGCCCCCGGGCTTCAGGAACTTCGAGATCTGCGTGCGCGCCTCCGGCGTGTGCCGCGGGTCTTCGTGCGGGTCCAGGTTGATCGGCGGCGAGTCGCTCTCCACCGGCGCGGTGTTCGTGGTCGGCGGGCCGAGCGTGTGGCCCGGACCGCTGTCCCAGATCTCCCACGCGGAGCCGTTGTACGGGAGCTTCGGAATCGTCGGAACCTTGTAGAAGAGGTTCTTGTCCTGGCCCCGCGGCGGGATGTCGAGCGCCGGCTGATAGCCCTTGGCGCCGATCGTCCGGGCCTCGACGGCAGCTGCGTACTGGCTCACCTGGAAGTCGCCGTAGGCGGTTTGCATCAGGACCGTGTGCGCCGGCGTCTTCGGCAGCGGATCCGTCGTCATCCGCGCCGCGTATCCGTCGGGCTCGCCGCGATCCCACAGCTGCTGCATCAGGTCGAGCAGCAGGGGGTGGATCGAGGTGTCGGGGTAGCCCCCGGCGCCGATGTTGCCGTACAGGATCTGCGCGTAGGAGGAGAAGTCGGTGCTCCGCTGGAGCAGCAGCCCGCCGTAGTCCAGGCCCGTCACCCCCAGGACGGCGTGGGTGAAGTCGGGCGCGACGGCGGTCGTGATGCCGCCCATGATGCCGCCCTGGCTGTTGCCGTAGTAGTAGCCATTGGACGTGTCGAGCAGCGACTTTCCGCCCTGCTGGAAGGCCGGATCGGAGGCGAAGCCGTCGCTCGTCCTCATCAGGCGCGACAGGAACAGCGTGTTGAGCACGCCCTGCTGGAGCCGGTCGACCACGGCCGGGAAGCCGTTCAGGTCGCCGAGCGCAGACACGTCGTAGGGGATATCTCCCTCCGACATGCCCCACCAGTCGGTGGCGCAGATCATGAAGTTGTGCTCGCTCGCCAGGTCCTCCTCGGCGCTGGCGAGGATCTCGTCCCCGGAGCCGAGCAGCCCGTGCCCGTAGATCGTGCCGCGAGACGGGTCAGAGGGTGTCGAGACGTCAGGGATGATGCAGTAGAACGGCGCCTTGGCCACGTTCCCCTCGAGCTTCTTCGGGTGCGCGTAGCGGCCGCTCGACGCGTAGTTGAAGGTCGAGCCCGGCGGGCATCCCTGTGCCTGCAGGTAGCACGGCACCTTGAACGTCCCCGTGACATAGCGGGCGATCCCCGGGTCCGGGTTGTCCTGGACGTTGTCGACCTTGAACCGCGGCGCGTGGCCCGCGACCTTGCCGTCGGCCAGGTTGTCGTCACCGAGCCCGCGGAAGGCTGCGTTGCGGATGTGCAGCAGGTTCTGGGTGAGGCTCACCCGGCTGCCCACGGTGAAGTCCCAGGCCATGTAGAGGTTGCCGCGCTTGATGCCGGCCTTCTTCAGGACCTTGAAGATGTGCTTGTAGCGGGCCTTCTGCGACTTCTCGTCGGCAGGCAGCGTCTTCTTGTCGCGGAGCTTCTCGAACCACTTCGGCGCCTGGAGCGTGTTGCCGTTCGCGTCCTTGAGCCGGCGCATGGCGATGGCATAGGTGTGGCCGTACTGAAGGTTCTGGCCAGGGTGGATCAGCAGCGTCGTGTCCTGCGGGCTGTCCGCGTTCGAGTCGAGCTCGGCCCAGATCAGCTGCCGCTTCTTGGTCTTCTCGTCGATGACGACGATCGGCGCCTTCTTCTTGAACGCCTGCGACATGTCGGTCAGCGGCGCCGGGTTGGTCTGCTTGAGCGCCTCCGGCGTGTCGAGCCCGGGGACGCGGGCGACCATCATGCTGCCGGGGCTGAAGCCGTCGTTGCGGTCGTAGGGGGCGACCTGTATCTGGTCGCCGGCCTTGTTGGTCGGCATTGCCGCCTGGGGGAGGTCGACGGAGAGGCCGGTCTTCGAGTCCTTGGCGGGCTTGGTGTAGAGGTTGTTCGGGAACGGGAGCATGCAGGGCTGCTTCGTGAACGGCTGGCAGTCGCCCGCACCCGGGCTGCTCTGCGCCCCGGCGAAGGCGGTGGATGGCAGAGCCACGGCCGCGACGAGGGCGGTGGCGGTGAGGCCGAGGCTCCATCGCCTACGACGCGACGAAACGGCCCTAGCTACATCCATGCCCATGCTCTCTCCTCTCCGGCCGAGCGCTGCTCCGCCGGCTCGTGGCGGGCGCCCTGCGGCGCGTTGCGCCGGAAACCTATTCCATTCCTTGACCCGCGGTTGGCTGACCAACCAGCGATCCAGGGCGACTCACGGGTGCTTGCTGTCGCGTCCGGGGCCGCCATACAGGTGGTCGTGCCCGCGCCCGCCCCAAAGGACGTCGTGACCGCGGTTCCCGCAGACCACATCGTTGCCGCCGCGGCCGCGGATGGTGTCCGCGCCGCGGCGCCCGACGATCACGTCCTTGCCCGCGGTGCCGACGATGTCGTCGGCGTGCCGGGTGCCCACGATGTCGGCGCGCTGCCCGTGACACTTGGGGCTCGGCGGCGTCGCCACCGGCGGCGGGCTCGAGGGAGGCGTGAACACCGCCGCCGTTGCGGTGACGTTCGTGCTCTTGGCGTTCCCCTGCCACCACAGTGCGAGCGCCGCACCGTCCGGGTTCACCCCGACGTTCGGGGACGGGATGAGCTCCGTGTTGAACGAGGCGAGCGTCTTGACGTTCCCCAGCGGCCCGGCGGCGGAGAACCGGCCCGCCTGGATCACCTGGGCAGCACCGAGGTCCGTCTGCCAGACGGACATCGAGGTGCCCTGCGCGTCGATGCCGACCTGGGGGCTGAGCCCGGCGTGCTGGCTGAGAGCCGAGATACGGAATGGATGGCCGGCCTCGCCGCCGGCGGGAATCGTCGAGCCCTGCACGCTGGCCGGATCGGTCCTCGGCGTGTCCTGCCAGACGATCGACGCGTCGCCGGCCGCGTTGACGGCGAGCTTCGCCCCGGCCGAGCGGTCGGGCGCCACGGTCTGCGTCGGGCCGAGCGTTCCGTCGGGAGCGACCGTCCGCGCGAAGACCTGGAGGGGGTCAGGGCTGAGGCGGTCCCAGCTCACGTGGACCACCCCGGCCGCGTCGGCCTTCGCTGAGAGGCCCGAAGCGGTGTCGTCCGCCCCCGAGATGTCGGTGACGCCTCCAACCGGGTCGCCCGCCGCAGAGAAGCGCTGGGCCTTGAGCCGACCGAACTGGTTGTAGACGACCAGCGGACGGTTGTCCGGGCCCACGGCTGCCGCGACGTCACTGACTCGGCCCTCGACGGTCTTGGTGAGGGTCTGCTCCGGCCCGAGGTCGCCGTTGGCCGCGATGCGCCGCACCCTGAGGACCGAGCTGTCGTTGATCTGGTGGACCCAGGCGACCGTCGTGTTGCCCGCGGAATCCGATGCGAGCGACGTCGCCAGGGCGCGCTCGCCCGGCTCGGAAACGGTGATCTGGGGGCCCATGCTGCCGTCCGGGCGGACGCGCATGGCCTCGAGGGCGATCTGCTGGGGTGCGACGATCCGGTGCCACACGACGGTGGCGGTGCCGTCCGGCGCGACCGCGATGCGCGGCGTCCGGACGTCGCCGTGGGTCTTCGTCAAGGTCAGCACGGGGCCGAGGCTTCCGTTCGGCTTCACGAACCGAGCGTTGATGTTCGCGTCCGACTTCGGCCCCGGAAGCGACTGCACCCACGCAGTGAGGAAGGAGCCGTCGGGCTCGACGGCGACGGTCGGCGGGTCGCCGAAGGTGAACGGCGCGGCCGGGGACGTGAGTCCGAACGGCTTCGACCAGTCGGCGTTGGCGGGCGCCGCGGCGATGCCGAGGGCCACGACGGCGGCGAGGGCAACGACGATGCGCCTCAGTCCTGCTGAACGATCCCTGTCTCTCACGCTGGGGTCCTTCCCTGCTCGGGCCGCGAGGCTTCCTGCCGACGGCGATGCCGCGTAGCCTACACGCTCCCGAACGCTGCTCGGTAATGCTCGGCGACGGCTATTTGCGCAGCTTGACCTGCTTCAGCGCCGGGATGTTCCCGGCGCCGTCGACGGAGCGGATGGCGACGAACAGCGGGCGGTTGCCGGCGCCGCGGATACGGGCCTTCTGCTTCTTGCCGGGCGCGAGCGGCGTTGGCGGCTTCACCCGCCGCGTGCGGTCGAGGCGCCCCTGGGTGATGCGGTGGTGCGAGACGAAGATCTCGTAGCGCTTCACCGGCCCGCCGCTCACGCCGTCGTTGCCGGGAGCGCGCCAGCGGAGCGTCCCGTGGCCGCGATGCTTGGTTATTCGGAGCTCGGAGACGACCGCCGGGCGGCGGGTGTCGTTGCCGTACAGGCCGCTGTTGTGCTCGTCGTGGTGGTAGTGCCACCAGGAGTCGTTGCGCGATGGCTTGCCGCCGACGCGCCAGAGGAACAGCGAGCCCTCACGCGTTCCGTACGCGAGGCGCAGCTTGCCGTTGAG
>Ga0066903_100004539_pt1 | contig 11771 bp, 9 predicted proteins | sample PanSoiMetaGPlot1_FD_67491 | JGI IMG/M metagenome (GOLD analysis project Ga0066903, IMG submission 67491) | Tropical forest soil microbial communities from Panama analyzed to predict greenhouse gas emissions - Panama Soil - Plot 1 (version 2) | ecosystem: Environmental > Terrestrial > Soil >...
ACAGCCCCAGCGCCGGTCGCAAACGGTCCGGCTATCGGCCCCTACTGGAAGTCCTCGAAGACCGCTGGCTGCCCAGCACGCTCACGGTCACCAGCGCGGCCGATAGCGGTTTGGGGTCGCTGCGCGCGGAGATCGCCGCCGCCAACCCCGGCGATCAAATCATCTTCGCCAATTCCGTCAACAAAATCACGCTCACCAGCGGCGAGTTGGTCATCAACAAGAGCCTGGACATCGAAGGACCCGGCGCGGTGAAACTGACCGTCAGCGGCAACCAAGCCAGCCGCGTCTTCGACATCCAGGGCGGTGCCACCGTGACCATCGCCGGGCTGACCATCGCCAACGGCAGCGCCACCAGCACGACGAATCCCTCCCAGCAAAGCGGCGGCGGCGTTCTGGACGAGCCCGGCGCCACCGTCTACATCACCAACGACGTGTTCAGCAACAACCGAGCGCTGGTGGCCAGCGGCGCTGTGGAGATCGCTGGCGGTACTACCACGGGCGGCCCCGACCCCGCCACCGCCATCATCAGCGGCACGACCTTCGTCGGCAACCAGGCCATCGGCTCGGTGACTGGCACCACGAATCCGATCCTGGGATTCGATGGCTTCGGCCCGGGTGGCGGCACAGCGGAAGGGGGCGCCATCGACGACGATGGCATTCTCAGCCTTACCAACTGTACCTTCACGAACAACCAGGCCCTCGGCGTGCCCGGCAGCGACGGCGTCAGCGCGAGCGCCCACGGGGGCGCCGTCGCCGTTGACGGGGTTGGGACCATCACCGGCTGCACCTTCACGGGCAACCTGGCCCAGGCCGCCACGGTGCCCAGCAATTTCCTAGCCAGTCAGGGCCTGGGCGGCGGCGTGGTCGTCTTCGGGCTCGGGACGATTACCGGCTCCACCTTCACCGGCAACGAGGCGATCGGGGGCGCGGGAGGCGTCACTCCTTCCAAATTCGCCTTCGTGGGCGGCGGCGGTGGCCTCCTCGCCATAGGTCCCGCGACGCTCACCGTGAGCGGCTGTTCCTTCGACCACAACCAGGCCATCGGCGGCGCGGGCGGCGCCGGCGGCATCGGCAGCATCGGCATCGGCGGCGGCCTGGCGGTGCATGGTCCAGGCGCGAGCCTCACCATGAGTGACTCTTCCTTCTCGCACAACGCCGCCATCGGCGGTGCCGGGGGCAGCGGGGCCGCGGGCGGCGACGGCTTTGGCGGTGGCCTGTCGGTGGACAGGGCCGCGACCGCGACCATTACCGACATCACCGTGGCCTTCAACCAGGCGGCGGGCGGTGCCGGGGGCGCCGGAACCAACGGCGGCAATGGCTGGGGCGGTGGCATCGCGGTAGGTGGCAGGACGATTTATACCGGCAGCTCGGACAACAGCTCCGTCACCCTCAGCGGCAGTACGATCTCCAACAACATGGCGGTCGGCGGCAACGGCGGACTCGGCGGCGCCGGAGGCAACGGCTCCGGCGGCGGCGTCTTTGTCGGCGCGACGGTAGGGACCATCACGCCCAGCCTGGCGGTCAGTGCCAGCACTATCATCAACAACCACGCCATGGGCGGCGCCGGCGAAGGTGGCGGCGCCTTTGGCCTGGGCGTGGGTGGTGGCGTTTACAACCTTGGCACGTTCACCTTCGATGTCTTCACCGACATCACAGGAAACCATGCCTCCACCAGCAACGACGACATGTTCCCGTAACCTTCATTTCTAGAGTTGCCTCGGTGTCAGTTGATTGATTCGGGGAACGCGCGGGACCGATACCCGCAGGTCGGGTCTCCTCACCTGACCTGCGGGAAGCTCTCGCTTACTGTGTGGCAGCCGCCGGCGCCGCGCCGTCCTCAAGCAATGTCATGATCAAGGACTGTTCCATCTCTCCCGGCCTGAAGCCGAAGGGTCCGCGGCCGCCCTTATAGGTCACCTTGCCCTGGCGGTCGATGACGAACAGGCGATCGGGCATGCCGCTATAGGCGTGGCCGACGCGGTCGTCGAGCCCATCCACCAAGAGAGGCATGGTGATTTCCAGCGTGGAACAGCATTGCTCGGCCACCTTGGTGCGTTCCTTCTCGGTCTTGGGCTGCTGGATGGAGATGCCGACCTTGTCGTTAAACGGAACACGCCAGCCATCGGTGGGATGCGCCTCGCGGACATAGATGGCCAGGAACTGGACGCGATCCTTGTAGCGCTGATGCAAATTCTCCAGGACCCCAAACTGGGATCGGAAGGGGCCTCAGGTGAAGCTGCCGAAGATCAGCACCACGGGTTTTTGGCCGCGGAACTGGCCCAGAGAGATTTCCTTCTTGCCGTCATGCGTCGGCAGCTTGAAAGCAGGAGCGCGCTCGCCGATCCGGGGCCCTTCAAAAAAAGAACCCAGTTCCCCAGTGAGCAGCCCCTGAAGCAGGATGGCGGGAGAAGGTCCCATCGCGCTCTTGTCCTTCTTTTTTGGGGGGGGCGGTTGCTTGAACAACTCACGCAAGTCTTCCGGCGTGAAATGGTCTTTGCCCTTGGCGAGTTTGTTGAACAGGTTGTCCCACTCACGACGCGAGACTCTTCCGTTGCTGTTCTGATCGAATTTGTAAAATAGGCGACTCGCCTCCATGGACTGGCGGACAAACGGAGATCGCTCGGTCCAGTCAAAATCGGCGGCGGTGATGGCGCCGCTGCCATCGCGGTCCAGCCGCTCGAAGAGTTCGGCCGGGCCCTTCCATTCGGCGCGGGTGATTTTGCCTTCCTCCGGATCAACGCCATAGCGATCGGCCAGCCATTTCCAGCTATACCGGCTCTGGGCGGAGTGGAACCAGCCTTCGCCCGGCCCCAGGGTTGAGCCGCCGAGAACGGCCAGCAGCACTTCCGTGAACTCGCGCTGGCACACCCAACTGAGGCCGTCCTTGAGCCAGCGCGGACCATCTTTGTGGATACGCTTGACCAAGTTTTCCTTGCCGTTCCCAGCAGGTTGTTCGCAATCCGCAGAAGCACGACCGACGAAGAGAAAAAGAGCGGTCAGCATCAAGGAAAGAGGCAATCGCAGGGGGGACATAGCAGTTCCTTTCCATTCAATAGTTGGCGCCGCACCGACCGGGGCCCACCCGACTTCTCCCATCGAACGGTCCCGGCCGGTGGGCATTGTACCATATTTCTTCGTAGGGTGCGTTCGGTCTTTGAAGCCGCAGTTGTCCGCGTGATAATCGCCAGAGTTCGAGGCGACTGCGAAGGCTGAACGCACCCTACTTTTTCGCTTCCCGGAAAACGTTCTCCCGCTCCAGGGGTATCTGGAAAGCATCGGCCACCCTTGTCATGTAATTGCACCAGCACACGTACCAAATCGTATCCAGAGCGTGCTCCCGGCCCAGATGAGCCGTGAGCGTGTCGACGTCCTTCGCTTGGACCGTCCAGGGCGCCTTCGTCAGCTTTCGGGCGAAATGCAGGCCGGCGCGATCCTTCGCCTGGAAGGATGACCAGTCACCGCTCGCCAGTATTTTCGCCCGCTCTTTCACGCCGAGTTCATTGAGGCCCGCGACCGCGAGCAGCATTTCCGTGTGTCCCATTCAGTAAAAGCACTGGAGCGAACGGGTGACCACCCAGAACATGGATTCCAGTTGCAGCATATCGATGTCGCATTCCTGACGAAACGCGCGCAGTCCGCCGGTCCAGGCGACAGCCAGGCGCGGCTGATAACCGTAGTTGAGCAGGCTCCACTTGATCCGGATCGGCTTGTCGCGTGGCATGCCGGCGGGCAAGTTCTCTTTGACCGTTTGCCAATCCGGGATCGCTACACGTGATTTCGGCTGTTTCTTCTGGCCGGCCAATCGCTCCTGCAACATGTCGAAGGAAATGGCGGTCCATTCCGAATCTTCGACCTTGTTCGGTACCGGAGGCGGATTTTTTGCAGGCGGGGACAGCTTTCGCTTGGAGGTTTTTTTCGGCTCCTTGTCCTGGCCGTCCTTCTCCTTGGAAACCTTCTTGGGCGCGGCCGGTTTGGGGAATCGAACTTTGACAGGAGGTAACGGGCCGTCCGGCTCCACGGCAACGCCCAGGGCCAGAAGCAAACGATCTTGAAAATTGGCGTAGGCGGCAACGAGAACAATCGCCACTAGTTGCTTTTCACCGTAAAGCTCCACCAGGCGGGCGATCTGAGCATCGGTGACGGTGTAGGCGACCTTAGTCAGTTGCCGGACCAGTTGCAGAGCGAGCCGTTCTTTTTCCGGCAGTTTGTCGATTCGCTTCGGCAAGGAATCGATTTCTTCCGCCTTGCCCCCGGCACGGACGAAGTCGGCCCGGGCATACGCCAGGGCGTAGGGACAACGGTTCGCATGGGCAGCCATCCAGCGCAACTTGGCCCGCAGGCGGGGAGGAAGCGGACTCTCCGCGCGCTGAGCATGATCCAGTTCGATCATGGCTGCCGCGGTTTTCGGCAAGCAATCCGCCAGGGCCCGAATCCAAACCGGCAACGGTTGACCGCCGCCTTCCAGCGCGGTGGGCAGTTTTTTCCAAGCCTGGGCGTCCGTCAAAACCGGCAGCTTGACGTCCGCGGAGGCGGACACGGCCAGCGGGACAAGCATAAAGAAGCAGGTCAACAAACTTGTTCGTTCAAGCACGCCACTGCTCCCTTCATTGAAATCAGATGGAAGTCGGTTCTGCCACGACAAAAGTGGTGCGGTATCTCTGAATCTCCGCGACCATCTGTTGCAGGCTCTCCTTCCGGCTCGCCAACTCAGTGTCCGCCTCTCCAGGCAAGGGGACGACCTCCAGAAACACGTGATCGCGTCCACAGCGGGGACAAGAGTAATAGCGAAATAAAAGGCCATCCAATCCCATGGAAACTCGAGCGGCTTCCATGCCGCGAGATTCCTTTTTCAACAAGTCATCCCGGCCCAGGCGGCATTCGCATTGAACGCATTTGTGCATCGTTGAACCTCCTCTCAAGATCCGCTCGCCGCGTGGAGTCTTTCCCATCGCCATCGCCGCACACGGTAAAATAGGACCGGTAAGAACAGGTCGATGACCTCGTCGGCCAGCAGGATGCCGCCGAGCACTGGGATAACCATCGGCCTGAGCACGTCGGCTCCTGGCCCGCTGGCCCACAGGAGCGGGGCCAGGCCAAGGATGGTGACCGCCTCGGTAAGCAGCTTCGGCCGCAGCCTGTGCACCGCGCCCTGAAGCACGGCCTGTCGAAGCTGATCAAGGGTCATGTTCGCCAGGCCACCAGCCTTGTCCACCGCTTCACGCAGATAGACCAGCATGATGATGCCGGTGGACGTTGCCATGCCGAAACAGGCGATGTAGCCGATCCATGCGGTCACGGAAAACGGATAGCCAAACAGCCACTGGAAGAAGACACCGCCGGCAATCGCCCCCGGCACCGCCAGAAGCATGAGGACTGCATCCGCCAGATCGCGATAGGTCCACCACAGGATGAGAAAAATCAGCACAACAACCAACGGCACGACTGTTTGCAGGGTACGGCGTGTCCGGGCTTCGTGCTCGAACTGGCCGGTCCACTCGACAAACACATCAGGGGGTAATGTGACCTGAGATGCAACGGCTTGCTGGGCCGCCGCAACGAACTCGCCGGCATCCCGGCCGCGAACGTTCAAACGCACGTAATTGCGCAATAGGCCATTTTCGCCCTTGATCGTCGGCGGGCCTTCGGTGACACGGATGTCGGCGACTTCGGCCAAGGGAACGTGTGCGAATTGGTGAGTGGTGAGTGGTGAGTGGTGAGTGGTTTTGACCTTTGATGTTTGATCGCGAACCAGCACCGGCAGGACGGCGAGCGTTTCCTCATCTTCGCGGAACGCCCGCGCGTAGCGGACTCGAACCGGATGACGTTCTCGCCCTTCCACTGTGGTCGTCACGATCTTGCCTCCCAAAGCGATCTCGACCAGGTCGTTGATGGCGCCCGGGTTGATGCCGAGTTTGCTGAGTCGATCCCGTTTGGGGTAGACCTCCAGATATCCCTTGCCGCGGAGCTGATCCGCGACAACGTCGACTGCACCTGGAATTGACTTCAGCACGACCGCGATATCCTCCGAAGCTTGCACCACGTCCCCGCGCCGCCGGCCCAGCACACGTACACCCACGGTTGTATTCACGCCGGTGGACAACATATCGACGCGATTCTGAATGGGCATGGTCCACACATTGGTCCAGCCGGGCATCTGCATGGCCCGATCGAGTTCGCCGCCAAAGCCGGCCAACTGGACTCGATCGCGTGGCCAGAGCAACAGGCCGGCCGCGAATCGTTCGCTCAACTCCGCCTGCAAGGAATCCAAGACCGGCACCGGATCGAGCCAGGGGAGCGCTCCACCGCCGTGATGATGGTCCGTGCTCTGCTGCGAAATCCCATTTCCCGTGCGCACCCGTTGCCATTCCTCCATGGCTTCCTGGACGCGCTCGTCCCGAATCACGGCGTTCTTCAGCAGCATCTCCAGCACGAGCCGGGTGTACAAGGCTGGAGCGCGCTCCAACAGTTCTGCATTGAGCCGGCGAAGGTATTGCCGCCACAGGGCCGTGTAGTGGTCGCGTACCTCATCGTGCAGCCGGCCCAGGAGCGTCGGCTGTTCTCCGCCCAATGCCTGATGGGTGGACCAGAGAGCACGTTCGAGAACATTGGGTTTGAGGTCCAGCGGATTGATGCCTGGTTTGATCTGTCCATTTTCGGTCAGGATACGGATTACGGCAGAAGCCACGGCTGCAACCGCTTCTCGGGACGGCTCCTCCATTGCCAGATGCTCAGCATGGGCGGTAAGCTGTGGATCGAGGCCGGGGCCAGTCGCCGTGGCCGGCAGGGAGCCGTTCGCTTTCAAGCTCACAACCAGACGGCTGATGGTGAAGGAGACGAGCTGGTGGCCGAGCCTGCGCTGGAACTCCTTGTTCCGCTGATAGGCCGCCTCACGCATCTGCGCATCGAACAAAGGCACGGCGGCCATGGCGGCCTCATTGGCCTTCTCGAGCAGATTCTTGGGCGGCTGAATGATTTGCCGATCGACAAGGGCCTGGACAACCGCGCGGGCTTGATGTTCCGCGTCGGCCGGGCGCAAACAGCGCTTCGGCCAAAACTCCCGCGGGCGAAAGTTGAGCATCGTCTCGATCATGTCCAGGGGAGCAGGATCGAACGGGGTCTCGGCCCGGCCCGCCTTGCCGACGACCATGTCCACTTCCGGAAAGCGGCAAAAAACCATGTCGCGGGCTTTCAAATCACCAGCCGACTGGGTGATCGAGGCACGCGGCACGGTGATCGGCATGTCCATGACCATACCCTCGTCGAGCGGCGTCATGCGCTCCTGGCCCAAGGTTATGCGCTGCTCGGCAACGAGGCCAGCAATCACCAGCGTGAGCGCGGCGGCCAGTTTCCCGGCGCGGGACTTCGCCAATGCTACTGTGGTGATGAGAAACAGGGCCAACAGCACCAGCAATACAAAACGATTGCCCGCTGGGGTCAGGGCAAAAATCAATGTCACGAACGGCGGCACGCCGAAGATCAACGTGAGCCCGACAAACCAGACCAATCCCGCCGGCTTGTCGAGGAAAAAACTTAGCACCGGTCGATAGACGCGCATGAGGCCGGAGACAAGGCCGACTTGCTCCTCGCTGCGCAAGCGGCCCTTGACGAAGAGGGTGCATAGGGCCGGCACCAGCGTGACGGCCAGGAGGCCGACGCCGATCAAGGCAAACGACTTGGTGAACGCCAGGGGATGAAACAACTTTCCTTCCAGGCCGCCGAGAGCAAAAACGGGCAGGAACGAAAGGAGCATGATCACGACGGAGAAGAAAATCGGCCGGCCGACCGTGCGGCAAGCGGGCAGGACCAGTTCGCGCGTGTCGCCGGTCACCTTGCGATCGCCGAAGTGAGTCTTTAAATGGTGCATGGCATTTTCGGCCATGACGATGGAGGAATCCACCAACACGCCGATGGAGATCGCCAGGCCGGCCAGCGACATGATGTTCGTCTGCACGTCGGCAATGCCGAGACGGCGCAACAGGTCCATCAGGCCGAACGATGTCAACACCGCCAGCGGCAGCGTCAGGGCGATGATAAACGAGGTGCGGAAATGAAACAGAACGATGAAGATGCAGACGGCGGCAACCAGAATGGCCTCGATGAGCGTGGTGGTCACGGCGCCGACAGCCCCATCGATGAGCGGCGTGCGGTCATAGAACGGCAGGATTTTGACACGAGGCGGCAGCCCGGCTTGCAATTCCTCAATCTTCTGGCGAATGCGCCGGGTGACGGCACGTGGATTCTCGCCGTGGCGCATCAGAACAATTCCGCCGGTTACTTCGTTGCCGTCTTTCTCCAGCACGCCGCGGCGCGGCTGGGGACCCAGGCCAACGCCGGCCACGTCGGCCAGGTGCAATTTCTTGCCGTTGCCGCCAACAAGCGGGATTTGCTCCAGATCGTGGATGATTCGCTGCGGATCGGGGTCACTTGAGTCCGGCCGCGATCCAAGCCAGCCCACGGCGCGGACAACAAACTCCGCGTTCGCCTTGTGAATGACGTTGCTGCCCGCGGTCGTGTTGGCCCTGGCCACCGCATCGGCCACCTGGGAGGGTTCGATCAAATACGCCTTCAATTTGTACGGGTCGAGATTGATCTGATACTCGATGGGCGAACCGCCGACGGTGGCAACTTCCGCGACGCCGGGAACGGAAGCGAGTTGCGGACGGATAAACCAATCTTGCACCGCACGCAAGCGGCCGGGATCGTATCCCGGGCCTTCCACGGTGTACCAGAAAATCTGGCCGATGGCGTCGGCGTCCGGGCCCAGCCGTGGGATCACGCCGGGAGGCAATTTGGAACCGATCCCAGCCAGGGCTTCGCTCACCTGCCGCCGTGCCGCTTCCCAGCCGGCGCTGTCTTCGAAGATCACGTGAATCATCGAATAACCGACGTCGCTGGAGGAGCGCACCACCCGAACGCCGGCCAGTCCCTTCAGCTCCAGGGCGAGCGGATAGGTAACCTGGTCCTCGATTTCGCGCGGGCTATGGCCGGGCCAGTCGGTAAATACGATGACCTGATTCTCCGACAAATCGGGGATGGCATCGACCGGCGTGCGATAGGCGGAGCGGATGCCCCAGACGGCCAGGACAACTGCGGCCAGGATCACCACCCAGCGCCGGCGGATCGAGAATTCAATGATGCGTTCGATCATGTTGGTGAGTGGTGAGTGGTGAGTGGTTATCTGACCTACCCTCACCACTCACCAGTTTTCATTTCGGTAGCTTCGCCAAGTATTTCGCCGGGTTTTTCCTCAGGGCTGCGGCACAACCTTCGCAACAAAGGAAGACGGTGCGGCCTTCAATGACCACACGGAAGGGGGTGCCCATCGAGCCGAGGGGTTCCCCCATCACCGGGCAAATCTTCTGTCGCTTGACCAGGCGTTGATCTTCCGGGGACAATCCGGTGATGGCCGCGGTTGGCGTGGCCGAACCGGCGCCGCCGCGGCTGCCGGCCCCGAAATAAGTCGCCGCTGCCGCCGGGTTCAGCCGCGTTTCCGCATCGAGCAGAAACGCTCCCGCAGTGACCACCGTTTGCCCCGGCGTCAACCCGCCCAGGACGGGATAGAAGTCGCCGCAGCGCTGGCCCAGTTGCGCCTCCACCGCATCAAACAGCCCCGGAGACTTCTCGAGAAAAACGACCTTGTGCGCGCCGGTGTCGATGACGGCGCTCTCGGGAATCGCCAACACGAGACCCCGGCTCAGGGCCGCATACTGCACGGCCCCATGCAGCAACGAGTCCAGTCCGCTGGCGGGAACCATTCCAAAGGCGGATGCCATGGTGGCGGTCCCGAGGCTGACCATGGTGTGGTCGCGCCAGGCATCCAGGACGAAGCGACGGCTTGGAGGTAAGCCACCAAGCGGCACGCGCACGCGCGCGGCCGCGAACATCCCCGGTCGCAATTCCTGTCGCGAGTTGTCGATTTCCAAGCGGACCGCCAGGTTGCGCGAGAGCGAAGAAACCTGCGGCGCCAGCCATACCACCTTCGCCGGGAACGATTGCCCGGGATATGCTTCGCTGGTCACCTCCACTATTTGACCAACCTTGAACAATCCAACATCTCTTTCAAACAAGTCGGTCGCCAGGGTAAGCCGGGTCAAATCGTCGAGCTTTTCGGAGACCGGCTCGAGCAGACCGGCCAGGATCGTTTCGCGAACCAGAGAGCGAAACTCGACGCGCGACGTGTGGATCCCCGCCAGCTGCACCCGGTAAGGTGGGAACTGCATGCGGGCGATGACGCCATCCGGCAACGGCGTCATCTCGCCCTTTTGTCGCAAGACCAGGGACATGTGGCAGACCGGGCACTTGCCGGGCCAGTCGGAGGCCACCCCGGGACACATCGGGCACCAGTATTCGATGTCGGGAGAGACACCGGCGTCGAGGCCGGGCGGGCCCGTCCACTTATCCCAGTGATTGCGCAACGTCGGCCAGGCTGCTGCGATGAGAAGGACTCCACCCAGCAACAGGAAGAAGCGCAGCCGGGCCACAACAATCCGCAACCCACCCTGGAGAGATCGGAGGATGGAAATGCGCGAGCGAGGAAGCGGGCATTGCCCCAGAGCCTTCGCTCCAGGATCCTCGATCCGCGATCCTCGATCCTCGAAAGACGTTGACATGATGGTGTATTCCAGTGTGGCGATTGTTACGCTTCCGGTTTTTGTCGTCGGGCATTGGCGCAGATCAGGGTCAAAAAGGCGACGCCAACCAAAAGCGAAACGCCAAAACAAAACAGAACGATTCCGACAGTGGAAAGTTCCATGGTAAATGCTCCCCAAAAATCCTCTACTGCTTCTTATCGGGCGGGCAGTCCCAGTGGCTGATCATTTCGTAGTCCTCGTAGCGCAGCACCCAGAGCGGATCCAGGCCCAGCACCACGAAGCGGGCGCGGACTTCCTCGGGCGGATTGTCCAAGGTCAGGCGCACGGCAAAGCAGCGCTGGGCGTCGCCGGTCGTCGGGCCGAGCACGCTGAACGAAGTCAGTTTCCGATTCGATTGGCGCTGGGTATCGATCATATGAATCGGCGGAGACGATTCTTCCACGAGGCTCGGTAGCTTATCCTTTTGCCATGCGATCAAGGCGGTCTCCAAAATGTGCTGAGCGTCTGCCTCCGACGGAGTGAATCGTTGATCCGCATTCCCCCGGCCGCAGCCGGCGGCGAGAACCGACATGCCGACAAAAAGAGAAATCCAAACTTTCCGTAACGGGTTCATGGTCCCCCCCAGGTGGCGTCAAAGATCTGTCCATCCTCGGGATTCAGGGCCAGGTTCCAGGAGTAATAAGAAATGCTGGGCGTCACGGAACGCACGCTGCCGTCTCCCAGGCCTACGAGAATTCCACCCAGATACGGCGTCTGCAACAACGTCGGATCGCAGTCAGCCGGGCTCGGAGAAAACTGGGGCAAGGGGAGTGCCAGGTAATCGGCAGTCGTGTAGTTGTAAGGCCAGGTCGGAGGATTGCCGCACATCCCCATGGCCCAGCCGACGCCCATGCCGTTGCAATTGGTGTAACGCTGGGCAAACACGATGGTGTTTGAGGTGCCATCGCGGAACGTGCTGGGGATCTTCGCACCTCCGCCCGGAGCGTTTCCAAACACCAGGAAGTTCGAAGCGTAGCTGTCGCCGCCGTACGGCATGCCCATCATCACGACCATGCCATCGGCCGGCATGGTTGGATCGGAGGGCCCCTCGTAGATACTGACGCGAATGCTCGTGGCGTTATCCGAGGTCATGCTCACCTGGTTGTAAATCGTCTGTTGTTCCAGGAAGGGGAGCAGAAA
>Ga0066903_100004540_pt1 | contig 11770 bp, 8 predicted proteins | sample PanSoiMetaGPlot1_FD_67491 | JGI IMG/M metagenome (GOLD analysis project Ga0066903, IMG submission 67491) | Tropical forest soil microbial communities from Panama analyzed to predict greenhouse gas emissions - Panama Soil - Plot 1 (version 2) | ecosystem: Environmental > Terrestrial > Soil >...
GAAGGGCCCTTGGTGCCGAGTCCGAAGAGAAGCGAGAGCCCGTGAGCGACATCGACACTGGAGTTGGTGGATAGCCTGAAAGCGCTTGACCCCAGACGGCCGATTAGAGAAGCGGACATTCGGCGTTCCAGATTAGCCGCGGTGCGTTTTCGCGCCCGAGCGCAAGTGTATTTCGCCTAGGATGCAGCGGGGTAGTGGCAGAAGGGGTGGTCAGGCGCGATGGGCTTCATTTCAATGCAGCAGTTCCGAAACTCGCAACGAGAGAATTGAGAGCGCCGTCGTTAAGAAAAGGCCATTAAAGCGAACTGCCTGCTCCAGCTCTTCTGCCCGTTCAAAGTACCGATTGGCCATCAACAGCAGTTGCACTCGTTGCTTCCCATCGGAACATGCCCGAGATAGGGTGAGACATCTTTGCGCTTGCGCGCGATAGTATGTGCTCATCGACATAGCTCCCTGAACAAGGAGATTTTGTTCTTTCCCGAACTAACAATGTGTGAACGTCAGATCGTTCATGAAATTGGGTTAATCAATGATCGAACGTAGGAGGGCCGAAGCCGCGCGATAGCTGGAAGTGCAAACCTGCAGCGCGCCAAAAGACAGTTTAGCCGACGGGCGCCCTGTGTCTCCAACGACACGAGAAGTGCAACAAGCCGAGGCGGGACCGCAGCCCTAAGCACCTCATCGTACTGAAGTTTGAGGCCACGCTCGATGGCTGACAAGGAGACCTGATGCGGAGGAGGGTTCATTCTCGGTCCGATGGTTCTGCCGCCGCAGAGAGACGACGGAACTTTCGGTGAAAGTTCGTGGAGCGATTGGCTCCATTTTCGTTGCAGTTCGCGATGTCGGTCTAGCGGATATTGAAGAGAGCTGGGCATAGCGGTGTCCTTCAGACTTTCCCCAACAGGGATCCGTTCCATGGCTTTAGCGAAATCGATAATTTCGCAACTCATGAGCAGGCCCCGATCATAGGGCGCGTCTCTCGTTCCATTTCTTCAGCAATCACGCGGAAATCAGCGGCCAATTCGATCAACCCGTTTCTCGCGTAGAGGTCTGGTCGGCTGGATTTGCGCCGCGACCATGGCGGCGGCGCTGACGATGGCGTTGACGATGGTCGCCTGAATATTCCGGGCGCGGGCGTCAGGCATGGCCGTGCCTAGCGCCGCAGTCAGGCGCGCTGGGATGGCATTCAAGGCTCGGTGAACTCTCAGCGCCGGACGTACGAAAGTGGGATACCTCCTCCTTGTCGCAGAGCTCCCTTCAATGTCGATAATTGCTCCGGCAGAGTAGGGCAATCCGGACACTCGCTCGCCGTGTGCCCCATCTAATCCGAGAACCGTCGCTGCATGCGAGCCGAGTCACATCGAGCCGACACGTAACGTGCCAGACGCGTCCCGCAAAGCTATTGGACCGATTGCGCAGTTCGACTTCTGCAGCAGTGTGCTTATCTTGCCGGGAGGAGAAGGCACTTCGTCGATTTCGCTTCCTAGTATTCGGGTACACATACGAGAATGTCTCCTGCGTCGCTTCGCCTCTGGAGGAACGGCGAACCCGGTGCGCCGTGACATTTCTCGAATCGACGTGACCGCTGGAAGCGACCGCCCGGTCATCTACGGCCGCTCCTTGATTCGATATATGAGATGTTCGGGTTCAGAGGGTTTGCTGTGCTAATAGGCTTTGTCTATTACTGAAAATAGTCCGCTAATCCTCGACTCTGCCCCAAACAATTTCGCTTTCTCTCTCGTTCATCTCGGGAATCTGTTGACTTGTTTGACCCTCGAAAGTAACCTTTGGTTGCGGTGCCGGAGAGTTGCTCGCCACGAGTCAGCAAGCCAAACGGCGATTGTTCGCTCCGTTGGCCACTCGATCGCTTTGACGGGTCTAGAGCTACGCCTCGTGCCTCCGGGCCAAGAAGCTCGCCGTTAGAAAATCTTGAGCGGCTTCGCTCTACGATTTTTGGGTGCGCCTTATGACGACCCTCAAGTGTCACAAATGTCTGCACGACAATCCGGCTGGCAAGGTGTTTTGCCAGATCTGCGGCACGAGGCTGCTGGCGACATCTTCAGAAGATGAACCGCGGGAGGAGTCCTTTTTGACTCCCGAGGACGCCGCAGCGTTGAGGAAGCGCATTGCTACGAGCGATCAAACAATTACATTGCTCAAGCAAGAAGTTGAGGCCGCGAAACAACGGCTGGCAGCCAGCGAGCAGAGTGTCACTACGCTGAGGCACGAGCTCGAAACATCGAGAGAAAAGGCTGCCGCCGAAGCTTTGCGGACAGATAATCTGCAGACCGAGGAAGAAAAACGACTGAAGGAGATCATTGCAGCAAGCGAGCAAATGATTGAGACGCTGAAGCATGAACGCGACGACGCGCACCACAAAGTCGCTTCCGGGTTGCGCGACAGAGATGAGAAAATCGCTCACCGGGATCGCCTGATCGAGGAGCTCCAGCAACAGATCAAGTCTGTGACGGCGCGCGTTACCGGGCCTCTCGCGAAGATGGTCAGCCTCCTGCAAAACGCAGATAGCACGCAGGCGACCAAGCAGTCGACTTCCCGTCTTCGTCGCGTCTCCACCGTGGCCGCTGCCGCCATGATGCTCCTGTCTGGTGGCGCAGTCGGTGGCTACATGTGGCGCGGCGGAGCATCCAAGGACACACCCGAGCTGCAGAAGAAAGTGAGCGAACTGCAGAAGAAGCTGAGCGCGGCCGACGAGACGAACGACCAGCAGGCGCGAAAGATTAGCACTCTCGAACAAGATCTACGGAGCCCATCGCGGAAGACCGCCGATCAGTCCGAGCCCGGCACGGTAGCCGCGCTACAGCGCAGGGTTCGCGAGCTCGAGGACCAGCTTGCCAATTTCATGAAATCGAAGCCGCGCTGGCCGCGCGATCCGGGCGGGGTGGTCGTGGCAGATGAGCTCAAGGAGCTCGACACCAGAATCCGAGGCAACCCGGGTGATGCCGCGGCGCACTACAAACGCGGTTGGCTTTATGCACAACACGGCGATTTCACCACCGCGGTCAGAGATTTCAGCGCAGTCATTCAACTCGACCCCCAAGATGCCGACGCTCTCAACAATCGCTGCTGGGCGCTCGCTCTCGTTGGCGAACTGCAGCAGGCGCTGAACGACTGCGACGCGGCGTTGCAGATTAGACCTCGCTACTTCGACGCCCTCGACAGTCGCGGCTTTGTCAATCTGAAGTTGGGCGAGCCAAAAAAGGCGCTCGCCGACTACGACGCCGCGTTGCAGATCAATCCGAAACATGCCTCGTCCCTGTATGGCCAGGGAATAGCCAAGAGGCGGATCGGCAATGTCGCCGCCGGCGACAGCGATATCGCGGCAGCGAAACTCATCCAGCCGGACATCGCCGACGAGTTCGCCAGCTACGGCATACGCTGAGGTCCCAATCAGGAAGACGGAGGGACGCCAATGTTCGCAATTCCGACCGGGATAAAGGTCAGCTTGGCATTCGTTATTCTGGCCGCTGGTACGGCATTGTCCGCAAGATTCGAAGCGGTGCTCGCAGCTGAGCGTTCGGCGGAGGATATTATCAAGGCTCTAAAGCCAACACCCCGGCTCCTTCGCAGCATGACATCCCCTGCCGAAGCGGCGCGGACTGCCGAGGAGGCGCGCTTTGTCGATACGCTCCGCAACCGCCCGCCGCGGACGCTTACGCCCGATGAGCGCGAAAAGATCGCGTCGATCGGCCAGAAGATGCCGAGCATCGACCTCGAGGTCAACTTCGGTTTCAATTCGGCAACCATCGGGCTGGCGGCGATGTCGCAGGTCAGGGCTCTCGGCCAAGCGCTCACTAGTCACGACTTGAAGGGCGGAACCTTTCTGATTGCCGGTCACACCGACGCCAAAGGAAGCGACACCTACAACCTGGGTCTATCCGAGCGACGCGCCGATGCGGTGAAAGCCTTTTTGTCGGAGAACTATGCTATCGAGCTGAGCAATTTGGTGGCCGTCGGATATGGCAAGACTCGGCTGAAGAATGCGGCGGAGCCCTTCTCGTTCGAAAATCGCCGGGTGCAAGTCATAAATATGGCGGAAAAGTAGAATCTACGTGCATGACTTCGGCCGCCAGCGAAGCGCCGCCTATCATCAAGGATTGAAAGTAGAGGGAGGTTGAAACGGAAAAGTAGCCAGCCCCGCTAAATTTGGTATCGATTTCGTAGTCCATAAACTTGAAACCCACCCGCGCGTCAACAGCGCCCTGGAAGTCCTTGGCTTTGATCAGGTTCTCGATCTCCTCCGTTCTTGCTGGGCCGAGGCCCGGGGATGAAACGCGCTTGGCGGGCCGTGCAGCGCCTGGCGCGAGTTGGCGCTGCAGATAATAAGGCGTTCCGACGGGACGGCCCCCCGCAGAGGTCATGACCGTGGCATGTCGCGACTGCTGAACCACATGAGCGAGTTCGTGAGCGAGCAGGCGCTGGCTCGCGCGAGTCCTAGTCGGGCCGTAACCTGCGCGAACGCGATGTGCGGACCCACCGTATAGGACAGCGCGCCGATGGTACGCGCTGACTGTGCCGCTCGTGCATCGGTATGGAGTCGGACTTGCGAAAAATTTGCACCGAACCGCGGCTCGAAGAAGGCCCGAGCGCTTGCATTCAGTGGCTCCCCTGGCGAGCGCAACACGTCAGTTAGCGTGGTGACGAATTCGCCGGTGATGGAGCCCGCGTCTGATCTTCGATGAGGCGCCGCCGTCACCCCGGCGGCGATGGTGGGCGGAGCCGCCATAGCTGTTACCTGGTCAGCGGCGCGATCCGCCTCGTACTCGAGCCGGTCGTCTATCGGTCCGAGCAAAAGCTTCGGCTGCGGCATCGGAAGCAGCGCTCCAGCCTGCCTTGGCCGGTCCGGTGCAACGACTGGGGTCGCGCTGAAATCCCATGACGCACCCAACCCGCATCCCCGGCTCATCGTCAACTCCCGGTTCGGCGGCTGCGTGTCGCAGGGTTTGGATCGTTTCAATACGTCGGGAGTGCCAGCCAGCGCGGCCGGTAAGACGGCTTTGGACTTCATCCTTTCGATTGAAAAAGCAAACATTCCGTTCAGCCCTGCTCACTCAAACCCAAAGCGACAATGAAAGCTTGGGCTCCTTGCCCTAGAAGCCAAATGCGACCGGCACTTTGAACTTGGGACGGCAATCCGCCTCCGACTCGAGTGTGCCGCGTGAGTTGAGGCTGACGATCCCCAGAGGTGCGTAGTGGTGCTCCACTCCGTGCGGGGGGAGTGCCTCGGGATTTCTACCATCACGCCGCCAGAGAATGTCGCCCGTGGCGACGCGAGCGGGTATCAGCCAATAGTCACCGGTGCGGTAGCGATTGGCCGGCGTCGACGGCTCGAATTGGATCTGCAGACCATTCTCCAGCACAAGCCATGATTGCTCACTGCTGCCCTCCTTGATGACGGCGGCGCCCTCCCACAGCTCAAGTCCGCCCTTGCGCTGGTCACCCGCGGTGTGATCCCAGCGCCGAAGCAGGAACGAGTGCGAGTCGTCATGGCTGGGCAACGTGCCGTCCAAGATCACCTCGCGTCGGCCGGTGTCTACCGTCCGCACCTGCCGAAGCGTTCCAGGCGCGCTCACGTGGCCATGAAGAGGGACGATCTCCACCCAATCCCCGCTCTTCAAGCCGAATCGTGCGTCTCGCCCCACGTTATCGAGCGTGACCGTCTTGTCCTTTATCTTGATGCGGAACTCGACCGATCCATTCTCGCGCGACATCTTGAAGGTCCGCCTGGTATCCCCGCCCCGGCTTCCGTCGTCATGGATCTCAATGCGGTAGAGCTGATTTTGCAGCCCGCGATATCCGGGTCCGAGTGCGCGTTCTCCGTCGGCAGGGTCGGCCACCCTCGCTCTCAGACGTCCGCGATGCTCCGCCTGCCAGGCGCGAACCATCGTCGGCCAATGCTCCCTCACCTGGCTCGAGTCGGGCACTCCTTCGGCCTTGGAGCCCTTCTTGTCCGAGAGTTCCCACGTTCGCACCCGCCACGCCACCTTGGTTCGAATGCAAGTGTCGAGGCCGTTGAGAGCCGGCTCGCGAATAGAGGCATCCTCCAGCGCGCTGACGGGACGCTCCCAGACATCAAGATAGACCAGATGGGAGGTATTGTTCCGCGGCGACCACCCCGTCTCCGGTGCCGGCACGTGACTCGAATGGGAAAAATAGCCCGGATTTTGGCAGAGGATTCCGTTTACGTAGTAGTGTCCCGGGCTGACGAGAAAGTCGGCGGGGGTATTGAGCATCGCGCGCAAGCGATCTTGTTCCTTGGCGCTCAAGCCCATCTCGTCCGCAAGCGGGAAGTCGCCTTGTGCGACGATCCCAAACCCGCAATTCTGCGCCGGCCCGGCGTATGGGCCGATCAGGTCCGTCATGAAGGTGCGCCAGTACTGCCAGAAGATCGCAATCTGCTCGTTCCAATCGGCATCGAGCTGCGGGCGACCTTGCTGCATGAGCACGCGCGTGAAGTTCTTGAGCGGGTCGAAGCTGTCGCGGGTGAAATCTCCTGACATCGTGGTCCCCCTCTTTAGCTGGCGAAAATGATGCCGACATCGGTGCCGGCCGGCACGTATTCCGCCAGTCTGATTCGCAGATTGGTCACCCGTTGCGGCTCGAAAAGATCGTGAAACACCCCCATTTCCGACTGATCCTCGGCACCACGTTTGATCTCGTCGGCGCAAGTCTGTGCCAGCCGGCAGTAGGCCGACGCGCCGTAATTCGTTGTAAAGAACTGGGGCTCGACTCGCCTGCCCTCCGCCTCGCGTGTCGCGTGCCACTGCGTCGCCGACAGGCCCTCGGACTTTGCCAACGCGTCGGCGCCCTGCTCCGCCAGATCCGGCTGGCAGCGAAATCGCGGGGGCGTACGCGACCCGGGCGGAACATAGCAAAATCGCATGCAGCCCAATTGGCGCCGGGCCGCCAGCAACTCAGCGGCGAAGATGCAGTTTTCGGCGAGCTCGACCGCGTGCACCTGAACCTGACCGATAAACGTCGAGCGCGACGCGTTGAGCACGACTGGGGCCACGACGCTGTCGGGCGCGCCGAGCGCGGGCGCCCCGATGCTGGTCGCATCGATAATTGTGTCGCTTATATGCACGCGGATCGGATTGGCGGAGACGTCTCCACGAATGACCCGAATCGCACCGATAATGCTATGTTCGATGCAAACGCGGGCGGTCGTGTCGGCAAGCGCCAGGCTGGGCTCTAATGGCCGCCGCGGCCGGCAGTCCGGATGCAGCGACCAGCCGGGTACCAGCGTACAATGACGGATGTCAAGCGCATCGAGGTTGCCGCGGATCTCGATGCCTCTTCCGGTAATAAGGATTCCGTCGAGCGAGAACCGGCTCCCGGAGGCGCCGGTAACGCTCAGAGCGTCGGGCCGGCTGGCATGCCAATCCAGCAGATAAATACATGGACGGGTGCGGTTCGCAGCGCGGATCTCGAGGTGCTGGCGTTCCGCCAGCTCGACATGGATTTGACCTTCATAGACGCCGCTATCAGCGATCTCGATGACGGCGTTCGTCGGTCGGTCGCGGGCCCAATGCTCGTACGCGGCGCGAATGTGGGTGAATTGCATGCCTCGGCCGACCCGATAGGTCGCGCAGTCGGGCGGAATGATGACCGGACGCGCGTACTCGCCGCCACCCACATCCGCGGGGAACGCGTAGTGATACGAAACCTGGACGCCATGCTCGGGTATTTGGGAAGGTGGGAACACGATGCGGCCCAATTCGGGGTCGACCGCGACGTGCCCATTGCGCGGCTGGTAACGCCAATCGCTCAAGTCCGCGGCAATAATCTTCTCAGCAGGAATCGGCTTGTGGGGATCGCCTCCCGCCCACCTCCCTGCCCAGATGGCCAGGCTGCGGCCCTCGCCGTAGTACCGCTCGGAAGTTTGGGTATGCGCTATGCCGTCGACTATGGCGCGCGCCTCGAGCGCTCGCCGACGGATCGGCGTCGGCAGGTTGAGCTCCCCCGCGATGTCCGTGGGTTGCGCCTCGATCACCGGTAGGTTGTAGAGCGGAACGTCGTTTCCCAAAATGCTGAACGTATAGCAATGGTTACCAACCTCCTCGAGACAGTATGCTGGCGTCTTGGTTGCTGAATACACCTTCAGCCGCCACACGAAGAGCCCGACGTTCTGGGTGTTGAAGGATCCGAGCGAGCGCTCCGACTCGATGCTGCGCACCTCCAATCCATGGCTCAGCTTGTCAAACGGAGTTCCGATCAGATCCAACGCATCCGCCGAACGAAGGTCCGTGGTTCGACCCCGCCCGTGATCAGGATGATCGATCGGCCGAGAGTGGCTCAGCCGGTGCTCAAGCTCCACGACTCGAGCAGGCCACCCAGCTACTGCATCGGCCAATTGTTCCAACAGCCACAGGGTGCCCTTCCGCCTGCGGAATGCGATGGTATTCGCGACCTCGCGACGTCGAGACAGGACCTTATTTCCCGGCAAGTCTTTGTCGGACGCGGCAAGCTCGCGAACCGGTTGGTACTCGACCAACTCTCCGATATACGGAATGACCCAGTCGTCGCACGTCTCGATGAACCAATTGTCGTAGAGCCGAGCTATGTCGTCTTCGATCAAATCCACCTGCTCGCCGATCACAGCCAGCAATTGCCGCAATGGGCCACCCTGCTCGAACTCGCGTTGGCGGTACACGACGGGAAGTAGATTGTAGAGGCGATCGGGGGCGTCGTTCATGAGCCGATCTCGTTCAGGATCAGCGTTTCGGGGACGTTCGGACTCAGGAAGGCCAGCTGCGCGGGCAGCGGTGCCCCCGTCACGGGGCCGACCAGGCGGGCGTACACGCGCTCGCTTGGCCGCTTGGATTTTGCGATATTTTCCATTTTTTGCTGCGCTCTATCGGGGCTTTCGGCATCCTCCCTGCTGACGGAGTCCAAAACGTCGACGTCCACATAGGCCACGCCCGGAACGCTCTGGATGACGCTGATGACCTCGCTGAGCGCGACGGATTGACCGAGATCGCGCCGCGCAAAGCCGAACACGTCGTTGAGGACTGATCGGATTCGCGGCTCGACCGCGTTCCATTGATAGTCCCCCAAAACGCTCACGTTGGCGGCGATGACCAGCAATAGCAGTTCGCACACGTCAACCTGCACAGGAAGATGCGGGTCGCCGAACTCGCGGAATGCCTGCAGTAGATTCTGGAAATGATCAGACTTGCGGTCGATGAGGGCACCGTCGGCGCCCGCGACCGTGACGAAAACAAAGGGCTGAACGCCGTTAGAAAGCTCAACCGCGCACGCCTTGCCGATCCCGGCAAAGGTGCGGGCAAAGGCCGCATGGTTTTGCACGCCGACGAGCCGATCCAGCGCGAAGGCCGCAAGTGGAACGCTCGATTTGCCCTCCTCCCGGCCCTCCCGATCGACCCCGCCGGTCGCAGCCAGCGGGCCGACGACCGCCTTCACGCCAAAAGGCCGTGAGCCAAGCTGATTGATCGCACCCGCTGGCAGGTTGCCGACTGACCCTATGCCGGAGCGATAAACGGCTCGCACATTTTCCCTGCCGGTCGGCAGTCGCATGCCATGGATGCCGTCGCCAAAAGTGATGATCGTCTTGTCGGCGTCGTCGGTGCGCGTCACGTAACAGCGATCGGACGGACCAGCATCGGCGAGCGTGGTCATCTCGTGCCACAAGATGTCATTGACACGGACCTCGAGTGTGCTCGCCGTCCCGGTCCTGGTGGCGGCCGATACCCGCGTGAGCGGCGCTTGATGCAGGGTGAACGTCTGTATCGCCTGCGATCCGTCTCCGCTGCCCAGAACCTCCATTCTGGTCTCGCCATGCGTTGCCCGCGCGACGTTGCCGTAGATCGTCACCGTGTCGCGCTTGTATTCGTGGGCGAGCGTGCTTTCCAGCTTCAGGAACGAATGTGTCCGTTCTCCAGGACGCGCCGCCAAGGACGGTGGCGGTTCGACCTGCACGCGGTGCTCGAGTCCGGCCAGAACGACCAGCTCGGTGCCGGTTACACCGCTCGTGTCGGGCAGGTCCATGCGTTCTCCCGTAACGATCAGCCGACGTCCCAACGGTATTTCAGCATAGAGGTCGCCGAGCTCGATCTCATCACCGGCAATCGGTGTCTCGATCGGCTCCTCGGCCAACGACAGCCGCTCACTCTGCGCGGCGACGGTGACATTCCGCACGACCGAGAGCAGTCGGTCTTGGTCAAAGAGCCAGACATCATCAAGCGTTAGCTGCGTTACGCGGCCCGTCATGCCGTAGCGAGCCACCGATACATTCTTAACGTCCGTAACCAGCCTCGCGAGCGGCTCTCCAATCGGATCCCCGCGGTCCGGTCGGATGATGGCGATCCAGCTGCCGGGCACGATGTGATCATAGGCGGCATCGAGCTCAATGACATCGAGACGCTCCGGCGCGATCGCCGATTCATCGAGGATCGAAATTCCAGCAAGGTTAGAGACCGTAGTCCGCCGGCCGACTGCCGATGAAGTCGCTGTCTGTCCCGCGGGAACCACTATCGGGCTCTCATGGTCGATCGTCACCACCGCTCGCGCTCGTCTTTGGTCCAGAGCAATCTCAAATCGGCTTTGGAAATCGGGACAGCGGAATTCCATGGTGTGATTGTGCCGAGTGAACTGCGACTCGACGGTCCAGCTGGCCACATGTGTGATCGACATTGCATCCGAAAGGTCAAATTCGGCCGAGGCGCTCTGCGCGCCGCGCGTGATCTTGACGAGCGCCTTTGGCTTTTCTCCCCGCACAAACGCCTCCATATGCGCAATGGAGATCTCGCGACTTTCCGCGTCTGCTGCCGATTGCGCGGACACGGCGATGCTGATGGTAACGACGTCGAGTGGCCATTCTTCGGTTCCGATCACCAATCCTCGCTTGTTGGTGATCGGCCGCAGCGGAGCGTTGTGGCCAAACGGAGCCGCCTGGATGCGAAGCGCGTGAACCTCACCGGGGACGGTCGGTGCCACCGAGGTGGCGTTCTTCCAGGCCGTGTAAAGCTGCGGCCATGCTTGCGGAATGAACGTCTTGAGCACCCTGGGCACAGCATCGGTCACCGGGGCGGGCGTCTGCGCCTCCCGCCGCAAGGGTTCAGCGTGTATCTCGCCAGGCGACTTGGTAATTGCAGCTGCCAGCGTAACGATGCTGGAGAGCGGGGTTTCCGGTGCCGCGAGACGCTCGGTCTCGTCCCCGCCCGGTTCCGGCTCAGGATCGCTTGCAATCAGTTGTGGCGCAGGTACCTCAGCTGCAGGCGGAATGTATTGTAACGTCACCTTGGTGCGATTTTGCGGAGCCTCGACGTCGAGCGCCGCGACCCTGCGCAGTTTCGGCGGGCTGGCTACGATCAAAACAGGATCGTTAGGCTTGAGATTGCTCGTGATGCCGACGACATAGATTGTGGACGCCTCGGGTTCGACAATCTGCGGCCTGGTCAGACGCGGCACGAGGTTGTTCCACGCGGCGCGCGCCGGCAGATCTTCCGAAGTCTCGAAGGTTTGCGGCAGCTGTCCCTGGACCGGCATACTCTGCGCCCGGCTCCCGCCGGGAATGGTCGCCGTGCTGTTTTGCTCCAAGCTGTAGGCCAGATGGGTGCTCGCCGATACACCCGGACGAAGCGATGAGCCTACGAGTCGCGCCAGCTCGAGCACGGAGCGGCGCTCTGTGGCAGTTCCCAGATAGCCCTCGTTCGCAATGCGCTCCTGATAGAACGTGAGGATATCGCCCACCACCGCCCAGGCATCGAGCAGCGCGATTGCCGGATCATTC
>Ga0066903_100004541_pt1 | contig 11768 bp, 10 predicted proteins | sample PanSoiMetaGPlot1_FD_67491 | JGI IMG/M metagenome (GOLD analysis project Ga0066903, IMG submission 67491) | Tropical forest soil microbial communities from Panama analyzed to predict greenhouse gas emissions - Panama Soil - Plot 1 (version 2) | ecosystem: Environmental > Terrestrial > Soil >...
GCCCCGACTGCGGGTTCGATGTTGCTCGCGGGAATTGTGATGAAGCTCGGCTCTTACGCTGGCCTGCGCGTCGCGATGAATCTTTTTCCGCAGGGATTTCAGATGTGGAGCAAATGGATCGCTGTGCTTGCAGTCATCGGAATCGTGTATGCAGCCGCAGTGGCACTTCGCCAACGTGATCTAAAATTTGTAATCGGCTATTCGAGCGTGAGTCATATGGGCTTTGTGCTGCTCGGTTTTGCCACGGCCAACGCGCTCGGCGTTTCCGGTGCAGTGCTGCAAATGTTCTCGCACGGCGTCATCGCTGCCCTTTTGTTTGCCGTGGCCGGACGCATGATCTACCGGCGCACGCACACACGCGAACTCGATGCGCTTTCTGGAATGAATCTGAGCCACGCAATGCCCTTCGCGGCTTTCGCTTTCGTGGTCGCAGCGGCCGCCTCAATGGGCATCCCCGGGTTCAGCGGATTCGCAGCCGAGATTACGATTCTTATTGGCGCATGGAAAACTTACCCGATTGCCGTTTGGATCGTCGGCGCGGGGATGGTGCTGGTCGCTGCGTTCACATTACGCGCGCTAAAGCTTTCGTTCTTCGGTGAGAAAAGTGTCCAAGGCGAAGTTACAACGGTAACAATGTTAAATGCGGAAGAGTTCAACCCGATCACGATCCCGGAGAAAATCGGCGCCTGCATGCTGATGCTCACCACGGTCGCCGTCGGTGTTTACCCGAAACTGTTGCTGGACCGCATCATGCCCGCTGTAGAAACGATGAGGTTTTTAAAATGAACACGGCGAGTGACCCTGATTGGAAAGCGCACGCGTCGCGCGTGCTGTTTTCGGCGTCGCGCCCAAACAATCTCTTCTTTCGTACGGCAACAGCCGAGTGCAGGGAGAGCCTACCCAAAATCCGCGATCGCGAGGACGCGCTCGTCACGCGGGCACAGGCGCTGGCAGTATGAGCGAGCCGATATGAGTTACCTTGAACTTCTAAAGCTCGCGTCCCCAGAGGCGATCGTTACGGTTACGGCGCTGGTTGTGCTCTCGATTGGCCTGACGGCCAAACGCGCAGCAACGGCGTGCGCATTTGTTGCTGCGCTCGGAATTGTGATTGCAATGGCCGCAGTACTGCTCTTGCCGCGTAACGCAACTCTCTTCGGCGGCATGCTGGCGGTCACGCCGTTGAACTCGCTTTTCAAAATCATTTGCCTCGCACTCGCATTCTTCACGATCCTGCTGGCGCAGTCAGAGACGGCGCCGTCCCATCCGGGCGAATACCTGGCGCTTGTTCTTCTAGCAACCGTTGGCCTGATGTTGCTCGTCGCGAGTGAAGAACTGCTGATGGTCTTCATCGGTCTCGAGTTGCTGGGGCTATCGCTTTATGTAATGGCCGCATTCGATAAAGTGGATGTGCGATCGGCAGAAGCCGGTTTGAAATATTTTCTGTTCGGAAGCACGGCGAGCGCGTTCACACTGTTCGGGATCAGCTTGATTTACGGTATGACGGCAACAACCAGTCTGGCTGCGATTTCCCAAAAGCTGGCGACACAATCACTGCAGCCATTACTTGCAGTTGGAATCGTGATGACGCTCGTCGGTTTCGCCTTCAAAGTCGCTGCCGCGCCGTTCCACCTGTGGGCGCCCGACGTGTATCAAGGTGCGCCTGTTCCGAGTGCGGCGTTCATCGCCTCCGGTTCTAAGGTGGCGTCGTTTGTTGTGCTCGGGAAAATTGTCCTGGTTGGGTTTGCGCCGGTGCATGGCAGCGCCGGGTGGCACGCGATGGTGGCTGGCTGGTCGCCTGTGCTTGCGGCGCTTGCGGCGTTATCGATCGTGATCGGCAATCTGGTCGCGCTGGCACAATCGAACGTGCGGAGGCTGCTTGCCTATTCTGCGGTCGCACACGCGGGATACACGTTGATCGGATTTGTGGCCTGCAGTCGCGACGGCTTTTCCGCTGCCTTGTTCTACATCACCGCTTATGCAGTTGCGCTCGTGGGCGCGTTCGGCGTGGTCGGCGTCGTGCGGCGCGAAACCGGCGGTGACGATTTCTCGAATTTTGCCGGGTTAGCCGGACGTTCTCCACTGCTCGCCGGATGTATGGCGATTTTTATGTTGTCGCTCGCAGGCATCCCGCCGCTGCCTGGATTTTTTGGAAAATTCTATTTGTTCGGCGCAGCGTTGCATTCTGGCGGAAATCAAGGGCTCCTTTGGCTGGTCGCGCTGGCTCTAGTTGGAAGTTTCGTGTCTCTCTACTATTACCTTCTGGTGTTGAAAATGATTTTTGTTGATGAGCCCTCAATTGCAACTACGCCAGTGCGCGATCGCATACCGTCTGATGTTCTGCAGCAAACAACCGTCGGGGTGCTTGCCGCAGCGGTTGTTTTCCTCGGCATCATGCCCAATCTATTGACGTCACGCATTCTCGCCGTAGTGCCGTAGGAAATTTCGAGGAAATGCAATTAACACTTGACTGGCTCACTATAAGTTTTGCATCAAAAGCATTAGTACTGATGGCGAAGTTGGTGATGTGAAGATGGGCAGCATCAGCCAGTTCATTGAGCGCAACTACCGGCATTTCAACGCGGCCGTGCTGAAAGACGCAGCCGACGCTTACATCGCGCATCTTAATCGCGGCGGAAAGATGATGATCACTCTGGCGGGCGCCATGAGCACCGCCGAACTGGGAGTGTCGCTCGCAGAAATGATCCGCCGTGACAAGGTGCACGCCATGACCTGCACGGGTGCGAACATGGAAGAAGACCTGTTCAATCTGGTCGCACGCAGCAAATACGAGCGCCTTCCGAATTATCGGGAGCTCACTTCGCAACAAGAACTTGAGCTGCTGCGACGGCATCTCAATCGCGTCACAGACACTTGCATTCCGGAAGAGGAAGCGATGCGACGGATCGAGCGTGCCGTGCTCGATGAATGGGTGGCTGCCTCAGAGAGCAAAGAGCGAAAGTTTCCCCACGAGTTCCTTTACAAGCTTTTACGCGAATGCCGCCTCAAACGGTTTTACGAGATCGACCCTGCCGATAGTTGGATGGTTGCCGCTGCACACAAGGACCTTCCATTGTTTGTGCCAGGATGGGAAGACTCGACCCTCGGGAACATTTACGCCGCCCGCTGTATCGTCGGGGCGATCAAGGATGTGCAAACGATGCGCTCGGGGATCGAATACATGATTGAACTCGCGAAATGGTATCGCCGCGTCTCAAGCGATTCATCGATCGGCTTTTTCCAAATCGGAGGCGGCATCGCAGGCGATTTCCCCATTTGCGTTGTGCCCATGTTGAACCAGGACGTGGTCAGCACGCCTGTGCCGGAGTGGGGTTATTTCTGCCAGATTAGTGATTCCACCACCAGTTTCGGCTCATACTCCGGTGCGGTGCCTAACGAGAAGATCACGTGGGGAAAACTGAACGTCGATACTCCGCGGTTCGTGATCGAATCTGACGCGACGATCGTTGCACCGCTGGTTTTTGCCAAGGTTTTAGGCTGGTGAACCAGCTCATCACAATTGCGTGGTGCCCCAATTGTCAGTGCCCTGGGACCCACACCAAGCCGTTGTAACGAGGCACCCAATGGCCTGCGACCCAAAATGCGGTAGGCCGTGGGCGCACTATCCACGTGCCCGACACCCACGAGCAGGTCGTGCCGGTCCATCGCCAATAGCCCGTTGTCCAGACATATCCCGGTCCGGGTGCCACCGTATGAGTTTCAACGCGAACCGGAGGCGGCGGACGGGTGATTACAACTTCTCGCGCCGGGCGCGTCGTGGTCACCTCCTGCGTCTTGGTTGTCGTCGTGACCGTGGTCGGTTCTGTGGCGCAACCGGCTAAAAGCCACAAGCGTCAGTACAGATAAGTAGAACCTCGTTTTCATGTTCCCCTCCGTTTACAGATTCGTTTTGCAACAATTCGTCAGCTTTGTCAGCGGGTGAATCGTTTCGTGAGTTAGCGTCACACCGAATTTGATCCGATGATACGTGCATGCTTTACGTGGTGGCGACGCCGATCGGTAATCTGGGAGACGTCACCTTGCGGGCCCTTGAGGTCCTGAAGGGCGCTGATGTCGTGGCCGCGGAAGACACGCGGCATTCTGGTTTACTGCTGAAACATTTCGGGATCAAAAAGCCTTTTATCAGCTATCATGAGCACAATGAAGCGGCGCGGACTGCCGAGTTGGTCGACCGCCTCGCCGGAGGCGAAAACGTCGCGTTGATCACAGATGCCGGGACACCCGCACTGTCGGATCCAGGGCTGCGTCTCATTCGCGAATGCATCAGTCGCGAACTGCCGTTTACGATTGTCCCCGGACCCTCGTCGATTCTGATCGCTCTTCTGGGTTCCGGCTTTTTCACCGAGAAATTCTCCTTTCGCGGATTTCTTCCGGTCAAAAGCGGCCAACGCGAGCGCGAATTGCGGATAGCAGCTGAAAGCGAGGAGACGACGCTTTTTTTTGAATCTCCTTACCGGCTTCTTAAAACGCTTCAGGCTTGCAGTACGATCATGCCAGAGCGGCAACTGTGCATCGCACGTGAGCTGACAAAAAAATTTGAGGAATTCCGTCGCGATACCGCTGCCGAACTGCTTGCACACTATGAGGCACATCCGGCGAAAGGCGAAATCGTGCTCGTCGTCTCTGGCGCGTAGTTGGATCGCCGGCGTATTCAGCGAGCCACGAAAATTTGTCGGTCAATAGCGCGGACAAGGCGCAGAAAACGTCCGTGCGAATAAACGAATCGCTATCGTCGTCCAATCCTGCCACTAAAATCAGCTGGAACAATGCGATCCGACCTTGGCTTTTCGAAAAACTTCGCGAGTTCGTCGTGTCCGGCTGATTTTCTCACCATTGAGTTACCGATCAGATTACCTGAGCAGCCTCGGAAACGTCGGCGTGGCGACGACAGTTTCGCGAGCAGATTGGGCGGCTTCTGCGATTATCAGGTGATGACCTGCCTGCCACGGTTCCTGACGCCATTGGTCGCGGGATGCGCTGTCACGTTCTTGCAGGTGATAATGGCGGTGGCTCTGCTTGCTCCAGAAAAGCCGATTACTGAGCGTTACTCCGCGCTGGTCCAGCACGACAGCTATTGGTTCATGAATATCATCGATCGCGGATACCAGACCATTGTCCCGCCGATCGATCACAAGGTAATGGAAGTCTCTAATGTGGCATTTTTCCCGGGATATCCGGTGATTGCCGCGATGGTCCGAAATGCATTCAACATCAGCCCCGCCACAGCGCTTTTGATCAGTGCCCAGCTCGCTGCGTGGGGTTTTTGGACTTATTTCTTCCTATTCTGCCGACGCTGGAAAGTTGCGCCTTCGCTTCAGATTTGCGGTACACTCCTCATCCTTGCGAACCCGGCAGCGTTCTTCCTCGTCGCGGCTTACTCGGAATCCTTGTTTCTTATGGCGCTGCTTGGCTTCATCTATTGGAGCACCGCGGAGGGGCGTGCAGCGAGAGTATTGGCGGCTATGCACGGAGTAATTATGTCCGCGACGCGAATTGTCGGAATTGTCTGCGCCGCGTTTCCTCTAGTGCGTTCGGCGTTTCAAACGGGATGGCGCGGCTTGCTCGAGCCACTGAAATGGCTTCGAGACAACCGGGCAGCTGTCGGGTTGACATTTGTGGCAGCCTGTGGCGGGATCGCCTTTTTCGTTTTGTGCCAACTACGCTGGGGTCACTGGGACCTTTACATGCTCACGCAGGCGGCTGGCTGGGGCATCGTGCCCGATTATCTTGCAGTGGTTAGACCCGAAAGTTACCGCTGGCTTGTTCCGGCACTAAATAATCCCACCGAAATGAGCCAGTTATCGATGACACTGGGTGCCATGCTTTTCGTAGCCATCGCAGTTTGCGAATTCGTTCCAGCGATTCGGCGCCTTGCCGGCCTGCCGCTGCGCGCAGGGATCTATTTCTGCGCGGCCACGATTTATTACCTCTCGGTGAGCGGCGTCGCCCGCGTCGACATGGAAAGTATGCTGCGTTACGAGTTCAGCGCCTACGCTTTGATCGTACTGGCGCTTTTGAATTTTCTGCGTCAATTTCGCACGCCGCCAATATGGGTGCGGGCTTTAGGGACGGCGGCAGTAGCGTTGGTCAGCGCTGCCGGGCTGTGCGTACAGGGTTGGTACGTCTGGAATTTCACTCGCGGAAATTGGGTCGCGTAGCAGGAACATGAAGCCAAAAGTCGTCATTATCGGTGCAGGGCCGGCAGGTCTAACGGCTGGCTATCTGCTTTCCAAGAACGACGTTGATGTCGTCGTTCTGGAAGCCGATCCCGTTTACGTGGGCGGCATTTCGCACACGGCAACTTACAAGGGCTTCCATTTCGATATCGGCGGCCACCGTTTCTTCTCAAAATCCAAAGCGGTCGAAGATTTGTGGACCGAGATTTTGCCGAACGACATGCTTACGCGCCCGCGCTCATCCCGCATTTTTTACGGCGGCAAATTCTTCTCTTATCCGCTTAAGCCAATTGAAGCGCTGCTCAAGCTCGGTTTCTTCAAATCGATCCTATGCATTCTTTCATGGGTGAAGGCGCGTCTGTTTCCGGTGCGGAAGCCGCGGAATTTCGAAGAATGGGTGAGCAATCAATTCGGCAAACGGCTGTTCAACACGTTCTTCAAAAGTTACACCGAAAAAGTCTGGGGGATGAGCTGCAAGGAGATTTCCGCCGACTGGGCGGCGCAACGAATCAATGGTCTTTCGTTAGGCAGCGCGATCAAGAACGCGCTTATTCCGCAGCGTTACAACGGCGACCGGAGCAAAGTGATCAAGACGCTGATTAATTCCTTCCGCTATCCTCGACGGGGTCCAGGAATGATGTGGGAGGCGTGTGCCGAAAAGATGACGGCCCTGGGCGGCAAATTGGAGATGGACTGCAGAGTGACGCGGTGCTCCTACGACGACTTGTCCGCCCAATGGAATGTCGAATACAAGAACGGGCACGGAGATCTGCAAATAATCGAAGCCGAACATGTCATTTCATCCGCGCCAATGCGCGAGCTGGTCTGTGGTTTGTCACCGGCTGTGAGTGAACGAACCAAGCGCGCAGCTGAAAGCCTTAAGTATCGCGATTTCCTCACCGTGATGTTGATTTTGAAAGATCGACGCATGTTTGATGACAATTGGATCTACATTCACGACCCGAGTGTTAAAGTTGGCCGCGTTCAGAATTTCCGTTCCTGGTCGCCCGAAATGGTGCCTGAGACAGATAAGGTTTGTTACGGTCTAGAGTACTTCTGTTTCGAACACGATCGATTCTGGGATTCGAGCGATAACGATTTGATTGAGCTGGCCAAGCGCGAGCTAGCCCAGATCGGGTTGGCGAAGGATGGCGATTTCGTTGATGGCTGCGTTGTTCGTCAGAAGAAAGCCTATCCGGTTTACGATGACGACTACGCTGGGCACGTCGCCACCATTCGTCAGGAACTGGACAGGCGATACCCGAACCTGCACCTGGTCGGCCGTAACGGCATGCACAAATACAACAACCAGGATCACGCCATGATGACAGCGATGTTGTGCGTGGAAAATATTCTCGCTGACACAAAGCTTTACGATCTCTGGCAGGTAAACAGCGACGCCGAATATCACGAAGCCGATCCCACTGCAGCCGAGGAAATGAACGGCAGCGCGCTTCGCCTCGTCCCCACCCGCGTCGTCGCCGCTCCGGAGCTCGCGCCAGAAGCATAGCGTACGCGCGCGCTACTCTTTTTCGAACTCTTCCACTGGCGGGCAGGAGCAGAAGAGGTTTCTGTCGCCATAGACGTTGTCGATGCGGCCAACTGTGGGCCAGAATTTGTGATCGCGCGTCCACGACGCGGGGAAAGCTGCCTCTTCGCGTGAGTACGGGCGGTCCCATTTGTCGGACGCGATTTGTCGCGCGGTGTGCGGCGCGTTCTTGAGCAAATTGCTTTGCCGATCCTGTTTTCGGTCCGCGATTGCTTGCATCTCGGCATGAATGGAGATCATCGCATCGCAGAAACGATCAAGCTCATGTTTCGGTTCGCTCTCAGTCGGCTCGATCATCATCGTTCCGCCAACCGGCCACGAAACGGTTGGCGCGTGAAAGCCGTAATCCATCAAGCGCTTTGCCACATCTTCGACTTCAATGCCTGCGCCTCTCCACGGGCGCAAATCGACAATGCATTCGTGCGCAACGAGACCATGCTTACCCTTGAAAAGAACGGGGAAGTATGGATCGAGCCGTTTAGCGATGTAATTAGCGCTGAGAATCGCGATCTCGCTCGCGCGTTTCAACCCGGCGGCGCCCATCATGCGAATGTACATCCACGTGATCGTTAGAATGCTGGCGCTGCCCCAAGGTGCCGACGCGACGGGACCGACGCGATTGGCGATTGGCGATTGGCGATTGCGGATTGAAAAACGTGCCGGCAGAAATTTAACGAGATGTTTGGCCACACCGATCGGTCCCACACCCGGGCCGCCGCCGCCATGCGGGATGCAAAACGTCTTGTGTAAATTCAAATGACAAACATCGGCGCCGTAATCGCCGGGGCGACAAAGACAGACCTGCGCATTCATGTTTGCGCCGTCCATGTAAACCTGGCCGCCGTGCGCGTGTACGATGTCGCAAATTTCGCGAATCGTCGGCTCGAACACGCCGTGCGTTGATGGATAGGTCACCATAAGCGCGGCGAGATCACGCGCGTGTTGGTCGGCTTTCGCGCGAAGGTCTGCAAGGTCGATGTCTCCATCTTTCAAGCAGGCGACCGACACAACCTTGAATCCCGCCATTATTGCACTGGCGGGATTTGTGCCGTGGGCCGATGTCGGAATGAGACAAATGTTGCGATGCGCCTCACCGCACGATGCATGATATTCGCGAATAGCCAGCAGACCTGCGAATTCGCCCTGCGATCCGGCATTCGGTTGCAATGAAACCGCTGCGAAGCCGGTGATTTCTGCGAGCCAGTCTTCCAGTTGCCGGAAGATTTCCACGTAGCCCGCCGCCTGTTCTATGGGAGCGAACGGATGCAATTTGGAAATCTCGGGCCATGAGATCGGGAACATTTCCGCGGTGGCATTGAGCTTCATCGTGCATGAGCCAAGCGGAATCATTGATGTCGTTAGCGATAGATCTCGCGATTCCAGCTTCTTCAGATACCGCAGCATCTCGGTTTCAGTGTCATGCGTGTTGAAGATCGGATGCGTGAGATACTCGGAAGTGCGGATTGCGGATCGCGGAATGCGGATTGGCGGGTCGCCAACATTGTCGTCGTCAAAATCGCGGACGCTCGTGCCGCGGAAGACGGACATCAGCAGTTCAATGTCCTGTGGCGTCGTCGTTTCGTCGAATGAAATGCCGACTGCACGCGAGCCAAGCTCGCGCAGGTTGCAGCCCGCTTTCGCCGCGTGTGCCAACGTGACTTCGCTAGACTCCACTTCGACCCGAACGGTGTCGAAGAAGTTCTCATGCGTAATTGTGCAGCCAAGGGCTCGTAGACCATCCGCAAGCCGACTGGTCAGCCGGTGAACACGCTCTGCGATCGCACGCAGTCCTTTTGGACCGTGATAAACCGCATACATCGACGCAATGACGGCCAGGAGAACCTCTGCCGTACAGATATTGCTGGTCGCTTTATCGCGGCGGATGTGTTGCTCGCGCGTTTGCAATGCGAGGCGATAGGCAGGCCGACCTTCAGCGTCGTGTGAAACGCCCACCAGTCGGCCGGGCATGTGACGTTTGAATTCGTCGCGCGTGGCGAAGTACGCCGCGTGCGGCCCGCCGAATCCCAACGGCACACCAAAACGTTGCGTGTTACCGATGGCGACATCGGCGCCGAATTCGCCTGGCGGTTTGAGTAATGTCAGCGCAAGAATGTCTGCCGCGACCACCACCAGAGCGCCGGCGTCGTGCGCCCGCCGGACGAAGTCGGTGTAATCGTAGATCGCGCCGTCGGTCGCGGGATGTTGAACAAGCGCGCCGAAAACTGCGCTGTCGAATTTGAACTGCGAGTAATCGCCGATCTTGATCTCGATCCCGAGCGGCTTCGCCCGGGTTTGAACGACGGCAATCGTTTGGGGATGACAATGATCTGCGACAAAGAAGGTATTGCGATTTGGAACTACCGCGTGACAAAGCGCCATCGCTTCGGCAGCGGCCGTGGCTTCGTCCAGCATGGAAGCGTTTGCGATGTCGAGAGCAGTCAAATCCATGATCATCTGTTGGAAGTTCAGCAGTGCTTCGAGTCGCCCCTGCGCGATTTCCGCCTGGTAAGGCGTGTAAGCAGTATACCAGCCAGGGTTTTCTAGGATGTTTCGCTGAATAACTGGCGGCGTGATGCAGTCGTAATAGCCAGCCCCGATGAACGAGCGCGCGATCTTGTTCTTGTGTGCAATCGCCCGTAGCTCAGCCAGCGCTTCACTTTCCGATTTCGCTTCCGGCAGATTGAGTTGCCGTTTGAGACGAATGTCCTTCGGAACCGTGGCGTCGATGAGCGCGCCGAGGCTATCCAAACCCACGTCGCCCAACATCGCGCGGACTTCTTCCTCGTTCGGCCCGATGTGTCTGCGTGCGAACGAATCAATATCGATAGTTTGTTCGCGCATTTGCATCGGAAGAGACTACAAAGCGAAAATTACCGCGCAAGGCGGCACGCGCAGCTTTAGACAACCCGCTCCGCGAGCGTGCTAACCTCTGATGCGTTCGCCGAAATAAGGCTCCGTAGGAGCACAATGTTTATAGTCTCGTCGGCAGCCACGGCCCAAGGTCCGCTAGGAGCGACATCTTCGGGCCTTGGTTCATTGGATCGGCTTAAAGACGTAACGCTGATCGTAGGAAACATGATGCCGTTCCAAAAACGCAATGTATTCCTCTTGAAAGGATTTTCTGCGATGATGCGTCGCTTGATTGAGAATGTAGTTGGCCACGCGATCAACATGCGAGTAGGAGACCGAAAACGCGCCGTAGCCTTCCTGCCATGAAAACCTGCATCCCAACCACCGCTGCTTGTTAATGTGATTAGTCGATCCTGTCTTGATGTCGCCGATTAAGTCTGCTGGAGCGATGCTCGGTTTCAGACCGAGCAACAGATGTGTGTGATCGGGGCATGCAGTAGATCGCAATCAGTTTTTGGGCTTTTCTTGTGACAATTCCAGTGATGTATTTTTGTAGTTCCTCGCGTCGGGCAGGCGAAATTACACAGGCACGAGCAGAGACCGCGAAAACAACGTGCAGGTAGATTTGCGTGTACGTGTTGGCCATTTCGCGGAGGTTAACATGACGCTCCTAATGGAGCTTATCACACGGACCTTTATTGGAGCTACAAACGTCTCACGCCTACGGCGCTGACCAACCGCTAATGGGTATTCCGGACCGCCATCCTTCGGCTGGCGTGAAGCTTCTTTAGGAGCGCAATGTTTATAGTATCACGCAGAAGCAATGCCAAAGCTCCAGTGGAGCGACATGTTCAACCGTTTGATTCGCTAGGGCACAAAGCACCCGCTGGCTTTGATATCTCCAACCGAAGGGATCACTCGAGCGCTGCCTGCGCTGCGGCTAATCGCGCGATGGGAATTCGGAAGGGACTGCAACTGACGTACTCGAGACCGAGCCGGTGACAGAATTTTACGCTGTTTGGTTCGCCGCCGTGCTCGCCGCAAATTCCCAGTTTGATGTCCGGCCGCGTTTTGCGGCCGAGATCGCGAGTAATTTCCATCAAACGTCCAACACCCTTCTGATCGATTGTTGCGAATGGATTTGAACCGACGATGTCGAGTTCCGCGTACGCGGG
>Ga0066903_100004542_pt1 | contig 11768 bp, 11 predicted proteins | sample PanSoiMetaGPlot1_FD_67491 | JGI IMG/M metagenome (GOLD analysis project Ga0066903, IMG submission 67491) | Tropical forest soil microbial communities from Panama analyzed to predict greenhouse gas emissions - Panama Soil - Plot 1 (version 2) | ecosystem: Environmental > Terrestrial > Soil >...
CGATCGCCTTCCTGAGCATCAAGAGGTCACGCCAAGCGAGCCGTTTTTGCAGCGGCTGGCGAAGCAAATAGGCCGGATGCAGCGTTGCGATCGCGCGGATCTCGCGCGATCCGGCGAGACAGGGGAACCACCGCCCTCTGGTCTTGAGGATCCCCTCCTTGGCGCCGAGCAGAGCCTGGGCGGACGGGCCGCCGAGACACACGAGGATGTCGGCATGGCTGAGTTCGATCTGGCGCAAGATGAACGGCAGGCAGATGGCGGCTTCCTGTGGGGTTGGCGTTCGATTGCCCGGCGGGCGCCACGGAATGATATTGGCAATATAGGCGCTGCTCCGGTCGAGCCCGATCGCCGCCATCATGCGATCAAGCAGTTGCCCCGAGCGGCCCACGAACGGACGCCCTTCAAGATCCTCCTCACGTCCGGGCGCCTCACCGACGAACATCACCCGCGCCTGCGGATTGCCGTCGGCGAATACCAGTTTCTTAGCCGTCTGCTTGAGCACGCATCCCTCGAAGCCCTCGAGAATGCGGTGAAGTTCAGCGAGGTTTGCGGCGTTCTTGGCCGCTTGCCGCGCCGCCATCACGGCCGCATCCGGCGCCACCGGCGGGGTCCTACTGGGCGGTGAGGGTGGGTGGACTACGGGTGAGGCGCGCGGGGCGGGCTTCGGCGGCTCAAGGGCCCCTTCTTCCCCTCCACTCGCCACGTGATCAGCGGGCGCATCGCCGAGGCAGACATCGACCCCGGCCTCGATATAAAAGGCGAGCAGTTCACGCGCGGCTTTCGTTGGGTCACCGCTCATGGTCACTCCTGGGGCAGGGCGGGGAAGCCCGCGAGACCATCGCGGCGCGACCCGGCAGCTTGTCGGCATGCGCGGCGCCGCTGCCCGGTTGTCGACCTGTTTTAAACGTGGAAGAACCGGGCTTCAAATCTGCAACGCCGAAAGCTCGGCAATGACGGTTGCGGGCCGGACCCGCAGGGGAGGGAGTCATGGCGATCGATGGGCCGGCGCGCGAGTCGATGGCGTTTGATGTGGTGATCGTCGGCGCAGGGCCGGCCGGCCTTGCCGCCGCCATCCGCCTCAAACAGCTCGCGCCCGATCTGGGGGTTGTGATTGTGGAAAAGGGCTCCGAAGTCGGTGCCCACATTCTCTCAGGCGCGGTGATTGACCCGGTCGCGCTCAATGAGTTGCTGCCGGATTGGCGCCATGAGGATAGCCCCATCAAGCAGGCCGTCACCGATGATCACTTCTATTGGCTGGGGCCTGCGGGCGGACTGCGTCTTCCCAATTTGCCGATACCGCCCTTGATGAGCAATCACGGCAATTTCATTGTCTCGCTCGGCAATGTGTGCCGCTGGCTCGCCACCAAGGCGGAAGCCTTGGGGGTCGAGATCTATCCGGGGTTTGCGGCCACTGACGTCCTCTATGGCGCGAACGGCGAGGTGGTCGGTATCGCCACGGGCGACATGGGGGTTGGTAAAGACGGCAAGCCCAAGGAGAGCTTCACCCGCGGCATGGAGTTGCAGGCGAAATACACGCTCTTTGCCGAGGGCGCGCGCGGTAGCCTCAGCAAAACCTTGATCGCCCGCTTCGGATTAAGTCGCGACCGCGATCCCCCGAAATTCGGCATTGGCCTTAAGGAGCTGTGGCAAGTCCGCCCCGAGCGGCATCGCCCCGGTCTGGTTCGGCACACGTTCGGCTGGCCGCTCGACAACCGCACCGGCGGAGGCTCATTCACCTACCATTTCGATGACAATTTGGTCTCGGTCGGCTTCGTTGTGCATCTCAACTACCGCAATCCGTGGCTTTCGCCCTTTGACGAGTTCCAGCGCTTCAAGACCCATCCGCTCGTCCGCGACACCTTCGATGGCGGCAAACGGATTGCCTACGGAGCCCGCGCGCTAACCGAGGGCGGCTGGCAGTCGGTACCCAGGCTGGTGTTTCCAGGGGGGGCGCTCATCGGTTGCGCGGCGGGATTCATGAATGTGCCGCGGATCAAGGGGACCCATAACGCCATGCTGTCGGCAATGATGGCCGCCGAAACCGTGGCGGCCGCGCTCGCTGCGGGCCGCGCCCACGATGAGCTTTCGGCCTACGAGGAGGGCTGGCGGCGATCCCCCATCGGCCGGGACCTGTGGAAGGTACGCAACGTCAAGCCGTTGTGGACCAAACTAGGAACCGGCTTGGGCATCGCCGTCGGTGGGCTCGACATGTGGGGGAACACGTTGGGCTTCTCGCTTTTGGGCACCCTCCATCACCGCGAGGCCGACAGCGCCTCGCTCGCCCCGGCCGCACAATGCAAACCCATCGCTTATCCCAGGCCCGACGGCCGGCTCACCTTCGATCGGCTATCCTCAGTGTTTCTGTCGAACACCAATCACGAAGAGGATCAGCCGGCACACCTGCATGTGGCCGACATGGCCCTGCAGAAATCGTCGGAGCACGATCGCTATGGCGGCCCATCGGCGCGCTATTGCCCAGCCAGCGTCTACGAATGGGTCGGCGAAGGCGATGCGGCGCGTTTTGTGATCAATGCGCCAAACTGCGTCCACTGCAAGACCTGCGACATCAAGGATCCGAATGACAACATTACCTGGGTCCCCCCCGAAGGCGGGGGTGGTCCCAATTACCCCAACATGTAAGCCGCGTAGCGGCCGCCCTAACCTCGCGAACGCGCCGCTGATCTGGTTCACGGCCCCTGCCACGGCTGGCCACAAAGCGAGGTCAACCAAAATCACGACAGGAACTTGCGACACGCGAGATCAACCGTCGCACCCCTTGCTGTTGCGAACTTCGGGGCAGCACGCGGCAAGGCGATTCGCGCTGCGGCACGACGCTTCGTCAAGCGAGTCTATAACTTAAGCCTTTGAACTTTATAAAATAAGCCACACGTTGTCGGGACCCACAGGGTGCCGCAGTTTCGCCGCCGTCGGCTCCTATCGAAACCGGCTGCGGGTGCAATCCTTGCGGCCGAGCCGCAAAAAGGCCATCCTGCACCTTTGGACCAGAGGGCGGCGCGTTGGGCGCTCGTCCGTCCCGATGGAGACGAACAACCCGTGACTGTTTCGAGCCTGATTTGGCGCGCGACTGGGTGCATCCTGGTCGCCACCGCAATGGTATTACCCACGGCTCTGCGGGCCCAGGTGCTCATCCCCCAAGAGCTCTGGCGGGTGTCCGCCGCCGGCAACTATTTGGCGGCCCGCGAGGCGACCAGCGAACGCGATGCGGGTGCCGCATCGGCGTATTATCGCGCGGCGCTAAAGGGCGATCCGAAGAACCCCGAATTGATTGAACGCACCTTCCTGGCGGCGCTGGCGGATGGGGACGTTGACGAAGCAGTGAAGCTGGCCGATCGGCTCGTCCAGATCGATCGCGGGCACCGCATCGCGCGTCTGGTGCTCGGCGTACGGGCGATCAAGCAGAAACAATATCAGGTTGCGCGTCAGCAACTGGCGCAATCGGTCCGCGGCCCGATTGCTGATTTAACCGCAACGCTGCTGTCGGCCTGGACGCTCTATGGCACCGGTGAGGCGCGGCCCGCGGTCGATACCATTGATCGCCTGGTGGGGCCGGATTGGTACAGTATTTTCAAGGACCTGCACGCGGGCCTCCTGCTTGATGCTTCGGGCAACAAGAAAGAAGCCGGCAAGCGTCTGGAACGTGCCTACAAACTCGACTCCAATGCGTTGCGGGCCGCCCAAGCCTTCGGCAACTGGTCCTCGCGCGGGGCGAGCAAGGACGAGGCCCTGAAAATATTCCAGGATTTCGACAAGGCCCTGCCGCGCCATCCGCTGATCGTCCAAGCGATTCGCCAACTCAATGCCGGCGAAAAGCTGCCACCCCTGGTGCAGACGCCACAGTCGGGCGCCTCCGAGGTCCTCTATGGCCTTGGCACCTCACTCGGGCGGCAGGGCGGAGAGGATCTCGCCCTCATCTACCTCCAGCTTGCGATCTACCTGGCACCCGAACAGCCGCTCCCTCTGCTGTCGTTGGCGGATCTATTTGAGAACCTCAAAAAGCCCCAGCTTGCCATCAAAGCTTATGAGAAGGTGCCCGAAGAATCTCCATTGCGGCGCAATGCCGAGATCCAGATGGCGATGGATCTCGACACGCTCGACAAGTCCGAGGAGGCCAAAGCGCATCTTCAGAAGCTGGTCGCCGAGCGTCCCAACGATCTCGAGGCCATCATGGCGCTGGGCAATGTTCTGCGCGGACGCAAGGATTTCAATGGCTGCGCGGACATCTACTCCAAGGGAATCGATAACATCGGTCATCCCGACAAGCCGAATTGGCCTTTCTACTATTTCCGCGGCATTTGTTACGAGCGCGACAAACAATGGTCCAAGGCGGAAGCCGATCTTAAGGAAGCACTGGTGCTCTACCCAGATCAGCCGCATGTGCTGAACTATCTGGGCTATTCATGGATCGATCAGGGCGTGCACCTGGATGAGGGTATGCGCATGATCCAGCGCGCGGTCGAACAGCGTCCCGACGACGGCTATATCGTTGATTCGCTGGGCTGGGCGTATTTCCGGACTGGTAATAACGACGAGGCCGTCAAGCATCTGGAGCGCGCGGTCGAACTCAAGCCTGAGGACCCGACCATCAACGACCACCTGGGTGACGCCTACTGGAAGGTCGGACGCACGCTCGAGGCGCAGTTTCAGTGGGCCCACGCGCGCGACCTCAATCCGGAACCCGATGATCTCAAGAAGATCGCCGAAAAGCTCAAATCCGGGCTGCTGGACGAAACGTCCTCGTCGGCGGAGGCGGCTAAGAAGAAGCCTGGCAACGGCGGGTGACGACACCCCGTGGGCGCGCCTTCGGGGCGCTCGGCACTGATCGAAGAGGCGCCCGCCAAGGTCAACCTTACGCTTGCGATTCACGGCCGTCGCGCCGACGGCTATCACGAACTCGAAAGCCTCGTTGCCTTCGCGCGCTGTGGTGATCGCCTCAGTCTCCTGCCCGGGGAACCGTTGGGCCTCAGTGTGAGCGGTCCGTTTGCGCGGGCGGTTGGCCCGACCAGCGATAATCTGGTGCTCAAAGGTGCATGCGCGCTGGCGCGCCAGGTGTCCGGATTGGAGCTCGGCAGCTTCGTGTTGGTCAAACACCTGCCGGTGGCCGCCGGCGTCGGCGGCGGTTCGGCCGACGCCGCGGCCGCGTTGCGCCTCCTTGCCCGCGCCAACGCCCTCGACCTCGCCGACCTGCGGCTTGCCGACGCGGCCAAAGGCACGGGGGCCGACGTTCCGATCTGCGTCGACCCACGGCCGCGAATCATGCGGGGCATTGGCGAAAAGCTCTCCGAACCGCTCCCGTTGCCGCGACTCGCCGCGGTTTTGGTCAATCCGGGCGTTCCAGTCGCGACCCGGGAGGTGTTTGGGGCGCTGGCCGCCCCGCGCCTCTCGACACCCAACGCCACCGGGCGGCAGGCTCAGATTCCATTAAGACGCGAGGAATTGCTGGCGTTCTTGCGGACCCACGGCAATGATCTGGAAGCTCCTGCCATCAGCATTGCGCCGGTCATCGCCGAGGTCCTCGCCCGTTTGCGCGCCGCGCCCGGTTGCGAGCTGGCCCGGATGTCGGGTTCAGGCGGCACTTGCTTTGGGGTGTTTGCAAGCGAGATTGTCGCGATGGCGGCCGCACGCGACATCTCGGCAACGAATCCCCTTTGGTGGGTGTGTCCGACGGTGTTGGGCTGATCGCCAGTGGCGGGCGGCCGCGCGCAGATCAGCTTGATCGCCCGACGCAGAATTCAACGGTATCGATCAGCGCCGCCTTCATGGGGGACGCCGGGAACAAAGCCAGGGCGTCTTTGGCAATCGCGCCGTAGTGCTGGGCGCGTGTGATGGTGTCGTTGAGCGCCTTGTGCCGCGCCATCAGGCTCAGCGCGATCTCCAGATCGCTGTCGGCAATCGCGCCTTGTTCAAGCGTCCGTCGCCAAAACTCGCGCTCGGTCTCGGAGCCGCGGCGGAATGAGAGCACGACAGGCAGTGTGATCTTGCCTTCGCGAAAATCGTCGCCGACGTTCTTGCCGAGTTTGGCGGATTTGCCCCCGTAGTCGAGAACGTCGTCGACAAGTTGAAAGGCGATGCCGAGATTCATTCCGAAGGAGCGGCATGCGGCCTGCTCGGCTTTGGGACGCGCGGCCAACACCGGCCCCACCTCGCAGGCGGCTGCAAAGAGTTCGGCCGTTTTGCCGCGGATCACGGCCAGGTATTCGTCCTCGGTGGTCGCGGTGTTCTTGGCGGCCGCAAGCTGCATGACTTCGCCCTCGGCAATCACGGCGGCGGCCGCGGACAGGATATCGAGCGCCTTGAGCGAGCCGACCTCCACCATCATCTTGAAGGCCTGTCCGAGCAGGAAGTCGCCAACAAGCACACTGGCCTCGTTGCCCCATACCATCCGGGCGGCCGTCTTGCCCCGGCGCATTTCGCTTTCATCGACCACATCGTCATGCAGGAGCGTGGCCGTGTGCATGAACTCGACGGCGGCCGCAAGCTTGGTGTGCCCGTCACCCCCATAGCCTGCCAGGTTCGCCATCGCCACCGTCAGCATCGGACGCAGCCGCTTGCCGCCCGAGCTGATCAGGTGATTGGCAACCTCGGGAATCATCGCGACCTCGGAACCGGTTCGCGCCAGAATCGCGGCGTTCACCCGGTCCATGTCCAAGGCGACAAGGTCCGCCAAGGCATCGATTGAAGCCGCCGGCTTGCTATCGAACGGAAGAATGACCGCCAAAGGGACTCTCCGGATTAAAATCGCGGGCCGTAACTTGGCACCGGCAACGAGCGCAGGCGAGGCCGGGCCCAAGGTCGCTTGCGGGACCGTCGAGCGGGTCCATAATTGCCACTGCGAGCGTGGCATGCGATGCCAGAGCATAGAAACGGTACGCTGAGCCGGCAAGCCGGCCGCTCAGCTCCCGGTGGGGTCAGGGAGGCGCGTGTGCGTGAGCTCGTTCGCACCAACGATGAGGTTCTCCTCTCGGCCATCAAGGCGCTCTTGCAGAGCGCCAACATTGCGCATCTCGTCCTCGATGAGAACATGAGCGTGCTCGAGGGGTCCCTCGGGATCCTGCCGCGCCGCATCCTGGTCGCTGACGAACAGGTCCAGTCGGCGCGACGTCTGCTCAAAGACGCTGGCCTCGCCCACGAGCTTTCTCCGGATGGTCCCTGACCGAGCCACGACCGAGGACGCGGTGCTGGGCGGTCGGCTGATCTTGCGCCAGCCAGAACGCGGACACCGGGTTGGCCATGACGCCATTCTGCTCGCCGCCGCGACCGATGCGCAACCTGACGAATTGGCGGTCGATCTCGGATCAGGCGTCGGCGCCGCCGGGTTGGCGCTCGCGTCCCGCGTGCCCAAGCTTGATGTGATCCTTGTTGAGATTGATGCCGAGCTCGCGCAACTGGCCGAGGAAAACATCCAAATCAACGCACTTGGCGCGCGCGTGCGTGCCGTCGCGCTCGACGTCGGCGCGCCGCCAAGCGCGTTTACGAGAGCCGGCCTACACGCCGGTGCCGCGACACGGGTCTTGATGAACCCCCCCTTTAATGATCCTCAAACTAGCAACACCTCTCCCGACGATGCCCGGCGCTTGGCGCATGCGGCCTCGGCGGAAAAACTGACCCTTTGGCTGCGCTGCGCGTTTCGATTGCTCCGCCGGCGCGGGGTCCTCACGCTCATCTGGCGCGCCGATGGCCTTCCTCGGGTGCTCGCGGGCCTGTCGGACGGCTTTGGCGACGCCATGGTGCTGCCCATCTATCCCCGACCGGATCGGCCGGCCATTCGTGTTCTCGTGCGTGCTGTCAAGGAAAGCCGAGCGCCGCTGAGCCTGTTGCCGGGCCTGGTGCTGTGCGATGCCGCGGGGCAATCGACACCGGCCGCCGCGGCGGTCCTGCGCGGCGCGGCGCCGCTGCTCCTTGCCACCCCTTGAAGGCCTGACGGTGTCTTTCACCTTTGCCAGCCTCGGTACGGGAAACGCGGCGCGTAGCGGCCCGCGGGCCGGGAAACAAGCCATGTCTTGAGCCGGAGGCGAGGGCGGCTTATGTCGTGTGCATGGCTGACACGACATTGCCCCAACGCATCGGTCGCCTCTTCGAGCCGGTCTTGCCACGGCGCTTTCGTCGCCCGAGCGTGGTGGTGCCCGTCGTGCGCTTGTCGGGGATCATCGGATTGTCGACACCGTTGCGACCGGGTCTGACCCTGTCAACGGTGGCACGCTCACTTGAGCGCGCTTTCACCTGGAGCAAGGCCAGGGCGGTGGCGCTCGCGATCAATTCGCCGGGCGGCTCGCCCGTGCAGTCGCACCTGATCTTTCAGCGCATTCGCCAACTCGCCGAAGAGAATGAGCGCGCGGTCATCGCCTTCATCGAGGACGTGGGCGCCTCCGGTGGCTATATGATCGCCTGCGCGGCCGACGAGATCGTGTGCGACCCCACGTCGATTGTGGGCTCGATTGGCGTGGTCGGCGGCGGTTTTGGCTTTTCCGGCCTGATTGAAAAGCTGGGGATCGAGCGACGGCTCTACACGGCCGGTGACCGCAAGGCCATGCTGGATCCGTTTCTGCCCGCCAAAGTCGAGGACGTCGAGCATCTCAAGGAAATCCAGAGAGACATCCACGAAAGCTTCATCACGCTTGTCAAGGCGCGGCGCGGCGCGATGCTGCTGGGCCCGGAGAGCACGCTCTTTTCTGGCGAGTATTGGACCGGGCGCCGGGCAGTGGAACTCGGTCTTGCCGACCGTCTTGGCGATTTGCGTTCGACTCTGCGCGAGCGTTTCGGCGAGGAGGTCTCAACGCCGCTGGTGGCAGCTGATCGCGGCTTTTTGGGGCGCCGGCTACGCGGCATTGGGGGCGCACCGCCCTTTGGCGACGCGGCTGGCCTGGCCGAGGAATTTTTGTCCGCGATCGAGGCGCGGGCCTTATGGGCGCGCTACGGCCTTTAAGCCCAAGGATCGCCGCTCAGGTCAGCGCGCCCATCATGCGGCGCCGCGTAGCGTCTCCGGACGCCGTGTGGCAACCATACTGGGCCGCCTATTCATGCGTTCAAGCCACAGCTGCAGCCGCGTGCCATCGACCATCGCCTTTCCTTCCGGCGTGGCCACGAAAAAATCGAGCTGAGGCGCCAACATCAGGTCCGCGATCGTGAGTTGATCCGCTGCCAGGAATGGCCGAGATCCCAGCAAGCGATCGAGCGTGGCAATGCAGATTGTCCCCATCGGCACCGCGGCCGCGACCGCCGCCTCGTCAGTCTTCCTTCCAAGCAGCGCGGGACCGACGATGCGCTGTCCAACAATCACGGCCGCCACTTTTGGGAAGAAATAGCAATCGTTGATCCCGATGATCTGGTTCATCCGGGCGCGGGCGCGGGGATCGGCAGGCGTAAGTCCGGGTTCGGGAAAAACGTCTTCGAGATAGCGCAGGATCGCCTGAGTCTCGTAAAGGCGAAAATCGCCGTGCTCGAATGTGGGAACGCGGCCGAAGGGATGCCTGGTCAGATGCGCGTCCCGCTTCGTCTCGACGACGCTGACGATCCGCAGCGCATAGGCGATGCCTTTCTCCTCGAGACACAACTGAACGCTGCGCACATAGGGACTGCCGGGCACGCCATAAACGGCAATTTCGCTCATGATGACTGCTCCTGCGTTTGGCGCGCACTCTGCGAGAAGAGTTGGAGCAGACCTTCCCAGCCGCCCGGGGAGTCGATCTGCTGCCGGAACGCCTCGGCCCGATCGCCAAGACGCTCCAAGTCGCGGTGTTCGAGCTCCACCCGTGTGGCGCTCTTACCGTCCGCAATGAAGCGCACCTCCACTTCGGTGATCAGCGCGGGATCGAAGGTGAAGTCGGCGTTCAGTTGCCAGTTGAGCACCAGGCGAGAGGGGGGATCCCAGATTAGGACCTTGCCGATCTCGCATTCGACCCCATCGATGCCGCGTTCGAACCAGCGGCCGCCTTCCCGTGGCTCGATGACGAGCGTCTCGAGCGCTGAGGCGCCGATGTGATGCGTTCGTGGCCACCAGCGGCCGATGCCGGCGGTGAATATCTCGAATGCCCGTTCGGCCGGCGCGGCCACGCGCACGCTCTTGCGAACTGGCGCCGGTCTGATCGTCGGAGTCATGAGATCCCTCCCTCTGAGCGCGCCACCTCTTCGGCGTAGGCCTGCATGGCCGCGTCCCAGAATTGGTCGAGCCAGGCCCTGATCGCCGCCAACCCCCTGGGATCGATGTGATAGACCCGCCGCGTTCCCGCGGCGCGGTCGCTCACCAGCCCCGCGGCCTTGAGCACCCGTAAATGCTGGGAAACGGCCGGTCGGCTAACGGGCAAGCCGCGTGCGATTTCTCCGACCGGGAGACCACCCGATTGCAGGCGTTCGAAGACGCGCCGTCGAGTCGGGTCGGAGAGGGCCATGAAGACAACATCATTGTTAGTCATGGCTTACAGTAAGTCATCGCTAACGGTATGTCAATCAGGCCATGACGGATCCCGTCCGTGCGGACGGTGGCTTGACCCTCTTCCGGGGCGCCGATAGGGTCGCTCGCCGTTCGACAGATTGCTGCGAAGCACGGGTCACCCGCGTCGCAATTTTGCTCAGCGCGCGCGTCACCACCTAAGAAAGCAGCTGCCCGGGGGCTCTAACCAAGCGATCGGCAGGGCCCGCAGCTTCACTCGCGCTTGCTCAATCGACCATGAGACAACCAGACGACCCCCGCCGTCTCGACCCAATGTCGCCGACGCGCTCATTCCAAGGGCTGATCCTCACGCTTCAGCGCTACTGGGCGGAGCGGGGTTGCGTCATTCTTCAGCCCTATGACATGGAGATGGGGGCCGGCACGTTTCATCCGGCGACGACGTTGCGATCGCTGGGGCCGAAACCATGGAGGGCGGCCTATGTACAGCCCTCGCGGCGGCCTAAGGACGGCCGCTATGGCGAGAACCCCAACAGGCTGCAGCACTATTACCAGTTCCAAGTCATTCTCAAGCCGTCGCCCGCCGACATCCAGGAGCTCTATCTTCAGTCGCTCCATGCGATCGGCATCGATCCCACGATCCACGATATCCGCTTTGTTGAGGACGACTGGGAAAGCCCAACGCTCGGCGCCTGGGGACTTGGCTGGGAATGCTGGTGCGACGGCATGGAAGTGTCGCAATTCACCTACCTTCAACAGGTTGCCGGATTCGAGTGTTCGCCGGTCTCTGGCGAACTGACCTACGGGCTCGAACGGCTCGCGCTTTACGTCCAGGGCGTCGACCGCATCGTCGACCTCAATTTCAACGGCCGCGAGGACGGCAAGGTGACCTATGGGGACGTGTTTCTGCAAGCCGAGCAGGAATATTCACGCCACAACTTCGAATTCGCCGACGTCGACATTCTGTTCGAACAATTCAAAATGGCCGAGACGCTGTGCCGCAGATACCTTGAGGCCGGATGGACCGGCGAGGGGGAGCGGCGCCGGCATCTCATGGCGCTGCCTGCCTACGACCAATGCATCAAGGCAAGCCACCTGTTTAATTTGCTCGATGCCCGTGGCGTGATCTCGGTGACCGAGCGGCAAAGCTACATCCTGCGGGTGCGCGAGCTCGCCAAGGCATGCGGCGCGGCTTGGCTTAAGACGGTCGCGGGTGGATACAGCGCTCCTGCGGCGTAAGCGATATTCTGGTTGATCAGCCGGACCGGGCCGACGGCCGGCGCAAGTGTTGGGCGAGGGAAGGCGAGGATGAGCCCGGTTTTCCTTGAGGATTTGCCAACGGGCACGACCCGCCGGCTGCCGGTCG
>Ga0066903_100004543_pt1 | contig 11767 bp, 13 predicted proteins | sample PanSoiMetaGPlot1_FD_67491 | JGI IMG/M metagenome (GOLD analysis project Ga0066903, IMG submission 67491) | Tropical forest soil microbial communities from Panama analyzed to predict greenhouse gas emissions - Panama Soil - Plot 1 (version 2) | ecosystem: Environmental > Terrestrial > Soil >...
AGAGGTTCGAGAGGTTCGAGAGGTTCGAGAGGTTCGAGAGGTTCGAGAGGTTCGAGAGGTTCGAGAGGTTCGAGAGGTCTCGGAGTTGCTGCCGCCATGGACGAACTGGTTCTGGTCAACCGACATACCGGCGAGCGTCTTGCCCTTCGGCGCGTGGTTCGCGACGGTCAGACCTGTCTGGAGATTCGCGGCACGACGCCGCCGCGCCAGCAGGGACCGCCGCTCCACATCCACTACTTCGAGCTCGAAGAGGGGCGGGTGATCGCCGGTACGTTGGGCGCCGTCCTGAACGGCAAGCAGATCCAGGTTCGCGCCGGCGAGACGACGCAGTTTCCCATGGGTGCCGCGCATCGCTGGTGGAACGACAGCGATGAGACGCTCGTCGCGGAGGGGCTTGCCAGGCCGGTCGTCGATCTCGATCGTTATCTCCAGGCCATGTTCGAGGTCGTGAACAGCGGGCCGGTGGGTCGGCCACCGCTCTTCTACATCGCCCACGTGCTCTGGCGTCATCGCCGAGCGCAGGCCATCGCGGTGGTACCGCGTCCGGTCCAGATGATCGTGTTGCCGTTGATCGTGCTGCTTGGAACCCTCCTCGGCCGCTACCGTGGCACCGACTGGCCTGGCTGCCCGACGCGCTGCCGCGAGGCTCCGCTCGTCGCGGAAGCGCGTGCCTGAGGTGAGGATGCTCTGGTATGCGCGTGGGCGTCACTGAAGCACGACTCGCCCTTGGCTTCATCATCCTGCCGCCTGTGGACGCGGTGCTCGCGTTCATGCATCGCGCGCTGTGGCCCGAGAATCCCTGGGAAGTCTGGGCGCACCCTCACGGCGCCGCGATGGTTCTGGTGGAGTCCGTCGTTGGAACGCTGTCGAGACTGCTGTTCTGGGTGGTCGCAGTGGGGCCATCTCGAGAGTGAGATTCCACGATTGCACACGACGCCCACGTTTCGCACGCTTTTGGCCGACTTTCTGCCGGCGCTGTTTTCGTTGACGGGCGCCTCCGCATCCTTTACTTGATCTGACCCGTCAGGCAGAATGCCCGCATGCCGCGCTTTGCGGTCTGGGTCGGCCTCTCGGTCGCGCTGACGGTGTCCGCCGTGCAGATGGCGGCCCGAGCGCGCGAGCCCCAGGCGCAGGCGCCCGCAGCGCCCGATCCGCGGGCGTTCGTCGACCAGTACTGCGTCGGCTGTCACAGCCAGAAGCTCCACACCGCGGGCCTCGATCTCGAAACCCTGAATCTCACCACGCCGGGGCCGCAAACGACGGTGTGGGAGAGCATCGTCGCGAAGCTTCGCGCGGGCTCGATGCCGCCGCCCGGCCGTCCGCGTCCCGATGCGGCCACGTCGCGCGCAATCGCGACCCGGCTCGAGCGCGAGATCGATCGCGTGTGGGACGCCAACCCAGATCCCGGACGCATAGCCGCCGTCCACCGGTTGAACCGCGCCGAGTACAACAACGCCGTGCGCGATCTGCTGGCGATCGATTTCGACGCCAAGCCGCTGCTGCCCGGCGACGAAACCGCCGACGGCAGCTTCGACAACTTCGCCGACTCGCTGTCGATTTCAACCGCGCATCTCGAGCGCTACCTCTCGGTGGCGCGCCAGGTGACGCGGCTCGCCGTCGGTCTGCCGCCCGCCAGCCCGGGGCTCGAGCGCTTCGAGATTCCGCTGTTCGTGATGCAGGACGATCGACAGAGCGAAGACCTGCCGCTCGGATCGCGCGGCGGTCTGGCGATCCGCCGCGACTTTTCCGTCGACGGCGAGTACCTCGTGAAGGTCCGTCTGCAGCGCCAGTACCAGGACTACCTCAAAGGCATGGGATGGCCGCAGCAGCTCGACGTGCGGCTCGACGGAAAGCTGGTGAAGCGCTTCATCGTCGGCGGACAGGCGAAGGGCCGGCCGGCCGCCGCGAGCTATGCCGGCGACGGCGAACCCGGCTTCGCCGGCGACGACTCGTGGGAGAAGTACATGCAGGTGGGCGGCGACGCGGGGCTGGAAGTCCACGTCCGCGTCACCGCCGGTCCGCACGTCGTGGGCGTCGCCTTCGTGCGCGAGATGTGGGAGCCCGAGGGCCTGCCGCAGCCGCTCCAGCGCGGCCGCGTGATCGCGAACGATCAGGTGTACATGGATTACGCGAACGTCGGGTCGGTGCAGATCGGCGGACCGTACACGATGGCGCCGCCGAGCGACACGCCGAGCCGCCGCGCGATTTTCGTGTGCCGGCCACCAGCGGGCGCGACGCAGGCCGACGAGCGCGCGTGCGCCGCGAAGATCCTTGCGAGGATGGCGCGGCTGGCCTATCGCCGGTCCGTCACCACGCACGACGTCGAGACGCTCGTCGCCTTCTACGAGTCGGGGCGCGCCGAGGGTGGCGGCCGATCGTTCGACACCGGGATTCAGTTCGCGCTCGAGCGGCTGCTCGTCGATCCCGACTTTCTGCTGCGCGTCTACCGCGATCCCGCGGGCACGCCTGCGGGCGTTCATCGGCTGACGGATTTGGAGGTCGCGTCGCGGCTCTCGTTCTTCCTCTGGAGCAGCATTCCGGACGACGCGCTGCTGACGCTCGCGGAGCGGGGGCAGCTGACGAAGCCCGCGATCCTCGACCAGCAGGTGCGCCGGATGCTTGCCGACCAGCGCGCGGTCGACGCGCTCGTCGGCAACTTCGCCGCCCAGTGGCTCAATCTGCGCCGCGTCGAAGAGGTCGTCGTCGATCCCGAGCGCTATCCCAACTACGATCTCAGCCTGCTGCAGGGATTCCAGCGCGAAACGGAGCTGTTCGTTGGCAACTCGATTCGTGAAGACCGCGGCGTCGCGAGCCTGCTCGACGCCGATTTCACGTTCGTGAACGAGCGGCTCGCGCGGCACTACGGCATTCCCGGCGTCTACGGCAGCCGGTTCCGCCGCGTGGCGCTGCCCAGTCGCGACGAGCGCGGCGGCCTGCTCGCGCAGGGCGCGCTCCTCGCGACGACGTCGTATCCCGATCGGACGTCGCCGGTGCTCCGCGGCAAATTCCTGCTCAACAACATTTTCGGGTTGCCGGTGCCGCCGCCGCCGCCCGGCGTCGACACCAACCTCGAGAACAAGCCGGGCGCTGCCGCCAAATCGATGCGCGAGCGGCTGGCCCAGCACCGTCAGAATCCTTCGTGCAGCAGCTGTCACGCGGTGATCGATCCGCTCGGCTTCGCCCTTGAGCACTTCGACGTGATCGGCGGATGGCGGACGGTCGATGAAGGCGGCAGGCCGGTCGACGCGAGCGGCGCCACCGCCGGCGGCGAGAAGGTCGACGGGCTGAACGGGCTGCGCGCGCTGCTGCTCGCGGACCCCGAGCGCTTTCCGAGAACGGTGACCGAGAAGCTGCTCACCTACGCGCTCGGCCGGAGGCTCGAGCCGTCGGATCAACCGGCGGTGAGGAAGATCGTTCGCGACGCCGCGGCGGGCGGGTACCGCTGGTCGGCGCTCATCCTGGGCATTGTCGAGAGCCCGCCGTTTTTGATGCGGAGGAGCTGACGTGGGGAACCATCCGCTGCCGCGGCGCACGATGTTGAGAGGTCTCGGTGCTACGCTGGCGCTCCCGTTTCTCGACGCGATGGTGCCGCGCGTGCGGGCGGCGCAGTCGGTCCACCGATTCCAGAGCTTCTATGTGCCGAACGGCATGGCCATGGAGTACTGGACCCCGAAAGGGGAGGGCCCCGCCTTCGAGCTGTCGCCCATTCTCGAGCCGCTCGCGCCGTTCCGCGACCAGATGCTCGTGCTGTCGGGCATCAAGGCGAGCTGGAACTATATCCACGCGGGCGCGTCCGGCTCGTTCCTGACCGGCACCACGAAGGGCGGCCGCAACGAGATCGAGATCTTCGCCGACGTCTCGATGGATCAGCTCCTGGCGCGCCACTTCGCCCGCGACACGCAGGTCGCCTCGCTCGAGCTTTCGATGGACGCTCCGGCCAACGCCGGCGCCTGCACGGGCAACCTGAGCTGCGTCTACACCCACACGCTCTCGTGGCGGAGTCCGACGCAGCCGCTGCCGATGGAGTGGAACCCGCGCGCGGTGTTCGAGCGGCTGTTCGGCGACAGCGGCAGCACGGATCGCGCGGCGCGCGAAGCGCGTCTCCGGCAGCACAAGAGCATTCTCGATTCGGTCGCCGACAAGCTGGCCAGCCTGCAGCGGGAGCTGGGCCCTGGCGATCGCGCGAAGGTCGACGAATACACGGACGCGATTCGCGACGTCGAGCGCCGCATCGCGCGCGCCGAAGAGCAGCAGGATCTCGAGCTCCCGGCGATTGGACAGCCCCAGGGCGCGCCGCCGGTGTTCGAGGATCATCTGGCGCTGATGCTCGATCTGCAGCTGCTGGCGTTCCAGTCCGATCTCACGCGCGTCGTGTCGTTCATGATCGGCAAGGAGCAGAGCGCCCGTCCCTATCCGCAGATTGGCGTGCCGGAGGCGCACCATCCGCTCTCGCATCACAACGACATCCCCGAGCTCGTGGCGCAGATGTCGAAGATCAACCGCTATCACGCGCAGCTGTTCTCGCAGTACCTCGGCAGGCTCCGCGCCACGCCCGATGGCGACGGCTCGCTGCTCGATCACATGACCATCCTCTACGGCGCGGGCATTTCGAACAGCCAGCGTCATTCCGGCGACAACTTACCCTTGCTCGTGATGGGCGGTGGATCGGGGCGCATCAAGGGCGGCCGTCATCTGAAGTACGGCGACAAGCCGATGATGGCCAACCTGCTCATGACGCTCATGGACAAGATGGACGTGCCGGTCGATCACGTCGGCGGCAGTACGGGCCGCCTCCCGATCGACACGCTGCCGGGGATCTGATGAAGCCGTCCAGACGTCTCGCGTGGCTCGGTATCGTCCTGGCCGTGCCAGTTGTGCTCGCGGCCGACAGTCGTCCGCCGCTCGTCGACGCGGCCAGGCGCGGCGACAAGGCTGCGTTGCAGGCCTTCGTGCGGAAAGGATCGGCCGTCGACGTCAATGCGACGGAAGGCGACGGTACGACGGCGCTGCACTGGGCCTGTTATCGCGACGATCTGGAAGGCGCGGACCTGCTCATTCGCGCCGGCGCCCGCGTGAATGCCGCCAACGATCTGGGCGTCACCCCGCTCTGGGCCGCCGCGCAGAACGGCAGCGAGGCGATGGTGCGACGATTGCTCACGGCCGGGGCCAACCCCAACGCGGCTCTCCTCGCTGGTGAGACGCCGCTGATGGTGGCGGCGCGCGCGGGCAACCAGGCCGTCGTCGAGCAGCTGATCGCGAAGGGCGCGAACCTCGATGCGCGGGGCCCTCGCAGCCAGACGGCGCTCATGTGGGCCGTGTCGCAGCAACACCCCGACGTCGTGAAGATGCTCCTGGCGCACGGCGCCGGCGTCGCGCTCCGGTCGGCGACGTGGAGCCAGATGATGGCCGTGCCGCCGCACGGCTACCTGCCGTACAACCGCGAGATTCCGGCGGGCCATGAAACGGCGCTCCTCTTTGCCGCGCGTGTCGGCGATCTCGAATCGGCGAAGCTGCTCGCCGCCAAGGGCGCCGACGTCAACGACGCCGACGCGTGGGGCGTGAGCGCGGTGACGCTGGCGGCTCACTCGGGCTTCGGCGGGCTCGTCGACTTCCTGCTCGAGAAGGGCGCCGATCCGAACGCGGACGGCCCGGGCTTTGCCGCGATCCACGAAGCGATCATGCGCCGCGACGAGGCGATGGTCGCGTCGCTGCTGTCGCATGGCGCCAACGCGAACCTGCCGCTCCGCACGTGGACGCCGACGCGGCGGTCGTCCGACGACTTCAACTTCGCACCCGAGCTCGTCGGCGCGACGCCGTTCTGGCTGGCCGCACGGTTCGCGCAGCCCGGCGTGATGCGATTGCTGTTGAAGCACGGCGCAGACCCGATGTTCGTCCATCACGGCGATCGTATGGTGGAAGGACGCGGCGAAGGGTTCGTGCATCGCCCGGACGTGACGACGGCCCTGATGGCGGCGACGGGCTTGGGCGGCGGCCGCGCGTGGGTGCAGGCGCCGCGCGCCGAGCGCGAGGCGCTGACGCTCGAGGCGGTGAAGATGGCCGTCGGACTTGGCATCGATGTGAACGCGGCCAACAGCGACGGCCGCACGGCGCTCGACGCGGCGCAGACGCTCAAGTACGAGACCGTCGCCGCGTATCTGGTTCAACACGGCGGGAAGGCGAGCGGAAAGCCCGCGCCGCCGGTCAGGGTTCCGAATTGATGGAGGTGACCCTCGTGCGGACACTAACGACGGCGTGCGCGCTGATCATGCTGGCGCTCCAGGCAGCATCGGCTCAGACGCTCGACTACGAGTATTTCAAGACGAAGGTCCAGCCGATTTTCCTCGCGAAGCGGCCCGGCCACGCGCGCTGCATCTCGTGCCACGGCAGCGGGACGCCGCTGCGTCTGCAGGCGCTGTCGCCGGGCAGCACGACGTGGAACGAGCAGGATTCGCGCAAGAACTTCGAGGCGATTCAACGGGTGGCGATACCCGGCAATCCGAAGAGCCGCCTGCTCCTGCATGCGCTCGAGGAAAAAGCCGGCGGCGACTTCTATCACAGCGGCGGGAAGCATTTCGCGTCCGAGAACGATCCGGAATGGCAGGTGCTGCGGACCTTCGTCCTCGGACAGACGCACTAACGCCCTACATATGGAGCGAGCGATGATGAACACTCTGTGGATGCGACGATCGCTGGCCGTTGGCGCGGCTGTGTGCCTGATCACGCTGTCGCCGCAAGCCGCCGGCAAACGCGTGGTGATCGTCCAGACCAACAGCGCCGGCGACAACGTCCACCTGATCGATCCGGTCACCAACAAGGTGATGGGGATCATCGAGGGGATCGAGGTGAGCCACGGCGCCGCCGTCGCCCCGGACGGCAGCCGCATTTACGTCAGCGACGAGGCCGAGAGCACGCTCGACGTCGTCGACGGCAAGTCGCTGAAGGTGATCAAGAAGATCCCGCTGAGCGGCCACCCCAACAACATCGCGGTCGGCCGCGACGGCCGCCGCGTCTACGTCGGCATCATCCAGGCGCCCGGCGGCGTCGATGTCATCGACACCGCGTCGATGACCAACGTGAAGACGATGCCCACCAAGGGGACCATTCACAATGCCTACGTGACGCCGGACGGCAAGTATGTCGTCGCCGGTTCGATTGTCGGCAAGACCATCAATGTCTTCGACGCGCAGACGGAGCAGCACGCGTGGACGCTCGACATGGATCTTGGCATCCGCCCGATGGCCTTCGCGGCCAATCCCGACGGCTCCACGAAGTGGATCTTTGTCCAGCTGACCGGCTTCAACGGCTTCGCGGTGGTTGACTTCGCGACGCGCAAGGAGGTCAAGCGGATTCAGAATCCCGACCTGCCGCCCGGCAAGGCGACCGTGCCGGAAGGATCCGATCCGTCGCACGGCATGGCCGTCACCGCCGACGGCAAGACGCTCGTGGTCTGCAGCCGTCTCAACAACTATCTGTATTCGTACTCGCTGCCCGATTTGAAGCCAATCGGCGGCGCCGAGCTCGGAGGCAAGGGTGCCGGCTGGGTGACGCTCACGCCTGACGGCCGGACCGCGTACGTGGCCAACCCGGTCACCAACGACGTGTCGGTGGTGGACGTGCGGTCGATGAAAGAGGTAACGCGGATCCCCGTCGGCTACGTGCCCAAGCGCAACACCACCGGTGTCCTCCAGTAGCATCCCGGGCCGGCGAGCCCGGCACGTGGGGATTGCGGCCGTTAGCGCCGAAGGCGCCGCGCTCTGCTACCGGACGATCTGCGTCGAAGGCGCGGCGCTCGTCGGCCCGCACGACCATCCGCAGGTGACGATGCACACGTACTCGCTCGCCGAGTACATGCGTCCCATCGTGGCCGGCCGGTGGGACGAGGCGGGGCGGCTGCTCCTCGCATCTGCCGACATCCTCGTTCGCGCCGGCGCCGAGTTGCTCGTCTGTCCGGACAACACGCTGCACCAGGCGCTCGATCTCGTCCGCGGACGATCGCCCGCGCCCTGGCTCCACATCGCCGAAGAAGTGGCCGCGTCGGCGTCGGCGCGCGGCTTCCGGCGCCTCGGCATCCTCGGCACGCAATACCTGATGGAAGGCCCCGTCTATCCGCTTAGGCTTGCGGCCAGAGGGATCGCGCACGAGATTCCGGCGCCCGAGGATCGTGAACGCGTCAACCGGGTCATCTTCGACGAGCTGGCGTACGGCCGTTTTGAAGACACGTCCCGGCGATACTTCCAGCACGTCATCGAGGGGCTCGGCGCTCGCGGATGCGATGCCGTCGTCCTGGGTTGTACGGAGATTCCGCTGCTCATTGCGGAAGGCGATTCGCCGTTGCCGGCGATCGATTCGACGCGCACGCTCGCGCGCGCGGCGCTTCGCGAAGCCGTGAGAATTCAGATGGAGGCCTTGTGATTCCTCAGCATTCAGAATTCCGCATTCGAAATTTCGTGCTTGCCGGACTGGCGTGCGCGGTGCTCGCGGTGACGGTGGCAGCCGACGGTGTGCCGACCGTCGTGACGTACGTGCCGCACGACAAGGTGACCGAGACGATGGCCAAGGGCGGGCAGATCATCGGCGATCACGGCCTGATCGTGCTCGCGCAGCGTCGCGGCGCCGGCGAAGTGGAAGTGCACGCCAGGACGAACCACGTCTTCATCATCGTCGAAGGCGAGGCGACGTTCGTCACCGGCGGCACTATGGTGAGCCCGCGCGAGACCGCGCCGGGCCAGACGCGGGCGCCGAACGTCGAGGGCGGCGAGGTGCATCACCTCACCAAGGGCGACGTCATCACGATCCCCGCGAAGACGCCGCACTGGTTCAAGGACGTTCCAACCAAGACGATCGCCTATTACGCGATCAATACCGAGCCGTAGCGGCGAGGAGCGGCCGCGCCGCCGCCACGGCCTCGACGGCCGTGGCAGCTTTGTGCACCCGCCGGGAGTCGAGCGACTGCCAGAAGCGCCAGGCATGCTCGCTGGGCTGCACGAGAATGACCGGCCGCAGCGCTTTCAGCGCCAGCGCGACCTCTGACGCCGTGCCGAGGCTCATGCCGCAGACGAAGAGGACCCGGCTGGTCAGCACATTGATCTGATTGCGCGCATCACCGAGCCCGGTGACGATCGCCACGTCGGCTTCCGGCGAGACGTCGTCGCCGTGCGAGGCGGGCAGCACGCCGACCGTCAGGCCGCCCGCCGAGCGCGCCCCCTCGAGCGCGGCGTGCATCACGCCCTGCCGGCGCCCGCCCGTGAGCACCACCCATCCTTCCCGGGCTGCCAGCTCGCCGAGCTCGAATGCGACGCGACGCTCATCAATGCTTGCCGCAGATGGTCCCATGATGCCGACAATCAGCTTCGCCATCGATCGCCCTGACCTCCGTGGAACGATGGTACCCTGACGCGGCCGCGATCAGATGAAGACGAGGGTGCAATCGGCCGGCTCCGTCCTGGTGACCGCTGTCTCGTTCGCCGTGCTGCTGGTCACGTCGACGACGTGCGGCAGCAGTAGTTCGAGCCAGCCGTCCCCGATGCCCCCGGGGTTCTACGGCCAGTGGATCGGACCCTCCTCGCAGGGGCGAACGATCGCGTTCACCGTGGCGGGTGCGAACCAGGTCACCGAGATCACCATCGGGTACGACTTCAACGGCTGTTCGGGGACGAAGACGTTTTCAGGCCTGAATGTCGACATCGCCACGCCGGCGCAGGGCGCGAACTCCGGCTTCGCGTTCGGATCGGGTCCGCCCGGCGGTGCCGACAATACGCAGGTGCTCGGCACGTTCACGTCGAGCACGACGGCCACGGGGTCCATGGTTTTCGGCGCGTACGCCGGCTGCGGAAGCTCGGCGGGCACGTGGAGTGCCACGCGGCGGTAGGCAACCGCTCGGGGCTCGGGGATTCGGGGAGCCGGGATCAGGGATTAAGGACAAACGATGCGCGTGATATCGCTCAACACGGGACGGCCGCGGGAGGTCGAGGTCAACGGCCAGTTGGTACGTACTTCGATCTGGAAGTATCCGCGCGACGGCCGCCTGCGGGTGACGACGATCAACGTGGACGGCGACGAGCAGTCGGACCTGACCGTGCACGGCGGCGCGCTGAAGGCGGTCTACTGCTATCCCTCGGAGCACTACGCGCACTGGCGCGAGGAACTGCCTGGCGCCGATCTGCCGTGGGGCGTCTTCGGGGAGAACATCACCACCGAGGGCCTGCTCGAAACATCCGTCAGCATCGGCGATCGGTTGCAGATCGGGAGCGCCGAGTTCATGGTGACGCAGCCGCGGCAGCCGTGCTTCAAGCTCGGGATCCGGTTCGGGCGCGACGACATGGTCAAGCGCTTTCTCGCGAGCGGGCGGTCAGGTTTCTACGTGTCGGTGACGCGGGAAGGCGAGCTGGCGGGTGGCGACCGCATCGTGTTCACCGAACGCGCAGGCGACAGCATGACGGTGAGCGCCATCGTCGGGCTGCGCGCCGACGATCGGGGCCGCGACGAGGAGCTGCGGCGGGCGTCCGCACTGCCGGCGCTGTCGCCAGGATGGCAGGACCACTTCCGCAAGCGTGCCGGGGTGGGAGCGAAAGGTTCGTAGTTCCAGGAACCCTTTCTACAGGTACATCCCCCCGTTGACGCCTATCGTCTGGCCCGTCATATAGCCGTTTTCTGCGAGGAGCACTGCGACGCTCGCGCATTCCTCGACGTCGCCGAAGCGCCCGATCGGGATCATGTCCGGCTTGAGGTTCGTGTTGGCCTTCAGCATTTCCGTCGCGACGAGCGCCGGGGCGATCGCGTTCACCGTCACGCCTTCCCGGGCCAGCATCCGCGCGTAGCTCTTCGTCGCGGCGATGACACCCGCTTTGGCTGCCGAATAGTGGACCGCCATCGTGCTGCCGGCCTGGGCGGCGACCGAGGTCAGGTTGATGACGCGTCCCCATTTCCGCGCCCGCATGCCGGGGAGCACGGCCTGCGTCATGAGGAAGACCGACGTCAGGTTCACCGTGACGATATCGTTCCAGCTGCGCTCGGTCATCTGGTCGATTGTTTCGATGACCATCTTGCCGGCGTTGTTCACGAGCACGTCGATGGGGCCGAGCTGGGCCTCGACCGCCGCGGCGATCGCGGACGCGTCCGCGGCGTGCGACACATCGCCCTGCACCACGATCGCGCGCCGTTTCAGGCCTCGGATGGACGCCGCCGTCGCTTCGGCATCCTCTGCGCGCCGTAAGTAGTTGACGGCGACGTCGCAGCCGGCCTCGGCCAGCGCGACCGCAATGGCTCGGCCGATGCCACGGCCGCCTCCCGTCACGAGCGCAATGCGGCCAACAAGTGTGCTCACGGGGCGCGATGATAGTTCAGGATCGCCGCGTCATGAGAACGGCCTAGAATCATCCCAGTAGAGGGTCGAACTTCATCGTTCAGGAGGCATGTTCATGCGGATCGAGCGACGGCTCGTGACGGCCATCATCACGGTATTCGTGGCGGCGACACTAACAGCCCAGGAACGCGGCGGTGCGCGCGGCGGCGCGCCGGCTGGTCCTCCGATGACGCTGACCATCGCGACATTTCCCGACGGTGGACCCATCCCGGTGAAGTACAGCCAGGCGGCGGAAGGCGCGGCGCCGGGCGAAGGGACGTCGCCGGCGATTCGCTGGAGCAACGTGCCGGCGGGCACGCAGTCGTTCGTGCTCAACATGCACGACATGGACGTCGCGCGCAATCGCACCACCGACGATCAGGCGCACTGGGTCGTGTGGAATATTCCGGCGACGTCGACCGGGCT
>Ga0066903_100004544_pt1 | contig 11767 bp, 10 predicted proteins | sample PanSoiMetaGPlot1_FD_67491 | JGI IMG/M metagenome (GOLD analysis project Ga0066903, IMG submission 67491) | Tropical forest soil microbial communities from Panama analyzed to predict greenhouse gas emissions - Panama Soil - Plot 1 (version 2) | ecosystem: Environmental > Terrestrial > Soil >...
TCCAGCAAGACGTGCACCCAACCTTCAAACCATGAACGCGATGCCAGCGGCCCCGGCGGATCTGTGTCGGACGTTTCATCAAACAACATCGCTACGAAGCGATCGACGTTTTCAGAAAGGCCATCGACATCGATGTAATCGAGCTCCTGTCCGGGCTGCACGCACAGCCACAGCTCCTTGTTATCGTCGTGCAACGCGTCAGCGAACTTGTCGACGAATTTCGTGATGTCTTTTTTGTAAGCTGGGTCGATTTGCTGCCAATCGACGACTACCCCCGAAGCTTTCGCGCTGCGCAAGGCCGAAAGGACGTTTTGGATAAACCGCTGCTGCCGTTGCGGCGGCCCGTGCGCCAGATTCTCGATTGCTTCCGGATGCCAAGTGTCCCCGACGAGGTTGGTCAGCAGCGGCATGAGAACGATCCCCTTATTTGCGGCCAGTTTCGATACCCTTGTGTCCGCATCGATTTGCAATTCGCCCAGACCATTGATCACCGTCATCCATTCAGGGCAGACATGCGTAATCTGCGACGCGTGTTCCTGAAGTGACGCGTAGCTGTAGGGGTCGCCATTGACGTAAAATGCAAGTCGCACCTCGTTGTCGGGCGGTTTCTTTCGGGGCCGCGGCGAAGACGTTGCCGCTGTTCCCCCAAGTTTTTTTTCTGCCTGTCGCGCCGCACTAAATTTCTGCCACAGCAGGGAAGCTGGAGACAATTGGCCCGCCGGATTTTCTTTTTGCAACGCTTTCAGTTGCCCCTTCAACTGCCGCAGCGAAAACGGCACATTCATTTTCGGCGTGACAAAAAGTGTCTGAACGAAGAGTACCGTCCCGAGAAAAAACAGGATGCCACCGATTAGAAGAATCAGGCGCAGCCGCGGCCAGCGTTTACCGGTCGGGTCGGAGAAAACAAATGGGGTCACTTGTTCCAGAGGAAATTCAGGCATCGGCCGTTACAATCGCTCAAGCGCGCAAATAAGGAAATCCGATTCTGTCAATTCGCTGTTTGTCATTCCGACCGAAGTGGAGGAATCTCTGATACCAAAGAGCAAGAGATGCCTCGACTTCGCTCGACATGACAGGCAACACTGGCATTTAACAAATGCATATCGAGCCAGATTCACTGCCGACTGGACACACTGGCATCGCTGCGCGTTTAAAAAAAGGCCCCACCATCCATTCCAGCGCGTGGGTTGTCCCCGGCGCAACGGTTATTGGGGACGTTACACTCGAGGAAGAATCCAGCGTCTGGTACGGCGCGGTGCTGCGCGGTGACATCAACCGCATCATCATCGGCCCGCGTTCGAATATTCAGGACAATGCCGTCGTCCATCTCGATACAGATTATCCCACGACAGTGGGCGAACTAGTCACGATCGGCCACAACGCCATCGTGCACGCGTGCAACGTTGACGACGAAGTCCTCGTTGGGATGGGCGCCATTATCCTTGACGATGTGCAAGTCGGCGCACGTTCCATTATCGGTGCGAACGCGCTCATCACTAGCGGGATGAAGATTCCGCCCGGCTCTTTAGTGCTCGGGTCGCCCGCGAAAATTCGCCGCCAACTTACACTTGACGAGCAGAAGGACATCGCGCGTTGGGCGTGGAGTTACGTCGAAACAGCAAAGCAGTTTCGCGAAATTTGCTGAATGACTTGCGGGGGATGAAGTCGGCCAAGAATAATGTGTCGATGAAAACTATTGCCGGTTTTGCCGTAGCTACGCTTTTAGCGGTGATCATCCCTCAGACGCGGTCATCCGCCGAAGACGCCACAGTCCTCAGATATGCGCCTGTATCCTCCGACCACAATCGAATGGAAGGAGGGACCAGCGGCTTTGCCTGCCGGGGCGAAGATGGCCCTGCTGGAAGGCGATCCAACGAAAGAAGGTCCGTTCGTGATGCGTCTTCAGTTTCCTGACGGCTATCAAATACCTCCACACACCCACCCTAAGACGGAGCGGGTCACGGTGATTTCGGGGAGGGGTTGCCTGGCGGTTCGAGAAGCACTTGATCGCAATAGTGCCAAGGAACTTCCTGCCGGCTCATTTGGTTACTGGCCAACTGGCATGAAACACACTGCCTGGCTCGAAGGAGAAACAGTCATTCAACTCCATGGCATCGGTCCGTGGCAGATCAACTATGTGAATCCTGCCGACGATCCGCGAACTGCGAAGAAACAGGGCCCGTTTCGCCTCCCCCGAACGGGCGTTCATAGGCCGACGCCAAATGTTCTTGCCAACTCACGCGCGTTCTCCCAGAGTAATTCGGCTGCGCGCTTCATGTTTTCTTCCTCACTCATTCCCTGCCGCGCGTTTTCGTAAACGCCTTCGAAAATGTCCAGGACTTCTGGGTCTTTGGTTGCGCGACCCACAATTGCGAAAACAGGCTTGCCGAATTTGCGCGCCAGCCGAGCCACGCCGGCCGGCGTTTTTCCCTCGAGCGTCTGGCGGTCCAGACTCCCCTCGCCCGTAATCACGAGATCGACTTCCTTCATTTTTTCTTCGAGACCCACGGCTTCTGCGACAACCTCGAATCCGGGCCGAATCTTCGCGCCGCAAAAACTCATCAACCCAAATCCAAGTCCACCTGCCGCTCCTGCACCGGGTTGGTCCCGATAATCAAATCCAAATTGCTGAGCGATTACTTCGGCGAGCCTGGTCAGCGCACGCTCCAAAATATCGATATCGCTTTCACTCGCGCCTTTCTGCGGACCAAACACTCGCGTCGCGCCGTTTTTCCCAAGCAACGGGTTCTTTACATCGACCGCCGCAATAATTTTCAACTGTAGAGGCAGCCGTGTCGGCTGCGTTCTCAAATTCGCAGGCGCCAGGCCTGCCGCTGGAGGAGCCTCAATTCTGGTGAGATCTTGCAGCTCGCTGACCGCGCCACCCAGTTCCCTTTCACCAGCAAAAAATCGAAAACCGAGAGCATGCGCCATGCCGAATCCGCCGTCGTTTGTCGCGCTGCCGCCAAGACCAATGATGATTTCCGCCGTCCCCCGATTCGCCGCATCCAAAATCATTTCGCCGACGCCGAATGTATTTGCCAGAAGCGGGTTGCGTTCGCTTTGGGTTAACCGCCGCATTCCAGCGGCTTCACTCATTTCCATGACCGCGAGTTTCTCATCTTCGATCCAAGCGTAACGCGCGTCTACCTCCCTGCCGAGGGGATCGTGTGCTTGGCATTGCAACCAGGAACAACCGCGAGCATCGCAGATCACTTCCGCAGTTCCGTCGCCACCGTCTGCCATCGGCACAATGTCGATTTTTGCATCCGGCAGCACCTCGCGCAGCCCATTCGCGATACTTTCTGCAACCTCGCTGCCGTTGAGCGCGCCTTTAAATTTGTCTGGGGCGATCAGGATGCGCACGACTTATAATTTCATCGCCGAACCAGTTTTGTCATTCCGAGCGAACCGCGGCGAAGTCGAGGAAATCTCTGGCTTCTCAAAAAGAGTTAGAGATGACTCGACTTCGCTACGAATGACCGACGGCTGTTATGCTTTTAGTTTTCGTTCCAAAACTTCGCCGACAAGCTGAGGGTTGGCCTTTCCCTTGGATAACTTCATCACCTGACCCTTGAGGAAATTCAGCGACGCAACATTGCCCGCTTTAAAATCTGCAACTGGTTTTGGATTTGCCGTAATCACCTCGTCACAGAGCGCTTCGATGACGCTCGAATCGGTCAGTTGCTCGATCCCTTGTTCGTTTACAATCGCGGCTGGGCTCTTCCCGGTTGCGAACATCTCCGCGAAAACGTCCTTGCCCTGCTTGCCGCTGATTTTTCCGCTCTCGATTAGATTAACGAGTTCATCCAGCCTCTCAGGCGGGACCGGACAATCGTGGATCGTTTTACCAGCACCACCCAGGGCGTTCTGCAAATCGTTCAAAATCCAGTTTGCGATATTCTTCGGCCTCTTTGCGCCTTTCGCAGCGGTCTCAAAATATCTTGCAAGCTCCAGATCGTTCGCCAGCACGCCTGCGTCGTAAGGGCTCACCTGATATTGCTCGACGAAACGCGCGCGTTTCGCCTTTGGCAGTTCGGGCACGCGCTGGCGCACGTCGGCGACCAAGCTTTCAGTTTTCACCGGCACAAGATCGGGATCGGGAAAATACCGATAATCGTGTGCGAACTCTTTTGTGCGCATCAGAAAGGTTTCGCCAGTCGTATCGTCCCAGCCGCGCGTTTCTTGCTCGAGTCGTTCGCCACTCTCCAGCAAACTGATTTGACGCTGAATCTCGTAAGCAAGGGCGCGCCGCACCCCGCTTATTGAATTCATATTTTTGATCTCAATTTTTGCGCCAAGTTCCGTTTGCTTTTCGGGCCGCACGGATACGTTGCAATCGCACCGAAGCTGCCCTTTTTCCATATCAACGTCGCTGACGTCGCCGTATATCAGGATCTGTTTCAGCGCCGTTAAAAAGGCGAACGCTTCCTCAGGCGAATTGAGTTCCGGTTGCGTGACGATCTCCATCAACGGGGTGCCGGCGCGATTGAAATCAATCCCGGTGCTGCTCTCAAAATGGAAACTTTTCGCCACGTCTTCCTCAAGGTGGATCCGCACCAGATGCACTTCCTTGTCTGGCGTGACGATGTTTTTCTGCGCGTCCTTTGGATAAGCAAGATCGTGTAACGGCACGCTGCCATTGGTGCAAAGCGGCATGTCGTACTGTGAAATCTGATAATTCTTCGGCATATCCGGATAGAAATAGTTTTTGCGGTCGAATTTGGAGACCGGCGCGATATCGCCGCCGAGCATGAGTCCTGCGAGCACCGTCATGCGTAATGCCTCATGATTCATCACCGCCAATGCGCCCGGGAGACCGAGGCAAACGGGGCAAGTGTGCGTATTTGGCTCGGCTCCAAATTCAACTGGAGAAGCGCAAAACATTTTGGAGCGCGTTTTGAGCTGAACGTGCACTTCCAGGCCGATGGTGGCGATGTAATTCATCTTTCAATTCCTCGCACAAAGGCCACAAAGGTCACAACGAAACCTCAGGAGGACTTTCAGTATCCAAACGGCCATTGATTATCCGCTTAATCCCGTTCCTTAAGGTGCGCTTCACCAAAATTGCTAAGAAGGCCAAGCTTAAGACCGCTGAGACGCAGTTGCGTCAGAAGCTGCTTCGCGTGCACCGGAAGCAGTGCCTCCAGAGATTTGAGTTCCACAATGACTTTTCCGTTCGCCACCATGTCGGACCGGAACGCATCATCAAATCGGATGTTATCGTACAGTATTGACATTGGTTTCTGACGTTCCGCAGTTAAACCTCTCTTTTTCAGCTCGTACTCCATCACGACTTCGTAAACCGACTCGAAGAGTCCAGGCCCAAGTTTCGTGTGACCCACGAACGCAGCGTCCAGGATCTGCTTCGCAATCTCGTTTTCTGTCATTGATTTGGCCGTCGTGTCCGTCGTGGACTTTGTGCGAGTTTTATTCCTTTTTCATCGCGTAATCTAGCGCGCGTTGGAAATCGAATTTCCTAATGCGATCGGCCAGCCCGGGATCGTTTGCTGCGTCGATAATCCGCTGATCGTGAAGAAGATCAAGAAAACGCCTCTGCGCAATCATGTCGGAGATTTCGGGATCGTCACGTAAGGCGATAATTTTTGGATGCTCGCTCAACTCGCGCGCATCCGGAAAGGACAGAAATCTCCGGGCCCGCTCCGGACTGGAAAATACTGCAGCAACTTTCGCCAGTGTGTCATAGCTGTTTTGCGAAACGGGATCCGTCTGCTTGACCGCGCGTCCGAAGGCGCCTAGCTCGAGCGAATTTTTTAGCCGCGCCAGCGACGCCGCAAACGCGGCAGATTGTTCATTTGCGTCCCCGAGAAAGCGCCGCCGAACCTCTAGAGCATGGGACGTGGCATCGGGAGCGACGTGCACAGTAGCTGACTGGCCGCGGACCTGCGCGTCTGCCACTGCGCCGATAGCGCGCACGCTCACCACGATCAGCCAGAGAGCGAAGAAACCGAAGAACAATCCGACGATTGCTCCTGCAAATCCGTAGATCAGTTGGATGATTCGGGAGTCTTGTTCGCCAGTCCGTTTAAACAAAATCGTTCCCATGCTGCTCACGACCGTGTACGCAACGATTGCCAGCGTCGCGCCTCCTACGATCGAAATGGCTAAGTCAGGCATTTTCAACAGCGGTCGCATGATGGGAACCAGCATCCGGCCGCCGAAAACCGCGGCCGCATACGCAGTGGCAAGCGCGGCAAGTCGCATCAGTTGGCGAAGCAAACCCAGACGCCAGCCACGCACGAGCTCGAACGAAACCAACACCACTGCAAAAGAAACAAAGACTACCTGCCAAAGCGGCGAACCACTAGTCGCTTGGGGTGCGAGCGTCACTGCGACGGACCACCAATCGCCTGGTGCCGCAGCGCATGATCGCAAAGCACAAGCGCGGCCATCGCTTCCACGATCGGCACCGCCCGGGGAACGACGCACGGATCATGGCGTCCACGGGCTGCAAGCTCGCTTTGCTGCTTTGACCTCGTGACGGTTTTTTGCTGCAACGCAATCGTAGCAGGAGGCTTAAACGCCACGCGAAAATAAATGTCCTCGCCATTACTAATTCCGCCCTGCACGCCACCGGACTTGTTCGTTGTTGTCCGTATTCTTTCACCACGCATTTCGAAGGGATCGTTGTGCTGCGAGCCGCGCATCCGCGTTGCCGGAAACCCAGAACCGATCTCAAAGCCTTTTGTGGCCGGTATGCTTAGCATCGCTTTCGCCAAGTCGGCTTCGAGTTTGTCGAAGACAGGCTCGCCGAGCCCAGGCGCAATCCCGCGCGCGATGCATTCAATCACTCCCCCAATTGAATCGCCTTCATCGCGAACCTGCTCGATCAGCAAGATCATCCTTTCGGCCGCCGCAGCATCGGGACAGCGAACCATATTTTTTTCCACGTCTTTTATCTTCACGGTGGAACGATCGATCTTCGCCGTGATCTCGTGAATTTGTGTGACGTAGGCGACGATCTCGAAATCCGGATACAACGTAGACAATATTCTTTTGGCAATCGCGCCCGCCGCGACTCGTCCGATCGTTTCGCGCGCGGACGCGCGACCGCCACCCTGCCAGTTTCGGATTCCGTATTTGGCTTCGTAAGTGTAATCGGCATGTGACGGCCGAAATTTCCCTGCAATGTCGCTGTAGTCTTCCGGCCGGGCGTCTTTGTTGCGCACTGCAATTGCGATGGGAGTGCCGAGCGTTTTGCCTTCAAAGACTCCCGACAAAATCTCGCATCGATCTTCCTCTTTGCGCTGAGTCGTCAGTTTGCTTTGACTCGGGCGACGGCGATCGAGCTCTCGTTGAATGTCAGCTTCACAGATGTCGATACGGGGCGGGCATCCGTCGATCACCACGCCAATGCCGCCGCCATGCGATTCACCAAAGGTGGTGACGCGAAAGAGCTGGCCGAATGTGCTGCTCATTTAGGGGCATTGTAGCACAAGCATGTTGCCCGTGAGACGAACGGGCATCTTCCCCGCCAATTCCGATTACATAGCCGAGACGGCGGGTGCTACGTCGCCTCGAGCGCAGTCTTCAAATCGTCGATCAAATCGCGCACGTCTTCCACGCCCACCGACAGCCTGACTAGCGAATCGGTAATCCCGAGTTTTTCCCGTTGTTCCTTTGGCACTGAGGCGTGAGTCATGAGTGCTGGATGATTGACAAGGCTTTCCACGCCGCCCAAGCTTTCTGCCAGCGCAAACAAATGCGTGTTCTCGAGAAAACGTTTCGTTTCATCGAGATCGGCTTTCAGAACAATCGTAACCATTCCGCCAAAGCCGCGCATTTGCGTGCGTGCGAGATCGTGCTGCGGATGCGATTTCAGGCCCGGATAGTAAACTGATTTTACGTCCGGCTCTTCCTCGAGCCAGCGCGCGATTTCCAGCGCGTTCGCACAATGGCGCTCCATGCGGAGCGCCAGCGTTTTCAAACTCCGCAATACAAGAAAACTATCGAACGCTCCAGCGATTGCGCCGATCGAATTTTGCAGAAACGCGATTCTCTCGGCAAGTTCCTTGTCTTGGCCAACCACAACAACGCCGCCCACCAGATCGGAATGCCCATTCAAATATTTCGTGGCGGAATGCACGACAATATCGAATCCGGCCTCGATGGGACGTTGGATCCAGGGAGTGGCAAATGTGTTATCGCAAACAGAAATGATTTTGCGCTTGCGCGCGATTTTCGCAATCGCCTCGAGATCGATCAGCTTCAGTAGCGGATTACTCGGAGTTTCGATCCAGACCATGCGCGTGTTTGGCTTAATTGCGCGCTCGAGGTCTTTAGGGTCGGTCAAATCGACATAGCTAAAATCAAGATTTGCAGAGCGGCGTCTCACTCGGTCGAACAGCCGAAACGTACCACCATACAGGTCGTCGCTCGCGACGACATGCAAACCGCTATCGAGCAACTCGAGCACCGTCGCCATCCCCGCCAGGCCGGATGCAAACGCGAACCCGCGTGTTCCACTTTCCAAATCGGCAATGCACTTTTCATACGCGAGCCGGGTGGGATTGATCGACCGCGCGTAGTCGTACCCTTTGTGTTTTCCCGGACTTTCCTGCACGTAGGTCGACGTTGCGTAGATTGGCGTCATGACTGCGCCGGTAGTGGGGTCTGGTTGCTGGCCAGCGTGGATGGCGCGCGTGGCGAAGCCCTGTTCTTTTTTCATTGTCGATCTGGAGGCGTTTAGCTGGATTCCCGTTCGGGCGGCGTGGCCGATTTGGGCATGTGAAGCCGGAGATACGAAAGCAAATCGGTGCGCGTAATCAGCCCCAGAAATTTGTCGCCCTCCATCACGATCGCAACGCGGCCCCGGTCGAATACATCCAGCAAGTCTTTAATTTTGGCGTCCGGCGGCAGCGTTTCTAATCGATCGGTCATCGCTTTTTTCACCGGATCGTTGAAGTGCGACGGGCCGCGGTGCACTTTCACGAGCAGGTCAGATTCGTCGATGATCCCGATGGCGCGCCCGTTTTTATCGACGACCGGAAGCTGCGAGACATCAGAGTCGCGCATTCGCTTGAATGCTGTCAGCAGCGAGTCGTTCGGCCCAACCGTGATCACTTCGCCCGCTTCGTATCGGTGCGAGATCAAATCGCTCAGATCGCCGTGCGGCGGCCGATGAATGAACCCCTGCTCCGCCATCCAGAAGTCGTTATACATTTTGGAAAGATATTTGTTGCCGGTATCAGGAACGAGACTAACGACGCGCTTCGGTTTCGTTTGCTGCCGGCAATAACGCAGGGCGCCGGCGAGCAGTGTACCGGTCGATGACCCGCCGAAAATTCCTTCCTTGTGCAAAAGCTCGCGCGCCATATCGAAACTTTCCGCGTCGTCAATTTCAAATGCATCTGTGACCAACGACATGTCTGCGATCTCAGGAATGAAATCCTCACCGATGCCTTCCACTGCCCAGCTTCCCGATTCGACCAGCTTGCCAGTCTTCACATATTCGTACAACACGGAGCCCGTCGGATCGGCCAGGATCATTTCGATTCCGCGACGGGGCTTTACGCGATTAAAAAATCGGCCCAACCCAGTGAGCGTGCCACCGGAACCAACTCCCACGACGACTGCATCGACATCGTGTCGCATTTGTTCCCAAATTTCCGGGCCGGTCGTGCGCTCGTGTGCAAGCGGATTCGCCGGATTGCCAAACTGATTTACGTAAAACGCGCCGGGAATTTCCTGGGCCAGTCGCGCGGCCATGTCCTGGTAATATTCGGGATGGCCGCGCGTAACATCAGACCGCGTGATCCGCACCTCGGCGCCGAGCGCTTTTACGTGCGAGATTTTTTCCTGCGACATCTTGTCCGGGATCACCAGCAAGACGCGATAACCCTTGGCGCCGGCAACGAGCGCGAGACCCAGACCGGTGTTTCCTGCCGTGGCTTCAATGACCGTTCCACCAGGCTCCAATTTCCCTTCCTCCTCCGCCGCTTCGATCATCGAGAGCGCGATCCGGTCCTTGATCGAGCCACCGGGATTTTGATTCTCAAGTTTGAGAAACAGTTGGCACGGCCCAGTGTCGAACTGCGTAACCTCCACCAGGGGCGTGTCGCCGATCAGCGAAAGAATGTGCGGCGGTTTATCGTGCGCTGCGACTGGCGGCGAAAAAGTTTCAGGCATGAAAACCTACTCGATGGATGGTTCGCCTTTATGCGACCATTCCGACTGGCTGTCTGCGAGAAATTGTTGGAGCACAGGAAAACGGACTTCGCCGTAATTTAATGCGTAGCGGAGATCGCCGTCTTTGTAAATCCAAGTCGTCGGGATCCACGAGAGCGGCAGGCCGGCGAATTGTTTGAGCTTGTTCTCGCCGCGACGTGGCCCGAGATCTGCAAGAATCGCCACGTTAGACTGATCGACAATGTCGAATTTTTTCAGCATCGCGCGCCCGTCCTGGCCATCGTTCCAAATCGAGACGAAATAGAATTTCACATTTGGATTTTCTTTGATGATTTTGGTCCATCCGCCGGCTTTGAGTTCAGCTTGACAATTCGAGCACCAGGGCGCCCACAGATGGACGACGGTGACATCAGGAGATTTAATTGCAGTGAGGACGGCTTGTTCTGCCGGAGATTCGGCATGCATCGAGGCGGCAGCGATGAGCGCAACCAATATCGGGAATCGGCCAAGTGACATCTTCTTCTCAAGAATAAAGGCGAAACGTCCAACGCTCAACGCCGAACGCCCAACAGTCACCGCGGGTCATTCCAAGGGAAGCGCGGAACTCACATACCAAGTGGCAGTCGCACTGATTGACTCGCGTGATCCAGCAACGAGTGGGTGAGATCGTTCGCTCTGCTCAGGACGACATGCGCTAGCAGGCGCCAGGGCATGTCAGTTGACCCACGGCACAAAACCGCCTAGTATGGCCTCCCCATTTCCGCATCCAGCAGCAGCCGGATACGTGGAAACATCGGCGTTCGATTGGGCGCCGTTGTACCGATAGGAGGCCTACTTATTTTATGATTCAAATGCAGGACGTGATGTCGAAGGCGATGCCGGACTTTCGCGAGGGAAGCATCGTCAAGGGTCGCATCTTGGAAATTCGCCCACGCGAAGTGCTGGTCGATGTGGGATACAAATCCGAAGGCGTGATCCCATTGACCGAATTTGAGGAGGCCGATTCGTTGGAAGTGGGCGATGAGGTGGACGTCCTCCTGGAGCGACTGGAGAACGAAGAAGGCATGGTCGTTCTCTCGAAGGAGAAAGCCGCCTACCGCCAAAACTGGAACAAGATCGTCAGTGTTTTCGAAGATGACGGCCTGATCAAAGGCAAGGTGAAATCAGTGGTCAAAGGCGGCCTGATGGTGAACATCGGCGTCGAGGCGTTTTTGCCAGCGTCGCAGATCGACGTCGTTCCACCAAAGGATCTCCAGCAATTCGTTGGCAACACATATGATTTCAAAATCGTTAAGCTCAACGACGACCGCAAAAATGTCGTGCTCAGCCGGCGCGAGGTGATCGAGCAGGAACGGAGCGAGAAGCGCCAAAAATTCATGGAAGGCGTGAACGTGGGCGACCGCGTAACCGGCACGGTGAAAAATATCACCGACTTTGGCGCATTCATCGATCTCGATGGCATGGATGGTTTGCTGCACGTGACCGATATGACTTGGGGACGGCTCGGACATCCCAGCGAGTTATTGAAGGTCGGGCAGCAGTTGGAAGTGGTTGTACTCGACATCAACAAAGAAAAAGAGCGGGTGTCGCTAGGTCTGAAACAAACTCAGAAGAATCC
>Ga0066903_100004547_pt1 | contig 11764 bp, 13 predicted proteins | sample PanSoiMetaGPlot1_FD_67491 | JGI IMG/M metagenome (GOLD analysis project Ga0066903, IMG submission 67491) | Tropical forest soil microbial communities from Panama analyzed to predict greenhouse gas emissions - Panama Soil - Plot 1 (version 2) | ecosystem: Environmental > Terrestrial > Soil >...
CTAAGGCGGCCACGGCGTCCCGTTCTTGCTCTCAGTGGAATTTCTTGTTCATTCCTTTACGCGGGAGGATTTGGCTCGGGAGGATAATGCACTTCCCAAGGTCGCGTGTAGCCGGAACACCACACTCGCGCCAGACAAGCCGGATCTGCTTGCCACCCGGAGCACGGCTACCGGAACCGTTGCACCCTGCGTTTACCGACGGCCGGTCGCGTTGCGGCTGGTGACCTGCTCGGTCACTTCTTCCCGGCCTCCTCTCCCTGCTGGCGTTTTACCTCGTCACCTGGTTGCTGACCGGTCAGCTTCTCGGCGCTCGTCGCGGTGGCGCGCTCGACCGCAGCCCGGATCACCGCGAAGATCGCGCCTTGCAGCGCGGCGGCGGTGAGGATCTCACTCCAGCTTCGCCGGGTGTCGATGGCCTCCGGCGCCTCGTCGTGGCCAGGCGTGAACTCCCATATCTTCTTGACGATCGCTGAGGCCAGCATCCCTCCCAGCAATCCGACCACCAAACCCACGGCCTTGTACATCATCTTGCTCATTTGCTGCGCGTACCCGGATACGGCCGTCCTTAACTCGGGTTGCGGGGCTGGCTATGTAAAGGATGCATCTATGCCTTTGGCGTTGCTCTGCGGCCTGGACCGCCACCCGGCCCATAGCCCATCGGCCAGGCCTCGACCAAGATGCCAGACGACCGAGTGCCATTGGGTGCAACCGCTACCAAGACGACGGACAACGCCGCCCCGATGGACAGCCCTGCAACATCTGCCCAGCCCGCAGACCGGCGCGGGGTGGGCGGTAGCAGATCATCCGCTGGCCGGGGACCGTGCCGGGTGCCCGATGAAGGAAGCGACCGTGGCGAAATTCCAGCCCAGGGCCCGCGACCGCAGGCTGAGCATCTTCTGGCGCTCGTCGGCGCGGGAACCGGCCAGTGCACCCTCGTCGCTGTCTTCCCCGGCCCGCACGTAGGTGGTAATCGCGGTGACGAGCACGGTCACCTCCATGGCGACCGAGAGCCACCATGCGTGGCGGGACATCTGGCGCAGCACCCTGGCCTGCACCCGGGCGAACGCCGAGTCTTACCGGATCTCCCCCCGCGAGAGGCCCCGGCGGGCCCGGTCACGGGCCGCCCGCGCGCGAACCCGGGCCGCCGCAGACATTCGCCTAAGAGCCCGGGACTCCAGCCGCACGGCCTCAAAGCGCCCGGTATCGAGCCACGCGGAGTCCCCCGAACCTGGATCCCCGCCGGTGACGCCACCAGCCGCATACGGCAGTCGGCAGGGCCGCCTGGTCTTCTCGATGTTCTCGGCCGCTACGGCGCGGATCCGCACCGACCGGGCTCGCAGCGCATCACCGCGCCGGATCAGGGCCGCCGACCGATCCAGGGCCTTCATCGCCGTGCTCCCTCCGACCCGGCCTTGCCTACCCCGGCAGCTACGAATCATTCCGGCCTCGCATCACCAGGATCGGGCGGCACGGACCAGCAGCTGACCACAGCGCTGCCCTGCACCGGGACCAGCGTCCGCGCTGGCTAGTTCTCCATCAGGCCGGTGAGCCCGAAGACCTTGCGCGCCGAGGGCGGTGGCTGGCGCAAGACGACCGGGCACTTGGTCTGCAAGAACGTGTGCACGTCGTACAGCGCCCGGGCGCCGGAGACATCGACAAACACCAGCCCGCTGAGATCCAGGACAAGCCGCTCCGGATGCCCGGCCGCGACCGCCAGCAGGCGCTCAGTCAGGCGAGTCGCCGTGGTGATGTCCAGGTCGCCCGTCACGGTGACCATGGCCACCATGTCGTCCCAGCTCACGCCGATCTGAAGCGGTGAATCATGCCCATGCTCCATCGTCCTCACCCTTTGGGGACCGTGGCTGGTCCACGAGGACGGAAGCGCCAAGAGCAGAAGCCAGCCACCGGGAAGATCCCTCACGGCTGGCTTATCAACCGTGATTTGACGCTACGCCTGGTCAGATCGTGTGTCCAGATACGGGACGCGCGTGAGGTGGCGATCAAGAAGAACCTAGCGGGAGACCGTGATCATGACCCCGCATCTCGCCGCAGGAGTAGCCGAAGGCAGGAGGATCAAGCATGCTAGGAGGCGTGGACAGTGAGCCCGGGCCCCTGCCAGGCCGTCGGCGGGAGATCGATACCCGGCTTGACGCTGTCCGCGCGCGGCTTAGGACGCTCCAGGAAAGAGGCCTGGCCATCGACCAGAGCAGGACCGCTACCCACAGGGAGCGGGTGGCAACTGCTCAGCGCCATGCGGCCGAGGCGCGAGTTGCCGCCGAACTAGTGCTGGCCGCCAGCGCGGAAGCGTTCCGCAACGCGGCCGGGGCGCACGAGCGTGCTGCCAGCCTGCACGAGGGGACAGCAGCGGCCGGGATCGGCGACGTGCGCGGGCACGAACGGCAAGCAGCGCTCCACCGCGCCGCTGCCGCCGCGGACTGGCAGCGGGCCGAACGTGTCCAGTCGCTTCTTTCCGACCATGAACGGGCGGGGCCCACTCCCGTCTCCGACGAGCCGCACGACGGCGCGGCCTGATAGCGGCATCGGCCTCACCGGTAACCGGGCGACGTCGCCCGAAGGGCACTGGCCGCAGGCGGGGCGTCATCGCGGTGGGCGCCGGAGAACGCTCTCGCGTTTTAGCGCCTGAGGGCGAGGACGCTCTCCAGGTAGGTGCCGGGGATAGCGATGCTGCCGCCGTCGTTGCGGTCCCACCGCCGGGCGAGGTCGGCCAGGTCGGCGGCCAACGCGGCCTGGCCCTCGTCGTCGAGCGCCTCGAATGCCTTGACGGTGGGCCCGTAAAAGGTGCGGAAGTCCGCCGCGAAGTCCTCGGGGGACGTGAATCGAAAGGTGCAGGTTCGCTGGGCCGGCCGGGCGTCCGCCACCGCATCGCCGAAGAGGTCGGACAGGTGCCGCTCGGTGCCCCACAGCAGGGGCGATTCGATGCCGGGCGGGCCGGGCACGTGCTGGGAGATGACACTGAACATTTCGCCGACGAACCCGTCCGGGGTCCATGACGCCAGGCCGATGGTGGCGCCCGGGCGAGCGGCCCGCACGATCTCAGCGGCCGCCCGCTGGTGGTCCGGCGCGAACATTGCCCCGAAGACGCTCAGCACAGCGTCGAACGATGCGTCCGCCACGGGCAGGTCCTCGGCGTCGCCGAGCCGGAACTCGACGTCGAGCCGCTCGGCCGCGGCGCGCCTGCGCCCGCTTTCCAGCAGCGCGGGAACGTAGTCGACGCCGAGGGCGTAGGTATTGGAGCGGGCGGCCGCCAAGGTGGCGTTGCCGTTGCCGCACGCGACATCGAGCACTCTCCAGCCGGCCCGCAGGTCGGCCGCGTCGGCGAGCAGCTCGCTGACCAGAACGATGCGGGAGGCGATGACGGCGAAGTCGCCGCTCGCCCAGGTTTCCCGCTGGCGGGCCTTGATAACCGTCAGGTCGCTGCGCGCCGTAGCCGTAGTCATAAGTCCTCCTGTTACGGAGCGGCACGGGCTCGTCTGCCGGGAGCCCGGGCCTCGGGGGCGCCCGGGGCGTTACACGCTGACTCCGGCGGGGGCATCCGTGACCCCCATCATCTGGTCAATCGGGCACTGGGCCGCGGAATGGGTCTTCGGCGACCCCGCCGACGAGGACTGCGACGGGTTGTCGATCATGTGGCGCCTGCACAAGCAGGCGATCGCGGCGAAGCTGCCGCAGCAGCGCACCGTCGTGCATCTGGCGCTGACCGGGGCAGGCGCGGCCGAGGGCTGGCTCAAGATCGAGCGTGGCGCGGTCAGCGTGTGCAAGGACGACCCTGGCTACGACGTCGACCTGGCGATCGAGGCCGATACCCGGCAGATGCATCGGTGGCTGGTCGGGCTCGTGCCGTTCCGCTACCTCACGGCGAACGACCACGCGCGCATGCTCGGGCCTACTCGGCTGGCCCGGGCGTTCCCGGCCTGGTTCGACAACTCCTACTTCGCGGATAGCCTGCGCCGCGGCGAGCAGCGCCGCAGCCGGGAAGCTGTGTCCGCTTGAGGTTACGGTTTCAGCGATCGGCGGGGGCAGGCAGGTAGATCAGCCGGTGGTCGGGGGTGAACAGCCGCCGGATCAGGCCCAGCGCGATCACCGTAGTCGTGGTGGCGGTGGCGGCCAGGACCAGGAACATCACGACGGCCTGGACCAGGACGGCCTGCAGGGGAGCGGCGCCGGCCAGGATGAGCCCGGTCATGGCCCCGGGCAGGAACACCAGGCCGGTGGCTTTGGTGGTTTCGATCTGCGGGGTGAGCGCTGCACGCAGGGACGCGCGCACGTAGGGGGTGGCGGCCTGGCGGGAGGGCTGGCCGAGCGCCAGGCGGGCTTCGACCTCGTCGCGTTTGTCGCGCAGTTCGTCGGTTAGCCGCCGTCCGGCCAGGACGGTCGCGGTCATCGAGTTCCCGACCATCATCCCGGCGATGGGCACCAGGGTCCGCCCGGTAAGGGGGAAGACATGCAGGCCGAACAGCACGCCCAAGGTGACTACGGCGGCGGCCGTGAAGGATGCCAGCGCCAGGGTGAGCAGGTGCGGCACCTCCGGGGCGCGGCGGCGGGCCACCGTGGCCGCGTAACCGAGCATCGCTGCGACCCACAGCCAGGACCACCAGATCGACCGGCCGGGGCTGATGACCAGGGTGAGTGCCACACCGACCAGCAGCAACTGCACCAGCGCGCGGGCAGCCGCGATCAGGATCTGGCGCTGCAGCCCCAACCGCTGCCACCAGGAGATCCCGGCCGCGGCCGCGACCAGCAGCAGCGATACGGCCAGGCCTGCCCAGCTGACGGTGTCGTTCATGGTCGTGCCTCTCCCGCGGCGGGGGTCAGGTGCCCGTCGCGCAGCTGGTAGATCCGGTCTGCGACCCGGCCGGCCTGGTCGCTGTCGTGGGTGACCCAGATGATCGTGATTCCCGAGGCGGCCAGCTCGCGGGCGGTGGTCTCGAAGACCTGCTTGGGCCGTGCATCCAGCGCGGAGGTAGGCTCGTCCAGCAGCAGGGTTTCTGGCTGGGTGACCAGGGTGCGGGCCAGGCACATGCGCTGCAGCTCACCACCGGACAGGGTGCGCGCTTCCTGGGTGAGTAAGCCAGGGTCCAGGGCCACCCGGTTCAGGGCGGCGCTCATCTTCGCGGCGCCGGCGTCCGGGTGGGCCACCGCGAGGTTATCGCCCACCGTGCCAGGGAACGGGGTGGGCCGCTGGAACACCATGCCCACCCGCCGGCGCAACACCAGCGGGTCCAGCTCATCCAGCGGCTGGCCACGGTAGCGGACCGTGCCTTCATGAGGGATCTCCAGCCGGTTACACAACCGCAGCAAGGTGGTCTTGCCAGCACCGGATGGCCCCGATATCACCGTGATGCCCGCGGCCGAGACCGAGGCGGTGACCTCGTCCAGGACCCGGCGGCCGGCCCGCTTGACGGTCACCCGGTCAAACTCGAACGCCGCCAGCTGCCGTTCGTCCATCGGCTGCCTCCGCCTAGCCGGGCCTTCCCTGCTAGGCCCACCATTACCGTGGACGGGTCAGCGAGTGCAGCCGCCCCTCTCTAGCCGGGGATTCCAGGCGATGGCGTGTTAGGGTTCGACATTGTGCGGCGATGGGCGGTTGAGCGGCCCGCGCCGCGCACGGGGGCAACGCGGCGCGGGCCGCGTCTGCCCAGGAGCATCGTGTGGGGGGGGAAACACGAACGGCCCCCGGGCAGACACCGGTCAGGGGCCAAGTTGCGCGGTCGGGGCACCCTCGCGCCGATGAGGAACGCGAGCCGGGCACGCATAAGCCCCCGGCTGGTTCGTCAACCGCAAAACCAAGATAGCCCTAGGCGGATCGTTAGTCCAGCCCCAGATTCCGGGACCAGCCCGGACCGTTAACCGCGCTGGCCGACCGGTCTACGAGGAGGCGTTGTCGGCCTCGGCGAGCAGCTGACGGGCCGCGGCTTCATCGGAGGAGGCCACCAGCACGCGAACGCCCTGCCATTGCAGTTGCGGCTCCACTCCGCCGGCATCATCTGCCGACACGACCGCTGTCAGGCCGTTACTGCGCAGCATGCCGACGATCAGTTCCGCCTCCGTGCGGCTGCCAACGACCGCCACCGGCACAGTCGCACCATCCACGATCCAGCTCCTCTGCTCCTGTGCTGCTAGGTCGGTACTCGAATCATGGTCGCACCTTCTGGCGGTCCGCCGCACCTGCGGAAAGCGCGGGATTCAGTTGCGACTCACACACGGTTCGCGCCGCGCCCTCCGGTCCGCCGCCAAGGATTGACAGCTGATGAACGCAACCAGTGGCAACCGGGAACCGCGGCCACGATTTCCGCTAGAGCGCTGCGTGCCCGGTGACGGCGGGCGGGCCGGCCAGCCACTGCACCCACGCGCCGTGCCCGTCGGTGTATGCCAACGGCGTGTCCCCGTCCCGGACCAGCAAGAACGGCCCGCCCGCGCAACGTGGCGCCGAGATGCCGGGCACGACGCCGGGTGCCTCGTTGGACAGCCAGACGGCCGGCAGCCCGCGGACGGTGTCGATGAACCGCTTCCGGTTCTCCGGTGTGACATAGGGGAGCACCGCCGAGTGAAATATGACCAGCGTCGCCCCCGCCGGGGCCTGCGCCGCCAGCTCGGGCAGGTCCTTGACCAGGTCGCCACGGTGGACCGCGGGCGGGTCGCGGCGCGCTGCGGCGACCGCGGCGGCGAGGCGCTCCTGCCGGTCGTCTTCACCGGGCCACACCAGGCACGACAGCCAGCGGACGTCATCGTCGTCGGTGACATCGAGCGGATTGAGGTCCAGGCCGGCCCGCCAGGCGATGATGGGGAGCCCTCCGGGCAGCGGTACCGGCCCGCGCGGTGCGCAGCGCAGCGTGGGCGCGTCCGGGTCGGAACCCGCGATCAGGTGCCCGGCGTAGTCGTAGGAGTAGCGGTCGAACAGCAGGGTCAGCCCGGCGCTGGCGCCGACCTCGATCAGCGCCAGGGGCGGTGGCAGCCGGGCGAGTGCGGGCAACAGCGTGGCACAGCGGGCGGGCTCGTTCGTCTGGGTCCGCCGGGCCAGCATCACCTGCGCCAGTGCGGCGGGGTTCTCGCTGACCAGGGCCCGCAGTGTGGTGATGTCGGGCGGGACGCCCAGCAGGTACCTGGCCGCGGCGAACAGCAGGTTGGGCTGGCGCTTGGGCGGCGGCAGGGTACCGAGGAAACGCAGGATCGCGTCGTCGTCGGCGACCAGCGTGGCCAGCAGGTCGTACGCCGGGGACCGGCCGCGCGCCTCCTGGGCCCACTCCCGGTAGTTCTCCGCGGTGCCGATCGCCGGATCCAGGCCGCCCAATGTCATGGAAGGAACGCTATGCCGCCCCCCGCGCGGCGGGCGCGTGCGGGTCCCGGCGAGAAACCGGGATGCCGGGCACCAACCTTCGGCGCGCAGGTGGCAGTCGCCATTGTTTCGGCGCGGCCCGAATGATGGCGGGAATGGCGTGGCCCGCCATTAACGCTGCCCAGCACCGGCGATGCCTATCGCCCATGCATTACGCCGCCCGGCGCGGGCAGGCCTGCCCGCTCGCGCCAGGCGGCGTATGCGCGCCCCGCTATGCGACTAGGCGGGATAGGGCAGGAAGCAGATCCCGGCGTAACCCGAGACGCCGCCGCACTGGGTGCCGCCGCCGAAGTTGTCGCTGGCGATCCACAGCCCCGCGTTGGTGAGCACCATGTCGTCGGCGCCGTGCCCGCGGGACCTGCTGTACAGCCCCGCCTTGCCGGAGGAGTTCAGGATCAGCGACCCGCCGGTGGCTCCGGGCGTGAGGCCGGCCAGGCCAGGAGCGGGGATCGCGCCCGGGCCCTTCGTGTTGCAGCCGTCCTGGTTGTGGAACCACCGGTTGTGGCCCGCCACGTAGACCGCGCTGGCGTCGGCGGCCGCCGAGTACAGCGAGTCACAGCCGTCGTAGGCGATCCAGTCGTGGGTCACCTCTTTTTCGGTGGCCGGGAAGGCGGCCGCCGCGTCGCACAGGCCGACCATCGGGAACGACCCGTCCCAGTTCCACGGGTGGACGCCGGTGTCGGCCAGGTAGACGGTCGAATCGTCCGGGGACCACGCGGCCGCGTGGACGTAGAACGGGTGCGAGTCACCGCACTGGTAGGCGAAGCCGCCGGGCAGGTTGCCGTCGCTGCCGTCGAACTCGGGAGAACTCCAGCCGGTGACCTTCGCGGGGTTCATGGCGACGTTCAGCATGAAGATCTGCTGCCTGCCCAGGCCGCCCACCGAGGTGAAGTCGCCCTCCACCAGCAGCAGCTTGCCGCTGTGGCTGAGCTGCTGGTTGTACACCTCGGTCGAGTTCGCCTTCACGTTATGGAACTGGTAGTGGCCGGAGACGTTCAGGCGCAGGAAGCCGTCGTCCAGCCCGGTGACCGGGCTGACGCTCGCAAAGTACGGATCGGCGGTGCTGCCGTTGATCGTGGTGAAGGTCCCGCCGACCAGCAGGTGCCCTCGCACCGCCAGGAGCGTGTCGACGTGGCCGCCGCCGATGTGGCGGCCGAACGTCGTCACGACGTCCCCGGTCGTGGTGTCGATCTCGGCGAGGTTGTTCACCTGGGTGCCGTTGACCGAGGTGAACTGGCCGCCGATATAAGCGTCCGCGCAGTTACCGTTATTGAAGGCGATCGAGTTGATTTCTCCGTTGACGTCCGGGGCGAAGGACGTGACCTTGAATCCGGGCCTCGCGCTGAAGCTGAAGATGTTGTTCCGTGGGTAGACGGTGGTGAAGCGCTGGATCGAGGTAAAGCTGCCCACCGCGTACATGGTGCCGCCGCACTGCACGAGCTGCCGGACCGTCTCGGTCGTCCCGGTGGGCGCCAGCTTCGGCAAGCCGGTCGGCGGCGTGGCGGACACCGGACCGGTCTGCGCCGCCTGCACGGCTGCGGTACTGGCGGTGGCGAGCGCAGGCAACTGGAGGCCGCAGCACCCTGCCACGGCAACCCCGGCGATCACCGCATATCTCAAGCGGTACGGTTTACGTATCAGTAGCTTATGGGACCGCATCCTGTGACGACCAGTCATTTCTCCTCCAATGGCAGCCGACCTTACCGCATCCCCCACTGGACAATCCCTGGAAAATGGCCAAGAGATCTACCTCTGTGGTGAGATCGGCACTCGCGGTCAGTGACCTTCTTGAGGTTCTCTTAGTAGGACGCATGCGGCCGCCTTGTTGATTACCTCACGAGCGACCTGGTGTGAGGCACAAGCGGACCCTAAAGGGACAATAAAAGAACATAAAGTCCTGGGCCGCCCGTCCGGGCCTTCGCCGCAGCCGGCCTGGCCCGATCGGGGCGCGTGGCCGGCGCGCCCTTCGGGGAAAGCCAGGGCCGGCAGGCAACCCCGGGGGGTGGCTCGGACGTCCATGGCGGGCGACATTGGAAGCAAGCAACAGCGGGAGATGACCATGGGGCGCGAGCCGGACGACCACGGCACGGTGCGCCAAGAGATCACCGCCCTGCCTGCCACCCCCGGCAACATCGCCAAGGCGAACGTGACCGTCCCGGCAGGCTTCCGAAAGGTGCCGAGCAGCACATTCGGCGACCCGGTGTGGCCCTACTTCACCTCCGGGTGATCCGCAATCGGCCGCACAGCGCGGGCCGGGCGTCACAGCCCGGCCCGCGCCGCTGTGCTGGGGGGATCAGTTGTACAACTCGCCGAGCGGGGCATCCACCCCACCGGAGGTTTCGTAGAACCCGACGCCCATGCAGGTGGCCAGCGACGAGCAGGACACGCTCGACATCGTGCTGCGGGTCACGTTCGGGTCCGGCGACTGGGTGGGCCGCGCCGCCCACGTCGTGCCGTTCCAGTTCTCGGCCATCGGCAGGCCGATGCCGTTTTTCATAACGAACCCGACCGCGTTGCACCCAGTGGTGAAGGCCGTGGTGATGCACGACACGCTGGAGAACCCGCTGCTGCTCCCGGACGGGGCCGGGACGTTCTGCGCCGACCAGTTGGTTCCGTTCCAGCGCTCGGCCAGCGGGACCTCCTTGTTGGACGCGTTGACGAAGTCACCCACCGCGGTGCACGCGTTCGCGGCCGTGCACGAAACCCCGCCGAGGAAGCCATTGCGGCCGCCGCTTGGGATGGGCGTGTTCTTGATGGTCCAGGACGTGCCGTTCCACTGCTCCGCCCAGGTTCCCGTGTCGTCCGAGCCCACGGCCCGGCACGCGGTCGAAGACGTACACGACACCCCGTTGAGCTGCGGGATATGGGCCCCGGCGGGCACGGGGGTGGTCTTGATGGACCAGCTGGTCCCGTTCCAGTGCTCCGCGAACGGAATCTGGTTGCCCGAGCCGTCCAGGGACCGGCCCACCGCGATGCAGGACTTTGCCGCCGGGCACGACACGCTGATCAGGAAGCTGCTCTGCACCCCCGTCGGGTTGGGCGTGGACTGGACCGTCCAGCTCGTGCCGTTCCACCGCAGCGCGAGCGTCACGATCTTCCCGCCGGACAGGACGTCCCCCGCGGCGGTGCACGCCTTCGCCCCGGTGCAGGACACCCCGTCCAGGGCGGTGTTCGCCGCGTTGGGAATCGTCCCGACCGTCCACGCCTTGCCGTTCCAGGTCTGCACGACCGCGTCGAAGACGCTGCCGCTCTGCTCGTCGCCGCCGACCGCGGCGCAGAAGTTCACCGCCGGGCAAGACACCGTCTGCAGGTCGCTGGCGATCGCGCCCAGCGGGATCTGCGGCAGCTGAAGCTGCCAGCGCAGGGACCAGTCCTCGGCCAGAGCGTGGTTCGGGCCGTTCGGGTCGTGGTAGAAACCGACCGCGGTGCACGCGGTCGCGAACGTGCAGGACACGTCGGCCAGGCCGTTCGAATCGTTGGCCGTGCTGACCGGGGCGGCAAAGACCCTCCACGCGGTGCCGTCCCACTGCTCGGTCACCAGCATCTCCACGGCCTCCTTGTCGAAGAACGTGCCGACGGCCATGCAGCGGGTCTGGTCCGTGCACGAAACCCGGCTCAGGTCGGCCGGTGTGTCACCGTGCGGTGAGGCAAGCGTCTGCAGCGTCCAATTGGTGCCGTTCCAGCGCTCCGCCAGGCCGTTGCCGGTCGCCGTGCACGCGCCCGCGGCGGTGCAGGAGACACCCTCAAGCTCGTTGACCGAGCCGGAACCGTTGGGGGTGGTCTGCCTGGTCCAGGTGCTGCCGTTCCAGACCTCCGCCAGGGTGACCGAACTGGTGCCGGTCGAGCCGTGGCCGACCGCCTCGCACGCCGAAGCCGACGGGCAGGAGACGCCGCCGAGAACGCTGTTGGTCGCGCCGCTGGCGTTGGGCGTGGCCTGGATGGCCCAGGTGCTGCCGTTCCACCTCTCGGCCAGCGTCTTATCGACGCCGCCGCCGGTGAACTGGCCCACGGCCTCGCATACGGACGCGGACGCGCAGGACACATCGTTGAGCTGACTGCTGGTCGCGCCGGGCGGGTTCGGCGTGGCCTGGATGGCCCAGGTGCTGCCGTTCCACTTCTCGGCGAGGGTGGTGCCGCCCGGGCCCTGCCCCACGGCCTCGCACGCCGACGCGGAGGCACACGAGATGCCGTTGAGCGTCCCGCTTCCCGGGATGCTCACGATCGTCCAGGTATTGCCGCTGCGGGTCTCCGACAGCAGCGTGCTCCCGCCGACGGTGCCCACGGCCACGCACGACGTGGGGGCGGTGCAGGACACTGCGGTGAACTGCCAGGTTGTCCCCGGCCCGCCTGGAGGCGGGGTGGTTTGGTCCAGCCAGCTCGCCGCCGCGGGCTGGGCTAGGACAAGGACCG
>Ga0066903_100004548_pt1 | contig 11763 bp, 6 predicted proteins | sample PanSoiMetaGPlot1_FD_67491 | JGI IMG/M metagenome (GOLD analysis project Ga0066903, IMG submission 67491) | Tropical forest soil microbial communities from Panama analyzed to predict greenhouse gas emissions - Panama Soil - Plot 1 (version 2) | ecosystem: Environmental > Terrestrial > Soil >...
TCAAGCGCCTTCGGTCGCATTGCCGACCGCAGCCGATGTCGACGCCGCGGCCCTTCGGCTTGCAGGCGTTGCGCTGCGCACGCCGCTCGTGTCGTCGCCTACTCTTGATGCGCTGACGAGTGGCCGCATCTTTCTGAAGGCCGAGACGTTGCAACGAACCGGCTCCTTCAAGTTCCGCGGCGCGTATAACAAAGTTTCATCAATACCCGACGACGAGCGAAAAGGCGGCGTGGTCGCGTTTTCGTCCGGCAACCACGCGCAGGGTGTAGCGGCAGCAGCTCGCCTCCTGTCCATGCCGGCGGTCATCGTCATGCCGACCGACGCGCCGCGGCCCAAACGCGAACGAACGGCCGCGCTCGGCGCGGAGGTCGTGCTTTACGACCGTGAACATGAGGATCGTGAGGCGATTGCGACCGGCATTGCACGGCAGCGCGGCGCGGTGTTGGTGCCGCCTTATGACGATCCCCTGATCATCGCCGGCCAGGGCACCGCCGGTCGCGAAATCGTCGAGGATTTGGCCATGCTCGGGCTAGAACCCGATGTGGTCGTCGTCAATGCATCGGGCGGCGGGCTCACAGCCGGCGTGGCGCTCGCGGTCAAGGCGCGGGTGCCCGCGGCGCGACTTTACACCGCCGAACCTTCCGGCTTCGATGATCACGCCCGCTCGTTCAAGAGCGGCAAGCGGGAGCGCAACCCCGCGGTCACCGGCACCATCTGTGACGCGTTGATGGCGCAGTCGCCGGGCAAGCTGACGTTCGAGATCAATCGCACGCTCGTTGGCGACGGGGTCAGCGCCAGCGACGAAGAGGTCGCGCGCGCCGTCGCCTTCGCATTCCGCGAGCTGAAGCTGGTGGTGGAGCCAGGCGGTGCGGTCGGACTTGCCGCGCTGATCGCCGGCAAGATCGACACGCGCGGCAAGATCGTCGTCGCCGTGCTCTCCGGCGGCAACGTCGACGCGGAGCTATTTTCCAGGCTGGTGATGTGATCACGGACCAGACTTCGGCGGCAGCCCGCCGTTGATGTGCACTCCAGCGACGACTTCACACGACACGATTGTGCTTTCGGCCAGCAAGCGATTCTATGGGCCGGTATAGGCCGCGAGCGCGATCTTCCCGCGCTCGCCGACGGCATCGCGATAAGAGGGCAGCTGGTCTCGCGCGAGGCGGGCGACGAGGTTCGGGCCCACCTCGCCCGATCAATGAGGAGGTAGCGCGCTCGCGCGTCAGCTAAACAACGCGATCTTTTCTTCGTCGCTCAACGCGGCGATAGCCGCCAGCGGATCAACGGGCGCCGCCGCAGCAGCAGGCGATGGCCGCTGCACCTTGGCACTTGCGGATGGTGCCGCAACGGGCATGGCGGCGGCCGGCATGTCGACCGCGGGATCGGGCGTTGCTGGCAATGACGGTTGCACGCCAACTTTGGCGTCCGGAGCTTTGGTCTCAGATATCTTGGCCTGCGTGCCTTTGGCTTCGGCGCGGGCCAGCGGTGCTTCTGACCGTGGCTGTTGCGTCGGTTCCGGCGTCGGCGCAGAAACGGCCGTCACAACGAGAGGCGATCGCGACGGCGGCCGAGGGGCAATCCCCGGCGTGGCCAAGGAGTAGGCCATTGGATCGGCCAGCCTCGCGCCGGGCTGCAACGTCGTGGCGCCTTGTGTCGGCGCAGGAGCCTCAGGCGCTGGCTGCATCTCCCGATCCTGCACACCCGTCGACAGGGGTTCGAGATCGAATTCGAATACCTGCTTGTTGTCGACAGGCGAGGCTTGTTCCTGCGTCGCCTGGTCGCTCGACCGGGCGTCGTCGAGCGGTTGGCCAATGTCCGCTAAGGTTCGGTCGGTCCTTGGCCCGACAGAGCGTTCCACATGCAGCGCATAGAGATCCGACACGGCGGTCGTGTCCGCTGCGGCTGGTGTCTGATCGCTATCGTCGGAGATCACCAGCACGGAATCGAACGCCGGCACGGCGTCAGTGGTCCTGTTGTTCGCCCACTCGCTTTCCGGTGCAACAACCACCGGCCCGGAATGAAATGCGGGCTGTGACAGCACGACCAAAGGGGCTGAGGTGGAATCGTCGTGCCGCAAGGGCACCCGGTCGCCGTCTGCCTCGGCCGGGAAGACAAGCACCGCGTCAGCGGAGGAAGACATCGGGCCTTCGGCAGGACCGACGGCTTCCGGTCGGTCTGACGTTTCCCGCGGCTCCTCCAACGAGGCTTGAGACGCAGCCTCCTGCTGGCCGGATGGTGGGTCCGGTTGCCGCGTTGATGAGGCGTCCGTCTCGGCAGGGATCGACGTTGTGGCATCGGCGATGCGATCGGCCACGTTGGCGGCAGCGACCGCCGTCTGCACCGCCGCTTCGATGTCCTGCTCGATATTGCCATCAATGACGACCCGACCGTTTGCAGGTCGCGCGTCATGCCCGTTGCCGTTGAGGTGATTGGCATTCGGCGCGCTTGCGGGCGGCGGCTCGGCGACATTGTCCAGGAGCGCCGAGCTCGTCGTTTCCGTCTCGACCTCCGGGACAACGGCAGCAGGCAGTGATCGTCGCGCGGGACTAGCGAGCGCAGGGGTGCCAACGGCGGGATACCCACCCCAGACATCAATCATGTCGTTGATGCGGCCCTCGAGATAGCGCATCACATGGACGACCTTCTGGGCGCGCTGGTTGTTGAAGCTCTGTGCGGAACCGGCCGCATGGATATCGGTGGCGTATGCTTCGAGCTGATCGGCGAGGCGGGCATCGCTGCCCTGTTCGCGCATTGTCCACGCAACTTCCTGAATTTGAGCGGCGGCAGCGAGGATGTTTGCGGTTGCTTGCTCGGTTGCAAGCACGACGGAATCGAGTTCTTCCGTCACGTCCCCCATGGGACTAAGACTTTGACCATCAGGCTTGATGGCGGCGATTTCGCTTTTCGTGAGCGTGATGGCTTTCGCCATCTCAGTGAGGTCGTGCCGGAGGCGATCGATGTCCTCGCTCGTGCGTTCTCCACGCAACGTCGTCTCGATGCGATCGAGAGCAGAGAGAACCAATTCCGTATCGGCGTGGCGGTTGCGGCGACTGTATTCGCTGAGGAACCAGCGGCCCCGTACCGTCTCCATGACCGCGGCGCAGATGGCGTCATAGTCCTCCTCGCTCGGGGGCGTCAACGCCGGCCCGGGCTCGGTAGACGTCGGAGCAGCAAACGTCTCGTCGGACATGATCAGACCACACCAACAAACGACGCGCGCCATCGGACCGAACAGGTGCCGGCCAAAAACCGGTGGAGCGCGCTTATCCTGACTGACTCGGCGCCGACCTGGCGCATTTCTGAAGGCTCGAAAAACTCACGCAAACCCACGACTTCCCGTTCAATGGCGGCAGCCGCGACTCTGCACGATCAAACTCGTAGCGCAATAAGTTTGATGCCATTCCGTGTCGGAATGAAGGCCGCCTATCAAGGGGTAGCGCATTGTTTTCGTGGCACTTTCTACTGTCCCGACTAGGAAAATGCTGATTTCCGCGAGATGACCATCGCGTGCGCCCTACCCTGTAGCCTCGGTTGCGCGGCTTATCCCCATAGCGTCGGCTGTGCCGGTTGTATCAAGCTACCATCATAGTGCAGGCCATCGTTTCGATCCGCGGCCAGCAGCAACGGGCCGTCGAGGTCAACGACACGCGCGCGTTGGGCGACGAGAAGGGCAGGGGCGATGGCGAGCGACGTTGAGATCATGCATCCGACCATCAGTGCGAATCCCATGCGTTCCGCCTGATCGGAAAGGGCAAGTGCTTCAGTCAGTCCGCCGGTCTTGTCGAGCTTGACGTTGATCGCGTCATATTTGCCGCGGAGCCCCGGTAACGACGCGCGATCGTGCACGCTTTCATCCGCGCAAATCGGAATTGGGTGCGGCAGCGAGGCGAGCGCTTCGTCGTTGGTGGCCGGCAATGGCTGCTCGATCAGCGTGACGCCGGCCGCGGCGCAGGCTGCAAGGTTCTCTGCCAGACTGTCGGCGGTCCAACCTTCGTTGGCATCGACGATGATTTCCGAGCTTGGAGCGGCCGCGCGCACCGCGCGGATGCAGGCAGGATCGTCTTGACCTCCGAGCTTGACCTTCAGAAGCGGACGGGCGCGCGCTTTGTCCGCTGCCTCCGCCATGGTCTGAGGGCTGGAGAGCGAAATCGTATAGGCGGTGACGAGCGGATGGGGTGGGGGCAGCGTGGCAAGCGCGTAGACCGGCTTTCCCTGTTGCTTCGCGTCCAAGTCCCAGAATGCGCAATCAAGCGCGTTGCGCGCCGCGCCGGGTGCCATCGCATCCTGCAGTCCGCCTCGGTCAAGTCCCCGCGCGATCGGCTCGGCCATCGCGAAGATCGCGGCCATGACCCCGTCCACGCTCTCGCCGTAGCGCGCATAGGGCACGCATTCTCCTCGCCCGATGGCGGCGCCCCGACTCAACTCGGCAACAACAACATGCGCCTCAGTCTTGGAGCCGCGGCTGATGGTGAAGGCCCCGGCGATAGGCCAGCATTCGCTCCGCACGTGCAGTCGGGGATATTTGGACAGATGAGTGCCCCGCTTCTTCGTACCGCGCTTCCGAAGTTCGTGATTCCCCGGGGTGCTCAACAAGCGACGCATAGCCGGCGACGGCGTGCATCAGTCGAAACGACCAGCCGCATGCGCCAGCATGGTATAGACCTTGCCGGTGTCGGAGATGAGATAGGTCCGCACCGCCACCTCGTGCGGATCGTCCTGCGCGATGTCTTCCAGCAATCGCTCGAATTCGGTGAGATAACGCTCCACCGTCTGCCTAAAGTCGGGATCGGCCCGGTAGCGTTTTCTGATCTCGTCGAAGGTCGGCTGACCCTGCGTCGTGTACAGACGGCGCGTAAAGACATTCCGCTCGCCTCGGCTGTAACGATCCCACACCTCGGCTACCGCCTCATGGTCCACGCAGGCGGCGAAATCGAGGGATGCCGCTGGTCGATCTCGCAACTCGTCCATAGCACACCCATACTCGCGCGTTCATGACAGATCGCGAGTATAACAGGGGAGCCGGATCCGAAGTAAGGCGGATACTCCCTACGAAACCAGCTCGCGGGCGCGTTCTAGTCGAAACGGCCGGCTGCATGAGCCAGCATCGTGTACACCTTGCCAGTCTCCGAGGTGAGATACGTCCGCACCACGACCTGTCCGCGATCGTCGCGCGAGACCTCATCGAGCAGGCGTTCGAATTCGGAGATGTATCGGTCGACGGTCTGCTTGAACTCGCGATCCGCGCGGTAGCGTTTGCGGATTTCGTCGAACGTCTTCTGGCCCTGCATGGTGTAGAGGCGTCGCGTGAAAACATTGCGCTCGCCGCGATTGTAGCGGTCCCAGAGTTCTGCCGCCGCGTCGTGATCGATCATGCGCGCGATGTCGACGGACAGCGAGTCCAGCGATTCGATCGTGTGACGGGGACTGCGCTCATCGGAGCGGCCAGCGCGGTCATCGCCGCGGGCGGGGCGCTCATCGCGGGGCTGACGATCGTCTCCGCGTGGTCGGTCATCCCCACGCGCTGGCGGACGCTCTTCGCGATGTTCCTCCGGTTCGCGTGAGGCGCGGTTCAAGAGGTCCGATAGCCACCCCCCGCGCGCGCCGGGGCCTGGGCCGCGCGAGGACGAAGCTTCGGTCCGGCGCGCGGGAGTTTGCGTCGCCGTCGCAGTGTTGTCACCGATTTCGGCGCCGCCGCGCCCGCTCGTGCGCGGTGGGGTGTCGCCACCGCGCCCTCCGCCGACGACGGCGAGGCGCGCCGGTTCGGCGGTATCCAAGCTTCGGCCATGGCGGGCAACGATGCGGTTGAGCTCTGCGAGCGCTTCGATCTGGTCGACGATGACACGGCGCATTTGCGCGGCGCTTTCCGCGGTCTCCTGCGGCAGCTCGAGCACGCCACGTCGCAGCTCTTGCCGCGTCGCATCGAGCTCACGCTGCATTTCGCCGGACATCTGCTTCATGCTCTCTACGATCTCGGTGAAGCGTGCCATCGAGTCGCGGAACATGGCGTGAGCATCGCCGGTCGCCTGCTCGTAGACCGTCCGCATCGCGGACGTCGTGCGCTTGCGTTCGTCGTCGGCACTCGCGCGTACCATGTCGTATTGTTCGGAGATCGTGCGCACACCGTCCGACGTCGATTCCACGACGACGCGGGCGATCTCTCTCGCCCGCCCTTCCGCTGCCATCAATGACTCGTCGAGCAGACCGGAGAACCGCTTCAAGCGCTGGTCGAGATCCTGGGTGCGTACGTCGAGCGTCGACAAAAGCGACTCGAGCGCCGATCGACCGTCGCCAACCATATTTTCCGTATGACGGTTGCTCTTGTCCAGCAGTTCCACCGCAGACGTGAGCGCCTGGGCGTGGCCGTTGAAATGCCCGGCGAGTTCACCGAGATCGCCGAGCACCTTGGAGGTGAGCGAATAGAAGGAGGTTATGCTGTCATCCATGCGGCCGGTCGTGGTGCCGGTGCGCTCGATGAGCTGGTTCATCGTCCCCACGAATTCGCCGACGCGGGTCGACAGGAGCTGTTCGATGGTGCCCATGTTCTCCTGCGCGCCGCTCATCACTTCCCGCAGCAGAATGTTGGCGTCGCGTAGACGTTCGAACAGTGCGGTGGTGTCGGCACTGAGCATGCCGTGCGTCTCGTGGATCTCGGTGACCGTGGATTTGGCGGTCTGCTTCGACCGTTCGACGGCGTCCTCGGTCGCTTGCTGCAGGTCCTGGAGCGTCTTGTTGACGCTCTTGGTCGCGTTGTCGCCGGCGTCGTTGATGATCCGTGCGAGTTGGGCGCTGTTGTCCATCATCGTCGAAGTAAAGGCGAAGCCCTTCGCCTCGATCGCCTTGACTGCCTGCTCGGTCGCGCGCGCGACCTCATCAGTGAACTCTGTGCTCTTTCCGCCTATCGCGACGAGCAGGCTGCTGCTCTTGTCGTCGAGGATGCGCGTGAGCTCGGCCGAGCGCTTGCTGACCGCTTCGGCGATCTCGTCCGCGCGGCCGACGAAATTGCGCGCAACTTCGGAGCTGACTCCGAGCAGCGTTCGTTCGACCTCGCTCGCATTTTCCTTGAGAACGCCGGTGACGCCAGTCGACACCGAGGTGAGGGCGTGTTCGGCCTCGGATGCACTGTCGCGGATCGCATCGGCGGTCGAATTGGCGAGCGAACCGAGCGATTCCATGCGCGCGTGCAAGAGGTCGGCCGCCGTCTTGGTGCGCGTCTCGATTTCTTGTGCGACCGCTTCGGCGCGGCCGATCAACAGCTCCTCGAAGTGCGAGACGCGACCGTCGATCGAACTGGCGACCTCCATGGCGCGGCTCCCGAGAGCCTTGTCGATGTCCTCGATCTTGGCGCCGATCGTGTCGGTGAGTGCGGCGCCGCGTGCGGCGATCGTTTCGGTGACGTCGCTGACGCGCTTATCCAGCGCGGCGACGACCTCCTGACCGCCCTCAGTCATTGTCTTGGCGATATCCCGGACTTGCGTGCTCAACGCGTCATTGAGGGTCTGGGCGCGATTGTCGAGCGCCTCCTGGAACCGCGACAGGCGCTGGTCGAGCGAGCCGGTGACCTCTACCGCCTTGGCTGTGACCTGACCATCGAAGCCATCGAGGTAGCTCTTCATCGTCTCCGTCACCTCCTGCGTGCGGGTGCCGAGACGATCCACCAACTCGCCGCCGTAGGTCTTGACCGTCCGATCGAATTCGGCGAGGTGACGGGTGATCAGGTTGCCGAGCGAGGAACTGTCACGGCCGATGCGCTCGGCAAGCTCGCCTCCGCCCTGGGTGAACATCTGCTCGAAAGATTGCAGACGCTGGGCGAGCATCTCATGCACCGCGTCGCCGCGCGAACCGATCGACGCCGCAAGCGCCTCGGCGCTTTGGCGGAACGCGTCGGACATCTTGTCGCTACGCTCGATGATGGTCTCGGTGATCTTGGTGCCGGTCTGCTCGAGCTTCGCCACCACGTCGCCCCCGCGCAGGCTGAGGTCGAGAACAAGGGACTCGCCGGTCGATTTCAGCGTGCTGTTCACCTCGTCGCCGCGCAGCACGATGGTCTCGGCGATCTGGGCGGACTGATCCACAATCGCGTCGGTCAGGAGGCGCGAGCGCGTCTCCATCGACTCGATGACTTCTTCCGATTTTTGCGAGAAACCCTCGATCACGCCGTCGAGCCGCGACGTCATCATGTCGCGGACGTTGGTGGCAATTTGCGCGAATTCCTCGCCGATGTGGTCGGTCTTGAAGTTCAGGCTGTCGGTCAGTTGGTTGCTTGCGCTCACGATCGCGTTGGCAGTTTCGGCGCTGGTGCTTTCCAGCCGCTCGAGCAGATCGCCACCACGGGCGCCGATCGCTTCGATCATGGAATCGCCAGCAGTCCCGAGCGCGTCGGTGATGTGCTCGCCCTTCTCCGCGAGCGCGCGCGTAATGCGGTGTGCTGCGTCGTTGATGCGCTCCGCGACCGCTTCGCTGACCTGCGTGATGTCGTGGGTGAGGTCGAGATGCACGCTGCTGATGGCGCTACGCACGTGTTCCGCTTGGCCGACCAGTGATTCGCGCTGCTGGGTAATGCCGTCGAGCAGTCCGCGGATCCGCACTTCGTTGTCGCTGTAGGCGCGCTCGAGGCTGGAGACCTCATTGTTGACGAGGGCTTCGAGTTCGGCGGCGCGCGCCAGCGCCCGCTCAACGCCGTCGCCCATCGCCGCCACCTCTCGCCGGATCGCCTGTCCGACGCTGACGATCGATTCCTTTGCGACCGCTTCTGGTTCGGCGAGCCGCATTGCCACCTCGGCCATCGACTGCGCGATGATGCGCAATTCGAGCGAGCGGGAGAGCATGTGAGCCAGTACGAAAAAGAACCCGATGGGCGCGCAGAAGAAGGCGGCGAGGGCCACCAGCACCGGCGTCGCGGCCACTCCCTGGCTCGCGAGGGCGCTTAATTCGGGCGAATAGCTGTAGGCAAGACCCAGCGCACAGATAACCCAGGCGGCCGAGCAGATTGACGCGATGGTGTAGGGGGTACGCGCCGGCCGGCGCTGCAGGGATTGCAAAATCTGTCCAACGGTCGCGCGGTCGTCATTGGCGGCACGGCGGCGGGCGAGGCCATCTTCACGCTGTGGCGCCGTGCCGTTGGGATCGAACAGATCCTCGTCAAGTCCGGTCGCATTTGCCGAACCGCGACGTTGGGCCTCCGCTGCGGCGTCTTCCGAAGTCGTGGACGCACCGGTGGTCGCTCCGTCGGCTGGTGGTTTCGGCTCAGCCTCGCGTACGTGCAGGGCGTCTTGGATCGCCGACAGCGCCACTTCTGTGGGGTCTTTGGATTTCTTTGTAAACTTCGCCATATGCGTCGCCTCGCGTCGTTACGCCAAACTAGGCCCACGGCCCCCATGCACTGAGGCCGCGCCACGGGCGCGTGCTGGTCATGAACGCTCACAGATACAAGATCTTGTTAGGATTCGATGTTGGTCGCACCCCTCGAAGTCCCCTGCACGCACGCGTACCGCTCATCCAGGTCTATCACCAACGTCTAAGCACCCAGGTCTAAGCACCAAGCTCTAAGCACCAACGTCTAATCACTCTACGCGCCGCTAATAAACGAGCTCCAATTACCTTTGTTAAATCAACGTTAACGTTAAGACGGTTACGCGGTCATGGTTGTCGCTAAAGCGGCGCCAGTATGGCAGCCCCTCAGCTTGATTTCTGCCGATCGGAATCGCGGCGAGATTATGGCGGCGGTATTGCGGCAGCTCTGCGACCGACTGCGACCCAAGGGTTCGCAATCGACCGGGAGCGTGCAAATGTCGGTGGAAAACTCTGCTGGTCGTCTGTGGATGGTCTCTGGATACCAGTTCGGATGGATTAAGGCGCCGACGCGGCGCAAAAAAGGGCGGTGCAATGATCCGCTCGGGGCAAAACAACGTAGTTCACTTAATTGGGGTTGATCTTGGATGTTGGAAACCGGTCCGCTGATCGCGTGATCCTTTGCGTCAGCCCTCCTAACCCCGTGAACCCAGTGCGCTTTTTGGCGGCGCGCTGAGGACGTCTGGCATGTTGTCACAAGTCTAAAGCTTCCTTAACCGTGAGCGTGTTTGGTTGTGGTCGCTCAGACCGCGCAGCCATCCATTCACCTGGGTTTGGTCTTCCGTTGGTCAAAGTGGTCGAGTAGTTGCTCGGTGGGACTGGGAGAGTGCCGGGATGGCAGAGATGCTCGATTTTCCAGCCTTGGCGGTGGACAACGTTGCCTCCCCCCCGCTTGCACCGGACGCGCAACCGATCGATCGCACGCACCTTTTCCGCATGACGTTGGGCGATCACAAGCTCGAATGCGAGGTGCTGCAATTGTTCGATCAGCAGGCCCGTCTGCTGCTCGCGCGCATGAGCGGTGCGGAGCCAGCCGGTGTGGCAGCACTTGCGCATACCCTGCAAGGCTCGGCTCGGGGCGTTGGAGCCTTTGGGATCGCCCGCGCCGCGGAGGCCCTGGAAATTGCTGCCAGAGCCAAGACGGCCGAGCTGCAATCGGCCATGAATGCGCTGTCGTTCGCGACCGATGAGGCGCGACGGGCGATTGCCGAGCTCCTGCGCGCCTAAACCACCCATTTTGGGGTCGGCATTGGCGTGGCAAGTCCGCATAACCGATGCAGAAACTTCAAATCGGCGGCACTAGCGTTGTGCCGCGTGAGCCGATAAAAGTGGCCCCGCTCGGCCGCTCGGCTGGGTCTCCTCCGGATTCCGCCCAGCATCCCATGGTCAAAATCACGTTCACCGATTCCGACGATACCTCCCGTACTGTCGAGGCCGAGATTGGCTCGACAATTATGGAAACCGCGATCAAGAACGGCATTCCCGGCATCGAGGCGGAGTGCGGGGGGGCCTGCGCTTGTGCCACCTGCCACGTCTATATCGATGAGAGCTGGCGGCCGAAGACCGGGCAGGCGTCGCCGATGGAAGAGGACATGCTCGATTTTGGCTTCGACGTGCGGCCGTCTTCCCGGCTGTCATGCCAGATCAAGGTCAGCCAGGACCTTGATGGCCTGATCGTCCACACACCCGCCCGGCAGGCTTAAAAGGCCTCTTTTCCTGGTTGCCTCGGCCCGCTAAAAGTTCCCGGCATTCCCGCACCTCAGCCGAGAGCATCGACCGCATGCGTCTATGTTGCGTATAGAAGAGTGATCCATGAGCGAACCCATCAAGACCGACGTGCTGATCATCGGCGCGGGCCCCTGCGGCTTGTTTGCCGTGTTCGAGCTCGGCCTTCTCGATATGAAGGTGCATCTTGTCGACATTCTCGACAAAGTCGGCGGCCAGTGCGCCGAGCTCTATCCGGAAAAGCCGATCTACGACATTCCGGCGATCTCCTACATCACCGGGCAGGGGCTGTGCGAAGCGCTGATGGCGCAGGTCAAACCGTTCGGGCCGACCTTTCATCTCGGCGAGATGGTGGAGACGGTCGAGAAGATCGGCGATCCGCTGTTCCGCATCACGACCGACCAGGGCAAAGTGTTCGAGGCGAAGATCGTGGTGATCGCGGCCGGCGGCGGCTCGTTCCAGCCCAAGCGCCCGCCGGTGCCGGGCATCGAAGCCTATGAAGGCACCTCTGTGCATTACGCCGTGCGCAAGATGGATGTGTTTCGCGACAAGCGGCTGCTGATCGTGGGCGGCGGCGATTCCGCGCTGGATTGGACGCTCAACCTCGTCCCGATCGCCAAGCGCGTGACCCTCATGCACCGCCGCGACCAGTTCCGCGCCGCTCCCGACAGCGTCAACAAGATGAAGGCG